>Ga0315314_1000008_pt1 | contig 343253 bp, 328 predicted proteins | sample TDP9_MG_FD_203631 | JGI IMG/M metagenome (GOLD analysis project Ga0315314, IMG submission 203631) | Freshwater sediment microbial communities from Lake Towuti, South Sulawesi, Indonesia - TDP9 | ecosystem: Environmental > Aquatic > Freshwater > Lake > Sediment | place: Indonesia: South...
GGCACACGACGCCGTGCGGCTCGTGCCCCCACACCCCAAATGCAGATATAAACAGCGACGGAAAGATAGACATGCGCGACATATACGTGGTAGCAAGAAACTTCGGAAAAACAGACCCATAAAACCAAAAGACAACCACAGCCCGCACCCTCCAACTATCTCCAGACAATCAAAGAGAACAAGAACTTCGAAACTATTTGGTCCACCCATCAACCAACATCAAAAATGGCTCTCCCCCCAAGTCTTCAATCCCTCAGAAGAAAGAAAGCATATTAGAAGCCTATTAAGTTCATACAATAGACCTAGGTAGACGTTTCTGCGTGTGTGAGAGCCCTACTTGTTCTCCTCTACCACTACTTGGTCCAGACGCCCCTTCCAACCCCTCGGTACACAAAACCTTCTCTCTCAGCCTCGGCAGGATCGATGATACGAGCCATATCAACCATTGCAACACTCTTCTTAGCTAAGAGCCTAATTTTCCTCAAATTCAGTCTCTTAAATTGATCATGCCCAACGGTAATAAGCAGGCAATCAACTCCCTCAATAATTCTTCTAAACGTTCTTTCAGCGGGATATCCCATTCCTGTTAATTCGTCGAAGGAGAAGAAGGGGTCGTAGACTCGAACACACACTCCCTTTCTGTTCATCATTCTAACAAGTTTTTTCGTTATGGTTCCCCGAGTCTCTTTTACGTTTGGGTGACAGGAAACACCCAAGATTGATACTCTGGCTCTTCGCATAGGTTTATCGGATGCTCGTAGGGCATCTCTTACCAAACGAAGAGTGTGACGTAACATTTCCATGTTAGTCTTTTTCGCAAGCGTTAACAATGGGAGTTTTGCGTTTACTGCTTCTGCTTCTTCCGAGAGAAGGTACAATGCCTTCATTTTGTCTTCAGAGACAATCTTGGGAGAAGGTACACAATAATGAAGTTGCTCGCCGGCTGTCCCTTGCACTTCGATGAAATCGATTCCAGCTTTTTCACAGTAACGGGCAAATTCATTGGCAAGCGCAACATTTAGGTCTTGATATACATCTTGGAACAGTCTGGCTGCTTCAGCACTTTTTATGTCTCTTACTGTAAGCAACTCTTTAGTTATGGTTCCTAAGATGAGACAAGCGGTTTTCAAGCTTTGTTCGTCTATTCCGCTAACCACCATTTTTTGCACGGCAGAGTTTTTTGCGAAAATTTCCGATCCTACATAAAGCGGACAGTAAGCCAAACCAAAGTTTACCCCAGCCCTTAATCCAGAAGCGTTTTCCAAGGTTTCCTTAACTAAGCCTTCCGTTACACCTGGACCAACTGTGCTTGCAACAACAACTAAACATCTTGAACGTAGCGACATACCCACTTCCTTACAGGCTTTTTCTATTTTCGAGTAGTCTGGCTTTTTCTTCTCAGTGACCAAAGGTTGAACCAAAAAAATGATTGCATCGCTTCTCGAGGTGGTTTTCCTAACGTTACTTGTCACGGTGACTAGTTCGTCTTTGAGGTACTTCTTTAGAAGTGGGTTGAGCACGGAATCGGTAGAAGTGATGGTGTCTTTTTTGGAAAGGTTTATCAGCTTGTGATTCACATCCGCAGCAACTACAGTAAATCCTACTTCTGCAAAAAGGCAGACATGCTGCAAAAGTGTTGATCCGCTCCCTATTATTCCAATGGTGAATCTTTGACGTTTCTGAGGAGTATCTACATCAGCTTCTTTGATGTTCATTAACATTGACATGGATTTCGCACTTCCCCGCTTATTTGTACTGTATATATTAGCCTACTAGCCGATAATATTTTGCCAAAAAATTGAACAATGAACCCACTTCTACTTGCCAAAAAAGTAAAAGTCCTGACTCTGCCGAATCGGACTAAAGAACTCGCAAGGATAATAACTAGCTTATAAAGCGTAATAACAACATGGTAAGAAGAAGTATCTGTTGGTTTCTCCACGACACCATAAAAAGAAGCAAGATGCGTGACTGAATACCTTAATTGCGCTTAAACCTAACAATTACTTCTTGAAGTCTTGTTTTGTATTCGGTGACGAGTTGAACTGCTCTATCTTTTGTCTTTCCTTCCGCGTAGAATCGATAGATGGGTTCAGTTCCACTAGGTCTTATAAGAATAGAACTCGCGTCTGGGAACCATATTTTCACGCCATCGATTGTGTCTATGCTCAGGTCTTTGACCTGAGTGATAAATCTTTTTAGAACCTTTTCTTTAAGTTTTTTTGGGCACTCTAATTTGTCCTTTTGTATGTAATATAAGGGCAGTTCCGCCAGTAACTGCGAGAGTCTCTTGCTAGTCTTTGCCATGATGTCTAAAATCAGTGCAGTGGTCATCGTTCCGTCTCGAACCGGTTGATGAGGCGCATAAAACACACCGCCGTTTTCCTCTCCACCGAGTTTTGCTTTCTCCTTCTTCATGACATGCGAAACTATGACGCTGCCAACTTTGGTCCAGACAACCTTTCCACCATACTCGTCTGCTATATCCTTGATAAGCCTCGAAGAACTCACTGGAGTGATGACGGTTTCGCTTGGGCTTTTTTGTAAGAAATTTTTTTCGATAAGGGCGAAGGTTCGGTCTCCCCAATGGATTTCTCCAGTTTCATCGACGAAAATTGCTCGGTCAGCGTCTCCATCGTAGGCCACGCCCACATCGGCATTTACCGCTTTTACAGTTGATGCTAACTCGTTTAGGTTTTCAGGTCTTGGCTCTGAGACCCTGCTTGGAAAGGCTCCGTCAACATTTGCATTTATCGTCGTCACTTGACACCCCATTTGTCGAAGCAGATAGGGGCCGGTCAAGGCGCCAACCCCATTTCCAGGGTCTACAACCACATGAAACTGTTTTTCTTGAATAGCGTTAACATTTACATGTTTTTTTATAGCTTCAACATACAGGTCCAAAACTCCAGATAATGAGAGTTCTTTCCCAATCGAGTTCCATTCAGCCCTTATAATCTTTTCATCCCAGAAAATGTTCTCGATTTCGATTTCTTTTTGTCTTGGCAACTCGATTCCATCGCTGGCAACCACTTTGATTCCGTTGTATTCTGGTGGGTTGTGAGAAGCCGTGATTATGATTCCACCGTCCATCTTGTGGTGTTTAACGGCGTACTGAATGGCTGGTGTCGGAGCCATTCCAGCATTATAGACCGTGCATCCAGTGGAGATTAATCCTCCGACTAAAGCTTGGGAAAACATTTGGCTACTGGTTCTGCCATCGTATCCAACTAAGATTCGTCCTTTTTTAAAGAAAGTTCCGATGGCGCCTGCGACTTTAGTCACAAATTCTGGGGTGAAATCACGATTTACCACGCCTCGGATTCCGTTCGTCCCGAATAATCGTCTAGTCTCAACCAATTTCTTCTTTCCTTTTTGAGTGGTTAGTTGTATCTGTTGATATTAACAAGTAAGTTACATTAATCTTTAGGAGGAGTTGTCTCTCACCCACTTCGATGACTGCGTCTTTCCCTATTTATTAAATATGAATAATTTCAAAATCATTAGTTAGGTGGATATATGAAAAAGGAATTGTTGCAGGAAATTTGTTGGGTTGACGCCAAAGAGTATTATTCAAAAAATGATATTGCTATCTTGCCCGTTGGTTCCACGGAGCAACATGGTCCTCATAATCCTCTTGGAACGGATCATTTGATTGCAGAGGCTTTGGCAGAGGAAGCGGCGAAGCGGACTGGTGTTCTCTGCCTTCCGGTGATTCCATTCGGCGTGAGTTCTCATCATCGACAATTCTGGGGAACCATCTTTATCCAACCTAAAGTTTTCAGAGAATATATAATGGACACCTGTTTATCGCTGAAGTATTATGGCGTTAAGAAAATTGTCATTGTGAACGGGCATGGTGGAAACACGAGTTCACTTCTGGAACTTGCAAGAGAACTTAGGAAGCAGGGGATGTTGGTTTCCGTGTTTCAGTGGTGGAACGCAACAGGAGAACTCCTACCGAGAATCTTTGGTTCGGATGAGAGAGGCCACGCAGGTTCCGAGGAGACCTCCATGAATTTGTTCTTGTATCCAGAGTTGGTGAAGATGGATAAGGCTTTGAATGAGAAACCTCGAGAACCCATTCCCAAAGTGAGCGGGGTAGTTGGTTGGGGGATCAGACACCATAGATCACACTAGTTCTGGGGTCTTTGGAGACGCGACTGCTGCATCTGCGAAGAAGGGAAAGAAAGCCTACGAAACGGCGGTTAACGAATTGACAAAGCATATTGAAATCATTAAAGGGCTTGAAACAGAAGACTTTTTGTCAAAGCCTCCTGTTGGATTAAAAACTACAAGATGAACTTCTATTCTTTCTTCAATAGTTCCCTGATTGGTGTGTAAACCTGTTTCAGCGGCCACTTCACTTCAAAACCCGCAAATTTCAACCTAGCCAGTGTTGTTTCGTAGCCATCCATCACTTCTTCTTCAAGATTTACTAGTAGATTGGTGTCTATCTCAGCCAGTTTTTCTATCAAACCCTTTCGTTCTTCGTGTGTCGTTATGCGTGGGTCGGCGCTCATGGCTGCTACATGAAAACTTACGTTGTAATCTAGCAGGTTTCTAATGGCTTGAAATGGAATGTCGAAGGCTTCGGGTTTGGCACCAGTTTTCTTTGTGAAGGCTTCTGGAGTTCCAGCCTTCAGCGAGACTCGGACATGGGGCTTAGTGAACCTCGATATTTTTTTAACGTAGTCTTTGTCAATACCAAAAAGAATCCCGTTTGTTTCCAAGATGAAGATGGAAAACTCGGAATTTTCCACATGCCCCAATAAGCCCAAGAGATGATCCTTGCCCAGTGTTGGCTCTGCGCCTGAAATGCGCAACTTCTTAACCCTATACTCGTGAGCAGCCTTCCTCAACTCATTAAACGCTTCTTCGGGAGAGTAGAACTGTCCAAACTTCTCTGGGAAGTCGCGCCCCCAACTGACCCAACAGAAGACACAGCGAAGACAGCAACCAATACAGTATCCAGTTGCTATTCCACCGTAAACGCCGGTTGCGTAGAAGTCTTCGTATTTGCGTTCCATTCCGTTAGGTCCAACTCGTGTGGCTATCTTCTCTGTATCTTTAGCCAACTCCACGGGGTCGAATGGTTGGAATGTTGGAGTGACAAAACGTGGATATTCTTGGGTTGTTTTCAATGAAGCATACCAAAGGGATATAGAGTTTTCGAATGTTTTATGCTTTCCGTAGTGTCTCTTATTCCCATTCTATTGTTGCCGGCGGCTTGTGCGTAATGTCATACACTACTCTGGTGACTTCGGGAATTTCGTTAGTTATTCTTGTAGAGGTTGTTTCCAAAATGTTGTATGGAATTTTTGCGAAGCTGGCTGTCATGGCTTCTCTGCTCTCCACTGCTCTGATGACAATTGTGTAGCCATACGCTCTCGCGTCTCCTTTGACCCCTGTAGTTTTTGTTTCTGTTAAGACAGCGAAATACTGCCACAAACTGTCTTTTAGTCCGCTCTTCTCTATTTCTTCTGTCACTATTTTGTCTGCTTTCTTTAGAATGTCGATCTTTTCTTGAGTTGTTTCACCTATGATTCTTACTGCTAAGCCTGGTCCTGGAAACGGCTGTCTGAGAACTATCTCATCTGGTAGTCCTAAAGTTTTTGCAAGTTTTCTTACTTCGTCTTTGTAGAGGTCTTTTAGTGGCTCCACTATGGTTTTGAACTTGATTTTTGTTGGCAGTCCTGCGACGTTGTGGTGGGTCTTTATCTTGTCTGAGTGTTTTCTGATGCCTGATTCGATTCTGTCTGGGTAGATGGTGCCTTGGACGAGATAGTCTGCCTTAACATTTTTCGCCACGTTCTCGAAGACTCTGATGAATTCTTTGCCTATCATTTTTCTTTTTTGTTCTGGGTCTGTGATCCCTTTTAGTTTTGTTAGGAATCTTTTTCTTGCGTTTATGGAGACAAAGTTTATGTCGTATCTTTTGAATGTGTCTTCTACGAATTTTGGTTCGTTTTCTCTCATGAAGCCGTGGTCAACGAAGACTGCGGTCAGGTTTTTTCCTATCGCTTTCGCTGTTAAGACTGTGACTGTGCTCGAGTCTATTCCGCCGCTTAGGGCAACTATGGCTTTTCCATTTCCTACGGCTAATCGAATTTCCTCTACGGCTTTTTCTACGAAGTCTTCCATTTTCCAGTTTGGTTCGCACCTGCAGATTTCAAAGAGGAAGTTCCTGAGCATTTTCATGCCATTCTCTGTGTGAATGACTTCTGGATGCCACTGTAAACCATAGATTGGCTTTTCTTTGTGTTTGAAGGCGGCAACTGGGGTGTTTTCTGTGTAGGCGAGGATTTCGAATTCTTTTGGGAGTTTGTATACGGTGTCGCCGTGGCTCATCCAAACCTTCTGCTTCTTATTTAGGGTCTTGAGTATCTCGTTTGGTTTGTCGATTGTGGCGTGGGTTGTTCCGTATTCTCTTTTTTTGGCTAGTAGGACTGTTCCTCCGAGGATTTGGGCTATGAGTTGATGACCATAACATAAGCCTAGAATTGGTAGGTTGAGTTGTAGAATTTGTGGGTTGAGTTTTGGGGCGTTCTTTTCGTAGACGCTTTGTGGTCCACCCGATAAAATTAATCCTCTTATGTTATACTGTTTTTCTAACACTTGGATTTCGTTTACAGTTATGTCGTGTGAAACTACTTCGGAATAGACTTTGTTCTCTCTTATCCTTCTTGAGATTAGGTGGCAGTATTGTCCTCCGAAGTCGAGGACGAGGATTGTGTCGGGTTTCATATGGGTTTTGTTTTGTTGCGTCTGTTAAATATTTTGTCTTCTGTGGGTGTGTCTGTCTGTGTCTAGGTCTAGTATAGAGGGGGGAGGGTGGTAAGGTTAATGTGAGGGTTTGGGTATAGGGGCGTGTGTTGGATGTGGGCGGGGGTTGCCAAGCCAGGTCAAAGGCGCAGCCCTGAGGTGAGCCAGACTTCTCTCTCAGAACGGCTGTCCCGTAGGGGTTCGTGGGTTCGAATCCCACCCCCCGCACTAGAATCTAAGCCTATTTGGAGCTTGTTTCCGCTAAAAGAGCCTAATATAAGGATCTTATGAGTGGGGGCTCATGCATAAATTTACCAGCAAAAAGGCATTAACCTCCAAGCATGATCAGCAATGACACTATGATAATTTGCGCGAGGGCTTTAGGTTGAGAGAGCCTTTCACCCTTCCATCATCTAGACGTTCAATGGTAAATCCCATTTTTTTCAGAAGTCTGATTGCACGATCATTGTCTGGTAGCATAATCCCATGAATTGTTTCCAGTTTCTTGTCTTCACAAATCTCAATCGCGTAATCCACCATCTTCGATCCCAAACCTTGACTTTGCCACTGATCGGCAACAACGAAAGCTATTTCAGCACTCTTTCTATCAGGGTTGAGAATGATCCTAGTATAACCTATTATGTTTCGGTGGCCGTCTTCATACAGTTCGGCAACAATGCCTATTTCTCTGTCATAATCAATATTGCAGTACCGAACCCTGATCTCCAAGGGAGTACCCTTAATGATTTCGAAAAATCTGTGACGCAAAGATTGATCTGAAAGTCCATGGAACATGTCAAGCCACAGAAGTTCATCTTCAGGCTTTATTGGTCTTAGAAGGACAGGTCGGCCATCACGAATGTTCCAAACTGCTTCATACTTCTTGGGATACGGACTAATAACCAACTGCTTATAAGGTTCAACCTCTCCTAAAACGCCCTTCAGATCAATTATTACACGTGCGTCAAGAGCAAATGCTTCCTTATCATTAATGAATAAGGGGTTTATATCAACCTCCTTCAGTTGTGGAAAGTCAACAAGCATCTGCGAGAACTTTACCATGGTTTCTTCAAGAAGCCTAAGATTTGCTGGCGGCATATTTCTATAACCTTTTAGGATTTGATAGATTTTCGTTTCTTCCATTATTCTTCTGGCTAAAGTTCTATTCAGTGGAGGAAGTCCGATAGCAACATCTCCAAAAAGTTCTACACCGATTCCACCTATTCCGAACAAGATCACTGGGCCGAAAATTGGGTCAGCTTTAGCCCCAAGAATGACTTCGTAGCCTTGTTTCTTAATCATGGGTGAAATTGTAACACCTTGAATCTCAGCTTCGGGATCATATTCTCTTGCTTTTTGCAGAATTCTGTCAAATGCCTCTCGGAGTTCGGCTTCAGAATTGATGTCAAGAACTACGCCACCTGCATCAGTTTTGTGAACAATTTGTGGTGAAAGAATCTTCAGAACCACTGGGTAGCCGATCTGCGAAGCGAGAGTGGCTGCTTCATCTGCAGTTCCTGCTCTTAATGTTTTAACAATTGGAATATTATAGTATTCGAGAAATTGTTTCGCCTCTATTTCAGTCAATATATCACGATCTTCTCTTGCAGCGTTTTCCATGATTACTAGAAGAGGACGTTTCGACGGAACGCTTTCTGCGAGTACTTCTTCAGGTGTTTCATAAAGTAGTTCAACGTTATGTTTATATTGATACATGTACATATACGTTCTAACTGCTTGTTCTGGTGTGGTAAAGGTAGGAATGTTATTTTTGCTAAAAATCTGATTGGCCTCCTCCACTTCTTCGTAGCCCATAAAAGTTGTCAAAAGTGTCTTTCGAGGAGTCCACTCACGTGAATGCAGCTCGACAATGCTTCTTGCAATCTCCGTGGGGTCTATTAAACCTTGAGGGGTATATATTATCAATAAGCCATCAACGTTTTCATCCTTGAAGCACTCTTCTACAACAACCTTGTATCTTTCAGCTTTCGCATCTCCCAAAATATCAATCGGGTTCCTTCTACTCCAATAAGCTGGTAGGACACTGTTAAGCCTCTCCATTGTCTTTTTGCTTAGTTCCGCTAGTTTTCCTCCTCGTGCAATGAGGGCATCTGTAGTCATTATTCCTGGTCCCCCTGCATTGGTGATTACAGCGAGGTTTGGACCCTTTGGGAGAGGCTGCATGCCTAGAACTTCAGCAATGTTGAAGAGATCGGCAATTTCCTCGACACGTACAATTCCTGCGCGTTTGAAGGCTGCGTCATATACCATATCTTCGCCTGTGAGTAAGCCGGTGTGCGAAGCAGCAGCCTTTGCACTTTCATCATACTTTCCAGCTTTTGCAACGACAATTGGTTTGGCCCTTGCAAAGTGTCTTGCAGCACTCATGAACTCTCGAGCATCACGTATTCCTTCAACATACATCAAAATGCTTTTCGTCTCTGGATCATCACCGAAATAATCTATAAGATCACCAAAGTCCACATCGATCGTTGATCCAAGGGAAACAAAGTTACTAAAGCCGATGTTCTCATGCACAGCTAGATCAAGAATCGCCGTACCTAGGGCGCCACTTTGAGAGATAAATGCGATGTTACCAGCCTTTGCCTTTTTCATCGCAAAGGTTGCGTTAAGATTTATACTAGGACGTATTACGCCTAAACAATTAGGTCCTATAATTCGTAAATTATATTTCTTCTTTATTTCAAGAACCCTGTCCTCTAATGCTTTACCCTCTGACCCGCTTTCTTTAAAGCCAGCGGAAATGATGATAATTCCAATTATTCCAGCTTTTCCGCATTGCTCCAAAATCTCGGGAACAGTTTTGGCAGGAGTAGCAATTACAGCGAGGTCAACAGTTTTTGGGAGTTGACTCACAGTTTGATAGGCTTTAAGACCAAAAATTTCAGGTTTACGGATGTTAACAGGATAGATAGTACCTTCATAGCCTAACTCTGTAAGATTTCGCATCAATGCATAACCAACTGATCCTGTTTTATCGCTAGCTCCAACTACGGCAATACTTTGAGGATTGAATAACCTGTCAAGATCCTGTGTAACCAAGATATAACCCTCTTAGTTCTGGAGTAAAATGCGGTTTGCAGATTAAAACTTTGCTTACGGATGCGCAAAACGGGGTTCTTTGATTTTCCAGATGCAGACTATTTGTTCTCAAAAGACCCGACGAGACTCTTACCTTTAAGGCAATTTGTAGTCTTAGCTGAAAATGTAGCAGTTTTGTTAGCCAAGGAAAGGTTCGGATTTTCATCCAGCATATCTCGGGCATATCTTTACTGGCAAAATCGTGCGTAGGTCCTACCCTCCGCACTACGGCCAAAAGTTCCCATTTAGTCGTCTTTTTGACGCGTGCATTTTCTTAGACTATAAAAGAAGTCTTAGAACTAAACTTATCACGTAAATGGAGTTTGCGCAGAAATGTAAGACGACTCCTGGCAGTATAGATTTTGTGCGGCGACGTATTTCTCCGAGGATAATTCCCATAACTGAGGCAAATAGGACGCATACCAAAAGGTTTTTCGTAGACTTCAATTATAGGGTCGTTAAAATAGATTAATATAAGAGGGGTTGGAAGATGCCAAAAGCCGAATGCAAGACCGCTGAAAATAGAAGCGGTTGATATCTTGGTAACATCTTTGATTTGAAGGACATCTTGGCTTCTTTTGAATAGATATCCTCGGAAAAACAGTTCTGCAAAGACTGGATCGAATGTTAGAGTGAAGACCGCAGTAAGGAATAATTCAATTAGCGTTAACTCATCTTTTACTTCTGAAGGAAAGACTAATTCTTCAGTGAACGCCCACGAAATACAATAGGAATACAATGACAAAGATTACTTTCCAATGTCTTCGAGAAACAGATTCAGTGGTTAATCCCAGATCTGCCATGCCATAACCAAAACTGAAATGGCTATTCATCCAAATCCAAAATAGCAAAAAATTGTCAAAGCAATGCCTATTGAATCTATTGACTTAGCATAGGTGGTTGTTCTGAAGTAACTAGAAGCATTGAAGACAACTAAAGTCAGCAATATTTCAAGAAACAGCATTAGTAGATGAAAATGCTTCCGACGCTGTTCTTTCTGAACCCTAAACGTCTAAATCCGCAACCAAATTTGTCTTAGTTAGATCTTTGTCTATTTAAACTTCACAGGAACATTCGGAATCCAAGATTTTTACGTGTCTGCTAAATGGTTATTAGGTAGAAGTTTTACTGTCGCTACAAAATTCCGAGAATTTAAACCGGACGTAAACCTACCCCCGCGCTCCAATTTCAGACTTAATTTGGGCTTATTTCGGCTAAATTTTGCTATTCACTCGAGAGTTCGTTAGACTGGATTTCATAGATTATCAGCTATCGCAGATCAATCATAATTCTGGTGCTTGGAGGAATGTTATGAAAAAAAATATATGTTTGTGGGAGTTTTAGGTTCACGCCGTGATGGAGGAACTGGAACGTATGCTTTAGAAAGAGAATATTGAGCATAACGCAGCAAAGAGAAAGGACAGTCGTGGGATTCTGGGATGTTTGAAAAGAATCGTGACGCAGATATGAGCCGAAACGACCAAGTTTGGATTAAGCGAAACTACAAGAATTGTAGCGGTTGCCGAAGATGTGAAATTGCCTGTTCGCTTTATCATGAAGGGAAAATCTGGCCTGAAGCTTCAAGAATAAGAGTTTTCATGTTTGTGCCAGGAGTTGAAATCCCTCAATTATGCTTTCAATGCGAGAATTACCCCTGCGTTGAAGCATGCCCGGTAGATGCCCTATCCGTAAACAGTCAAACTGGAGCAGTAAACATTGACGCTTTGAAATGTACTGATTGCGGTTTGTGCGTAAAGGCTTGCCCTGGAAATGTCCCATACTCCCATCCAGAAGGAAACTACGTTGTTATCTGCGATTTATGCGATGGAAAGCCCAAATGCGTCGAAGCATGCCAAGAAGGCAAGTGGAATGCCTTAACACTTGTTCCAAGAAAGAAAGAAGTTTCCTATAGGGCGTTAGCAAAAACACCAGAGGGACTCACACGTAAAGTGGCTAAGACGGTTTTGGGAAAAGAAATAGCCAAGGAGGTTTGGGGATGACAAGAGGCTACGCCGGAAAATTTTTGGAAATAGACCTTTCCAACGGAAACATCAAAGAAACAAAATTTCCAGACGAAGTTCTAAGACATTATGTCGGCGGAAGAGGCCTAGCCACGAAGATATTATGGGATAGACTCGGTAGCAAATGGGAAACAGTAGATCCATTCAGCCCGGAAAACATTCTGCTCGTGCTTACAGGCCCGTTAACAGGATATCTCCTTGGTGCAAAAGTCTGTGTTTCTGGAAAGTCACCTCAAAGTAACGGAGTAATAGGCTCAACGGTTGCAGGCGAATTCGGAATAGACCTAAAATGCGCTGGATACGACGGCCTAATAATAACTGAAAAAGCCGAGAGACCATGCTACATCTTTATATGCGATAACCAAGTCGAAATTAAGGACGCTTCACCAATACGGGGCAAAAAATCAAGAGAAACCCTACGTTTTCTAGTCAAAAAATCAATTGAGGAAATTAAGGCTATTAGGTCAAAACACGGAGAAGTGAAGGAGCCCTCAATTCTCTATATAGGGCCGGCTGGAGAAAACAAGACGAGAGTTGCAGCCGTAGTGGCCAAGTATGCGCACGGAGCAGGCTACGGCGGATATGGCGGGGTAATGGGAGCCAAAAATCTAGGAGCAATAGTCGCTAAAGGCTTCGATCCACTGCCAGATGTATATGACAGAGAAAAAGTGCTACAATTGAACCAGGATTTTTCAAAAAGGAACTTTGAAATGAAAGGATTTAGGCGCTGGGGAACTGGAGGGGGAGGATACTATTTTGGAGCCGAAACAAGTTCTGAGCCAATCAGAAACTGGCAAGAAGAATGGCACGACAAAGAAAGCTACAAGAGAGGGAAATTCAATAAGTTTTGGGTCAAAAAGTACTGGGGTGACTTCGGCTGTCCGACTACATGCTTGAAGCTTGCAGTACTGAAAACTGGTAGATTCAAAGGGGCAATATGCGACAATCCAGACTACGAGTTTGAAGCATACTTGGGTACAAACCTCGGAATATTCACTCCAGAAGAAAACATCTACCTATCTTATGTAAGTAATGAACTTGGCTTATGCGGAATTCAAGGGGGAGCAGTCCTAGGATTTGCAGCGGACCTCTATGAAAAAGGAATACTAACCAAGAAAGACCTTGACGGGATAGATCTCAAATGGGGAAACGTCGAAGCTTTCGCAACCCTTGCAGAAAAAATAGCCTTTAGGCAGGGAATCGGCGACATACTAGCTGAAGGAGTTTACAGAGCAGCCTTGAAGCTCAGCGAAATGAAAGGCGTCGATTTACTGAAATACGCTGTTCATGAGAAGGGTGTAGCCATAGGAGCGCACGGAGTTAGAAGCGGAAAGGACTTTGCAAAAAACATCGCCTATGCGTGCTCGGTGCAAGCCGGAGACCACACATCGTTGACTTCTCTACCGCTTGACCAGAGCGAACTGTCCACAATTATGGCTGACTCAGCCGTCTACTGCTTCTTCAACACATTCGACATTGAGGACACAGAAATATTCAGCTTTTATAAGGTGATAACCGGATGGAAACTAACAAAAAAGGAATGGTATGGCGAAAAGGCCCTAAGAACGTTGCATCTGCAAAGAGCCATGCTGCTTCTGGGTGGTCCAGACGCGAAATGGAGACCGAAACTTGATGATGATAATCCACCGAGATTCTGGGAGCCACTGCCTTCAGGACCGTACGAAGGGAAAGCATTGAATAGAAAAATGTTTGAGAAGGCTAGACTGAGATATTACAGTGCAGTTGGTTGGGACGAAGACGGGGTACCAAGACCAGAAACATTAAGAAGACTCGGCTTAGAAGACGTAGAAGCGAAACTTAAGGAAGTAGGCCTAATAAAATAACAAATTCGGAGATATTCTTTGACACTTAGAACCTGACCAAGAAATAATTGGGCTTTTCGTTTTGTGTAATATTTTGTGTAACGACACTTAACACTTCTAAATGTTCTGGCTACATGTAGAACTAACACGTGAAAAAAAGGTAACTTTGAAAAAGAAAACGAGAATAAGGAAAGGTAAAATTTTGAAAAGGAAAAAGATGAGAATAAAGAAAGGCTTGCGCATTTGTTTTTCGCAGTGATTGCGGCAGAAAGCCTTTATTGGTTTCATAACGCTATAAGAATTGGGTAGTCAATGAAAGAGCGAATATTAAATTGGTTCTTCGGCGTGATAGCCACACTCATCTTGATCGTCCTAGCATTTCTAGGATGGCTCAAGTGGCTAATCTCCGCGCTTCTCATCATCGGAGGCATAGGATTTGGGTACATCGGGTTAAGGGACTTAGTGAATCCAAAAGAAAAGTCCACTCAAACTACTCTGATGTCTTTGGCATTTCTTGGTGTAATGATAATTCTATTGACATTTTCAGTTCTGTTGATGCTTGACATTATTCAACCTTCGCTTGAATGACATCTATCTTGCACAAAAAACTGGTTAAACTCCTCACACACAACTCTTTTTGAGAAGGCAGTTTGGTTTAAGATGTTTATGATTTGGCTGATGGATAGATAGTTGTTTAGTTATAGTAGTATTCTCCATTACGTTTTTATGCCTTCTATTTCACATATCGTATCAGCGGGATGAAATATGGAAAGGCGATTTGCTTGGCTAGTTATGGCTATCTTGCTACTCGCCATGGTTTCTCCGATTGTGTCTGCGTCGTTGACGTTGCGGTTAAACCATATGAATCCCATGAAATTTGATGAATCCAAAGTTCACCTAGAAGAGGAAGAGTCCTCTGGTCAGCCATCCGCCGCCGCGGCGAAGTGGGCTGTTGTGATTGGTATTGCAGACTATCAAGGCTCTGATTCTGACTTGTGGCACCCTGACGAAGATGCAAAGGAGATGTACGCCGAGTTGACGAGACAGCAAGGCTATCTGAAGAGAAACGTTAAATTGTTAACAAATAAAGGAGCAACAGCCTTAGCCATCGTAAACGCCGTCAACTGGCTTGTCACCAATGAGAAAGCAGGCGACGAGGTCGTATTCTTCTATAGCGGTCACGGCTACAGAGCGCCAGACTCCGAAGAATGGGACAGCGATGTTGAATCAGACAGCTACGACGAGATGATTGTTACCTACGACTTCTATGGCTTGCCAGATGGTTGGTTTAAGGAAAAGTTTGCAGCCATCGAGAGCACAAAGTTCGCCCTCATGTTCGGCTCATGTCATTCAGGCGGAATGTTTGATGACGACGACGATTTGCAGGGCACTGGAAGAGTCATAGCTTCAGCGTGCAAAGCCGACCAGTATGGCTGGGATTATCTGCTACTAGGCAACACTTTATGGGGCTACTATTTTGTGGATGAAGGGCTACTAGATAACAAAGCAAACTCGGTCGAAACGGCCTATGCATACGCCTATCCACGTGTAGTTGCAGAACAGCCAGATTCACAACCTCAACTCTACGATAACTTCCCAGGCGACTTCATACTGTAAAAACCAACAGATTCTCTTTTTTTTTACATTCTAACATCTTGAGTATCCAACTTTTCCATGGCTTTCACACTATTCGTGCCGGTAAAAATCCCAAAACTGTTTGAAAGCTCTGAAACCTTCGTCATTTTTGGTCTTTTACAACGTCACAGTTTTCACAGAAAGAATTTTAACGAGAGCACAGTGTAGTTTATGGTTTGTTATCCAAGAGGAAGAGCGTAATGAAGTTCATTTTCGTTACCGGCGGAGTCCTGAGTTCTGTTGGAAAGGGTATAGTCACGTCATCCATAGGAAAAATGCTCCAAACAAGAGGCTTCACTGTCACAGCAATAAAAATAGACCCTTACGTAAACGTAGACGCCGGAACCATGAACCCCTACATACACGGCGAAGTCTACGTAACGGATGACGGCGGAGAAACAGACCTCGATCTCGGCTGGTACGAGAGATTCATGGACCTCAATCTTCCCAAAGAGAACAACATCACAACTGGACAAATCTATCAAACCGTCATCAACAAAGAACGACGAGGCGACTTTCTCGGGAGATGCGTGCAGATCGTTCCTCACGTTACCAATGAAATTAAACGGCGTATCCGTTTCGTTGCAGAAAAAGAGAAAGTGGACGTTGTTTTAACCGAATGCGGTGGAACTGTGGGTGACATTGAGGGACTGCCATTTCTTGAGGCGATTCGTCAAATGCGCCTCGAAGAAGGCTATGAAAACACGCTGTACGTTCACGTCGCTCTCGTCCCCATTCTAGACGTCACAGAAGAGATGAAGACAAAGCCACTACAACACAGCGTAAACGAGTTGCGACGAATCGGTATCCAACCCGACACAATAGTGGCACGGTGCACAAAAAGAATTGACTCAGAAGCACTCAGAAAGATAGCGCTATTTGGCACAATTCCAGAAGAGGCAGTTTTTTGCTCTTACAACGTTCCAACAATCTACCAAGTTCCCTTAATCCTAGACAACCAAGGGATGGGCGACTACATCTGCAAACGCCTAAGTATGGCCGAGAAGAAACCCGAATGGAGCCAATGGAAAAAATTCGTAGATTCAGTGGAGAAACCACGTTTTGAGGTCAAAATAGCCCTAGTCGGCAAATACGCAGGCTTAGTCGACAGCTACGTCAGTATGAACGAAGCCTTACGACACGGCGGAGCGTCCTGCCAAACACGTGTCTCAATAGACTTTATCGAAGCAGAAGCGTTTGAGCAACAACCAAGCAAACTAGAAAATCTCAAAGAATACAATGGAATCTTCATTCCTTACGGTTTCGGACCAAGAGGAACCGAAGGGAAAATAGCGGCAATTCGCTACGCACGAGAAAACGACATACCATTTCTTGGGATCTGTTACGGGTTTCAATTGGCAGTTGTGGAGTTCGCACGCGATGTGTGTGGACTGGGAGATGCAAACAGCACGGAAATCAACCCAGCCACTCCCCACCCAGTAATCGATCTGATGTCTGAACAGAGAGGTCTTGAGCAAAAGGGAGCAAGCATGAGATTGGGCGCCCACAACATCATAGTTGAGAAGAATACAATAGCGCACAGACTATACGGCGGCGAAGAAATTCGTGAACGCCACCGCCACCGATGGGAAGTAAACCCAGACTACAAAGATACGTTAGAAAAGCACGGGCTTATCTTCTCAGGCAAAAGCCCTGACAAAAAGAGAATGGAGATTCTCGAACTCCATGACAAATATTTCTTTTTTGCTTCGCAGTTTCACGGAGAATTTAAGAGTCGCCCAGGCAGGCCAGACCCAGAATATCAGGGCTTTGTTAAGGCTTGTTTGGATAAAAAATTGGGGAAGCCGGGACCCCAGTTCTAGAAGCCCAATCTTTGTCACCTGGGTCTTAGAGGATGTTTTGTGGGTAAGTTATATTTGATAGTTGTGTGTATCTTTGTATTTGTTAGGTTGAGGTGAGAATTGGTGAGTGAACGGGAACTTGAAGAGGTTGGTAGGGTGTCCCACTTTTTCACAAAGATAAGCGTTGCCGTTATAGAGTTGACTTCCACTCTGTCGGTTGGAGATCGAATCGTGATTAAGGGTCCAACTACAGACTTTGAACAAACAATAAACTCTATGCAGATAGAACACGAGAATGTCAAGGTTGCAAAGGCTGGACAGAGCATCGGACTGAAGGTAGATGAAAGAGTTAGAGAAAACGACACAGTCTACAAAATACTCTGAGATTGACTAAGTTTGAGATCTATACCTGCGAATGATGGCTTTGAAGGATTTTGCTGCCTGCTCAGGATCTGGAGCTTTAAGTATAGAGGAGACAACTGCGATTCCATCGACTCCAGTTTCAAGGACTAGGTGAGCGTTGTCCAAGTTTATGCCTCCTGAGGCAAACACTGGTATGTGGATCATGGATTTGGCTAATCTTATGGTGTGGAGAGGTATTATATCGCATTGAGCGACTGATGCGGTTGGGAATACGGCGCAGAAAGACACATAGCTCGCTCCCACAGTTTCAGCCCATTTAACCTGTTCCAAGTCGTTGCCCACAGTATAGCCCACTATACTCTGCTTGCCAAGGGCTTTCCTCACAGTTGATGGGGTGACATCATGTCCGTCCATATGCACCCCGTGCGCCCCAACCTCTTTTGCCAGCTGCAAGTCGTTATTTATGAGTAGCGGCACATCGTAGTTGTTGCTCAAGTTCAACAGATTCTTAGTCAACCCTAAAGTTTTACCTCTATTTTGTTCTGTTGTACCCCAGAGTTGCAGTATGTCAACTCCTCCTTTCAAGGCTTTTTTGACTATGTCAAGTAGCCTACGATGGGGTATGGTCGGGTCAACTACGAGATATAAACCCTGCAACCGTGTCAACTAAATCACTCCCAACCCTCTTGAAGAGCTTTCCAATAGGCCTTCCAGTACGGGTCTATAGCTGGCTTTGTCAATTGTTCACGCGCGCCATTTTTTTTAATCCACCTTCTGTGTTGTCTATCCATTATTTTTCCAATAATCTTAGCCCTAATCCTGTTTGACCCTAGGGATTTGAGAACTTCTTGAGTCTTCTCTGGTTTGACGGTAATGATTAAGGTTCCTTCGCTTAACGTTACGTATGGGTCTAAGTCAAATAAGGCGCAGATAAGCTTCGCTTCATTCGTGACTATAACGTTGGAAAGGTCTACTTCTATACCCACTTTGGAAGCTTGTGTAAGTTCACATATGGCTCCTAATAGTCCGCCCTCAGTGACATCGTGCATGGCTGTCACGCCCTCATCTCTCAAGCCTACAGAGGCAGCTACCAGAGCATCCTTGACTGTGCTGAACTCGTAAAAGTGCGATTGGGCTCTCTTGAGGAAAGACGACCCATACGCTTTTTCAACGGTTTTTGGAAAAGTTCGAGATAGTATTCCAGTGGTTGCTATGGCTACCCCCTTCGTCATTACAACTGAATCTCCGGGTCTCGCCATATTGCTGGATAGATAATGGTCTTCTGAAGCCAGTGTCATCATTACACCTCCACCGATGATTGTGTAATCAGAACCAACATATCTACCGGTGTGGCCTCCCAAAATAGCGATGCCTAATTTGTTGCACTCTCTGTGGAAGGCATCCCAATACTCTTCAAACTCTTCATCCTTCATATGCGGGGGGAGGCTAAAGTTCACCACGATAAATTGTGGTGGAAACCCGCAAGTGCTCAAGTCTGAGGATAAGAGGTGTACGGAGAGCCAAGCCGAATCTTGCAGTCCAAGAGCAGGAATAACCGATAATGGATCTGATGTTACTACTAAGACTTGATTGTGCCCCAACCGAACCACAGCGTTGTCAAGTCCATGATTCGGACCCACAAGAACTTCGTGTCTTTTCTTTCCCAACCTTGGGTATACGATTTTTTCCATCGACTCTTGAGAGAACTTTCCCACCTTAGATAGGTTAATCAAGATTTCATCCCAGTTTTATTGCTATCCCGAGAAATGCACCAAAAGGGATAAGAGCGGACTGTACGTCTTCAAAAATCCTTGGGAAGACTGTTGTAGTCCAAAGAGATATGACATATTTCTCGCCCAGCGCATCCTTTAACATTCTTTTCATGTCAAGTATGGAATAAAATTCTGCATTTTTGTAGTAGGGGTTTTTCCCCATCCTAACTTGGATAATCCTTCTTGCGGTGGGTAGACTCCATTTGTTCATGAGTCCAATGATTATCCCTTTGCGCGCCACTCTAGTCGCCTCGTGTATAACCTTGACAGGTTGAGGCATGTATTCCATGCAAGCCATGAAGACTACGATGTCGAAGGATTTACTCTTGAAAGGCAGGAAAGAGGACTCACCCCGGAGTAATCTCCCCCCTGCCCAGAATTTTCTAGCTTCTCTTAACATCAAATCGGATAAATCAAGTCCACAACACTCAAGACCCAGAGACTCAAACCATCTCGTGAAATGTGCTGTGCCACAACCCACTTCAAGCAAGCTTTCTGTATGCCCAAGACTTTCTAAGAGTCTCTTCAGCAGGTTCTTCTCTAGTTTATCGGCTCGTTTGTACTTCTCTTGATAATAGGACTCGTAGGTCTTGACGATCTCTTCGTTGAAATACCAGGCGTCTTTCTGCATTTTTGCTATTCCAACTTGTTAACATCCCACATACTTTTGATTGCTTTAATTACGAGATATCCAACGGGAACGAATATCAAGTCTAAGAGTGTCCCTAGAGTAATTAGGGCGACGCTGAAACCGAAGAGATACCAGTCCATCACGAAAAAGATCAGTGTCTCAGCCAACACTCCCATTGACATGGCTAGTATAATATCTACCTTTCTGAGCATACCCACAGTGAAGCCCATTGGTCCTCTGGAAACGATGATCCCGATAAGGAATATGCTGAAAAACCCTGGAGGCACGTTTATAGTTCCTATGTTTGCTCCTCCTATGAAACCGAGTCCTGACCCGATTGCAGATGAGACTAGAGCAGGAAGTGGACCCATGATGATGCCGGCCACGAATATGGCTACCGGCGCTAAAGTGATGGTGGAAAGTGGGGGTGGCATAGGCACCGCCACCATGGTGGTCACCGCAATTAATGCAGACATAACCGCTGTCATAGCCAATTTGACAGAAGCTCGAGATAGAGTGGTTCCAGTTTGAGAATTAGTATTCTTATTCATGTTGTATGTTTCCCTCCGCCAGTATTACCTGGATCAGGTTCAAGGGGTCGACGATGATGCAATCGTCCTCTCAGCCGGGTTAACCCAGCTCCCCCGTCCAATCCAAGAGAGAACTCAGTGGAGAAACCCAGTATATATCGTTTTCTACATGTAGATACTGTCAAGTCTTTTGACCTAATCTGGCATACCCTCGAAATACCGATCATGTTTCGAGAAGAGCCCTAAATGTGCCTTGAATTTGCGTTCGCATGTATACGACTTCGAAAAACTTGTAAACAACTTTCCCTGATTTCTCATTAGGTGAACGAGGGAAGAATGGGAATAGATACGCTTTTACTGTTGATCATTGTTGGAACAATGTTTGGTCTGGGCTTCTTTCTTGGTTGGTTAGCAACAGCACCATTGTATAAACAAAAAATAAGAGAACTACAAGAAAAGATGGTTGATCAAAGGTTGAAGATATTAGAGGACAAGGTGGATAAGATGGAAAAGAGTATTCAATAAAGTATCTTTAGGTCAAAAGACTCATTAGTATCATACATGTAAGCAGTTTTCTCAAAGAGTATCAATACCATGGTTTAGTTGTCCTCAGTTGTTGGTTTTGCTTCTGGCTTGTAGAGTCGTTTTTCATGGGCTAGTTGTGGTTTGAGTTTGCCTCGATAAGATCGTGGCGATGATCGTTGGCGTTCTATGTTTTTGAGTCTTGCTTGAATTAGCGCGATCCTCGTTTTGGATGGTTTAAGGCGTATTTTTACTTTAACAGGGGGTGGTGTAAAAGGCTTTGTTTGCTTTCGAGTTCTTCTGGGCTTTTTACCAGTTTCCATCGCTTTGCTTTCAACTTTTTTAAAGGCTACAGTTCTTTCTTGAAGGTTTACATCGTGGACTCTCCAACCCGCATTCATCCAAGCGTGTCCTTGAGCGCTGCTTTGCGTGTTGCTCCACCAGCTTCGGTTTCGTATAGCTCCGAATGGAAGGTTGTTGCCGATGATCCCTTCGATCTTGGCAAAGGATAACGCAGCCTGATCGGCATATTTTGCTCGTCGTATCAAATAACTATTAAGCGGAGCGTATTTAGTTCCAGTCTTTCTGGGTGAAACTATTCTCCTTGCACAGTTCAGACATATGAGGTTGCGGTCTTCACTGGTGACATCTGCAATCATACAGCTTCTGCAGTACAATTTTTTACATCGGTAGCAACGCCTAAGAGAATAGTAAGAAAGGACCCTACCACACAATCCACATTCTTCTTTCATGGGCGTCATACTAGACATAAGCCATATGATTCAAATGAATCTTTTCCACTTTTTGGCTTGCGTAGCGCTAAGGACGGCAACTGGCTATGAATCTTCCAATTGACCTATCATATGTTTTCTCAATTTCGGGCGGAAATAGACATCCTGGGAGTTCATTTCTTTCTTTATGATAGAGTATGCATTCGCAGCATTTTCCTTTCCTTTCACAGGTTTCGTAGGTGCAACCACAGTTTGCCAAGTTGATTTCTAGATTAGGGCATGGCTTTCTCGCACTCATTGTAATCATCCTTTTACTAAGGTTTAATTGTGATCTTCTATTCCATGTTTAGGTCAGACTACCAGAAACAGGGAATAAATCTTCTTGTTCTGAATTTTGCTCTAATCTCTTTTGCTATTTTTTCTATCTTTGAAACATCAACCTCGGGAACAGTAACAGCCGTTATTTCTAAATCGAATTCTTTAGCGGCTTTCTCAATAAACTCCAAAACGCTTTCGTAGGCGTCTTCAAAGTTTGGTCTACAAATCCGATTGTAGGTAGGTTTGTCATGGGCATTTAGGCTCACACTTATTCTATCCACTCCAGCCTCTTTCAGTTCTTCAACAACATCCCTCTCCTTGTTCAACAGAAAACCTTGACCATTCGTGTCGATTCTCACGACTTTCCCAAAATATTTCTTTATCCACTTCGTTACGCTAAGAATACAGTCTAATCTTTCTAGTGGTTCTCCAAGCCCACAAAAAACAACTTCATCCCAATCTCTCCTATTGATAACCCTTTGTAATTCTGTGATGACTTCTTCGGGAGATGGTTCCTGCCTTAACCTTAAGTTAAAGCCTTTCAGATTTTGTGTGAAATTTCTGAAGCAGAAATAGCAATTGTTAGGGCACCTGTCAGTTATGTTGAGGTATAAGTTGTTTCCAAGCCAATACACAACACTGGGCTTTCTCATTTTCAAGGGCACAGCGCTCCATCTCTAATTTAGAGAACTGCAAGAATAATTGTTATCAGTCCAGCTATCCAACAATAGTAGGCAAAAAGGTGAAATTTTTGTTTTATGAATATTGTTTGCAACAGTTTTAATGATACATAACCTACAACAAAGGATGTTATTGCACCCAAAACTGTTAAACCAAAATCAATGTCTCCCACCATCAAACCAGCATGGTTTTTTACGATTGCTGCCACCATTGCGCCGAAAACCGCTGGTATTGAAAGTAAAAATGAATATTTTAGGGCTTTTTCCCCTTTCACTTTCCTCAATAATCCTGTGGATATTGTTAAACCACTCCTTGAAAGCCCTGGAACTGTTGCTAAGCCTTGTGCGATGCCTATGAGCATTGAGTCAAGATGATTTAGTTCCTTTCCGTCTTTTACGTGTTTAGAAACATACAAGTAGGTGCCTGTAACTACCAACGCAAAGCCAACCATGAGGGAGTTGGAAAAAAGCCTTTCAATTATGTCGTAGTATAGAAGCAAAAAACCAATAATGGCTGTAGGTATGCTTCCCACAATTATGAACAAAGCCATTTTTCCTTCCTCGCTCTCAAAATCCGCTCGCAAGAATGCCTTGAGAATGTCTACAACATCTTTTCTGAAGGCGATTAATACGACAAATATTGTACCAATGTGCGTGGCTATGTCAAAAATCAATATGGATTCGGATTCTATACCAAAGTAATTCTGGGCAATGGCTAAATGTCCTGAACTAGATATTGGTAGCCACTCTGTTACCCCTTGGATGATAGCGAGAATCAGGATTTGAATCAGGTCCATAATCGCTACCTCAGTAGTGGTTAAGTCGTTTCGATGATTTTGTTGAAGAGGAGGGTTGGAGGGTTGGGTGAAAGAATTATTTTTCGTCCATCTTTTTCATCCACTTGGCTACGTCTCTCAGCGTCGGATTTGGGGTTACGTCGATGACTGGAATATCTAGTGTGCCCATTGAGAGAGTCGGTTTGTATTGAGGCATCAAGGCATATACCACGTCTTCCCAATAGATTCTGCCCTCCAAAAACTCTCTCATCACAGAATCTGTCGTGGGTGGCAAAATCGAATACGAGAATACGACTCCCTCAGCCCATTTAAGAACCATAGGTTCTCCAGTTCTGATAATGGTGGCTATGGTGGTGGATAAAGCTTCCACCGAAGGGTATCTCGTACACTCAAGAAAGACCACTTCCTTAGGAGGCCGACAAACAATCTTCACCATCAGAATCTCTCCTCACAACTCTCCTATTGTATAAAACTCGAGTTTTTAACCTTTTTATCTCTTATTTTCTCAAATAAAGCCAAAGTATGGAGTTTTCTTGACTTGTACTTAGGAGGAGGCTTAAAGACTGACTGAACGATAATTTTATTAATAACTTATGGTTAAAATCAAAAAAGAGGTGAATGGCGTGCCCAAGAAGAAGGGAAAGAAGAAAGCTGCAGAGAAAAAGTAGTAACAAGGGTCTAAGCTGCTTTCAATAGATTCTTCGCCTCATTTTTATTCTATTTTTTTAAAATCATGTCTCTTGCTCTATATTTTAGTAAATAAGCGATTTCTTAGGGCTTTCTTATACATAAAACACGACAACCATAATGTTAGTTACCACTCAACGTTAGGCTAAAGGATCTATTCTTTTTATGAAATCTATTTTATCAAGCTCTTTATCTGCGGATATTACTTCGTCGACGAGGCTAAGTTCCATGGACGCTGCGTGAACGTAATCTATGCCACCGACCTTAAATTCGTATTCGGAAGCCCTTCGTATCATTGCAAAATCCAGTTCGATCCACTTTATTGGCAGAGAAAGTACAGCGTCTATGTTTTTCCTTATGTTTAGTTTTTCTTTCCGCTCCTCTTCTAAAATCTTGTTCAGTTTACACAAAACGTTAATTACTTCCACAAGCACCAGAGTGGAAGCACAGACCTCAAGCTCAGCATTCTCCACAGCTTTCAAAATACCCTTACACTTTTCTCCGTATTTTGGGTGGCTCTCTATGGCATAGATTATTACGTTCGTGTCGAGATACTTCATCCGAATTCCTCTCTAGTTTCCCTCACAAGTTTCACGGCGTCTATGTCGAGCCTTGTTTGGGATGTTAGAAACTCCACGGGCTTTTCAAGTTTCACGGGTTTTCTGAGAACCACCATGCCTTGGATTAAGTACCACTCAACCGTTTCTCCAGGCTTCAGTTTAAGAACTTCTCTTATGGGCTTCGGAATCGTTGTCTGATACTTTTCTGTTACCTTTGTTCGAATCACATGGTAATACTAGTAATACTAGGTATTTATAGTTTTACATTTGATAGTTCAGAGCCCCGGGGCGGATTTGAACCCGCGACCAAGATGAGTAAACAGCGACTCCTAGTTTGAGTGAAAAGAGTCCCAAATTTTTTTTCTTCATCATCATTACTACAATGCCGTGAGGCTCTCTACTGCTTCAGTGAATTAAATTTTTTTTCTTCTCATTCCCCTAGGCGGGTTGTTTTTTTGTCTTGTCGGTGGTTGTTATTTATTGTGTAGAGTCGCAAAATATTTGTTTGGTCTTTTGAGGTTTTACTTCGGATTAGTCGTGATGAATTTAGGAAGAGAATTAAATCTGGGAGTGAGTGAGCAAAAGACGCTATTAGGGGGTTTAAGATGCCCATTGAGGCGAGCGATACTCCAACTATGTTGAAGACTATGCTTGCTGCAAGATTCTGTTTAATGACACTGAAAGTTTTTCGTCCCAAGTTTATTGCTTCAGCAATCTTTGTTAAATCATCTGTCATCAATGTAACATCCGCGGCTTCTATAGCAACGTCTGTTCCTATGGTTCCCATGGCAATTCCAACCGAAGCCTCAGCTAGCGCTGGTGCATCGTTTATTCCGTCACCTACCATTGCAACTTTTCTCCCCTGTGAAACAAATTCTTTCACTTTTTCGACTTTTTCTTCTGGAAGCATCTCCGCATATACTTCGTTAATTTCAACTTGTTTGGCGATACCTTGGGCAGTGCGTGGGTTGTCTCCTGTCACCATAATCAGTCTGATTCCCTTCTGCTCTAATTCTTTTAAAGCATATGTTGCTTCCTTTCTCACTACATCGGCTACGCTGATGAGAGCACAGACTTCTTTATCGTGAGCAACAAGTAGGGCTGTCTCACCATTCTTTTCTTTTTCCTTCATGTAATTTTCAACCTTTCTTGGGACTCTTATGTTCTGATGAGCCAGCATTTCTCTGTTGCCAAGGATAACCAATTGATTACCTATTTTTGCTATTACTCCTTTGCCCGGAAAAGTGCTGCATTCGCTGTGCTCAGTGACTTTTATGTCAAGTTTCTTTGCCTTATTTATGATGGCGCTTGCTAAAGGATGTTCTGAATGCTGTTCAGCGCATGCAGCGAGGCTAAGAATATCATTTTGACAATGTTCATCGAAACATTTTATGTCTGTAACAGTGGGTTCACCTATTGTTAGCGTGCCCGTTTTATCGACTATTATAGTGTCTGTTTTTGCTAATTCTTCAAGATATACTCCGCCCTTGATTATTATTCCTTTACGAGCTGCATTGCCTATGCCTGCCACAACCGCCAGAGGTGTCGCTAATGCAACTGCACATGGACAAGCCACCACTATTACTGAAATTGAGTTTGTGATGTCTCGCGTAAAAACAAATGTTAAAGCAGAAATAAAGAAGACAATTGGCATAAATCTTGATGCAAAACGATCCGCTATCTTTTGAATTGGGGCTTTTGAGGTTTCAGCTTCCTCTACTAGTTGGATGATTCGAGCTAGCGTTGTATCTTTTCCAACTTTCGTAACCTCGATTTGCATTGTGCCAAGTTGATTGACAGTACCAGCGAAAACATCGTCTCCCACATTCTTCTCTACAGGCATTGACTCGCCAGTGATTGGTGCCTGATTGACCAGTCCATGCCCATTTATGACTACGCCATCAACTGGTATCATTTCCCCAGACTTAGCTATCACAGTGTCTCCTTGCCTCAATTCATCTATCTCCACAGAAATCTCTTGGTCGTTTCGGTTAGCTGTCGCAGTTTTCGGCGTCATCATTAGTTTGCTTATGGCTGCTTTACTTTTCTCTCTGGTAAATTCATCGATGAATTCTGCTATTAGCATGAAAAATGCTATCACACATGCAGAAAGATACTGTCCTACCGCTATGGACGCAATCATGCCTGAAGCCATCGCAACTTCAGCGGTTACTGATTTTGCCCGAAGAGCCAGAATTGCTGACTTCAGAATTGGAGTGCCTCCAACAATCAATGCAAAAAGCACGGCGGCATCAATAGAGTATATGAAGGGCGCAAGACCAAATATGCTAATCAGTAAGGCTACACCGACCAAAGCCAAGCGTAAAATCTCGAGCTTCTGTTTTCTTCTTCCACTTTTTTCTTCATGGTTGTGCATTTTGCATCCACGTCTTGCCGTCAACTGGGAGTTATTATATGAACTTGACGAGGGCATCTTTCAGCTCAAGCATAGCTCTGTCACCTTTACCTTCTTTGACAGCTTGAGCAATACAAATCTCCACATGATCCTCCAAAACGATACGACCAACCTTATTTACAGCCTCCCTAACCGCCGCAAGCTGCAGAAGAATATCTGGACACTCTTTATTCTCTTCTACCATACGCCGAATACCACGAATGTGCCCCTCAATTCTCGCAAGTCTTTTGACCACATCTTCGCGTCTTTCGTGAAGTGTCATGTTTTTATATCCCATCCCTCTGGAGGGGATAAGAAAATGTAATAAAAACTTATCGATTTCAACAGAGAGCAAATATTGGAGCCCCGGCCGGGCTTCGATCCCGGGACCTGCGGCTTACGAGGCCGCCGCTATACCAGACTTAGCTACCGGGGCTCTTGAGAAGTGAGGGAATGCACATTTTTAAGAGATTCGGAAGACTTATCAGAAAATTTTTCCTAGAGGAGATATGAAAGTTATCAAAGTAGAAAAGAGTGTTTGTGGCAAAGTAGATGTTGGGGTGAAGTTTGTGAGCATGGTGATTGACGAGCAAATGTGGAGGCGATATTCCGCCAAACTCCAGAATTCAGAGGCACTGAAGGTGCTTCGTGAAGTGATCGACTACATAACCGAAAAACTGAAGCCAAGGATCGATGACGCAGATGTCTGGAGAGAAGGTGTAGCTTTCTTCTCTAAGGGCAAAGAGTTCTTAACCGTCGAGGTAACAACCAAGGGGCTACGTATACATTTTTATCCCTCGGCTGGTGTGCTTTTCAACGGCGAAGAAAAGTTCTTGGTTGAAAGGGTCAATCTTTGGAAGAGTTCCTATCGCAAAGCTTCAGGCAAGTACCGAGCAATAACCGCTTGGGTTTCCAGAGAAACACATCTCCCAGCGATCAAAAAGCTGATTGACAGAATTCCGACGTCTCAATAGAACTCCATAGTCAGTAAAATTAGATAATGATTTAATCCGAGGTGACTCTTGCCCTCAGATGATTTTAAAACATCAAGAAACTAACCATACAGAGGGAGTTGTCCTATTTGAGCCTGGTTAAGAAACTCGGCGAACGCAAGATAATTGACATAATCTTAGGGTGCTTAGACCAGATGCCCAAGATGCCTGTTCCGTTTGGTGACGACGTTTCAGCCGCAGATATCGGAAATGGAAAGCTCGCGGTGATAAAAACTGACATGCTCGTTGGTAAGACTGATGTTCCGTCTAGTATGAGTCTTTGGCAGGCGGCTCGCAAAGCAGTGGTCATGAATATAAGCGACCTCGCCGCAAAGGGAGTTCAACCCATCGCCATACTTGCTTCGCTTGGAGTGCCCAAAGGCTTGACTAAAAACGACTTTGAAGAAATTGGCAAAGGACTTAACGCTGGAGCCCGAGAATACGACGCCTACGTTTTAGGCGGAGACACCAATGAGGCTTCAGACTTGATAATCAATTGTACAGCCTTTGGAACATGCCAAAAAAGCCTCCTGATGAAGCGAAGCGGTGCTAACCCAGGCGACTTGGTAGCAGTAACGGGTTTCTTTGGAAAGCCTCCTGCTGGCCTAAAGATCCTACTGAAAAGGCTATCAGTGCCTAAAAAATTGGAGAAAGCACTCGTTGACTCGGTCTTAATGCCACAAGCCCGACTTAAGGAAGGTCTGGCTCTCGCTCAAACAAAGGCTGTAACCGCTTCCATCGATTCAAGCGATGGACTAGCATGGAGTCTACACGAAATCTCACGAGCCAGCAACACAGGGGTTTCTATTGACAGTCTCCCTATTGCGAAAGAAGCAGAAGAATTTGCAAAAATCCATAAACTCAACCCTCCAGAATTGTGCTTGTACGGCGGAGAAGAATACGAACTCGTTTTGACCATCAAGCCTAAGTTGTGGGAAAAGGTTAAGGCTGCCGTACATCACGTTGGAGGCTCCCTGATAAGAATTGGAAAAGTTACAAGAGAAAAATCAATACTTCTGAAGGGAAGAGAGAAAACAATTCTTATAGAGGCTAGAGGGTGGGAGCACTTCAAAACAGATTAAAAGAGGCTAACTAAAATGCTAAAAACATATGACATAGGCAGCCTACCCAATCCAGAAGGACTTGACGAAAAGAAATTCCTCGAAGGGGCGTCACTGTACTCTTTTAATCCGCTTCATGAATCTGCCCAGTATTTTGAAAAAATGGTAACGCAGGTGTTCGTTGACAAGGCGAAAACTGGCATCGACATCCCAAACTATCCACAATTCAGAGATGTATACCAGATGTTTCTAGACCCAATCGAAGGCGCAGAAAAAGTCAAAGGATCCTACACGCAGACTGGCATCTTATTGATGAAAAGAGAAAAAACCATAATACCAGAAGTCACCGCCATAAAGAAAAACTCTCAAAGATTATGCAAGACGATAGGTGAACCATTCAAGATCAGGGTGTGTGTTGGTGGACCCCACATCCTCTCTTCATTCTTCCTATATAGAAGTAACGAAATCTTCAGCCAACTCTCAGAAATCATCTCGATGATGGTGGAAAACAACGTTTTCACCGAGAAACATGCGAGTGTCAGCCTAGTCTCTATAGAAGAACCGCTTATTGGCATACTGGACGATCCCTTAATCTCTTATAGTTCGGAAGGAAGAGAAAAACTGCTAAAATCTTGGGAGTCGATTCTCAGCAAAGCCAAAGCTAAAGGAGTACAAACATCCCTTCATCTTCACAACACATCAGACGAAATTTTCTGGCAAATAAAATCGTTGGACGTTATCGAGGCACCGGTGGATGATGCAATCTACCAAATGAAGAGGACAAAACAACTTCTAGACTCAACAGACAAAGCCTTAATGGCTAGCCTATGCACAAACGACTTTGACAAACTAATCCAACAAAAAATCCTCGGAACCCAGAAGCAAGCAAACGCCTTGACAATTGGCGAACAGACCGCCGAAGCATGGAAAAGCATCAAATCCGGAAAATTGAAACCCGAAACCTTTCTAGAAAACATCGACCTAATGAAAAATCGATTGATCAAGATTGTTGAAAGATTTGGCGCAGAAAAAGTTCCGTATGCAGGGCCAGAGTGCGGACTGAGAGGTTTCCCTACTTACGAGTGTGCTCTTGAATGTTTGAGACGGGTTTCTAAGGCTGCGAAAACGTACGAAAAGAATGTTAGAGTCTAAATTCCTTAATGAGTTTCATTGTACGCTCGTTTTTTAGACTGTAAAATACCCATTTTCCTTCGCGCCTATCCTTCACCAACTCCGCCGTTTCTAATATGCCCAAATGATGAGAAGCAGTGGGCTGAGTCAAATTTAATGCAACCATAATCTCACAAACGCACATTTCTCGTATGTCAAGAAGCCTCAGAATTTTCAGTCTTGTCTTATCGGCGAGTGCTCTAAACAATCGGCTTTGTATTTTCACTATAGTTTCATCTGTTATTTCGTGAACAAGTTGTCTGAGCTCAGAGGCGTATTTTGAAACATCTTCTGCTGGGCATATTCCTGACTTCACTAAACGTTCAAGTCTTTTGTTTACCCTTGGTTTTTGTTTGAGAACCATGTGTCCTCATTTAAGGTTATACCAAAATATTTAAATATGTTTTGGCTTTCCTTCATATTCACAGACTTAAATATGTAGTTTCCAATTGGCAAAATTGACAGTGGAAGATGAGCATGGTTGAAGAAAGTGGTGGGCTTGGCATATTTGAGAAATATCTCACACTGTGGATTGCCTTATGCATAATTATAGGACTGTTGTTAGGAAGGTTTCTTCCAGCTTTTGGTCAATATCTAGACTCTTTGAAATTCGCTAAGTTATCGATTCCGATCGGCGTCTGCCTGTTTTTCATGATGTACCCTACAGTCGTGGGCATAGCCTTCAGTGATATCAAGAAGGCTGTGAGGAAACCGAAACCCATGCTTCTCACCATAATTGCGAATTGGGTCATTGCCCCGCCAATAATGACGTTGTACGCAAACTTGCTCCTCAACGATCCGATGCACAGAGCTGGTGTTATACTTCTCGGCATGTCTCCGTGCACGGCTATGGTCATGTGGTGGATGCTGTTGGCTAAGGGGGACCTTGCCCAAGGGCTAATAAACACAGCTGTCAACGCTTTGTTGATGGTAATTCTTTACGCGCCTCAATCAGCGTTCTATCTCGGCGTGAGTGGTATACCTGTACCATGGGATTTGATCGCCATGAGCGTGATCATCTTCATAGCTCTTCCAGTATCTTTAGGGGCAGTTTCCAGAAGGTTGCTTATAGGGAGAAGGGGGAAGGGGTGGTTTGACTCCGTTTATCTTGAGTTTGTGCGTAAGGTATCCATCATTGCGTTGCTGCTCACGTTGATCGTCATGTTCTCGTTTCAGGGAAGCATAATCCTCAACGATCCGCTTCTGGTGGCTTACCTTGCCGCTCCAAATCTCCTTCATTATGTCACAATGATCGCCATAACATACACGACCTCTTGGCTGGCCAACTGGGACTACCCAACATCCATAGACACAACTCTCATCGGCTCAAGCAGCCACTTCGAGGTCGCCATCGCAGTCGCAACAACCCTCTATGGGCTTAATTCCGGTGCCGCCTTAGCTACAGTTATAGGGCCTTTAATGGAGGTTCCATTAATGCTCTCTCTGGTTAAGTTTGGTCTACGAACGCGCCACTTGTTCCCAAGAAACAAAGCCAGTTAGAAAATCGCTCAAAGTTGTCAGTGTGAGGTTGCTTTCAAAAACACTTCGTAATCTATGGCTTCCTCCCACTCGCTTATGCACCCTCCCGATGGGATCAAAGTGACCGTTATTCCATCAGGAATTTCTTTCCTTGGGTCATCTCTTACATTCAGCATCTGTCCTAAATGGCTGTAGGCACTTATTGCCACTTGTTTATAGAACCTGTTCTCAACAGGATTGTAGATCATATGGAGGAGACTTTGATAACCTGGCAATGGAAAACTTCCTTTGCTGTTTATCATCTTGTCTACACTGCGGATTGCATCTATAAGATTGGCTTTTTCATCTAGTAATAGATTCAACTCTCGACCTATGACCTTGTTGATTGTGGGCTCATGAATAAACAGTTTAATCCTCTTCATTCTTATCCCAACTTAACTTTCTCTTGGTTGCCTCAACCAAACCAATAGGACCGGTCATCATCACGTCACTAGCTGGAGCCGCAAAGTGAACAGAAAGGTTTGTTTTGACTAGGATGTTCCTGTTTGGTCCAGAGGCTACAACCCTCTTTATTTTTGAGAAGCCTGGTGGGTCGGCAAGAAAGAATAAGCCGTGACCGTTATCTTCGAACACTTCTTCATCACTGAGTTTTCCATTCGCGAAAGCGACCAAAAGACGCTTAATCTTTCTAGCATTTAACAATCGCGTGTGGTGTTCCATCACCCCGACAATTTTCCCGTTTGAGATCACTGCAGCCATGGTATGTCCGTTACCAACGTTTACAGCAAGAATCGGATCAGTTTTCTCTACCACTGGATCTCTTAGACACCCAAGAATAGCAGCGGGCGAGGTGTCCATAAGCAAGACCTTAGCCGTTGGCAGTTGTCTTCTTGAAGCTAAAGCTGCGGACCTCATTCTCAAGAAATACGATGGGATTTCCTCTTCTGTAAATGCCAAAGTTTCAGGCTTCGGATTGTCTTTTAATAGCTCTTTCATTTTTTGAACGCGAGTCTTTCTATTGCTCATTCCCTTGGGAAAGACACCGTGATCTTGGACAGCGATAGCGACAACATCAACATCGGAAAGAGTTTCGTCGAATTCTGTCAAGAATTTTTGCAGTTTTTCAAGGTTGACCTCTTGGATAGTCAAGGTTTCCCCTTCGAAATTTCTAGGCTCGTTTTCTTCTGCAATTATCTCGATTCCTAGTTCCTTGACCTCGTCGAGGTCGTTTCTTACGGTGTAAGATGCATTCTCAGTCATCACGACTCTTAGTCCGTTCTCAATGTGGTTCCTAAGGGTGAAGGAAAACGCGCCTCCGCCTATGATGTCGCCTTTGACGAAAATATCCTTGAACAAACGAGTGGCTCCCCTCACCTTTGCCGCGAAGACTTGGGATGGAGAGGGTAAAACCATCTTTATGCAGTTCTCGATGCTCTTTTTTCTGTCGTCGTATAGCAGAACGTCCTCTGTGCCGGCGCCAATGTCTATAGCTAAGATTTTCATCTACTTTTCTCCTTTTTATTGGAAGCCAGTCTGCCAGAGTTTGTTAGGGCTTATATAACGTTTGATTTGTACATATAAGGTGTGGAGGTTATTCTTAGGAATGCGTTAACTCCTAAGCTCTTTGATGTGTTCTTCTACAGCCGCGAGTTCCTTCTTCAACTCCTCCGCATAGCTTTTCAACTTCTCCACTTTCTCAGCTTTGGTTAAAAATCGCCTACCATGCTTATGCTCTCGTTCATGATGAGGTAGACCGCAGCAGCATTGTCTACACATTTTATTTTCACCTCCATTTCAGCAGGGCAGGTAAAAGTATTCAAAGTAAAGTATTTAAACTATCAAGTTTATAGTAAAATACTCACTATCATCAACGAAAGTGATTAGCATGCATGGGGAAGGTGAACACGTCTGCTTCTGTCCGCTTAAAGGCGTTATAGATGTCATCAGCAAGAAATGGTCCTTTCTCATCATAAACGCTATTGGTAATTACGGAAGGCTAAGGTTCAACAGACTTATGGAAGAGTTGCATGGCATCAGCCCAAAGACCCTGTCAGATGCGCTGAAAGAACTCCAAGCAGAAGGCTTGATCAAGAGAGAATCGTTTGCAGAGATACCTCCACGAGTTGAATACTCACTCACAAAGGACGGTATGGACCTCAGAAAATCGATCATACCTCTCTTAAGGTGGGCTGCCACAAGAAACAACACAAACAAAGCAAGGTGTATTCAAACCTATCGGAGTATCCCTGCCCATCAAGTCAAAAATGACGCTGAATAAAGCAGAAACTTGACCGATTGACGTTCTGGTAAAGCCTACTTTTAAGCAAGTTCACATTTCCAGATATCATCTGACGTTTGGGCATTAGCCCTGCGTATCGGAAGGCTTATAAGTCAACGTTGATATCAAATTTGATATCAATAGCGATGGTGAAATCAGATGAGCGATATAGATTACCATCCTCCGCCCTTCAAACATTGGATGAGACACTTCGCTGCGGTTCCCAAAGGTTTCCTAAGGTACTACGTTCTAAGGTTGCTGAACGAAAAGCCCATGTCTGGTTCAGAGATAATGGAGGAAGTTGGAAAACGAACTAAAGGAAGTTGGAAGCCGAGTCCCGGCTCCATTTATCCGTTGATGGCTTGGCTACAAGACAACGGGTACGTAAAAGAAGCCCCAGAACAGGAGGCTGGGATGAAACGCTATATTCTAACCGAGCGGGGCAAGGAGTTTCTTGAAGAACACTTGAAGAAGAGGGATGAACTCCGAGAGAAATTCATATTCTTTATGCAACCGTTCCCGATGCCTCCTCCATTGGAACTTCTGTCGCTCAACTTCTATCCACAAAAGATAAGAGAACTAGTGGAGACACTGAAGAAACTGGCAAAGGCTTTATGGAGTCTTCGGAACAGTTTGAGGAAGAAGTATTCAGAGAAGGCTGTTGCTGAAACCAGAGAGGTAATAGAAAGGGCTACTAGGGAAATCGAAGAAATAGTTAAGAAATTGAAGGAGTCAGAGAATGCGCGCGCGATCGGGTGATTACGTTGAGTATGATTATTGAGACTCAAAACTTGAAAAAAAAGTACCGGATGGGTAAGCTCGATGTTTCCGCTCTTAACGGAGTAAACCTACGAGTCGAAGATGGTGAGTTCATGAGCATCATGGGGCCATCAGGTAGTGGAAAGACGACCTTGCTCAACCTTATAGGTGCTTTGGATAGACCGACTGAAGGAAGGGTGCTTATTAAGGGAACTGACATTACTAGGCTTAGCGACGATGAGCTAGCAGAGCTGAGAAATCGGGAGATAGGTTTCGTTTTCCAATTCTTTAATCTTATGGCTCGGATGTCCGCTTTGAAAAATGTTGAACTTCCAATGGCTTTTGCTGGCCTGTCACAGGAGGAGCGAAAAAAGAGGGCAACAGAACTTCTTGAGAAAGTTGGTTTGGGGGATAGACTTGATCATCGGCCTACAGAGTTGAGCGGCGGAGAACAGCAGAGAGTTGCTATTGCCAGAGCATTAGTGAATGATCCTTCAGTAGTGCTTTGTGATGAGCCTACTGGAAACATAGACAGAAAGACAGGTAAAGAGATTATTGAAACTCTTAGGAAATTAAATAGAGAACAAAAACAGACATTCGTGATTGTCACTCATGACCCCCTAGTAGCTCGTTCCGTGGATCGCATAACACACATGCAGGATGGGCTAATCGTAAGAGAAGAGACAATCAGGTGATGAATCATGTCTAGGAAGAGAAGTTCCATAATTTTGTCAGTATGCCTTCTAATGTTATTCACGATGAAGTATACACAACCTACGATCGCGTTTGAAAACCCGTTGCTAGAAATTAAAGTTACTGGGTATAGCCTTACTGCTGGGGGTGAGAACGAAATGAGCATTTCCATCGAAAACATCGGCAAGACAAATGCTTTCGATGTTAAGGCATCTCTGGCTGTTCCCTCAACTGTCTCAGGAATATCGATTGTGAAGGAATCATACACTGTCTTTGAGCATATATACTGCTCCGAAGACACAATAAGATGGATGCATCCCATCTTATACGTTGAAAGCGACTGCCCACTCGGACCTTATTCTTTGACGCTCACACTGGAATATACTGACAGTTCAGACAGAACGTATACCGATAGTGTGCAAATTGGTGTTGTTGTCGAAGCCATAAAGCCCACAGAGGCTCCGTTGCTGGAGATTAACGTCACTGGATACAGTCTTACAGCTGGGAGTGAGAACGAAATGAGCATTTCCATCGAAAACATCGGCAAGACAAGCGCTTTCGATGTTAAGGCGTCTCTGGCTGTTCCCTCAACTGTTTCAGGAATATCGATTGTAAAGGGGTCTTACGCAATGTTTGAGAAGATAGATTCCATTCATTACGCACAACATGCAGTGTGGATGTATCCCGTTTTGTATGTTGAAAGCGACTGCCCACTCGGAGCCTACTTCTTAACGCTCACGCTAGAATACACTGACAACTCGGATGAAACGCATATTGAAAGTATGCAGATTGGCGTTGCCGTTGGCTCCGTTCAGCCAACAGAGCGCACAAGAATTGCGATTCAAAATTTCCAGGTAACACCCGCCAAAGTTTTTCCAGGCGATGAATTGACTGTGGAACTAGAACTGAAAAATTGGGGAGCAAATGCTCACAACGTTCAAGTGCAGTTGACGATTGATTCTCAGAGTCCATTTGTTTCTCTCGACCCCACACTTGTTTTTGTTGGAGACCTGAAATCAAACCAAACTGCAAAAATCCTTTACAATCTATCCGTCAGCGGAGATGCAGACGCACGTCTCTACGCTCTTCAACTAGCCATCTCATACAATGACGTGTATGATCAGTCAAAGAGTCTAACTGAGGCAGTAGCGATACCTGTGCACAGCATTATCGACTTTCGCCTCCTTGACGTTCAGCCCTCAACTATCACTGTGAAACCTGGAGAAATAGTTACAATTGAAGCTGATCTGCTTTTATTGGGAACCGAAACTGTTGACTTTACAGAAATTGAAGTCGTCGAGAATCGTTCAATTGGCCCCTTCATATCCGTCCCTGAAAGTTACGAATACATCGGCCGCATAGACCCTGACAGCCCGGTTCTATTCACTATCCAATTCAAGGTGGACCCGAACGCTACTTCTGGAACCTACACCATTCAAATGAGAGTTAGTTGTTGGGATGGATACAATCAGAAACGCCAAGCCATAATCGATCTACCCGTTTTCGTCAAAGAGTCCTCAAATCAGAACGAGGAAACAAGTCCAACATTTTTGGACATAATCTGGACCATAATCAAGATATTATTTGGTGTAAAGCCATAGGGGTCTCCACGTGAAGCTCACGGACATAGTCTTCATAGCCGTGGACGGAATAAAAGAACGCAAGTTCAGAGTAAGCCTCAACGTGATGGGTATATTAATAGGAATATCAGCCATAGTGGCCCTCCTATCCATCACGGAAGGGATGAGCGTATCCATAAATCAGGAGTTGAAGATTTTGGACCCCACTACAATAATTGTCATACCTGGAAGTTTCATGGGAATGGCTGAACAGGGAGGTGGGGCTACTCTCACTCTGAGAGACATCGACCGAATAGAAAGAATATCCGGGGTGGCTATGGCAACTCCGGTGATAAGCAAAACGGTTGAAATCCAAATAGGTGGTTACTCAGATTCTGTAACAGTTACGGGCATGATCCCAGAAGAGTATACCCAAGCTTTTGCCACTGTCGAGGTGACAGAGGGCAGGTTCTTACGGGGGAGTGATGATTTGTCTACGGTATTAGGAGCTAGAGTTGCCTACCCTCAACATCTTGAGGAACCCATAGCACACGTTGGAAGTCGGGTAACATTGGATATTACGGGACAGGAAGAAAAAGAGACTGTCACTTTTAGAGTATCTGGGATTCTAGAAGAGATTGGGGGAATGATGTTTGGCTCTGCAGATACCCGGATATTCATTGCCTTCACAACGGCACAACGGATTTTCCATACAGGCAACATAGTCGACCAGATTATAATAAAAGCCGAGAGCATAGAATCCGTCGACAAGATCACAAGAGAAGTCCAAGATGAACTCGGCGAAGGTGTGATGGTACTGTCGTCTCAGGTTATTACAGGAATGGTAGGAAGTGTAATGACGATGTTAGGGGCGATACTTGGTGGAATAGCTGCAATATCGTTAGTTGTTGCGGGGATTTCGGTCATCAACACCATGACGATCTCGGTTATGGAGCGGACACGTGAGATAGGGGTGATGAAGGCGTTAGGTGCAAAGAGCAGGGATGTGTTGATGATGTTTCTCACCGAATCCTTATTGACAGGATTAATTGGAGGAACGATCGGCGTAGTTTTCGGGGTCTTCCTCGGTCAGATAGCGTCAGTCATGTTGACGTTTATGTGGGATGTTTCTCTAACATCTGTGCCATCACTGGAAGTTGGAGTAATTGGAATAGTATTTGCAGCCATAACTGGAACGTTGTCCGGGCTTTACCCCTCCAGGAAAGCATCAAAATTAGCTCCAGTGGAGGCTTTAAGATATGAATAACAGAGAAGGTGGAAAAGTAAGTTTCATAAAAGAGATCATTGGATGTCTAATCTCTCCTAGAAGTACGTTCAGGTCAATATTAGAGAAGCCAAGCCTCATGAAGGCGACTGCACTAATCCTCGTGATAGCGATCGTTGCGGCATGGGCGAGCTTCAATTACGCGGGGAAACTTCCTCTGACTTCTTTACCGCAAGTGCCGGAGGGACAATTTCCAGGTCAAGGATCCTCTGTAAATTCTGAGCAACTCCGTCAAGCATGGATGGTCATAAGCACGATGACGACAGTGATCGGCATTTTCGCAATTTGGTTTATAAGTTCAGTTCTTGTTCATGGCTTTTCAAGAACTTTGGGAGGAAAGGGATATTTCAAGAACCTTCTAACATTAGCTGGATATGCCTCTACACCTCTCTTTATTCAACATGTACTTCGTCTCGTGGATTCGTTTATGGTTAGTCAAGAAGGGTTACTTCAAATTGCAACAAGTCTTCAGATATCAGCCTATCCGCTTCTCAACTCGATTGCAAGTGCAGCCGTAGATATTTTCACAATCTTTAGAGTATGGTCCATGGTTCTCCTCATAATCGCTACCCGTGAAAACTATAAGATATCAACGACTAGGGCTACAGTTGCCACAGTTGCCACAGTTTTGGCATTCATCATAGTAGTCTTCATATCCGCATTCCTTCCCTTTATCTGAGAGAGTGAGATAATAGTAAAGAAATTGATGAGTAAAAGTTGGAAAAGAGGTAGAGAACTTGCCTGTCATTGAAACTGACAACCTCACCAAACACTTCGGAAAAATCATAGCCGTAGACCATGTGTCGTTCTCTGTAGAAGAGAGCGAGATATTCGGATTCTTGGGTCCGAACGGAGCTGGAAAAACAACAACAATCCTCATGCTAATCACATTACTGAAGCCAACTAGTGGAAGAGCAACTGTTTGTGGCTTTGATGTAACCAAGGAACAAGCTAAGGTTAGATCATGTATAGGCTACGTTTCCCAAGACACTGCTGTAGATGAAAACTTGACAGGAAGAGAGAATTTACTACTGCAGGGTCACTTCTATCATCTGCCCAAAGAAGTTCTGGAAAAACGCATAAATGAAGTCTTAGAAATGGTTGACCTCACAGACCGCGCAAACACCCTGGTATCAACATACTCTGGTGGAATGAGAAAACGACTTGACATCGCAGAGGGTTTGATTCACAGACCAAAAGTATTGTTTGTGGATGAACCCACGCTTGGTTTGGACATACAGACGAGACACAAGATTTGGGAATATATACAGCGCCTGAGAGAAGAAGCCCACATGACAATTTTCCTAACAACACATTACATGGACGAGGCAGACAAACTGTGCGACCGCATCGGCATAATAGACTATGGCCAAATCAAAGTTGTCGGAGAACCAAACGAACTGAAAAGCCAAATCGGCGGCGACATAATCACATTGAAATTCACAAATGAGACAAACAGTTACGCCAATCAAGCGCTTGAAGAAATAAAGAAACTATCATCAATAGAGAACATTGTGCCAATAAAAGATTCCTTCAGCGTTGTGGCAAAGGATGGAGAAACAACCGTTCCAAAGATTTTTGAAGTAGCAAGCAAAGTAGGTGCCACAATAGAGTCGATTTCGCTGAAAAGACCTACATTAGATGATGTTTTCATGGCTCATACTGGAAGAGAACTCCGAGAAGAAACGGGTAGCAAAGAAGACTTGATGAGAGAGAGAATAAGAATGTGGAGGGTAAGGATGTGAGCGTTTTAGGCGATATATGGAGTGTATGCTGGAGAGAACTCCAACGATTTAGGCGTCAGCCAGCTAGAATATTAATGTCAATCGTACAGCCAATTATATGGCTAGCCCTCTTGGGTAACATGATGCAGGCAATTACGCAAATGCTACCCCCAGGAACGAAAAGTTATTTGGATTATATGGCACCAGGAATCGTAGTCATGACAACAATATTTGGCGGAGTCTTCGGAGGGCTCTCAATCGTCTGGGACAGACGTCTGGGCTTCCTAAACAAGATGCTTGCGGCACCAATATCGAGGTCTGCAATACCAATAGGGAAGATGATAGCCTCAGGCCTAATATCGTCTCTTCAGGCAATATTGATACTCTGCGCAGCAATAGTTATGGGAGTGAATGTTGCGACAGGTCCACTCGGTATCGTCGCTGTGATACTGATTGCGATGATTCTATGTCTAATGCTTTCAGGCATATCACTTGCCTTGGGGGCGGTCATCAAGACCCATGAAACTCTAATGGTAGTGATGAACTTCCTGACAATGCCACTAATGTTTACAAGCAATGCATTATTCCCGAAAGAACTGATGCCTAGCTGGCTTCAAACTATCGCTGACTGGAATCCAATAACATATACAATCACGCCGATTAGAACTATAACTACAAGAGGCTGGGAATGGGCATTAATATTACCAGATGTGGCTAAAATAGCAGCGTTGACTTTAATAATAATGGGTATTGCTACGATGCTTTTTAGAAGAAGCATATCGTAAAACCCCAAGCGTCAAAAAAAGTGTCGTTGAGCTTCGTCATTGTTGTATTTGGGAAGGAAGGTTCTATGGTAATAAAGAACTTGGCATACTCCAAACTCTCTATTCTCCAACGCGGGGTTTGATGTCACCAAAGTTGCACTGGACTTCCAGTTTCTGATAGGCTTCGCACTAATCTTTTCTCTGGCGGGAATCTTGATTGCGCGAACAGGACTGAGAAAGGGCTAGTTGTGTTGCCTACTGAGAAAAAGTGGGGAAGAAGGTTATGCCCTGGTTTATCATTCCGCCCCCTAACCCTAAGAAGATGTCGATATCAAGCTTAGTTGTTGAAGCTGGATAGTTTGTTGTTCTTATTTTGCATTCTGTATCGGTTTGCTTTTCCACGACAAAGTCTCCTGGGGTTAACGATATTCCACCGATATCTGCGAACGCTGTGAGGCTGACACCTAGGTTTGGGCCAAACGATATTGGTTGGACGATGACTCCTCCCAGTTCTATTCTAGCGGATATGCTTCCGCTTTTTTGCAGGTTGGTTGCGTCGACTCGTAGCATTAACCCTCCAGCGACTATCTTGAGATTTAGTTGGTTGAATGAAGCGTCGTCGAGGACTTCCACCGATAACCCTCCGGCATACATAACGATAGCGTTAAAGTTGTCAACGTTTGAGTGCTCTGACAGCACAAGTGAGAGACCACCAACTCCAACTCTCAAAGTTCCGTTATAAGTGCAGTCACTACCGAACGTTGCATAGAGGTCGGCTGATTCCGCAAACACGTTGACTGGTAACACACCAGCTGTTACAACGCCGTATTCCACTGTTGGTGCCGTTACATTTTCGTCTTGTTCGAACCTGAGCCTGTAAACTAGGTTCTCGTCGTCGGTGAAGTTGACCTCCACCCCGCCGCCCTTTATCGTTAGATTCAGGTCCACGAATGTTACTCCTGGTACTGTAGTGCTGTAAAGGGTCCTTTCTGTTATGACAGGCTTTCCTTCTGGCGGAACCGCAGGCAATACGATAGGTGAGACCGCGGCGTAGATTAAGCCTATTACGAGTATAGCGATGATTGTTCCGCCCAGTATCTCTCGAGTTTTCATGTAGCCACTCCTCCAAACATTGCACCCATTCCCATTAGTATCAGCCATAGTGCGATGAAAAGGATTAGTAGAACGATCATTGGTCCTACGAAGGAGGAGATGAACGCCTTTCCTAAGCCTATTTTGTAGTTTGTGTCAACCGCGACAATCGTTGTTAGCACAGTCCAGAAGATTGCTATCAAGCCGAGGATTAGAGAAAGCGGTGAAAGGGAGAGATTAACTCCTATTAAAACTGTTGCGAGAATAATCAGAGAGTACGGTATCGAGGCGTAGCCATACAGCTTAAACAGCTGACCGAATGAGCCTACACCCTTGAAGACGTATCTGGCGCACAGATGGGCTATGCCTGCTAGGATTACCCAAAGTATTAGAGCGGCTATGAATGCTACGAAGAAGGTGATGATTGGGATAGATACGATTAGTCCGTGGGGTGCAGCACCGAGCCACTCACCTAGAAATGCCCAAATACCGAGTATTATCGTGGCGATGAAAGAGCCGATTACGGCTCCTTGGATGCCGTGTGAGAGGAAGACTATGAGTAAGGGTTCTAGTACGCCTCTTTTCTCAGCGATTATCTGCTCAAACGTCTCGCGAGGGTCTAATAGTGTTCCTCCAAGTCTGTTAAGAAACTCTCTAAAGTAGGAGATTGTTTTACCTTTGCTGGCTATTTTCTCTTCTTCCATTTTGCAACTCCTCTTATGTTTGTTGTTCGTTTGAGAATTAATATTTACCGATTCCCAAAGGATAGTAGCAAATGCGCGCGAACTGTCTTTTTGATATTCTTAAATGGTCTTTGCGCGCGCTAATCAGAGAATTTTGCAGGACATCGTCAATTAATGTTGTTGAATACGTTGAAAGAAATTATAAAGCATAGCTGTTGTATATTGTGGCGAAGAGCTTTATTCCCTTTAAGTATTGCTCTTGAGTTATGAATTCGTTCGGTCGATGAGCCATATAACCGGCTCCTGAACCCGCGCAAGCCATAGGCTTATTCAAGATCCGTGGTAGCCACGCCATGGCTCCCGCATATGGTGCTATCGGAATATCCATAATTTTCTTGCTTACGACCTTTTTAAGCGCTTCTTTTACAACCTTCACAATTCTTTCTGAAGAATCCACCATATAGGGAGGAAGGGCGAAACCAGATCTCTTGACCTCGACATCCGTAAATCCTTTACTCTGTAAGTATGTACTTATGTTTTCGAATATACCTAAAGGCTCCTGCTCTGGCACAAGTCTTATGTCGATTCTTGCCCAAGCGCTGTCTGGAACTATAGTCTTTTCTCCATCCATTACAGTGTAGCCGCTGGACAATCCGTTGATGTTAAAAGTCGGTTTGTAGAAAGTTTCTAACAATGCTTCTGAGACGCTCATGCCCTTCTTGATTTTCAGCTCAAAAGCCTCTTCCAGTTGCTCTTTGCTGACAGCAACCCTTGCCAAGCCATATTTAATTTTTTGTGTAAGACTTGGTTCCTTGATGTCATCATAAAAGTGAGGAATGAGAACTTTGTCATCTTGTTTTAAGAAGTTAAGGGCTGACACAAGTCTCCAAGCGGGGTTATCGACTGTTCCTGCGAACTGACTGTGAATCTCAACGCCAACTGCCGATTTGACTAACAGCTCAAAGGAAAGCATGCCCTTGAAACCATACACCATAAGAGCTTGGCCTGTTTTACTTTCTCCTCCTTCCCCGCATAGAATAGAATCGCAGGTTAGATCCGCTTTGTGTTCTTCGATGAACGATCTGAGATTTGGACTTCCTATTTCTTCTTCCCCCTCGAAAAGGAAGATCAGATTGATAGGTAATGACTTCTTGGAATCGAGAAGTGCTTTAACAGCGTGTATACTTGCCATCAAGTTGTTTTTCATGTCGCAGGTTCCTCTTCCAATGATGCAGCCATCTACGACTTCGGCGGCAAATGGATCAACTTTCCAGTCACGTCTCTCTCCGGGAGGTTGAACGTCATAGTGGCCATATACAAGCAAGGTTAGTTTCGCAGCCTTGTCTACTCTGCCAAGAATAACAGGGTGTCTCTGCGTCTCAAAAGTCTGAACATTTTCTATTCCATTTTCTTTCATTTTTGAAACAAGCCAATCAACAGTCTCTTCTATTCCAGTGTTTTCAGTACTGATTCCAGGTTTGCGAATGAAATCTTTAAACTCCTTCAAAAATAAATTAGAGTTTCTGTCAACGAATTGATAGACTTCGCTCAAAGACCCACCAAAAATAACTTTTTGCCAGAGTTTTTATGACTTTTGGAAGAATCCTAAGCCTTATTGCAATTTCGGAGAAAACCCAAATGTCAACAAAACGCCAATCATCAGTTGACAATTTCCATTCTTTTAGCCACAAGTACGGTTCGCGCGGATTCTTTGCCTGCACAAGAGCGGCGCAGAGGCTAGTTTAGACTTTGTTGCTTTCTCTTTTGCTGAAGTATATGATGTCGTGGTGTTCTATGTAACCACATTTTTTGAACAAGTCTATCGAACTACTATTGGTGTCTTCGATTAGGGCGCAGATTATCTTGGCTCCCCTCTTTCTCAACGCCTTCTCGGCTTCAGCTATTAAGGTCTTAGCGATTCCTCTCCGTCGGCATGCTGGGTCCACTGCCAGACGGTTGATCCAACCCTTCCTCAAATCCCAACTCGCAATAACAGTGCCCACCAGTCTGTCTCCTTCGTAGGCTCCTATAAAGAAGTCCGGGTTTGCCTTCATTTCAGAAGCAATAGATGATCGATTATCGCGACCTTCGGGTTTGTAGGGAAGAGATGCCCGATTCCACAGCTTAACAATTTCATCAAAATCGTCGATGATTAACTTACGAACCTCCATGCAACACCACTTAAATCCGACAAACACATCATTCTTACATAAAAACCTATCTTGAAAACGTTCTTATCAAGTGATATCATAGTGATAGACCCAAAAAGAACCCTCGGTGGCGTCTGTTTCAAAATCAGACAGTCCAAGAAGTTTTGCTCGACAGTTGATGATGAAGATGAAGAAGAAAAATAATTTTTAATTCTGTAGACTAGAGATCTGTTATTGGGCTCGCACAATGGCTTTAGACATTTACATGTTGATTTATCTAGGAATCTTGTGAAAAACAATAATAACGTTTGCTCTCGGTATGTGCACGTTTAAAGCTTAATTATGGAAAGCGTCTTTCATAGTAGCCAAGGTGCAAAAACTTGAAGGCAGACGAAAAATTTAAGAAACTGAAAAAGGAAATGATGGACAAATTCTTTGAGAAGAACCCTCACTATGCCAGCGTTTTAGGTCTCCATGACCCCTACGACTATCTGCTTCCAAAAGGTGACACCGCACACATCATTGAAAATCTGAAAATTTTTGAGGATTACGTCAAACGCATGAGAGAAACAATAGACTACAACTCGTTAAACGATGCTAACAAAATAGACTGGCAAGTATTAGAGAAAGCCCTTGAAATAAACAAGTTTGAAGTTTACGAACGCCGCATATATGAACTACACCCTGATGCCTTCGACGAAATCGGTAGCGTCTTCTTCTTGATGATTACCAGAGAATATGCGCCCTTAGAAAAACGAATCGACGCCATCATCGCAAGGCTCGAAAAACTACCAGGGTATTTAGACGAGTTTCGGTCCAGGTTCGCAAACTCAAAGCCTGTTAAGCTATGGACTGAAGTCGCCATCGAATCAGCAAATCAGATACCCGGACTATTCCAATTTATTGCCACAGTGACAAAAGGCAAGATCTCAGAGGAACTTCACGGAAGGCTAGTAAAAGCTGCGGCCAACCTAATCCAACCATTTCAAAAACATATGCAGTGGCTTCAAAGTCTAAAATCAAAGACTACCGAAGACTGGGCTCTAGGCAAGAAAAAGTTTGAGAAACTAATCCAGCTGCGCGACCTCGGGATGACCTCGGAACAGATTTATCAACTGGGTCTCAAATACCTTAAGGAGTTGAAAGAGGAAAGAAGGCAGATAGCGGCACAGATTGCACCAGGCAAAAGTGTCGAAGAAGTCATGAAGATGATTGAAAACAAGGCTCCAAAAACTTTCGAAGAAGCCTTAAAGGCGACGAAAGAGGCAATGGAAGAGGCAAAAAGATTCATCGTCAAAAACAATATTGCCACAGTTTATGAAGAGGACAAGTTGCTTGTTGAGGAAACCCCAGCTTTCGCAGCGCCCCTTCTTCCTTTCGCAGCCATGATGATGCCATCAAGATTTGACAAGCCAATGATAGGTGTTTACGTGGTCACTCGCCCAAAAGACATTGCAAACCTTGGTCGGCACCTAAACTATGCAAGTATTCGAAACGTCGCTGTTCACGAAGCTTTTCCAGGACACTTTCTCCAGGGTGCAATCTCAAACAGAAGTTCTCTAATACACTTACTCGCGCAGGGAACAGAGACCGTTGAAGGCTGGGCGCACTATTGTGAGCAGATGATGATGGAACACAGGTTCGTAACAAGCTTGGAATCTAAGATAATACAGGTCAATGATGCAATCTGGCGTGCGGTAAGGATTATTGTGGACGTTAAATTGTCACGTGGAGAGATGCTTTTCGACGAAGCTGTCAACATGTTAGTGAAGGAAGTTGGAATGTCAAAAGAAGGTGCCACCGCAGAGGTGCGACGTTACACACAAACCCCCAGCTACGCCCTTTCATATTTACTCGGCAAGCACTTGATACTACAGTTGCGAGAAGAATTAAAGCAGAAGATGGGAAAGAAATATAACGAGAAATTCTTCCATGACACCATCACAGCGAACGGATACTTGCCAATCACATTACTAAGAAAAGTGTTCGACCAAAAAATATCGAAACTCAAGGCTTAATCGAACACTTTAGATGCTTCATGCGTAATTAAGAGCTGATCCTCTACTATTTTTCCATATTTTTTCAACTTTTTGTTAGACCTCACTCTGAAAAGATTTGGACAGTTTACACGATTTGATGTATATTCTGATGTACGTGCATACAAATCATCAAATCAAAAACATTAATCCAAACCACCTTCACTATTTTCTCTCAGAAGGCTCCACTAATGCAACAACTACTAGAACACCCTACAGTCCACGAAGCCCTTCTCTACGAAAAACTATCAAACAACAATGTGAGATGCGGATTGTGCGAAAGAAGATGCGAAATCGCTCCCAACCAAAAGGGTCACTGCAGAACAAGAACAAACATAAAAGGCAAACTCTACACACTCGTTTACGGAGACATCAGCGCCATAGAAAGCAGACCAATCGAAATCAAACCCTTCTTCCACTACTGGCCAGGCTCCACAGCCCTAACATTCTCAACATGGTCCTGCAACCTCAACTGCACATGGTGCCAAAACCACCACCTGTCAAAAACCGAACCAAACCCAGACAGATCAAACTACTTTCCTCCAGAAAAAACAGTTGAAATGGCTTTACAGGGACACAATGAAGGTTTGTGCGCCAGTTTTCAGGAACCGACAATCCTAACTGACTGGGCAGCTCAAGCGTTTAAAGTAGGCCGTGAAAAAGGGCTTTACTGTTGCTACGTTTCAAACGGATACATGACATTGGAAGCCTTAAAGCTGCTACATAAGTCTGGTATGGATGGGCTGAAGATAGACATAAAAGGTGACTCCGAAACCTACAAAAAATACTGCGGCGGAGCAGATGCAGAAAAAGTCTGGAGAAACGCCGAAAAAGCCAAGAATATGGGAATTCACGTGGAAACCGTGAATCTAGTCGTCACCGATGTCAACGATGACGAAGAATGCTTAAGATGGGTGATAGAAAACCACCTAAAAAAAGTGGGACCCGAAACTCCTCTACACTTCACCCGATACTATCCCGCCTACAAGTTCCACAACCCCCCAACAAAAACTGAAACTCTGGAAAAGGCGTACAATATGGCAAAGAAGGCAGGAGTGCTCTACCCATATCTCGGCAACTTTCCAAACCACGATTACGAGAACACTTACTGCCCAAACTGCAAGACTTTGCTTGTCCAAAGAGTGGGGTATCACGTAGTTCGTTATAGAATCACTGACAACAAAGAGTGCCCCTACTGCAACCAGCCAATCCCAATCACCGGAAGATATGTCAGAAAAAGCCTCTTCGCATGATACTTGTCAAACAGGCTTTGTTTTCGTAAGCAACCTTTCTATGTTTTCCAGTCTCTTCTCAATCGCATCCAGTCGATCAAGTATTTGTTTAAGCACCCTGTTAACATCTTCAGTGGGGATAATGGGCAACGGAGTCGGTGAAGGCCATCTTCTCTCTTCCGGCATTTCAGGTCGCCTCGGAAATATTGGAGAAGGATACGCAGCCTTTTTCTCGCTTTTTTCAGACATATCCATCACTTCACTATTATATTATCGCAACAGTGTTATTAATGCATCCACAAATCTTGGTCACAACAAATGTGAAAATTCCATTAGATTTTTAACAGTCAAATATAAAAGAAAGTATCTAATTACATTTCTATCTCGGAGCTTTAACCCAATTTCTGGGCGAAAACCTTTTCAATATTCATTCCACCACTCTTATGATAGTCTTCTTTTCTTTCTCTTCTTTTGACTCAGTTTTCTTTTTCTTCTTCTCGTCCACTATACGTATTAATGGTTGTTTTTCCAGTCCCTCAATTCTAGCTGCAGGATATCTTTGTTCAATTTCCTTACGCAATTCCTTGATGTTCACGTCTCCGTGAGTTTCAACCCGAACGACAGGCTTTCTTTTCCCATCATAAGTTACAGAGATCGAATACCCAGAGCCACCTTCAGTAGGTTCTTATCCGAGTAAGAAGTCCTCTTCATCAAGATCGAAAAGATCAAAAAATTGCCGTCTTCTCCTTCGTTTTGACATATTTCTCGGATATAAAGGTGGAAAGTTCTCTAATTAAAATCTTACTCGATACGTTTAGTTTGGACGAATGGAAGTAATGCGCAGAAAGAGAAAGGAGATCAAAAAGCGCACTTCAGAAAAATAAACTTCCATTCTCTGTCCCTTGACTATTTCCTAGTGATTCTATCTAACATTAAGATTTGTTGTGGCTTCCCGTTACACCTCCTGGGTTGTTATCAAGTATTCGGAGTGATCTTAAAAGATTTTCGCTTAGTTCTACAAATTTTTGTTTTCTTATAGGGATATAAAACACAATATTCCATTTGAAGCCTAGAATTTGACAGCATCTGGCATTTGTTTGTGTGAAAAATACGGAAATAATTGGCAGAGTTCTCTTGTTTGATTACTGGATTTGCTATCGTTGTTTAGGATGTTTTTGTATTATCAAAACAGCGTTTCATTGAAAGTTTGATGTGTGGTTCCGATTGAAGTAGAAAAGAGGGTTTCTGAAATATCAACAACTGCACTAATTAGTTCTGCGTAACTTTTTATATAAGTCGTGTTTCTGCTTCGGGTCTTGAATCTTGTCGATTTTCTGCTTTATCTGAAGGTCTTTTGACAGCTGAGCTCTATTAATGCCACCACCTGTTATTGCCCCCGCACTCCAGAGACCTTTACTCAAAGTCTCCATTTTTTTTGTTTAAGCCATATGGAGAGCGAAATATGAATCATTGATATCGTGTATGGATTCTAAATCTGAATTTAAACATTAAAAATTATTTTTTAGTGATTTGTAAGATAAGATGTGAGGAGTATTTAAAGAAGTTATAGTTTGTTTTTTAGGGCTGTGGAGTTTTTCTTAGAAATGCTTATAGTCAGGCGTGGTTTAGGTCATGGCAGATGAAGGGAATGCGTAAGTGAAGAAGCTCTCCTTTCTCTTTCAGCGCTTGTTTTGAAAGTTACTTGTGCATTCCCTGATTTTTTTTGGCAAATCCTATGATTTGAATTTTATGGAACTTTCTTCTATAGAGTTTTGAGATATGTGCTGCTTCGGATGGTTAGTTGAGCACCTGTAATTTTAACGAGTTAGAGGCAAAGTTGAAAGAAGAGGATTAAAGAAGCACTTCTGCAAGTAAAAAGATTGGGTTGGTTGAGATGAACTGTGGAACTAGACAGGACCGTGAGATGCTGAGTGCAATGCCGAAAGAAAAACTGCTTGACCTGTTTTTCCTTCACGTTAAGAACCTGTGGAGAGTAGATGGATTATATTTCCTTGGGATCGAAGAGAAGTTCGGTACAGATGCCGCAACTCAGATAGATGCGAATTGTTGGAAGTTGATGGGTAAACTGGAAGCACGGGATCTCAAGAACGCCTTTGGATTTAAGGAAATCGATGTTACTCGCCTCTTGGAGCTTTTAAGGAATACTAGTTGGGCTTTAGACCAAGATAGTAAAGAGGTTGAAGTTGCAGAAAACAGAGGGATATTCAGGGTTACTAAGTGCAGAACCCAAGAGACAAGAATTAGAAAGGGATTTGGTGTATTTCCCTGTAGGCAAGTGAGGTTTGGTTATTTGAAAGGTTTTGCTGAGGAATTGAATCCGAAGATTGAGGTGGTGTGTAAGGTTTGTCCGCCGGGTCAGCGTCCTGAAGGGATTTGGTGCGAATGGGAGTTCAGTCTACGCTCTAATTAGGCACAATCATTAATACTTCTTTCCTGTCTTTGTGCTTGAGGGTAGAACCTTTGGATGATCTGGGACAGACATGCACGAGGGTTTCCTAAGGTTATAACGGATTTGCCTGAAGCAGACATTCAGTTTAAAGGTGTTAGAGCATGGATAGCGCAGGGCGAGAAACATCAAATAATTTTCTTCGAAATGGAGCTTTCTGCGGAAGTGCCTGAGCATAGTCATGACTATCCTCAATGGGGGATCGTGATAGAAGGAAGAATGGAGTTAACCATCGATGGCAAAACAAGAATCTGTGAGAAAGGTGATGAATACGTCATTCCCGCCAAAGCAAAACATTACGTACGATTTCTGAGTAAATCTAGAGTAATCGATTTTTTCTCCGAAAAAATGAGATACGGAACTAAATCCGCCAAGTAACTAGTTTTAGCATCAATTATTACTACTAGTGCTCTGTGCTTAATAGAGAAAAAGGAGTTGCGGAAGATGTCTTGACCTGGTTCGGGGTTCAAATCCCATCCCGCCCGGTTCTGTTCGAACACGACACTTTTGAGATTGAGAAACGTCAGTTCAATCTTAGAAATTATTTACGAGCTATGGGATTTGATTAGTGAGCTCCGTACAATTCTCTATATTCGTCTTCCAGAATGCTCATCATGACGCCGTCGCTGTATTCGTTGTCGTAGTAATATTCATCTCTCTCAACGCCTTCCTTCTTGAAACCAAGACTCTCCCAAAATTTCAGCGCTCTCTTGTTGAAACCGACCACCCCTACCGAAATCTTATGAAAGCCCAATCGTCTAAAGGCATGGTTAAGGAGCAAGTGACCTGTCTCAGTTCCGTATCCTTTTCCCCAAGCGTCCTTCTCGCCGATTATGATAGTCATGTCTGTATTTCGCCAAGGTCTAAACATTCTCAAAAATCCAGCCTCCCCTATTACCCGGTCACCTTTTTTGAGGACAATCGCAAACCACATCCGATCCTTATCAGCAAGCATTTCCTTGTACCATTTCTCAGTGTCGGCTTGACTCATCGGTGCAACTTCACCTATAAGTCTTCTGAGTTCAGCGTCGTTGGACCACTTCTGAATGTAGGGCAAATCATCTCTTTCAAAAGGTCTCAAGTAAACCCTTCTACCTGTCAAGGTCTCCTGTTTTGACATGTTCTCTCTAACAGACATGCTTTCACTGAACACATTGTCACTGTGTCCTTTCTGTATAAGATTTTCCGCGCATGTGTGTTCAAGTTTTCCTTTTGAGTCTGATAGGACCGAATTGTTCGTCTCACAACGCTTCTCGCAGCTTACACTACAATGACCGCCCATAAGCGAAGCGAATCACACGATCATAAGATAATCCCCAAACGAATTTAGGAACAGGCATGCGCGCTATCGTGTATATTACATGAGAAGAAAAGGGAAAAATGTAATAGATTGTAGTGCGCAGAAGTTAGGTTAAAGGAAATTGCAATGTCTGGCACCCTTATCAAAAGATACTCGACCTCAATTGTAAAATCGCTCATTGAAAAATCGAAGTCTCTAGTTGGTCTAAGTCATAAGGAGATAAAAGGACATTTGAGAGAACTTTTCGCTACTGAAGCCTTACGTCCGTTTCTGGCCAGCCAATATGATGTAGGTTCAGGAATAATAGTGAATCAGAACGGCAACCAGAGCCATCAAACTGACCTCATAATATATGATAATCGCATACTACCACCATTTATAAAGCAACAAAACATAGGCGTGTTCCCTGTAGAAAGCGTGCTAGCCATTATAGAAGTTAAAAGCAACCTTCAGAAAAAAGATATCATCAAGGCAGAGACGGACGCGAGATATCTGTGTGAAACGATACATCGTCAGGGAACTATAACGCCTACTGTTACAGGGCCAGACCCTTACTGTGCAATTTTCGGCTTCTATGGACGCGGAGCCAAGGCTCTATTAGAGGAGAGTAGCGGAAGAGCGTGGTTAGAGAGTAATGTGGAACATCTAAAAGCCATTTGCCTTGTAAATAGATATAGTTGGATCAAAGTTCATTCTAGTTGGGCGATGAGAAGAAGCAATTCTACAACCAATGAAGAAACCAAAAGATTCATTGCAATTACTATTGATAACGTCAGATATATTGCGCAATTTAAGAACATAAATCTTCAATTGCCGCTTGACTGGCTGTCTGTTTACATCCGAGACCAGTGAAAGCGCGCATACATATTCCTAAAATGGCTAAAAATGGTATTATTCCTCTTTTAAGTTTGGAGGCAGTTTTGGACCCATGTCTGTCTTGCGGGCGTGATTTGTCGGAAATCCCGTGCTTCTCACCATTCCTCGACACGGCCAAGACTAGCTTATCAAACAAGCTCGTATCAGACAGAAAACTGGCAAAGGAAGAATAAAAAACATTTTAGACCAATTTGGGAACAAGCATGCGCGCTACCTCGAAAAGATAGTCAACCAATTATCTTCTTGAAGTGTATTGTCCGTCCGAATTCTCTAAACCCCATCTTCTCATAGAGACGAATCGCTTTGGCATTGTCTCCTCCAGTATCTATGTAGACCACATTCACATTCCGCTTCTTCAGATCTTTCATGGTGTATTCCCACCCAGCAAACCACAATTGAATCGTCGTCCTCAACAAAGGAGGGTTCATGAGCATCTTGATTTCCTAGCCAGAAACGAACATTCATCTCATAGCGAGCTAGTGTCTCTTTTCCAATATATAGGATACCGAGCTGACCACAACGACGATTGCCGCAACGACCCAAGATTCCATAGGCAAAGAGAACATTAGAATCACACAGCTGACTACACCGAGCAAAGGAATCAAAGGATACAAAGGAGCTTTGAATGTTTTCAGATCAGGAATCTTCTTTCTTAGTCTTATTGCACCGTAGTTCAAGACTACATGAGTGGACAAGATTGAGAAGCTTGTTATAGCCGAGGTCTGCTGTAGATCAAGAGCGAAAGCCAGAACGGCCATCAGTGTTCCCATTACAAGAATGGACACATATGGCGTTCCAAACTTCGAGTGGATTTTCGCTGCAGACTTCGGAAGTTGCCCATTTCTTGCCATCGCAAATGAAACTCTGGACAGACCAATCAGATTAGTTAGGAGAACACTTGCCGTGGCGATCAAGGCTCCTAAGGAAATGACCCCGACTACCGCCGAGCCTCCAATCGCCCTTGCAGCATCGGCAATTGGCGAGCTGGATTGCGCAAGGATTCTATAGTCTTGCAGACCTGTGGCAGTGAGGCCCGTCAAAACATATATGACAGCAGAGGCAATAAACGCGACTAAAATCGACAGTGGCAACGTCCTAGTTGGGTTTTTCACCTCTTCCCCAAGCGTTGCTATTCTTCCAAAACCCAAGTATGCGAAGAATATGAAACCTGCTCCCTGAAGGATTCCAAAGAAACCGTTTGGAGCGAACTGTAAGTAATTACCCAAATTTATTCGAAAAATCCCCATCAAAATGAACAAGCAAAGGATTGCGATTTTTGTTAGGACCAAAGCGTTGTTGACCGCGGCCGACTGTTTTATCCCAACAAGGTTCAGAGCTGTCAACACTAAGGCAACCAAAACTGCGGCAACTTTCAACGAAAGAAACGGAAACATTGCGACAAAATAGCCTGCAAATCCCAGGCTTATTGCTGCGCCAGCCACAATCTGCGCAAACAGCCATAGGCATCCAACTACAAAGCCTGCGGAAGGAGAAACCATTTCGTAAGTGAACGCATACACTCCGCCTTCCTTTGGAATTGCGGAACCGAGTTCTGCGAAGCTAAAAGCGGTGAAAGAGGCGACCATTGCCGCAATGATCATGGAAACAATGATTGCCGGTCCAGCATAACCTATAGCAACGCCCAGCACTACGAAGATCCCAGCACCTATTATCCCCCCGATACCAATAGATGTAGCATCAAACAGGTTCAGAGTCCGTTTCAGTTCCATAATTCTCATCATAGTGCTCGCTTACGTTATGAAATAATGTAGACAGTCCGTATATCATAATTTCTACTTCAGAAACGGTTGGGGAAAAGTCAAATGTAGACAAAAAGGGGGAGTTGCGGGAGATATCGTCACTGGTTTAGCTGTAAACCTTTTTCACAGATTCCCGCGTTTTTCCACTAATACTTTGCGAAGTCATCAAATATAGTTCACAGGAAATCAAGAGACGCGTCTATTTCCTAATCAGCTCATCTGGAAACAGTCACTTGCTCAAAAACTCCTTCACCCAACCTAGGAAGCGTTCAGCGTCTCTCACAGCTTCCCCTGCGTCATTCTCATCCATCAGCCTTTCCTCATATTCGGCTGTATTCTTTATTCCAAGCAATCTACTCAGCTGTCTACTCTTGACCAGCAAAACATCCCTCGGCAAGCCAACTGTCTGAAAAAGGCTAATCGCATCCTCATGCCTATCTCCCGCATGCCGAACACCTAACATAAAAACCGTAAGGGCATCACAAGCACTTATCCCACAATGAACAGCATTTATAACCGCAGCGTTCAGCCACCCATTTCTTAAACATTCGGACGCTGCCTCAAAACACTCTTCAGCCTTTCTCAAATAATTCTTAAAAACAGACTTATCAACATGCCTAACTCTCATCGACACAACTCTCACTCCAAAGGCTTGCCACAAATCAACACATGATTCTCCAGAGCCTGCTTAACTGGAGACTGATTACGCTTTTTCTTCAATTCCCCCTCACTAACATAATAAGCCGAGATTGAATTCCCAAACCTCTCAGAAACATCTTTCTGAAGACCCACAATCATTTCCTCAACCTTCTCCTTCTGATCAGTTACGACAAGAACATCTATGTCGCTTCGAGGCGTCTCTCTCCCTTCCACAACACTCCCAAACAAAGCAGCAGAGACCACCAAAGGAGATTCTAACCGTCTTCTCATCATATCTCGAAGCTCAGAAAGCGCTGATCCTTCCATATCGAATACTTTTTCTATAACACTTGCTCCGAAGCTGTTCGCATTCAGTTTAAAAGCGTTGGACCTTCCCAAAGTCCTGATCCTTATGACATTCGCTCTATCAAGATCACCAAGGGCTTTTTTGACACCCGTATGTGATACGCCCAAAAACTTAGCAAGTTCCCTTATAGTAAATTCCTTCTCTTTGTATCTCCAAAGCGTTCTAAGGACCTTTATCTTCACCTTTGACCCCAACAATGTTTCGACGTAATTATGAAATAACACTCGCACCACCGTAAACTAAAGTTTCCATATGGAAACAAAAGTTAAAAAAAGTTTCGCTCCAGTAACCTGCCCCAGAACTGCTTGATCCAACAAAATATTATTTGTTATTTCTGTTATAATTGTTACAAGGCTATTTGAGTCCTAATAAGAACATATCAGTGACCCGGGGCTAGGTCCTGTGCGTGTGTGAGAGTCCAAGCCGTCGCCTCCAAGAAAATGCTAATTAGAGTCCGCTCTCGCTATTACCATAACCGGGAACGTGGACAACCCTGACAGCGGAGAAAAGAAATCTGGTTATAGCGGTTTCTGGAAAAGGTGGAGTGGGCAAAACCACAACCACAGCCCTCATGATAAAGATTCTAAGCGAACAGAAAAGCAGGAGGAGCATACTAGCCATTGACGCCAACCCAGACTCAAACCTACCCGACCTCCTAGGAACCTCAGTAAACAAGACAGTTGGAACGGTAACCGACGACCTAAAGAAGGCAATTGAAAAGGACGAGATTCCATTCGGAATGACCAAGGAAGACATTCTTGAATCACGCATCTTCGAGATTCTAAGGGAAACACCAAACTTTGACCTACTTGTCATGGGAAGAGGAGAAGGCGAAGGATGCTACTGCCCAGTAAACGCATTCCTAGCCCACATAATCGATAGGCTGTCAAAAAATTACGACTTGACCCTTATGGACATGGAAGCGGGATTAGAACACATAAGCCGAAGAACAGACCGAGACGTAGACATCATGATCATCGTAACCGACCCAAGCTCTATGGGACTCCAAACCGCAAAACGAATCAAAGAACTCGCCAAAGAAGTCCACATAAAATTCAAAAAAACATACCTCATAGGAAACAGGTTCAACCCCGAAATGGAAAGCACACTGAAAGAAGAAGCGAAGAAACTGGGCATAGAGTTTGCAGGGACCATTCCACTCGATGAAAACGTTTCAACATACAACTTAACTGGGAAACCTCTAACTCAACTCCCCGACACGAGCCCAGCCTTGCTCTCTATGAGGAAAATTTTAACAAAAATAGACCTCTTAGACTAAATTAAGGAGGATTTATGCTGTGAAGTACGCCACAATTCAAGCTTTCGATTGTCCCGACGCCTGGTACAAGACCTTACGTGAAATATGGTACAACGGCGACCCCTTTGAAGTTGGATATGGGTCTGAGCGCTCTAAGACCAAAAAACTCAACTTGAGCATAGAAATCATGCATCCTGAGAACAGACCCTTAGTGGATGAAAAGGCGCCTTGCGATATGAAGTACGTTCAGTGGTACGCCCTAAAGTATCTGTGGTCCGATCTAATTGAAGATGAGACATACACTTACGGTAGCCGACTAAGAAAGCCCATTGATCAAATAGAAGAGGCTATTGAGAGGTATCTGGAGGAACAAGGAGACAGACAAGTAACTCTTGTGATCCGACTACCAGAGGACATCAAGAAGCAATTAAACGAAAAGAAGCACGAACCTCCCTGCATAAGTCTCATCGACACAGAAATATATGACAACAAACTGCACCTGACATGTTATATTCGATCATGGGACGCATACGCTGCGTTACCCCCCAACATAGCCGGAATCCAAATATTCAACGAAGCTCTAGTTTCTGAAATTAATAGGAGGGGAAACCTAAACCTTCAGACTGGCAAACTGATCTTTCACTCCAAGAATTGCCACATATATGAGAGACAGTTCAAAATCGTGGAAGAGTTATTGACCCCAAAAAAAGACGACAAGAGAAAACTTCTCAGATCGGAAGTCTCTCCTTCTGGTGCGGAATAGTCCAAAAATTTATTTTTGCTTGGCATGTTCCGTCATGGGAGCAAAACTCACCATCTAAATTTTCGTGTATATGCGTTCGCCAGTGTATCGACCTGTTTCCATCTCCTTCCCAATCTCCCGCAACAGAAGGATTCGTTGATAGGTTGCTGGATGGGTGGTGAACCACGTGTTGATGGTTGTCCAGGTGGATTTGGCTTCCCTCTCCATGGCGAGTTCGAGTTCTTTTTCGTCGAGGACGCCGTCTTTGTCGAGGTCGTATTCGTGTTTTCGTTCCAGTATGCCTTGGAATTCTTGTTTTGCGAGTGCTGGGTCGCCGATGTATAGGGTTCTTGCTCCGTGTGGAGGCTTCGGCGTAAGAGACAGCCCATACGTGATTTTGGTTAGGGCACTTTCCAAGTCTCGTGGAGACTCAGTTACATAGGCTGAGTAGGCGTCAGCATAATGTTCTCTTAGTCGACTCAACCTCATGGCACACAAGAGTGAAACGATGTAAACGACATAGGATATTATGGCAACCAGCCAGACTATAATTCTTATGTCCATACCCTTTTTTCTTCCACCATCGGTCATCGTGCGTGCCGCTGAGTAGGTTACCAACCAGATCACATAGGCTATGAGAGGCAGTGAAGAAAGCGCTGTCATCACAAGAAAATCCTTGTGCTTCACATGACCCAACTCATGTCCAATCACCCCCCTCACTTCTTCCTTGTTCAGTTGCGTCAGTAATCCTTCATGAACAGCCAAAGTGGCATCCTTCGTGGTTCTTCCGAAGACAAAGGCGTTGGGTGTTGGGTCTGGGACAATAGCTAGTTTGGGTGTTGGCATCCCGCTTTTTGTTGCTAACTCGTTTACAGTTGACTCAAGCCATGGATTCTCTCCAGGACGAAGATATCTTAACTTCGTGGATGATCTAACGATTGCAGGTCCTATCAAGTATTGAAGGAGTACGAAGATTATGGCTCCAATCACCGCAAAAATTAGAGGAAGTTGCAGAAGATACATTATGACGGCTAGAAACACAGTGAAAATGATAGAGGCGAGCAGAATAGAAACAGTCATAGAGAGCCTAAGTTGAGCCAACCTCGCCATAAAGCCACTTCCATCTCAAACTGAAAAACAACGAATTATAAAGTTTCGCTTCTAAGACCCTTTGATCCTGCCTTTGCCTTAAAGATTAAAGCCAGAACCACTCCAGCTAAGAAACCGCCGATGTGAGCCCAATACGCAACCCCACTGGGCACCCCGTACCCCAGCGTTAAAGCGCCTTCAAATAACTGAAACAAGAACCAGAAGCCAAGAAGAAATATGGCTGGAATAGCCACGATGGTGATATAGTAAAAAATCACCAGCGTAAGAATTCTTGCTTTAGGGAACAAAACAAGATAGGCTCCTAACACTCCAGAGATTGCACCTGAAGCTCCAACAGCCGGCGCGTACACGTCTAATGAGCCACTAACACTAAGTATGTGGGCAAAGCTAGCGGCTATACCACTAATAAAATAGAAGCCTAGGTACCACCAATGCCCAAAGGTGTCCTCGATGTTGTCACCGAATATGTGCAGATAGAGCATGTTTCCAAACAGATGAATGATGCCGCCGTGCATGAACATAGAAGTGAAAAGAGTATACAGTCTTTCTCCGTTCATGATAAGCACTGGAATCATTCCATAATCCCATATAGCCTTCTCAAGAGACTCATATCCTATCCAGAAGAAAAAGAAGACGACAACGTTGATTACTAAGAGAACACGTGTAACATGCGGAGAAGACTTTGTGGGATTCTTATCTTTTAAGGGAAACAGACTGTTTCACCCCTAATTCTCATTACCCCAATTTACCATTACTTCCTCAAATTCAGGATATAAAAGTGAGTGCGTTTCTTTTAACGAAACCATTTAATTGCCCTATGTAAAGTAGTTAGTGAAGGCGTTTGCATGTCAGTGATTCAAGAGATTCGATGCCCAAACTGTGGAGCACCCACCACATTCAATCCAGGCGAAATCATTGCCACATGCCAGTACTGTGGCTTCACATCGGTCATAGAGACTGGAAAGGCTTTCACTCTCGAACACTCCATGATCATCAACGAGTATGATCAAACCCAGGTGGACGAACTGGTGAGAAATTGGATGCGCTCTGGATTCCTAAAACCTGGAAACCTAGCGAAATCATCAAAGATTCAAGAAAGAAACCTAACCTACCTGCCATTCTGGATCATTCCCGTCACTGCCACAAGCGAGTATAAGGGCATTTTTGAACGACTAGCTCCTCCGGCAGTGAAAGAAGGAAAGATCGAGAAGAAATATGATTGGCTAGTTCTGGCGAGAAAGGCGACAGAGTTTCCAACAAGAGAATATGACGTTCCACTTGAGGGGAAAATCCCGTACGACTTTCGCAAGATTGAGAGATTTGCTAAAGTGCTTAACAGTGAGATCGATGAAGAAGAAGCGGTGGAGATTGCCAGACAACAGATTGAAAGTCACCACCAGTTTTTGGCTAAACAAGACATTGATAGAATAATAGAGATGAAGAATGATTTTTCTGTTGGCGATTCAGTTTACTTACATGCGCCAATATGGTTCATCGTTTACGAGTACAAAGGAGAAAGATATAACGTCATCTTGGACGGAGCAACTGGTACGGTTATAAAAGGCGACATACCCTCAACACGCTTCGGAGTACTGTAACGAAACTTTAAAAGCCACAATTCGAGCATAGTAAATGGACGCAAAAACGGGGAATACGATGGAAACTAAACCCAGACCACTGGACTATAATGTGGGAGCGATCGTCATTTTTGTCATATCTATAGGTTTAGCGGTGGTAGCTTACGCGGCGAGAATGATTCCCTTTGATCTTTTTAATCCCTCAACATGGGTTTTTGGTCCTCTCGGAGTTCTCACTTTTATTTTTGGTCCTCTCGGGGTCTATACCCTCATTTATTCGTTCGTAGCTGGCAAGGAATGGACCTATTATTTGGTTTGGGGTACCATAATGTTTGCTGTGGCTGTTGCCTCAGCACTCTACAGCATAGTAAATGTTTTCGTTGTTGCTGGTATTCTCTTGATCATTCTCGCAGTCATAGGTCTCGTTGCATACTGGAGAGGTAAAAAATGAGCGGAAAGAAATATGCAGAAAAGGTTCGTGAAGAAAGGGGTCTTCTAGAGAGAATTATGGGCTACATACCGGGCTACAGAGGATATAAGGAGAAGGAACTAAGAAGAGAAAGCGACCGTCTCGTAAGAATGGAAGCTGTGAATAGGCTTAAAGCCGCAAAGAATACGATTAGGAGAAACTTTGCTAACCCCCAAATTGTGCAGAAACTCTCAAGTGAGGATTCGTTTAGGTATGAAACGCTGTTGGCTCGACTCGACAGAGTTACCCAACGCATAGACAGAGCAGTTGCAGGATACGCCGGAATGTTCGACGCAGTCAAGGTGAAGGAGGATAAGCTCGACACAGTTATCGAGCACGACGTGACATTGATAGAGAAAGCCGATGTCTTGAAAGGTGGCACTGAAAGGGTAGTCAAGATAGAACCGGGAAAAGAGGAATGGAGAACAGCGATGGACGAGTTGACAACTAAAGTTGAGGAACTTGACGGACTCGTCGATAAAAGGTCTGAAATCCTTAGGGGGTTGGCAGTGTGATCTCTGCCCGTTATCGTGAAATCGGAGTGAGAATGGAGCAGTTCCAGCAGGCTCTACCCGGATTCGTTCAGCAGATAGGCTGGAGTGTTAAGAAGACTATTCCAGGACAGAACAGCTTCATGCTTGAGATAAAAAAAGGCTTCTTTGACAAGGCAATGATTAAGGTTAGGGGCATCCCCCAAGACGTAGTTGTTGAGGTTGACGGACCCCAAAATCTAATGGACATTGCAGAACAAGCTCTAGCGAACTCGTGTGACAATCCCGGAGCCATAGTTGGATGGAAGGAACAAGCACAGCAACAAGCTATGGAAGTTGCCAAAGGTTTCGCCGGAATTATCAAGGCTCCGATGCCTTCGGCTCCTGTTGCGCCTACACCTCAACTACCGACAGCGCCAAAACCAGTAGCACCAAAACTTGAAGCGTGCATGCACTGTAGTGCTCCCCTTACTTATGATCCCGAAGAGGTTCTAGTCGTCTGCAACTATTGCGGATACGTTAATAACACAACTGGGGAGCAGCCTCCAAGGTACAGTATGCTTCCAATAGTCCTCGCTGGTTCACAGGCTTTGGAGGTAGCGAAGAATCATCTTGCAAGGGGTATCTTTGTTACTAGAGGCATGGCTGAAGGCGCCGAATGGGGCTCAATAGTCCTGCGATATATACCCAACTGGGCTGTAACCATTCAGCTCGAAGGAGACCTTGAAGGCAAGAAAGCCCTCATAAAAACAAAAGACACGAAGAAGCAGCTTGCGCAGGAGGTTGCAATGAAAGCCATAGGAGGAGCACTCGGAGGTCTCTTTGGAGGAGCCGGAAGAGGGGCAGGAGAAGCAATTGCTGACAGGACCGAGAGCATTTCTGTCAGTGAGGCGATAGATGTGCCTGTCGTGGCACGAAAGGCAGCGGAGTATCAGGCTGACGCTGGAGCCTATAAGATTCCGCTGGAGAAGAAGGAGCCCTTCAAGAAAACTGGAGAAGAAACCTTGAACGTGGAGATGGGTGCCCAAGAAGCCACAGAAAAAGCTAAGGGGTTGGCTTTACAGGAGCTCAGGTCTAGATACACATTTGTGTCGCGGTTCAGCATTGGTGCCTATCCGATTGGAGAGCCTGAACTCATCTACATGCCTTGGTGGTTCATAGAATACCGCATGGGAGGAAAATCCTACTCTACGATAGTTGACGCTTGTAACGGAAACGTCATCGCTGGACAGAGACCTTGGCTTCCAAAAGGAGTGATTAAGAGGAGGTGAAGTTGAGTGCCAAAAGTTATTGAGTGGGTTGGAGCGAGAGAAGGAGACATAGTCTGGAGGTATCCCGTCGAAGAGATTGGTTGGGGAGACAACCTAATAGTCCATGAATACGAGGCTGCGGTTTTCTTCAGGGATGGAAAAGCGTATGATGTCTTTAGAGCCGGGCGCCATGTCTTGTCAACGGCAAGTCTTCCATTGTTAACGAAGATTCTTTCAAAGATTACGGGATTCGATAAGGTTCCGTTCAGATCGTCCGTTGTCTTTGTTTCATTAAAGCAGTTCCAAGGGAAATTCGGAGCGCAAGGTCAGACAAAGGAACTTGCTCCACTCAAGTTCTTCGGGGGCTTCTGGTTCAGAGTTGAAGAGCCAAACCTCTTCGTCAACGAAGTTGTAGGCGGGCAAGGAGCGTTCACAACGGATGGACTGCAGAACTTCCTTAGAGGCTACTTTAACGAGAGGCTGATCGACACGATGAGTCAGTACTCACTTGCGGATGTCTATGGCAAACTTGACGAAACCAGTCTTTTATCGAAGAATGCTCTTTTCGATGCCTTCTCGAGGATAGGCCTTGAGTTAATCGACACAAAGTTTGAAGGAATCGATACAACCTCAGAATGGAGAGACAGACTGTTCTACATAAAAACTGGAGTCAGTGGAGCAGAAGTCCTCAGAATGGAAACAGTTCAAAAGTCAAGCGAAAGCCTATCGAAGAGCCCAGGAGCAGCAGTCGGAGCAGGAGCAGTGATCCTTCCACAGGTGCTTCAGCCATCAGCACCAGCGCAAGCAGCGCCTATGGTACTATGCCCCAAATGTGGCTTCCAGAACCCACAAACAGCAAAGTTCTGTAACAGCTGCGGCGCACCAATGCAAGCGGCTGGCATTACTTGCCCCAAGTGCCAAGCATCAAACCCAGCTGGAACGAAATTCTGTGGTAACTGTGGAAACCCACTACAAGCTACTAAGAAATGCCCAAAATGCAAGGCTGATGTTCCGTCGGGAACTAAGTTCTGCCCAGAATGCGGAGCAAAAATGGAGTAACCCCTTTCCCCATTTTTCCCCTTAATTTTTCTCTTGCACCGTGCCGTTTGGAGTGCAAGCCCTAAACCATCTCAAGCCGTGCTTCAGAATCTTTCTTTTGACGCTTGGGTAAAGAATCAGTTCTTCAGTCTCAAGGTTGTCGCCAAGTTCTTGGCTGATGCCTTGCAATCGTTGAATCAGTTGCTTCAGACTTCTTTCGTGTGAGAAGGAGGTAATAACGGCTGGGTGACACTTGACGCGAGCTTTTACAAGATTTTCCAAGGCTTTCAGTTGAAGTCTAAAGCCCTCTGGTTTGGCATCGGTCAACATGGTGAACTCTTTTTCGTTGCAGCCTTTCAGAGAGACTCGCACGTGAAGAAACGGATGCCCAGATAAGTCTTCTGCGTATTTTGGGTCTTTTCCTATCAAGATGCCGTTGGTTTCTAGAATGAAGGAAACCCCCTTTCCCGATAGGCTATCAAGCAATTGAAGGAGATGCCTCTTGCCTATTGTGGGTTCTCCGCCGCTCACCCTCAGTTGTTCAAGGTTTCGGCTTCTAGCCATCTTTACTAGCGTGTCTGCAACAGCCCTTGGACTATAGAAGTTTCCTACAGTTGCTGGTCCAAACATAACAGCGTCTGAAACCCAGCAATACTTGCAGACCAAACCACAACCTACCGCGTCTGCGGTTACAATTCCTCCATACCAACGATCATATCTAAAGCGCCAATATTTTCTCTCTTCAACTCTATCTACATCACGCACGACGAGTTTCTCAATTGCCCCGTGTCGAGCAACCGAATCATACAAGGACAAACTAAGCGCTCCAACCATTCAACAAATAAAACACATGCAGATAAAAGTGAAACGTTTTTCTACCAGATATTTGTGTGGGCATGGTCGCCTAGGGCATTTCTCTAAGCGATGAGGTAGCTTCTGGAAAATCATCGATCAGCTCAGTTCTTTTGTGCCACCTCTGATTGTCCTTAACCGTCTTCATAAGACAAGCAGTTAACCACTCCTTGACCTCGTCTTTTTCACCGAGAAGAGAACAAACCTTTTCAGCGATTCCTTCCGCCTTATCTATGGCGATGTAACGGGTAGTTATCACGTCCGTAACGGGCTTCGATGATGCTTCTTTCAACCAGGAATTGATAGCGAACGAATAAGCCAGTATGTTCTCTTCAATAAAACGTCTGAACTCATCAAACATCGACTTTTTCTCACCAAAGGTACCAGCACATAGAAGGCTGGCGTCGAGGAACATGGAGTAACAACACTGACACTTCGGAATGACCACTTCTTCAGTGAGACATTTAAAACAGTTAAAGGGTCGACCTAGGGTCTCGACATTCCCGTAAGTCTCCCTACACATGTCTTCGGCCAGCCTCCGAAGAGAAGATATAGAGAGTTCATCAGGGTCGGCTACATGAACGAGCTTCTCGACCAACGCCCTCTTGCTATCCGTCCATTGGCCCAGAAACCCGAAGACCTTCGACTCGGTTGCGGTTTCCGGTTGACTCTGTTCTAACCACTTCTCGAGGGATCTAACGTAATTCTTAAGGATCTCTTTCCGTTGTTCGTTCAAACTTCTGGGGTCATGGTATCCAAGGGAATCCAACAAGCCACGGCCCTCGCACCCTATCTTCAATGGAGTGGAGAAACGGTTTTCACCTATCTCCTTGCAGAGGGCATCGATACTTTCAGGGAAAAGAGGGCAAACTCGGCAGAACTCCGCTATCTGAGCACGTATTAACCGTTGTTCCACGCTTAGTTCGCTTAACTCACTTTGCATTTTATTGATGGACTTGATCTCGCTGTCCCAGCTTTCGGGATCATCGGTCAGCTTGACGTTGTACCAGAGGTTCCAGACCTTTCCCATCTCCACATCCGTGTTCTCGATCACCATCTCAAACCCCGCAGGAACATATTCGTAAGCCAAAAGCTTCGGTTTCATAACCATTCACTCATGAAGTGGCTTTTACCAGTTCTTTAAGATTCATTATCTCAATCATCGGCTTGATTAGCTCTGTGTGTTAGGATGCGCCCCGAAGAATCATCTAGTAAGCAATTTATCAGCTTTGCGCACGGACCGAATGACCACTTGAAGTTTCTTACGCACATGAGATTCGGAGGTATTTTTTTTAGAAGATATCTTTTTTATTAGACATCGTAAATATTGTAGTTGAATCTTGAGAAGGAAATCTTCGTCTATGAGAGAAAAGATCATTGGGCTTGGCACTTGGTACGACAAGATGGCGGTTAAGATAGTGGAGAGGGAGCGTAAGCTGGGCAGAAGCCTCGACCTAGTTAGAACCGAGATGGGGATCACCGCTTCTGGCTTTCCTCACGTGGGCAGTCTCGGCGACGCAGCAAGATCATTCGCGGTAACGTTGGCGTTAAGGGAACAAGGCTACAACTCAGAGTTGATCGCTTTTTCAGACGACAAAGACGGTTTAAGAAAGGTTCCAGCCGGAATGCCCACATCATTAAGAAAGTATTTGGGTTTTCCAGTGTCGTCCATTCCAGACCCTTACAAGTGCCATGAGAGCTATGGAAGACACATGAGTTCCCTCCTGCTAGAGGCGTTAGACAAGTGTGGAATAGACTACAAGTTCATGTCAGGCAACGAAACCTACAAGAAGGGTTTGCTCAACAAAGAAATCGAAACAATACTCCTGAACGCACAACGAGTCGGAGAAATCATCAGGGAAGAGGTGGGGCAAGAGAAATTCATCGAAGCCCTTCCATACTTCGCGGTCTGTTCCAACTGCGGGCGCATCTACACCACCAAGGCGTACGAGTTTCTGCCAAAAGAAAACAAGGTCCTCTACTCTTGCGAGGGCATGGAAATCAAGGGACAGTGGCTGGAAGGATGCGGGCACAAGGGCGAAGCAGACTACGCCAAGGGGGAAGGAAAACTCAATTGGAAGGCGGGTGAATTCGCAGCCAGATGGAAAGTTCTGGACATACGATTCGAAGCCTATGGGAAAGACATCGCCGACTCCGTCAGAGTGAACGACCTCATATGCCAAGAGATTTTGGGCTACACACCACCGACGCACGCACAATACGAACTGTTTTTAGACATATCTGGTAAACGATTCTCCAAGTCTGCTGGACGCATATTCAGCCCGCAGCTCTGGTTCCGATATGGTTCGCCCCAATCTCTACTTCTTCTCATGTTGAAGCGGTTTGTTGGAACCCGAAGCCTATCGGCTACAGACATACCAGAATACATGAACGAACTCGACGAACTTGAAGACATATACTTTGGAAGAAAGAAAATTTCGGATGAAAAGGAACGTGCCAAACTTAGTGGTCTCTACAAATATTGTTGGGTATTAAAGCCTCCAGCCAGACTTAGCATCCACACCCCATACAACCTGCTAACCTACTTAGCCAAGGTGGCTCCAAAGGGCTCGGAAACCGAGTTCATCACAGAAAAACTGGGAGACTACGGCTACAAAATAGAGACAGTTTCTGAAGACTTGAAAAGAAGGATAGAGTATGCTCTGAACTGGGCAGAAGACTACTTGGAGATTAAAGAAACCACCACAGAAATAACTGCAAAAGAAACGGATGCCCTCAAAGAACTCATGCAAATCTTACGAGCTGAAGTGACGGAGAATCAAATACAAGGCGCCATTTTTAATATCGCCAGAAAACACGAAGTCCAACCGAGCCGATTCTTTCAGATTCTCTACACAATTTTGTTGGGGATTCCAAAGGGTCCAAGACTTGGTCCTTACGTCATTGCAATGGGAAGAGAAAACGTCATTAATGCATTGAAAAAAGCAACAAAAAAGGAAAATAACAAATAAAAAAGAAAATCATTTCCTTAGCGGTGTAGCCTCAACAATCATAATCACAACAGTCGCGATAGTTGTCTACGTTTAACGAAGGAAATGGTGATAGCGCTCCTCTCTTTTTTATAAAGGGAGAGTGGATATGGTCTTAACTAATATTAGTAAAATTTAAAAGTAGTAAATTTTACTAATATTATCATGGAAAGAGAGTCAATTTTTCCACGAGACATAGAGGCAAACCTGCTGAAATGGATAGAAAGAAGAGAGGCATATGCGATTAAAGGCCCGAGACAGGGCGGTAAGACAACTCTTTTAAGGATTTTGGAAGGTTCTTTGACAGAGAAAGGGATAAACACAGTTTTTTTGAATTTCGAAGATCCCGATGTTCTTGAGGCTTTTGAAACAAACCCCAGAGAATACGTTAAGAGCTTTCTCACAAAGGAAGGCAAGTACTGTTTCTTGATGGATGAATACCATTACGTAAAAGACCCTGGAAAGAAGCTTAAGCTGTTATATGACACTTTCGAGAACATCAAGTTCATCGTCACTGGCAGTTCATCCTTGGAGCTCAGTGGAGCGATGGCAAGATTTCTGGTGGGAAGAGTATTCTTCTTCGAGTTGTTTCCGTTCAGTTTTCACGAACTCTTGACTGCAAAAGACCCCAGATTGGCAAAAATCTATGAAGAGAAGAATAAAAAGGTAAAGGAATTCCTATTGAGTGGCAAGGCTGAAGTCTGGCAAGATATTTTCCTCAACGAGTTTGCGCCATTTTTTGACCAGTACGTGATTTTTGGCGGCTACCCAGCTGTGATAAAGGCAGAGGACCTTGAGACTAAGAGAATGATACTAAAGAATATTTATGATACTTACATCTCGAAAGACGTCGTGGAGTTTCTGAAGGTTACTGATGCTTTGAAGTATAGGCACGTTGTCAGAGCTTTAGCGGTTCTGATCGGAAACTTGATAAACTACAATGAAATCTGCTCGACTTGTCAGACTTACTACAAAGAACTTAAGAGAATAATTTCGATACTCTCAGAAACCTATATAACAAGCATGGTTCAGCCATTCTACAGAAACCCAATAACGGAATTGAGAAAAGTCCCGAAAGTGTACTTTTTTGATCTAGGCCTGAGGAACTACATCATCGACAATTTTAACCCTCTTGAAAAGAGGACTGATAGCGGCGCTCTTATCGAGAACCTTGTCTTTCTGAGTCTGAAGGACAGTTTCCCTGAGGCAACGGTAAATTATTGGAGGACCATAGCAAAGGCTGAAGTCGATTTTGTGCTCAGAATGAAGAACGAAATAATTCCGATAGAGGTTAAGTATCAGAGTTTCAAAGAGCCGAAAGTCTCAAGAAGCCTAAGGAGCTTCATTAAATCCTACAAGACGAAAAAAGCACTTGTGTTCACCAAAGATTTTTGGAGTAAAAAAAGACTTAATAACACGAGCATTCTTTTTGTCCCAGCTTGTTACCTATGACATGCAACAGTCGTCTACCTTAAACGAAAAAGGCGTCGATAACGCCCCTCTCTATTACAGAAGCCTCGCAACCTACAGATGTGACCTGATAACTTTGAAACCCTATTTTATCAGCTGCTATCAATACTGAGTAACCAAACAGAACCCGAAACAACGCCCCTTTCAAAATCAAACGGCCACGATTAACGTTCCTTCGTGTAGTTGATGAAGAAACCCAAAAAATCCGAGTTGTCACCTCGAGAGAGTACAAGTGTAAGACTCCCTTCTACCCATCTATACCCGTCTCTGTCTCTACCTCTCCTCTCTATAGAGACTAAAGACAGACACACAAGCACACATATCGTTATAGTCTTATAACCAAAATGTTGAAATAATGCCTCCCTCACCTTAAGAAAAGCACGTAGGTTTCCCTAGACCACAAGAGGAGTCTCAGACTGTTTGGAGATTAAAGTTCTTGAAAAGAACGATACGGCAATGCGGCTACTCATTCAAGGAGTCAGCGTAGCCTTCATCAACGCCATACGAAGAATCATACTCTCCGAGGTTCCATGTATGGCGATAGATGAAGTGGTTATAATCGAAAACTCATCTACACTGCACGACGAGATTCTAGCTCAGAGACTAGGACTCATTCCTCTCAAAACCGACTTAGACTCATACAACCTACCCGAAGAATGCCCATGCAAAAGCGAATTCGGATGCAACCTCTGCCGTGTATCTTTAACCCTCGACATGGAAGCGGGCGAGAACACAATAACCATTTACTCTGAGACTCTACGGTCAGAGAACCCAAACATCACACCAGTCAGCGAAAAAGTTCCAATAGTCAAATTGGCACCAAACCAAAAGATACGGTTAGAAGCATACGCCAGACTCGGAAAGGGGAAAAAACACGCAAAGTGGCAACCAGTCTCAGCGTGCGCCTACAAGTATATGCCACAAATCAAGATAAACGGAAAAAAATGCGATGTGTGTGGCAAGTGCATCGAGGTTTGCCCGAAAGGGGTCCTCGTAAAAGCAGAGAAGATGGTAGAAATTCCAAATATATTGGAATGCACCCTCTGTCAAGATTGTGTGGATGCCTGTCCACAGAACCCACCCGCCATAGAAGTTTCAAGAGAAGAGAACGCATTCATCTTCAACGTGGAATCTACAGGTGCCCTTCCAGTCGAAAGAATTATACTTGAAGCCCTCAACATCCTTGACAAGAAATATGAAGATTTCCTTAACCAATTGCGGTAGAAGAGCAATGAAACAGATCAAATCAACCAACCTAGAACTAATCAATCTTGTTCGGTCCCTGCGAAAGAAGACTCGAGAGAGCGAAGCGAAAATATGGCGTGTCGTAGCAGACTATTTATCGCATTCAAGGCGAAGACGCATAACAGTCAATCTGAGCAAACTCAACAGAAACACCGAAACCGGCGAAACAGTCGTGGTTCCAGGCAAAGTGTTAGGTGCAGGGAGCATAGGTCACTCTTTGAATGTGGCAGCTTTCGCCTTTTCCCAACAAGCCCGGTCAAAGATTCTGAAGAGCAAAGGAAAATGCATGTCCATTCCAGAGCTAATGGAAAAAAATCCGAAGGGTTCAGGGGTAAAACTCATAGGGTGAGACAAGAATGAACGAGAAGAGAACCATAATAATCGATGCAACTGGACTGATACTTGGTCGAATGGCAAGCACAATAGCCAAACAACTCCTCCAAGGTGGAACCGTTATTGTTGTAAACGCAGAAAAAACTGCCATATCAGGCAAAAGACTAAGCATACTAAAGGAGAAGAAAAACTTCCTAGAAGTTGGACACTTCAGAAAAGGCCCCTATCACCCCAGAAGACCCGATCAAATCGTTAGACGAACCATACGTGGGATGCTCCCAAGAAAAAAACCAAAAGGACAGCAAGCATACAAGAGATTGAGAGTTTTCCTTCAACTGCCCGAAGAACTTAAAGGAAAAGAGATGCAAACAATACCAGAGGCTAGTGTCGAAAACTTGAAATGCCCATACATAACGGTTGGCGAATTGGCTAAGGAAATCGGATGGACACCCACAGGTGAATAAATGTCACGACCCAAGAAAGTAATATTGACAAGTGGAAAACGGAAAACCAGCATTGCTCGGACACTAATAAAACCTGGAAAAGGAAGAATAAGAATCAACAATATCCCCCTCGAGATTCTCGAACCAAAAACAGCCCGCGACAAACTCATGGAACCACTTCTCCAAGCGGGAGAAGACTCTTGGAAAGATCTTGACGTATACGTTAAGGTGTCGGGCGGGGGTTTCATGGGACAGGCTGAGGCGGCAAGAACAGCCATCGCAAGAGCACTATTAAAATGGACAAAAAGTGCACGCCTTCGATCTACTTTTAGCAAATATGATCGCACGATGATTGCGGGCGATCCCAGAAGAAAGGAACCTAAAAAGTTTGGAGGTCCCGGAGCCAGAGCTCGTGATCAGAAAAGTTACAGATAAAATCTGAATTTGGGAAAGTGTTTTGTGGTGCCGAAAACCCCAAACACTTTATTAATGGACATTTATGAATGAAAGGGGAGGCTGAGAGAAATCATTATTCCAGTGCGTTGTTTTACCTGTGGTAAACTGATCGGAGACAAGTGGGAAGACTTTGCACGGAGAGTAAAAGCTGGTGAAGATTCGAGAGGGGTTTTGGATAGTCTGGGAGTGACCAGATATTGTTGTCGTCGCATGCTTCTGTCTCACGTAGAAATCATTGATGAAATCCTCAAGTTTTATGAAGAAACTGAGAGAAGAAAACAAACCAAACTATTTTAACGAGGCAAATCGTTGTGTCATCGGTAATCGAAAAGGTTCATGCTCGAAAAATCTTCAACATCCGAGGAGAAGAAACAATCGAAATCGACGTAAAAACCAAAAAGGGCTTCGGAAGAGCCTCCGCACCGTCAGGCGCGAGTCGAGGGAAAGGCGAAGTAGTTCCTTACCCAGAAGGCGGCGTAAACCAAGCCATAAAAATAGTGAAGAAACTGGTTGAGCCTCAACTAATCGGGATTGATGCACAAGAACAAGAGAAAGTAGACCTCTTACTTCATCAAGTTGATGGAACCCAAGACTTTAGAAAAATCGGCGGCAACACAACCTATGCAGTTTCTCTAGCCACAGCAGAAGCAGCAGCATCCTCCATGAGTCGACCACTCTTCGCTCAGTTAGGCGGACCCTTAACTTCGGAACTTCCCCATCCTCTTGGAAACGTCATAGGTGGAGGAAAACACGCCCGTGGCAAATCCCCTGACATACAAGAGTTTCTGGTTCTGCCCTTGAAGGTAAATAGTTTCTTGGATGCCGCCAAAGCCAATGTTTTAATTCATCAAAGGGTTGGATCTTACCTCCTCAAGAAAGACAAAACATTTACTGGTGGCAGAGGCGACGAAGGTGCATGGGCTCCCAACCTGAAGAATGAAGACGCACTTGAAATAGTGACGAAAGCATGTGAGGAAGCTTCGCAGGAAACTGGAATTGAGTGCAAAGTTGGACTCGATGTAGCCGCGTCCAGCTTATGGGACACAAAAAAAGATTGTTACATTTATCCTCGAGATGGAGTTGAGAAGGATTCTGGAGAACAATCAGAATTCGTTTGGAATCTTATTCAAAAGTATAAGCTTGCTTATGTTGAAGACCCCTTCCATGAGGAGGATTTTGAAAGCTTCCGTGAGTTGACAAGAAAGGTTAAGAAATGTCTCATTTGTGGCGACGATCTTTTCGTAACTAACAAGGAACGGTTGGCTTATGGAATAGAAAGGGGAGTTGCTAACGCCGTTATTATTAAGGGAAACCAAGTTGGCACCCTCACAGATGCTTGGGAAACAACCATTTTTGGTCAAAAAGCTGAGTATGTACCAGTAATGTCTCATCGTTCTGGAGAAACAACAGAGACGCACATAGCTCATCTGGCAGTTGCGTTTTGTTGCCCAATTATAAAGGCTGGAGTGATTGAGGGTGCACGCATAGCCATAATTAACGAACTTATCCGTATAGAAAAGATGATTGGGGAAAGGGCTAAAATGGCGACCGTGCCATTGTGAAGAGGAGAAAACCATGAGTCAGTTGGGATCAAGAGTGGCAAAAACTAATGAACTCGTTAGAATAGAAGAAAGACTCGTAAATAGAGCTAAAATATCGGTTCTTTCATTTGGGGGAAATCTATGACAGAAGATGTAAAGGAAGAAGAAGTTGCAATTGCTGCTGAGGAACTTTTGCTTTCCCAAGACACACTGTTGTCCGCTGGGATTCACATCGGAACAAGAATGAAGACAAAAGACATGACTCCATTTATCTATCGTGTGAGACCTGACGGTCTATTTGTTTTGGATGTCAAGAAAACCGATGAACGCATAAGGATAGCAGCTAAGTTTCTTGCTCGCATGGAACCTTCCAAGATCGCCGCAGTAGCGGCAAGACTGTATGGGCGCGATCCGGTGAAGAAGTTCTGTGAAGTCACGGGAGCAGTTCCCCTTGTTGGACGTTTTATTCCGGGGTTTCTTTCAAACCCTCTATCTAAGAACCGTATAGAACCCAACGTCATAATAGTGTCAGATCCGAAAGCCGATGTACAAGCCATAGTCGAAGCTTCCACCATGGGCATTCCAGTGATAGCGCTCTGCAGCACAGACAACGAATCTTCTAACGTGGACTTTGTCATACCAACCAATAACAAGGGCAGAAGAGCCCTAGCCGTAATCTATTGGCTCCTAGCAAGGCAGATACTGCGCGAGAGAGGTGAAATTCCTCAGGATGGAGACATCAGCCAGTCTATTGACGATTTTGAGGTGAAACTGGCAAAGGAAGAAGAGTAGAGGAACAAAATTGAAGGTTAGGCATCCATTTGTTGCAGGTTCATGGTACGCTGGCGCCCCAGGCGCCTTACGAAAGCAGATAGAAGAGTGTTTCACCCACGAACTTGGCCCCGGCGAAACGCCTAAAGTTGCGGAGAAAGGGCCAAGAAACGTTGTCGGACTCGTTTGTCCACACGCTGGATACATGTATTCGGGTCCAGTGGCTGCCCACTCGTATTATAAGCTTGCTGCTGATGGTAGACCTGACGTGGTGGTTATTTTTAGTCCTAACCATACTGGATTTGGGAGCGCGTTGGCTATTATAAATGAGGGTGTTTGGCGCACCCCACTTGGAGACGTAGAAATCGACACAGTGGTTGCTAACCAGATTTTAGACGTATCACGCATTATCGATGTAGACGACAAAGCTCACGCGCATGAGCATTCCATTGAACTTCAGCTTCCCTTTCTACAATACTTGTATGGTGCAGCGTTCAAGTTTGTGCCTATCTGTTTTCTCATGCAGGACTTAGAATCAAGTCGTGAAGTTGGACTTGCGGTTTCAAAGGCTCTGTCTGGAAAGAACGCCTTAGTGATTGCTTCCACCGACATGACCCATTATGAGTCACAAGGAAGCGCTGAAAAAAAGGACAAGATGGCTATCGACGCCGCAACCCGATTAGATGAAGCTCGGTATTATTCCCTTGTAGAGTCTCATAACATATCTACGTGCGGCTATGGTCCCACCGTTGCTGCAATCACCGCTGCAAAGAAGTTAGGCGCAAAAGAAGGCAAGCTACTGTGTTATAGAACGAGCGGTGATGTAACGGGAGACTTCTCTGCTGTTGTTGGCTATGCCTCCATCGCCTTCACGAAATAGCCGTGGTGCAACTCTTGGGGGTCACAGCCTCAGCACCAGCAAAAGTGATACTTTTTGGAGAACACTTCGTCGTATATGGTGAACCCGCCATCGTTACGGCAATCGACAAAAGAGCCTACGCATCAACAGACATTAGAAAGGACAAGCGAATACACATAAACTCCGTTAACTTAGGAATGTCCGGATTCTTCGAAGGAGAAAACTTCTATGAAGAACGTGGCGGTCAAGCGGTACGCAATACCCTTGAACCCATAAAAATAGCTATCAAAAAAGTTTTAGAACGCTCCAAAACGAATGTTGGCATGAGTGTTGAAGTACGCTCTGGTGTTCCAGTTGCTGCAGGACTGGGCTCTTCTGCTGCTGTGGCTGGGGCGGTAGCCACTGCTGCGGGGCGTCTTCTGAATTTGGGATTGTCTAAGGAGGCGATTTTCCACATATCCTGTGAAGCGGAACGCTTTGTTCACGGCACTCCATCCGGTATAGACTCAACGATTTCCACTTATGGGGGAGTTCTTCTGTACCAAAAGGACGGAGGCTTTTCGGAAATTAGAGTTAAAGGAGAAATTCCATTAGTGATTGGTGATACAGGAGTAAAGCGCTCAACGGGCGACCTAGTCGCCACAGTGCTCAAGATAAGCAAACAACATCCTTCCATTGTTAAGCCCTTGCTGAAAATTGGTGGAAAAATCGCGCTTAGGGCAGTTAGAGCCTTAGAAACTGGCGACCTTCATGAACTTGGCGAGTTAATGAATGTTAACCATGGGTTGCTTTGCGCGGTTGGCGTTTCGGACATATCTCTAGAAAGGCTGGTTTATGCTGCAAAAGGAGCTGGAGCTTTAGGGGCTAAACTTACTGGGGCTGGAGGGGGAGGGTGCATGATTGCATTAGCTAAGCCTAATGAATGTGGACAAGTAGTTGATGCCATCGAAAGTGCGGGTGGAAAAGCTTTTGATGTTAGAATGGCTGAAGAGGGTGTGAGAATTGAGGATTAGGCTTTTAAGACCTCTATGCCTCTTCGCCACCTCGATTTTCATTCTCTTCTAATTCCATGGCTATGGGACCCTTGTAGCCACATTTCTCACAAAAATATTGAGTGGGCGCTATTCCGTACATTCTGGGATAAGCCTCAAAAGTACTCGAAAACTTGAGGTTGGGGCTCCCACATCTTGGACAAAATTTTGGAGTTGCGTCTCGTCTTTTCAGTCCCTTAACTACTTCGCGTAATCTTTCGAAGACCATACGCTTTGATTCCTTGGTTTCACTTTTATTATTGAATTTCTAGATTTTCTTGGGGATAACCTTGTTTTATGAGGAAGGATTTTACCTTCTCTCTATGGTCGCCTTGCAGCATAATTTGACTGTTTTTGGCTGTTCCTCCACAAGCGCAGTGGGTTTTGAGTTTTTGGGCGAGTCTTCCTATATCGTTGTCTCTGGTGTCAATGCCCTCTATAATAGTTACTTCTCTTCCCCATTTTCGCGTTTCTAAACGAACTTTAATTCGTTGTTGTTCTTTGCCGATCTCTTTGCAGACGCATATGTCGATTGGTAGTCCACATATAGCACAGATTTCTGCCATGATGCTCAATATGAAGATAATGAGTCTGTGCTATTTAAGACTTTCAACAAATAAACAGAGAGATGTTCTATTGTGGGGATGTTAGAATCCTATCAATCAGTGATTTGATTCCTGGGAGATGTTCTTCTTTCGAGACCCAAGCAGTTATAGCCCGATATTTGCCTGAAGCCTTCTGAAGTGAGCCCTCCCAAATGCTGACCTTCTCAACTAGAAACTTTTCATCCTTACTGAAAAGCGCACCAGCTGGAGGATGAAAGTAGATGCGAAGACCAGTGCGTGTGACATTGATGGTTAGAAACTCTTTTCCCTTCGAAAAGAACGCTACGCTATCCTTTGAAGTTTTCACCTGATCAATCCTCGACCTTAATCGATCAGTCACGTAGTTCACTACCTCTCGAAGGACATCGAGCGCCTCAGCACTAGAGAGCTTAGCAGAGAATTGCTTCCATACCTGTTCATTAATCTCCTTGTTCACGAACTTCACTTCCATTGCCTATTAATCCATTCTTCCACTCCAATTTCTTTCATCTCTTGGAGTCGCTTTGTCTTGTCAGCTGTAAAAACGTTAGCATGCTCGCTTTTTTCACTCCAGTTTCTTTCACATGGAAACTCTGGGCATTCAAAACAGAATTCAATGCCCTTTGCGATGCAGCATTTGCGAACTGGACAACCGCTCCAGCCGCCGCCACCCTTGCAGTTGAAGGCGCACGCACTCTTTGAGAGTATTCCAAGTCCTTTAATTGTTTCCTTGGATCTGCCACCTTTATGGTTAACCCAGCCTGCTACCTCAAAATGTTTTTTGACAAGCTCTAAGAGTTGTGCTGCGGGCTTTCTCAAAGCATCAGTATACCAGTGGCAAGTTCTGCAGTATTCGCCACAATAACCCACCTCATTTCTTCTTGCTTCTTTCACGCTCTCACTTTTCATCCAGTTTCACCGCCGTATCTCTCATTTTTTGAGTTGCACCAAAATGAAGGAGTTTCCATCAGGATCCACGAATTTGGCTGTTCGGGAGCCCCAGCTTTGATCTTTCGGTTCAGTTAAAAACTTAACACCTTTACCTTTTAGCTCACTGTATGCGTCGTCTACATTATCAACTTGTAGATAGATGTCTGATACATCCTTCTTCACTCCTCTTACTCCTCCGGGTTCTAAACCTAGCATTATGCCACATAAATCAAACACTGCATAAGTGAGCCACTGAGACTTCTTTTGGAGACCAAGAACATTTTCATAAAAGGACACAGCCTCACGGAAATCGGATACACGGAAAGTTATGTTAACTGTCTTAATATTCACGCAAGGCACCTCAACAAAACACAGTGCGTTTGAGATTTCTAAAATTTTCGCTACACAGCCTTAACTATCAAAATTGCCACTGCTCGCATTTTCGCCATGTGGATGAGAGTTCGGCTTTTGTCGATCTCATGTGCCGACTTGGTGTTTTTCATTTTTTCTTTACTGGTAGTTGTATTTCTGTAAGGAGTTCGCTTTCAGGGACCTTTGTTGGATCGTTTAGGTATATTTCCATAGGACTTCCTAACGGCATGTAGCCTTTTTCTCGAGCGAACTGAAACAGTGCTGCATATGAAGGCCCCACTTCGCGGTATGTTCCTTTGTGTGTTATGGAAAGAACATCTTGTGTAGGGACTTCCTTGATTTTTATGTTACCCTCAGACTTGGCTTCACCTTTGAAAGGAAACCCTACTTCACTTCTCAATTTGTGGGCAGGCACCTCTTCTGGGTTGTCATAAAACCATCCAAACGGAGGACCCATAATCCTCAATTTTTTCTGTCCTAACCACTTCGCGATTTCTGCGTAAAGTTTACCAGCCTCACTGTAGGGTCCAATGTGGCTAACGACAGCAGCCTGCATTGGCTTGGTTTTCTTCAACTTAACTTCCATAGAAATGTGTTCTCCAAAGTGTTACAATTGCGTATTCTCTCTCTAGCGTATTATATTTTTCTGTATACGATCTGTCAAAAAGTCGGATGAAGCCCAACCTTATGTGGAGATTGTTAAAATCTATAAAACTAATATACATATGTTACAAATTCAATGAGTCATTTAATAAGGGAGGTTGTTTTGGTGGAAAAAAGTTTGTTAGAGAGAAAGCGTTCCCACGTGGCTGAGGCGTTTGGAAAACTGTTCCAAGCATCGTTTGGGGAAGGTGTCTTGCCGCTTAAGATCAAAGAACTCATCGCAATGTGCATGAGTCTAGCAGTCAACTGTCCAGAATGCGCCAAGGGACACGCTGAACAAGCTATAAAGAACGGGGCTACCGAAGATGACGTAGCGGAAGCTCTAGGGGTTGCTTTACTATTTGTTGGTGGTCCTATCTTTCGGAGAAGCAAAGCAATCGAAGAGATGCTAAAAGGTATTGGATAGTTCTCTGCAATCTTGACATGTTGCTATGAGAGAGAGGTGAGACCGCTGCTCATGCCTCTTTTTTTCATTACTTTTAATGCTTATATGGTCTTCAAAGGCAAAGATAAAACTGTACTGTAGGAGTGTGGGTCATGAAAATTCTTGGCTTGGTTGGTTCTCAAAGAAGAAATGGTAATTCACACCTCATTTTGAAGGAGGCTTTTAAACACTGTGATGTGGAATCAGAAATGGTGCAATTAGCCGAGACGCGAATAGATTGGTGTAATGCATGCGGGCTTTGTAAAGATACTATGAAATGTGTAATCGAAGATGATATGGGCTTAATATTTGATAAAATTGTTGAAGCTGATGCTGTAGTATTCTCTGTTCCCAGATACCTTCCCATACCTTCGAAATTCATGACTTTAGTTGAAAGAATCGGAGCATTATACCATCATAAATTGGAAGCTAACCCCGACTTTGATTTTCCATTTAAGGGCAAGCCGTTTGGATTAGTCGTTGTTTCCGCCGGCGGTGGAAGACAAGCCTTAGAAGCTCTAAAGGAGATAGCCTTTCAAATCATTCACTGTTGGCACATGAAACTGGTCACAGCAGACTCTTACCCATATCTTGGAGTCTTAGCGAAAGGTGAGGAAGTTGGTGAGGTTCTAGAAGATAAGAAGGCAATTGAGCATGTAAGAGAATTGATTAAGAAACTAAGGATGTAAAGCAATTCTCACTTCTTTACTAGCTGTAAACTTCAGAAAATCGGGGGAGGAAGAGAGCATAAATTCATGAGAGCATTTTGGTAGCCCGGGAGAGATTCGAACTCTCGTCGGAGGGTCCAAAGCCCTCTATGCTTGTCCGCTACACCACCGGGCTAAAATAGACCAGTCGATTACACCATAGAGCAGAATAATTCTTCGCGCATAAATAACCTTAACGTCACACAAATCGGAAAAGCATTATTGTTTCTCCGTTTACACTTATTTTGGTTAGGAGGCTCAAGCTTTTGGGAGTCAACCTTACGCCAATAATAGTTAAGAAAACGATCACGTTGGAACAACTCAGTGGTAAAACTCTTGCGGTAGACGCCAACAACTACCTCTATCAATTTTTGGCGCTGATTCGAACGTTGGAAGGAACGCCACTTAAAGATTCCCAAGGCAACATCACGTCTCACTTGGCAGGGCTCATGTTCCGAACTACAAGGTTAATACACGACTACGGAATCCGCCCCGTTTTTGTCTTCGACGGCGAACCACCAAAACTAAAGGAACCCGAAATCCAAAAGAGACGAAAACTTCGGGAAAAGGCTACGTTAGAATGGAAAAAGGCATTAGAGAAGGGAGACTATGGAGCAGCTTTTTCCAAAGCGGTCATGACAAGTCGATTAACAGAATCCATGATCAACGATTCCAAGAGACTACTTGACTTACTGGGAATACCCTATGTTCAGGCGCCAGAAGAGGCTGAAGCCCAAGCAGCATACATAGCTAAAAGAAGCGACGTTTGGGCTTCGAGCAGCAAAGACTACGATACTCTCTTATTCGGTAGTCCAAGACTTGTAAGATACCTAACGATTTATGGAAAGGAGTTTCTTCCAAGCAAAGGGGTCTCCAGACCTCTAAAACCAGAACTCATAAATTTAAATGAGCTCTTGTCGCACCACAACATAACTAGGAAACAACTCATCGATTTAGCAATCTTAATCGGAACAGACTTCAACGAAGGCGTCAAAGGAATCGGACCAAAAACAGCTTTAAACCTACTGAAAAAGCATGGCAAGATAGAAAACTTACCAAGTGAAATCGCATCAAAGGTTCCTCAACATTACGAAGACATCCGTGAAATCTTCCTCAACCCAAAAATCACCCCAAAATACACTCTCAACTACACAAAACTGCAAGAAGACGAACTTTACAACTTCCTCTGCAACGAACGAGATTTTTCAAGGCAACGTGTTGAAAAAATCGTTCAAAGAATGAAGAAAGTCTACTCAGACGAAAAACAAGAAGGACTCCGAAAATGGCTACCTCATAAGACCTCATAAAACACGCTTCCCTGCTTTACTGCCAAAAGACAAAAACTTTAGATTAAGTAAGGTATACTAGTTCAGAGGGTTTCCAATGGAATTCGTCTTTGAAACAATGAAAAAAGAAAACGTGGATGAATGCGCCAATCTTATTCTCTCCTCCATGAAAAATCAATTAACCCCCACCGACAGAAACAAAGAAGCCATAAAACAAATGCTATCCAGAAACCAAACCACAACCTTAGTCGCCAAAAAGAAAGGAAAAATAGTTGGGCTTGTAGGAGGAACCGCCCCCAACGTAAATTTTGTCACGGTCTTAGACGAGGAAAGTGCACGCAAAGGACTCGCAGACACACTACTCGACAAGTATGCGGAAGTTGTCAAGCAACACGTACCCCACGTAACCCACCTCAAAGCATCACTGTTCGCCGATCAAACAGATACCGTAGCGTTGTATTCTAGACTAGGCTTTGTTGTTGACGGGTTCGCCAAAGACTTCGCCATGGGAAGAGACATGGTTTTCATGAAAAGACGATTTCAAACAAAGCCGACTGAGATTTGAATCAACCTTCTCAACAGACTTTAGCCTCTTCAAGAACATACTTTCAAGACGAATCCGCAGGCTTCTGATTAGTCATTTTTCGACTGGCTCTCGAACGAACCGTTGCGCTTAACATCCCGCCTACGGCACCGCCTACCAAAAATCCCAGCCACATCCAAAAGAGACCCCCAACAGTCTTAAAAATCAATAGAATAAAAAGAGTGCTCATAAGAAAGGCTCCCACACCAATCAACAGCCCAATTATCACATGGTTATGGGCAGCTCGCCGTCCAACCATATATCCAGCGATTATGCCTCCAACCATTGTAGGAAAAACATCAGCAAAAGGTGAAACCGCTCCTATATGAGCGGCGATGAAAATAAGGACTAGGGCTACTCCAAACCCTAGAAAGGTTCCTGCCAAGAATTCATCAGACGAAGGAAATCTTCTAGACAAGAGTCTCTCTTTTCAAAATATTTAAGACATTGTTTAATAAAGCTTCACATAAACGATGGCCAATTCAAGGGGAATGATGGTTGGGCAGAAAGAACAGCGACAAAAAACTCGTGTTTGATCCAGAGAGCATCAGAGTCATCTTGGCGACTGATGCTGGAAGCACCACAAGTAAAGCCCGATTCTTCAAAAAATTGGGCAACGAGTACAGGTTTGTGGCGAGTGGAGAAGCCCCAACCACTGTGGAAGCTCCCTTTGAAGACGTGACAATGGGTATCCGTAACGCTATAAGAGAAGTAGAAGAACTAACCGGTCACACTCTTCTGACAGAAGAAGGAATCATAACACCAACGCAAGGTGAGAAAAGAGGTGTAGACCTCTACGTAACCACAAGTAGCGCTGGAGGAGGGCTTCAAATGATGGTGGCCGGCGTTGTCAGGACCATGACTGCTGAGAGTGCCGAAAGAGCTGCCCTAGGCGCAGGTGCGATTGTGATGGATGTTATGGCTATAGACGACGGAAGGAGAACTCACCAGAAAATTCAACGCATACGATACCTACGCCCGGACATGATTCTTGTAGCTGGTGGCACAGACGGCGGAACAATCAGTCATGTGGTTGAGGTAAGCGAACTCATCAAAGCGGCGGAACCAAAACCCCGTTTGGGGGTTAGCTTTCAACTACCTATCGTTTATGCAGGAAACAAGGATGCCAGAAAATACATCAAAGACACATTAGGAGAAAAATTCGCGTTAAGAACCGTAGATAACATCCGCCCAGTTCTAGAGGTTGAGAATGCCCTTCCAGCCAGAGAGGCTGTTCATGAACTCTTCATGGAACACGTTATGTCACACGCACCTGGATATAGCAAACTGATGAAATGGACTGATGTACCTATTATGCCCACCCCGGCAGCCGAAGGAACAATGTTTCGTACAATAGCTGAAACATACAACATGAATGTTATTGGTGTGGGTCTCGGCGGGGCAACCACCAACGTATATTCAATCTTTGAAGGAAAATTTGTCCGAACAGTAAGTGCCAATCTTGGCATGAGTTATAGCATCTGCAACGTTCTCAAGGAAGCTGGAATAGCAAACATCTTGCGGTGGATACCCTTTGAAATAGAAGAAGCCGACTTACGAAACAGACTGCGTAACAAAATGATTCGCCCTACAACTATTCCTCAAACTCTTCAAGAACTAATGATCGAACATGCAGTTGCTCGGGAAGCGTTGCGGTTGGCTTTTGAACACCACAAGCAGCTGGCTAGAGGCTTGCGTGGTATACAGAGGAAACGCACTATTGCCGACATTTTTGAACAGACTATGGGAGAGGAAACGCACATAAAAATGATGGAACTCGACTTCTTAGGAGGAACTGGTGGGCTACTTTCTCACGCTCCGAGGAGAGCACAGTCTGCATTAATGTTGATTGATGGTTTTCAACCAAAAGGAGTGACAAGACTAGCACAAGACAGCGTTTTCATGATGCCTCATCTCGGGGTCTTATCCACAGTGTATCCCAAAGCTGCCATGGAAATCTTTGAAAAAGATTGCTTAGTGAGGCTTGGAACTTGCGTTGCTCCAGTGGGTGAAGGTAAACCAGCTGGGGAGAAAATTGCTGTGAAAATAAGAGTTAAAATGTCTGATGCCGAAATTATAGAGGAGGTCCCCTTTGGGGCAATTAAAAGAATCCCTCTAAAAGAGGGGGAGACTGCTAACGTCGAAATAAAACCGCACCACAGCATGGACGTAGGTGCTGGTGGTGGGCGCATCTATACTACTTCAGTCCAAGGTGGGGTAGTTGGCGTCATTGTTGACGCCCGTGGAAGACCACTTATTTTATCAGAAGACACCAATGAGCGATCAAAGAACTTAATTGCGTGGTTTAAGGCGCTAGATGCCTATCCACAAGAGACTCTTACAAGAATGCAGGAAACGCTTTGAGAGGATGAAAGGATGGGAGAAGCTTATACCCCTGGCTTAAAAGTGAAAAAGGCTCTTGTTGTAAGAAAGACTAGAAAACTTCCTATAAAAGGAGAAATCCTTGTAAAAGTAGGTGACGACGTTCGCTCGGACACTATTGTGGCGAGAACTCACGTTCCTGGCAACCTTCAAATAGTAAGAGTTGCCCAGATCTTAGGAATTGAACTTGAAGACACAGAGAAATCCATGGTTCGTACGGCTGGAGACTATATAAAAAAGGATGAAGTAATAGCCAAGAGCACCTCATTCTTCGGGTTGTTTAAGACTTTTGTGAGGTCGCCAGTGGAAGGGACGATAGAACATATTTCCAATGTGACAGGACAGGTTGTTATTAGGGAACCGCCAATTCCTGTGGAGGTTAAAGCGTACATTCCAGGCACCGTAGTCAACGTTTTTCCTGAAGAAGGAGTGACCATCGAAACTCCAGCGGCTTTCATTCAAGGCATCTTTGGCATTGGAGGAGAGACAGAAGGCAAACTATTAATGGTTGCTGATTCATCTGAACACGCTTTAACCGCTGACCTCATCAACCCCGATCATGTGGGAAAAATCTTGATCGGTGGATCGCTGGTAACGGGTGATGCCTTGCATAAAGCGGTGGAAGTGGGTGTCCGAGGTGTTATCGTTGGAGGAATAGATGACAAAGACTTGGTTGATCTTCTGGGCTACGAAATTGGTGTGGCTATCACTGGCCACGAGGAGGTAGGAGTCACGTTGATTCTTACAGAAGGGTTTGGTGGGATGCCTATGTCAAAGAGAACTTTTGCATTGTTGAGGTCGTTTGAAGGAAAACAGGCTTCCATTAGTGGTGCAACGCAAATTAGAGCGGGTGTTATCAGACCCGAGATAATCATTCCCTTGGAAGGAAGGGAGATAAAAAGAGGTGAGGAAGAGGAAGAAATTCCTAGTAAAGGGTTGGAACCAGGTACTAGAATACGGGTTATTAGGGAACCATATTTTGGGGCGTTGGGGCGAGTTGTTAGCTTACCCGTTGAACTTCAAAAGGCGGAAACTGAATCTTATGTGAGGGTTTTGGAGGCCAAGTTGGAGACGCAACCTCCTGGTGCAAAACCCGTGGTTATTCCGAGGGCGAATGTTGAAATCATTGAGGAATAACGGTTTTAATGGTCTGAAACGTCAAAACTAGAAGGGTTTCTTTAAAAATTCGGAGTTTTGGTTCCAAAATCTTAAATATCATTATCTCAAATATCCACTATCGACCGATCGCTTAGGGAGAGACTTTGTTCGAGTCACCCTCGGAGCTTGAACTGACGCCGAAGCAGGAAGAGGAACTCATCGAAAAGCTAGCGCAGTTTATCATGAAGCACAAGATGGAGACCCCAGCCATACTCTTTCTTGAGACCCTTAAGCCAGTGAGCTTTGTTAGCAGCACTTTCGCGATGATGTACATTGCTCCATTCCTAGACATCTATGGCTTGAATATCAATCAGTACGCTCTGTTGTTTCAGAAACGGGAGAACGTGGAACGACTGCTTCAGAGAATCGAGGCGTTGATAAAAGAAAGCGATCGGTTGAAAAAAGAGAAAGAAAAAGAAAAGGGAAAAGAGAGGAAACACAAGTGGCGGTTATGGTAAAAGGGCGAATAGCCCAATTCGTCGTCTTGGTCGTCTTGAGCGTTGCTGTACTCAGCGTGTTTCCAGTTTACGCTGGTGTTCCAACCGAGCCTCACAACGCTGACGCCATGTGGATAGAGCCATCATCAGAGTCACTAAGTGTCGTCGACCTAGCGTACACAGTTGGTTACAGATTCAATGTCACTGTGTGTATCAACGTAACCTTCACATGTGATGGTTGGCATTTCAAGATGCTGTACGACAAGGCGCACTTGAATGCGACAGGATGTGGCTATACTAACGCAACCGTCAATAAAAGCCAATTTATGGAGAATATAACCACAGTCGCGCTCACGCCCACAATTGGTGGATACTACGACGCTACCCGCGACTATGTCTTACATGGTGAGTCATGGTTAAGCGGTCCCAAGAGAGACCCCGGAACAGGAACTCTCGCATGGGTCGAGTTTGAAGTAATAATGTTACCGCCAAGAGGTCCATACTCCGAACTCTCTAGTATGCTAGACATTTCGACTAGCTATGATGCAGACACCTATGCGCTAGATGCCGTGGGTAAACATGCAATCAGCGTTTACGACTCCACATACACAATCACTTGGCCTGGGGTTATGGTGGACAGGCGGGTAGCCCAATCCGTTATCTTGGTCGTCTTGTGCGCTGCACCGCTTTATTTCATTGAGAGGGCTAGAAGAGGGAAGGTTCCAAAAATTCGAAAACTCGCAGGTCTAGACGCCATAGAAGAAGCAGTTGGTAGAGCAACGGAAATGGGAAGACCAGTCATCGCTTCTCATGGTATTGCAGGTTACGAAGACATTTCTGCGGTGCAGACAGCTTCTGGCATGAGCGTCTTAGGTTACGTCGCTAGGCTTTGCGCTAAATATGACACAGAACTCCTGGTTCCCTGCAGATACTCCATCTTGGTTCCAGTGGCTCAAGAGATCGTTCAGCAAGCCTACATAGCAGAAGGGAAGCCTGAAGCCTACAAACCCGACAACATTATGTTTTTGTCTGACGAACAATTCGCTTATTCCATTGGATATATGGGCCTAATGACTCGAGAGAAGGCAGCGGCAAACATCATGATAGGAGCATATTGGGCGGAATCTCTGCAGTTAGCTGAAACTGGGTTCGCTACAGGAGCTATTCAAGTCTCTGGCACTGCCAACTATCATCAAATCCCATTCTTTGTGGTTTGCACAGACTACTGCCTAATCGGCGAAGAAATATTTGCAGCCGGAGCCTATCTTTCAAAGGACCCCGTCTTGACCGGAAGTCTTGCAGGACAAGATGTGGGCAGACTTATTGTAGAGATACTGATAGTACTGGGGACTATTCTTGCGACAGCAGGTGTTACATGGCTTACGGAAATCCTTAGCAAATAGGGAGGTTTTAAAATGGCATGGTATAAAAGAAGAGAAGGTCCTTTGATTGTAACTTTAATCGTCGCGCTCTTCCTTATCTTTGAATATTACTTTGGTGAAGGAGCTCTCATTCCAGAAGCCACAAAAGCCTCTGGGCAAATACAACTATTCGTTGCTTTCATTCTTGCTTTTGTAATAGGTGTTGGAGTAATCAACGTACTAAGAATTCATTGGCATCGTATACAACGCCGAAAGCCTGGTGAGTATTCTTGGATTTACAGTTCATGGATTTTCATTTTAATTGCACTATTCATCATCACGGGGCTCATCCTAGGAGCACTTCCTACTAAGTATGTTCCAGCGACTGCCACAGAGCCAGAACATTGGGTAGCGTATCGTACCGAAGAACCAAGCTACATATGGATGTACAACTACGTATTATCGGCCCTTGATGCAACAATGTATTCGATATTAGCGTTTTTCATAGCTTCTGGCGCCTATCGTGCATTCAGAGCTAGAACAGCTGAGGCAGCGCTTCTCTTGATCGCAGGAACACTAGTAATGTTAGGAAATGCCCCTATCGGAGGGGTCATCTGGTCAGGGTTCATTGACATAAACACTTGGATTCAAAGAATTCCAATGATGGCCGGCATACGGGGAATACTCATCGGCGCAGGCTTAGGAGCCATTGCCATGGGCTTGCGAATCTTAACTGGACGAGAGAGAGGGTACTTGGGTGGAGGCGAATAGGAAATGAGTCTTTGGGAAAAATTAGAACGCATCGACCGTAGAGTGCTGTACGCTCTTCTTTGGATCGTGGTGCTTCCAGTGCTTTATTATCCAATCAACCTACCAACAGTCATAAGCGATCTTACAACCGCATATTACAACCAAATTGAGGCAATACCTCCCGGCAGCATAGTGGTACTATCATTCGACTTAGGACCAGCGGGATGGCCAGAACTCGGCGGTATGTGCTATGCAACAATGCAACATCTCTTCGCAAGGATAAGTGAAACTAAACTCCTTGGAAATAGTATTAAGGTGGTGATGATGACCTACTGGTCAACCGGAGCCGCACTAATTCCTAACTGCTTCCAAGAAGTGTATGGACCAATGGACCAGATGGGTGCGGTCTATGGTGAGGACTGGGTCAATCTTGGTTACATGGGCGTTGGAGAGCCTGCCATGTCTGCTTTCGCTATGGACGTCTGGAGTGCCAAACCAACAGACTACCAGGGAACCTCTGTAAGCACGATACCACTAATGCAGCATGTGCATACGATACAAGACATCTACATGCTAGTATCAATTGAAAGTGGAACACCTGGACTAGAGGAGTACATACGACAATGGTGGAATCGAAAAACAACCCTAAAAATGCTAATTGGAGCTTTGGGGGTCTCCATTCCGGGATTTGAGCCCTACCGTCCCCATGTTATTCAATCGTACCTTCCAGGCGGAAAGGGAGCCTCAGAATACATTTCTTTGGTAGGGAAAAAAGTTCCAGCAATCTTGCCCGGGCAAATGGGCAAAAAAGCAGTAGGTGTCAACGATGCTTTATCGACATCCCACATACTAGTGATCATCTTCGTCGCCATTGGAAATATAGGCTATTTCCTTAGACCCAGGAGGAAATAACAATGGTGCTTGAAATTCCAGAATGGTTTGTTCTGGCTTCTGGAGCATGGATAAGTGTCTTCCTTACCTTAGCAGTATTCAGCTTCCTGTACAAAGAAAACCCACTTTTCAGATTTGCAGAACACAGCTTCATAGCTAGTGGCGTCGGCTATTGGGTAGCCTACAACGTTTGGTACTGCTATGACCTAGCCATCGGGACTCCCGGAGGAGAGGTCGGCTTATATGGAGGACAGTGGTGGTGGATCTTCGCCTTCCTATTGGGAATCATCTATTACTTGGTTCTCACGAAAAAATACTTCTGGGTATACAGATACTCACTGGCGATTATCATTGGTGTCGGCGCCGGACTAACACTAAGAACAATAGTTCAAGCCCAAATTCTCACAAACGTGATGGCAACATTCATGAACCTTACGCCAAAGGATACAGCAGGCAACCTCATCATCTTCAATCCCGCAAGCCCCGCAGGTGCATCCCTTATCAACAATCTCCTAATTCTAGTTCTGGTGTTTGGTTCAGTGATCTACTTCTTCTTCACAAGCGAAGCCGGAGTCATAAAGAACATCGGAAGAATTGGCCGTATAGCGCTAATGACAGCCTTCGGCGCAGCCTACGGAAACACAATAATGACAAGAATGAACCTCTTCATCGGAAGAGCCCAAGAACTACTTGGAATCGCAGGGCCCTCACCTCCAGACCAACAAATAGCCTTCGTCGTCATAGGCATCACAATGCTCATAGTCCTATTCGGCTACACTTACCTAAAGAAGAAGCCTCTGGAAGAAGCTTCGGCACCAGCACCACCAAAAACGGAAGCAAAACGACCAAGAAGAAAAGAAACATCTACCTAAAATCTCCCCTCTTTTTATCTTTATATCTCAAATCCTACTCAGATTTTTCAGAGAACTGATTCTTCAAGAAACTTTATGAAAGCCTTCTGAACCACTCATACTCGGAAAGACATCTAAACAAAAAAAGAGAGATTTTAGTATTGTGTAACTCCTGTGAATCTTAACTTTTTAAGTTTCATGGCTGGAGCCGTGGTGTCGTCAATTCGTTCCAACTTTTCGCCGATCATTTGGATGTCTTTTAGAGCCGAAAGCATGCTATCTGTATAGCGAAGATTCATGATGGGTCTGCTGATTTCCCCATCTTCTATTAAGAATGTTCCATCTCTTGTAAGCCCTGTAAGTATTGCCTTCGTTGGTTCAATGGGGTTTGTGTAATGGAATCTTGTGACAAAGATTCCGTGTTTTGTATCAGCGATCATTTCGTCTACGGAAGCATCACCTGGACTTGCTATTAAATTGATTGGGATTGGTCTTGGGTAGGGATAGAACGGTGCAACTGGAGGATATGAGTGACCAGTGCTTCTTTTACCCTTCTCTTTCCCCGCCGTAAGAGAGTCGTAGCAGATGCTTTCTTCAGAAACTTTGCCCTCGTCAATTAGTCGCACAGCCTTTTTTGGGATTCCTTCTCCATCAACAGGCACAGCGTACAGACTAAGGGGGTCTCTTGAATCATCTTTGACGCTGAGTTTTTTATCAAAGACCTGTTCTCCCAAATGATACTTCACAAAGGATTGTCCATCCTGATAGGGTGTTGCTGAAAAACCAATGTATCCCATAAACGCAAGAAAAACTGCCACAGCTCGTGGAGAAAGGACAACTTCATATTCGCCTGGCGTTATTTTCGTTGGTTTCACGCTGTTTACTGATTTTTCTGCGGCTTCGTTGGCGATCTGGATGTGGTTAATGTCTTTCACAAATCTGGAGTGTTGTTCGGCGGAGCCAAAGCCTTGAGAACCTTCAACTTCAGAGATTACCGTTGTGTTAATTGCTGCCAACGACATTTGTGCCCAAGCTGAAACACCTAAAGAATTTGCAATAGCGAAAGACGCCGAGCCCGTTGAGAATGATCCGGCAACAGCTTTTACAATGCGAGACTTTGAGTGTGCGGTTTCTATTAGCTCTTTCACCTTTTCCGCTCGGTAGTCTGGGGTGCAGAGTGCGGTCTTTGAGTCAAACGCGCCTTCTATGGGAGTCCATTTTTGGGGTTCGGGGAGGTTCTTGAAATCTTTGTTGGGAGGCGTGACCTTAGCGATCTTGACAGCTTTCTTAACCGCGTCTTCAATTTGCTTCTCTTCTAGAGTGTTGACGCGCAATGTTCCGATTTTTTTGTCCATCGCAACCTTTATCGCTACTCCTCCACTTTTGGACGCCACATTCTGATGAATCTGCGAGTTGGCAAAGCGTGTTAAAGCGCTGTCCAAAAGGAACGAAGCAACCTGCGCTTGATTTGCCCCTTCTTTTAAGGCGATCTTCACGGTCTTTTCAGAGATGTCTAGTAACCGTTTTGTTACCATTTTTCTCACCTCTATTGATCAATCCGGTCCTTACGTTTCTGAATCTAGCTGTGCCACACCCGTGTCCTACGTACATGATTTGTCCTGGCACTCCCTTACCACAGTTTGGTGTGCCCCACATCTTCCAGTCTTCTTTGCTTACGGCGTCGCAGGTGCCCCAAAACTCTGGGGTTATGCCAGTGTATGTGGGGCTCTTCAGAATTTTCTCTTTACTTCCGTTTTTGATCTCCCAAGCGATCTCGGTTCCGAATTGAAAGTTTAGGCGTCTGTCATCTATGCTCCATGACTTGTTTACAAGCATCAAAACTCCCTTCTTAGTCTCTTCGATTATCTCGTCTGCTTTCCAGTCTCCGGGTAGAAGGTTGATATTGGTCATGCGAATCAATGGTAACGCCAGAGGGGAGTCGGCTCTCATGCCTCCGCTACTCTCCTTTAACTTTAACTCTGCAGCAGTCTCACGAGAGGTTTGATACCCAACAAACAAGCCCTTCTTAACCAGGTAAACTTGTTTGGCAGGCGTTCCTTCGTCGTCATATCCAAATGTTCCTAGTCCACCTGGCACAGTGGCGTCTGCGACAATGTTTACATTTTCTGACCCGTACTTCAACTTTCCCAATTTGTCTGGAACAAGAAAGCTTGTCCCTGCGTAGTCCGCTTCCGTCCCGAGAGCTCGGTCTAGCTCTGTTGGGTGTCCGCAACTCTCGTGGATTTGGAGTGCTAGTTGGTCACCGCTAAGAATTAGGTCTGTCTCTGTTGAAGGACATGTCTCGGCATCTAACAGTTGCACCACCTCTTGACCCACTTTTTTTGCGTTGTCCACTAACGCAAGCGATTCAAAAAACTCGTAACCACTGGTGCTGAAGTTGCCCCGAAATGAGGCAGGATACGACCTACGCTGAACCTCCCCATTTTTGACTGATATGCCTTCGAGACCTCCACCGCACCATGTTATCTGCTGATTGATTTCAGCCCCTTCAGTGCTCATGAATAACTTGTTTTCGCGCAAAGCCCTGAAAAAGGCTGAAGAAGACTTTATGAGACTTGAGTGTTGTGCTATGATTCGCTCCGCTGTCATTAGGACTTCTATCTTTTCTTCTATTGAAACTTTGAAGGGGTTTTCTTTCATTGGTGTAGAGTACTTGTCTTTTCGGGTCTTTACAGGCGCCAAAGCCACGTTTTTCTTTTTGAGTTTTGAACTAGCTAGGGCTATGCTGACCGCTTTGTCGGTTGTTTCTACCACTTCTTTATTGGTTAGGTCCACTGAGCTCGCGAATCCCCATGCTCCGTTAACAATGACTCTTACGCCGAACCCACTTGTCTGCAGTAGCGTGACTTCTTCTGGCACGCCCTTTTTCACGGTCAGATGTTCGTCAAGAATTTCGCCGATTCTGACGTCAGTGTATGAAGCGCCTTTCTTAGTTGCTTCTTCAAGAGCAGTTTTTCCAAGGTCTAATGACATAGTTTCACCTTCAGAGTATCATGGGTTTATAGTTAATGCTTATGTACTTTGCGTTCACAATTATGCGAGGGAGGATTGACACATGTCCTTGAAAGAAGCACAGGATTTAGTCAGAAAAATCTCGTATGAGACGCACAAATCGAAGGTATACACTTCGGCTTTCTTTGTCACGTTGATGGCGGCTTTTTATTTTACTCTCTCAACAATTCCTCGAAAGTAGGATTTCGAGAAACGTTGTAAAAATAGAATGCAAAAGGATGGAATTCGCTGTTTCTAGAGGTTATGTCATTCTTCTTCTGCTGTCTCTTCCGTCTCTTCTAGTTCTTCTGCTTCTTCGACTTTTTCCTCTGCCTTCCCAACTACCTCCGCTTCAGCGAAGCGTCTGCTTATTCTCGTTATTCTGATTCTCACATGGTCGCCGGGTTTGGCGTTGGGAATGAAGGTCACGAGCCCCTTGATTCGCGCTATGCCTTCGCCTCGGCGGCTGGTCTCCTGAACTTCCACGTCGTATTCCTTTCCGATCTCAACTGGCTTCGGAGGAAATCTCGGAGTAAAGCCTCTTCTTTCTCCTCTACCTCTTCTTTCATACCGCATTTTTTCACCTCTCATCATTTTAGAACTTTGCACTTCTACTCGACGGTCAATCTTCCGTATTTTCCAACGTTCAGTTGGATTTCTCCCCTAAAGGAGGTGATATATCCGTTTTCAACCTTCACTGTGTCGTTAACGTTGACTTGGTCGATTTGCTCGTTCCAGAGAGTTAGTTTTATTGTGCCTGTTCCATCGGTGACTACGGCATCGGCAACATTGTGTGCCTCGTTTTTGAACCTCGAACGCACCTCTCTTGTACTGGATTTTTCAACCACCTTCGCTGTGACGTCTACTCTTCTCATACCGTTCTTCAAATCTTTAATTTTCATTTTTCTCCTCCGTTTGACTTAATCTTCCGCGATGGCGATCTTTCTGTCATCTATCAACACTTCGATTTCTTCTTTTTTAGCATGAGGGTCTTGAAAAGGCAGGAAACGATAGATTCCTTCCTTGAGTCTCCTTTGTTTTCTTTCTTCTTGTAGTGGTCTCTCTGGAAGCCTTTGCGGCATTTACTCTTTCGTCCTTATCGCGGAACCAGCCGCCAGACAGAACTGCTTCGTCGTTAAAAGCGACGTTCCGCAGAGATCCGTTCAGGCGTGCCAGTGGTGATGAAGGAAGAGTTATGTGAGATATAAGTTTTGTCATGTAAGTTTTGCTGATGGTTAAGAGCTGTTATTCGTACCGTAACGCTTCCACTGGGTTCAACTTTCCGCTTTTCTTGCTGGGTACAAACCAAATAAGATGCAGATTGCAATGCCAAAAATTATCGCCACCACCGTCCATGTCAAAGAGAGAATCGGTGTTGTTACCATTCTTTCTGTCTCGGGTCTTCTAAACACGTGATCCTGTTGTGCGTGATAAAGCCTGATAAAACGTGGCTTAGGAGGTTTGCGAGCCCGAGACCTGTAGGTGCTCCGATCAACCCGCCTATAACCCCTATTAATGCAGTTTCGGTTAGAAAGATTGTTAAGACTGTTCTATTTTTTGCTCCGATGGCGTTCAATAATTCTATCTCACAACGAGGAGCGCTAGAAGCGACTGATGTAAAGAAAATCTCAACCATGCGTAAAATGCTGTCAACCTGTCGTATGAAGGTTAACGGTACGAGAAACACTGATTTGATAGGGTGGAAACAAGGCTTCGATGTCTTCTGCGACAGTTTCAGAGAATTCTGGGCTGGGAACTTTGACAAAGATTAAATCAGAAGAGGTGGTGTTATAGATCGTTCTGACTGTGTCCAGAGATATAAAAACCCAATAGTCAAAGTTAGTTATTCCGAGTGTCCCGTTTTTTGTAATATTCCGTCACGCATGCTTCATTTAGTTCCTTCATTAACTCAACAATTTCCGAAACTTCAAGTGTTACTCCTCTTAAGGCTTGAACATAAACTTCGCCCATTCTGTAGGTTTTCTTTACGTTCTTTACATCACCAGAGGCTGTCATGTTGACACCAGCTTAATGAAAGTAAAGACACTACACGATTTCCTTTATTTAAAGATTGAAACTACCGCTTAGGTGAAGAAAAAGGCGGTGCTACGTAAAATTATGCGAGAAGTCCTCTTAACAGAAAGGTAACAATGTATGCGCTGACAGCGAACATCATTGCTTTTCTCCAAGTGAACTCGCCTAAGAAACGCATGGAAATTGCGCAGAGCGCTGCCACCCAGAGGTCCATTAGGAAACTGATGTAAAACACTAATTGGAAAGCTAGTGTTGGGTACCAAAATTCTTCCATGAGACCTCCTGCAATAGTAACCTCAGCGTCGGTAGCTGGTGGCCACGAACTGATTGGAAATTTCACTGGGGGAAGCGTAGAAATCAATAGTATGCTTATCAGAATACTTATCGCTGTCACGATAAAGGTATAGCCGAGAACGATGAATAAAGTTCGTCTTGAACCGAGTTTTTCGTGAAAGGCTACTGCGACAACTAGTATAACTCCAGTGTACAAAATCCATACGAGGAAGAAGTCGATGGCGGAATTTATCAGAGAACCGCCTATAAAACTCGCCACTAAGTCTGTTGAGAGCAGACCGACAAATTCCTGCGACTCCGTTTGGATAAATATTTTGGAGCCCAAGGCATACTGGCGACCAACAGTGGCAGCTAAGACGAGAATCAAAATTATTATGGGACCCTTGATGTCGGGTTTCTGGATAATCTGTTTAAACGCATTTACTGGCGAATACAGGACCTTCAGAATATCGTTGAGTATCATTTCTTGCTCCTTACCTTTTGAGATTTCTAATCCTAACTTATATTAGTAACGGTTCCAATGGTTCTCTGAGAGTCCCTTTTCGAGTTCTGTCTCAAATTTATCCTCCAACTGAGAAATCTCTTCCAAGATATTTGCCACTTTTGAAAACTTCAGTTGAGAGGCCTCAAGTTGACATTTTCCATACAAACATGCTTGTTCCATTCTGGTTTCAGACGCCTTCATCAGATAATCATTATGGAAAGGCGCTTCTTTGATGAACGTTGCGCCGTCGAAGCATCTCTGGGCAGAAACTCGAAAGGTAAATGTTGCGTAAAATCTCAGCCACCGTCGTAACCTGTAACGTTTGATGTTCTCGGCGAGCTTTTTAATGGCTGTTGAGCCAGTGTAGAAAGTGGTACTTTCTGGAAGCCTTCTGCTTTTCTCTTTCAAGTTTTGTAGACCTAAAAGCAAAGTATCTCTATAGAGTCTTTCAGTCTGAGGCATTCTCTCTCTTTCCTTGATCAACCAGAGAGAATACGAACCTTTCTTGTATTTTATCGCTTCTGCTTCCCATGCTTTAACGAAATCTTTTCTTGGAATTGGCACATGCAAGTATCCGTCTGGATCATTAACGACAACATGGTCTTCCTTCATCTTCAAAGCAACCAAATAGTGATCCCCACCTTTCTTAAACTTACAGTATGAATCATAGACTAGAAAACCCATGTCCACAGGACCTAAAAGAACAGGCTCGTTTTCCAAGGCGGTTCTTAAAAATGGCAATGCTTCTTCACTAGACTCAAAGCATTTAAACTCACTCTTATACTGCAAAGCCTTCAAAGCACGTGCCACTCCGTCATGAGGATTATAACCGTTAACAGCAAACCCGCCTCCATCAACGGGTACGTAAACAAAACCGAAGGGAACGGTAGTCAAGCACTCAAGAAAGGGTAGAGGATAGGAGTCACCCTTCCAACCCAAAACCATGCTCAAACATTTAGAATAACAATAACTCATCCTACCAACAAAAGGAACACGCCACAACACGAAACACCGATGAATTTATTCGCCTAAACCAAATTTAAACCTACGTGTGCGGTTATTGAACCTTACAATCTTTTTATCAAGTGATATCATAGCGGTGGACTACGGGTCGAATTCTATAACAAAGTGAATAGTCAATGATTAGAGTCCCATCTTAAATCTTCTGTACGTATCATAGTTCACGTATTCTACGTGTTCACTTTCACATTGATGTTGAACTGTGAATTTCTGCCTAGCCCTCTTTTCTTTTATTTGATTAGTTGTCGTCAAGCAATAAGCATCGGCTCCAGCTCCAGATCCGTAGCTAACAATCAGTATTCTCTCTCCAGGCTTTGCCTTATCAAGAACCGCTGCAAGTCCAATAGGCGAAGAACCAGAATAAGTGTTGCCGAATTTTGCGACCTGCAAACCAGCAGAATACTGATCCTCTTTAAACCCGAGTTCAGTCGCTACTTTAATTGGAAACCGAACATTTGGTTGGTGAGAAATGAAGTAATCAATATCTCTGGGTTGAAGCTTCAGCTTCTCCATGAGTCTTATGGCAGCCTTCTGTATGTGTTTGAAGTACGCAGGGTCACCGGTAAATCGACCACCATGCCTCGGATAGGGCTCCAAATCCCTTCTCCAAAAGTCAGGTGTGTCTGAGGTGCAAGAGTACCAAGCCTCTATCTCAGCAATCACGTCATGCATCCCGAATACGAAAGCGGAACCGCCATAACCGACGAAGAAATCCAATTCACCTCCAAGTTCGTCTCTTGGCGCAGCCTGAGAATTGTCTGTGCCCACTACCATTGCGTATGGTATATGAGCCCGAGGGTAATACACAAGTGCCGATGCATCCTTAAACATGCTCGTCGCAGCCTTACACGCAAACTCCGTGTCAACAGCATCCACGCTTTGAACGCCCTCGAGTCTTTCTTCTTCGCCGAGTTTCAACACTTGTGCCACTTTTGATGCAATAGGCTTGACAGCGTAAGGATTAGACTCAGAACCCACATACACTTTCCCAATAAGAGATGAGTCCACTCCAGAGTGGATGAGAGCCAGTTTCCCAGCCTCCACTGCAGCTGTGATGGCGTCCTCGTCTATGAAGGGAATAGATCTCTCTATTGCACCCTCTTTGATTCTAAATTTAGAGACGTAAACACCATATCCGACAATCCCGGGCGTTTCATATTCTCTTTTGGGTTTCATTATTTCATGCTTTTGATGGGGGTAATACTCGTCAGCAAAGGAGAAGGCCAAAGAAATCGTTGGAACTATATCACTCTGCCCAGCGGCACATCTTCGTCTGAATCTCGGAACAACCTCTCTTTCCTCTAACAGAGAGACATCTATTTCTTCCTCCTTCAGAACACAGTCAGTTAATCTACTGGGAATCCTTACTTTCCCCTCGTGAAAAGAAATGATTCCGTAAATGTAAGGTCCTAATTTTGTGAATTTGTTTGTGGGCTCCCTCACTGCGGTGCAGACTTCTAACACGCCTTTTTCGTAGAAGAAGTCGATGTCTTGCATCCTTCCAAAACTTTTTCTACCGCATTTTCCGCAATAGTCCTTGGTTCTAAAGTATTCTTTGCCACAGATGCTGCATCGGCTTCCTCTCAGTCTGTCTCCTATGTATGAGACTCTTCTTTCGATTGGTTCGCTGCTCATTTCAACTCCCTTGCTAAAATGTGAACGTATGATTTTGTTCCGAAGCCTTCCAGTTCCAATACGCACCCATACTGCAAGTCACTATCAGGACTCACCTGTCTGTTGCCGGCTTCACCTTTGAGTTGCTTGACAACTTCAAAAACTTGTGCTCCACCAGTTGCACCAAGAGGGTTTCCGTCAGCCTTGAGACCACCATTCGTATTAACGAAGAGTCTTTTTCCACCGATTTCGTAAAAGCCCTCATAATCTTTACAACTATTGTAGATGTGAAGCCACGCCTTTCCCCTTTGTGAGAAGCCCAAATCTTCCATAGATATCATCTCCAAGAGCGTGGATTGATCGTAAACTTCGGCTAGTTGAATGTCCCCCACATTTATGTCAGCCATTTTGAGCGCATCTCTCATAGCTCTTGTGCTCGCCATGAAACTCGTTCTGTCATCACGTGAGGGAAACGTAATGTAATCCGTAGCTGAAGAAGAACCAACAACCCAAATCGACGCGTCACTATGCTTCTCAGCCATTTTGGAACTCGCAAGAATCAACGCTGTAGCACCGTCTGAAATAGGAGCAAAATCATAGATGCCCAATGGTTTACGCACGTTCAATCTTTCTTTTAAAACTCTGTCCACTGAGACTTCACTTTGGAATTGAGCGTATTCGTTCATTCTTGCGTGGTGATGATTTTTGACAGATACGTGAGCCAAAGCTACATTGAATGTTTCGAGGGATTTGCCAGAAATTTTATGTTTTTTAACGTACTCTCTGAGCATGAGTTCATGATTTGCTTCGGGGGTACATCCAGCATAATAGCTCCATGGGTCTTCTAAGAGCATGAGGTCGTCTCTGATCTTGTCCCAACGATCCGTCATCTTCTCCACTCCGCCTACAAGAACAATGCTATATCTTCCTGACTGAACTGCGTTACAGGCGTTGAGGAGGGCGGAGCTGAAGGATCTCATTTTTTCCATGGGGACATGTAACTCTGAGAACTCTGAGATGAAGCCTTCTTCGATGCCGATTTTGTTTGTGAGTTGAAGGAAGTAGTCGGAGGAGTAGCAGGCTTCTATGTCTTTTCGCTCTATTCCAGCGGATTCTGAGGCTTTCAACCAAGCCTCCTCTATGAGTATTTCTGGTCCCTTCTCATAGTGTTCGCCGAACTTTGTTCTACCAACACCGATTATGGCTGGGTAACGTGAACTCATTTTTTCGTTCTTTCCCCTATCGTCAAAGTTTTAAGCTTTCGTCCACAATCTTTTTAAGTCTTCTGTAAAGGAGGCCAACCTTGAATAGACTTTATCGGCTTGTCATAACCGTCAAGGAGATTCGAGGCAGATGCCCTGTCTTTGATGTCGGAGATAAGATTGTCGTCGAAGAACCAAGAATAGCGTTAGAGAAAACAGACGCCCTTTGCCTCCACGCTTTTGGGTCAATGTTGTCGATGATTGTTGCTTTAAGTCGTGGCATAAGCTTCAGAGAACTCGGCTTGGCAAAGGAGAATGACAAAGTTGGTTATGTTCAATGCCTTGATCCCGGGCTTCCATACACCTCTGGTGGAACAGTTGTCTTTGAGATAAAACGGGAAGCAATGGGACAATGAAGGAATGCTTTTATTGGAAACCAGCAATACGATAGGCAACATTGGTGGTACTTATGCGAATATCAGCAATCATTGGTCTAATTCTCAGTTTCATTGGTGAGGACTCGTGGCCTTTCACTTTCAGCAAAAAAGACCTGTTGTTTTCTTTTATCGGGTTCATCGTAAAGCTAATCGTCTTAACCGTTGTGTTTTATATAGCCGGTAGAGTGGTTGTTGGAAGGAAGAGGGCAAAGTTTAGTGATGCCTTCGTGATTTCCCTCTTCGGAACCCTTGCCCGAACCATACTGAGCCTGTTTATTCCCCAATATTGGTTGGGAGAAATTCTTTCCTTAATCGTTTGGTTGCTATTAATTAGACATTATTATGAGACTGGCTGGTTTGGAGCACTCGCCGTTGGAATATTAGCTGTAATCGTTATGATAGTTTTAGGATTCCTTGTAGGATTGCTTTTGGGGCTTCTGGTAGCTATGGGGCTATTCCTCCTCTAATTGAAAAATACCTTTAAGAAGAAAGCCCTTCAAAATAACTAAACATCTTGTTAGGAGACGAGAATTATGCGTCTTTTCCACTACGCAACAGACGAAGAAGTAAAAGCAGGCAAAACCACCGACATATACTTCGTCAGAACCAAACAAGTTCTCGAAGCAAAAGGACTCGATAAATTGAAAGTAGCGGCTGAAGTCACACCAGGCGAAATCCATGATGGATGGCCTTGGGGAATCCTTTGCGGAATCGAGGAAGAATCGCGACTGTTAGAAGGATGTCCAATTAACGTTTATGCCATGCCAGAAGGAAGCGTCTTCTACTCCACAGATCATAAAGGAGTTCGAGAGCCCGTCATGATGATTGAAGGACCATATGGGGACTTCTGTCTTCTTGAAACTCCTCTGTTGGGTTTGCTTTGTCAGTCATCTGGGGTTGCAACTCGTGCTGCAAGAATAAAGAAAGTGGCAGGCGAAAAATTTGTTTTGTCTTTTGGAATTCGCCGCATGCACCCAGTGTTATCTCCGATGCTTGACAGGGCTGCCTACATCGGCGGTTTCGATGGAATCTCCAGTCTTATAGGTGCCGAAACTGCAGGTGTTAAACCTTCTGGAACCATGCCTCACGCTCTTATCGTCGCATTTGGAGATCAAGTGAAGGCTTGGAAAGCCTTTGACGAAATTATGTCCCCAGAGGTTCCAAGAGTGGCATTGGTGGATACTTACTTCGACGAGAAAACCGAATCTATAATGGCTGCGGAAGCGTTGAAAGATCGCCTCTCTGCTGTTCGACTTGATACTCCTGGGTCGAGGAAAGGCGACTTCGCTGAAATCGTCCAAGAAGTGCGGTGGGAGTTAGATGTGAGAGGGCATAACCATGTCAAGATTTTTGTTTCTGGCGGTCTAAACGAAGAGACTGTGAAGATTCTGGGTGATGCTGGAGCTGACGCCTTTGGAGTTGGAACAGCTGTGAGTAATGCTCCTACGATTGATTTCGCCATGGACATAGTCGAAATAGATGGTAAGCTATGTGCAAAAAGGGGGAAATTGGGTGGTAGAAAACAGGTTTGGCGTTGTCCCAAATGTTTAACAGACATTGTTCTGCCTTTTAATAAATCTCAACCGAAATGCCCACACTGTGGAGGGAAAACGGAACCGATGCTCAAACCCTTAATAAGAAACGGAAAAATCGTAGCTAAATTGCCTAACCCAAGCGAAATTCGCAGGTATGTACTTGAACAAATCAGTAAACTTACACTGGAATAGTATAGTTCAATCAGGGAATGGGCAGGTTTTCGTTGGGCATCCGCCCGCGTATTCAGATTCCGCGGCAACAAACTTTCTCTCTTTGGTTCGTATTTCCCCGGTGTACAGAACTTGCTCTGGCTTGCTTCCATACCTAAAAACAGTTATACCCTTACACTTGATTTTCCAAGCGAGCTCGAAAATTTCTCTGACATCTTCAACGCTTGCATCATATGGTAGGTTTACGGTTTTGGAAACGGCGTTGTCGGTGTACTTCTGGAAGGCCGCTTGCATTTTGACATGCCACTCTGGTCGAATGTCTAAGGCTGTGACAAAAATTCTTTTGATGTCTTCTGGAATCCCTTCAATCTCTTGAACCGAACCTGTTCTAGCTATTTCTTCGAGGAGTTTGGCGCTGTAGAGACCTCTTTCTTTTACCATCATTTCGAATAATGGGTTGATTTCGAAGAGTCTTGTTCCGCCTAAAACGTTTCTTATGAAGGAAATTGCGAATAGGGGTTCGATGCCGCTTGAGCAACCAGCGATTATGCTTATGCTTCCTGTTGGCGCTATCGTTGTCGCCGTGGCGTTTCTCATGGCATGATACTTGTCTTTCCAGATGCTTTTGTCGAAGTTTGGGAAGGAGCCTCTTTCTTCTCCAAGCTCAACAGATTTCTCTCTCGCTTGCTCAGTAATCGATTTCATTGTTTTTTCGGCGAGTTTCAGAGCCTCTTCGGAGTTGTAGGGGATTCTGAGTTGTATGAGCATGTCGGCGAATCCCATCACGCCTAAACCTATCTTTCTGTTGGCCTTCGTCATCCTTTCTATTTCCTTCAAAGGAAACTTGTTTGCGTCTATAACGTTGTCAAGAAAATGAACAGCATTCCTCACAGTCTCTCTCAGTTTTTCCCAGTTTATTTCTCCGTTTTCAACCATTCTGGAGAGATTTATGGAGCCTAGGTTGCAGGATTCGTATGGAAGCAACGGCTGTTCACCGCAGGGGTTGGTTGCCTCTATTCTTCCAACTTCTGGAGTGGGATTGTGCCTGTTAACTTCATCGATGAAGATAACTCCGGGATCTCCGGTCTGCCAAGCAGACTTTACTATTAAGTTCCAAACATCTTTAGCTCTGAGTTTTTTCACTTTTTCTTTGTTTCTTGGGTTGATTAACCAGTATTCTCCATCTTCTTGGAGAGTTTTCATGAAGTCATCAGTGACGGCGACTGAGATGTTGAAGTTTGAAAGGATTCCCAGTTTGTGTTTGGAGGTTATGAACTCGATTATGTCTGGGTGATCAACTCTTAAAACTCCCATCATGGCGCCTCTTCTTTTTCCTCCAGCCTTTATAACCTCTGTGGCTGCGTCGAAGACACGCATAAAACTCACGGGACCGGACGCCACTCCCTTAGTTGATCTAACCATGTCTCCGTTTGGTCTTAACTTAGAGAAGTCAAAGCCGACGCCTCCGCCGCTCTTTTCGATCAAAGCCATGTTTTTCACTGCCGCGAAAATGCTCTCTAAAGAGTCTTCGACGGGTAAGACGAAGCACGCGGATAATTGACCTAGTTCTGTTCCCGCATTGAAAAGAGTCGGAGAGTTTGGAAGAAATTCAACTCCTGCCATCATTCTGTAGAAAATTTCTTCACTTTCCTTCGGATTTCCATCGTATTTTTTGTCAACTTTTGCTGTGGCTTTTGCGACTCTCATGAATGTTTGGGCAGGAGTTTCTGTGATTCTTCCTTCTTCGTCTCTTAGGAGGTATCTTCTTCGCAGGACTTCTAGGGCGTTGACTGTTAGTTTTGGCTCCTCTATTATCCCCAGTTTTTCTTTTAGTTCCCTTATTTCCTCCTTTTTCTTCCTATAATCCTGATATTCCTTTGCGACTTTTTCGTAGCCTTTCTTCTTCAAAACTTCTATAACAAAGTCTTGGGTGTCTTCAACCGACAGGGTTTTCTCCTTGAATTTTTCTTCTAAAAGCCTGACTACCTCTATTGCTATGGTTTGAGCCTTTTCTCCGTCCTCAAGTTCGACTGCAATGAAGGCTCTGTGGATGGCGTCTTTGATTCTGTTGGGATCGAAGTCTACGATTCTTCCGTCTCTTTTCCTTATTTTTGTGATGGACATGGCTGCTCAATAAAATGTTTAATTCTAAGATAAAGATAAAGATTGAAGTTTTTCCTTTGACCCGACACAACTTGATGTGGCGGTGTTCAAAACATTACAAGACTACTGAAGAAGATGGTGATGATAAAGAAGAAAAAATATTTTATCCTCTCCCTTATAAAGAGGTAGTCACACACGCACACACTAAACATCCAAGACATCATTTACAAACTACGCAGTTTAGCCCTTCTTTACTCCTAAGACGAATCCACCTACGAAACCGGCTGAGAAGGGCAAACCACCAAGGGATGAGGCAAAAAAGTTTGCTATGTTTGTTGCAGAGTCAGATGCTACACTCATGAATCTTTCGTAATTCATGGTGATCACACCCATGTGATTTAAATATAAAAGAGACGCAGCGTAGAATCCGAGGAAAACCGCGATTATTTTGGCGATTTTCTTTGCTGCGTATCCTATCAGAAACCCGCCTGTTCCGCCGATCCCGAGTTGATAGATCAAGACTTCACTCAACCGAAGTTCACCTGTATGCTGGAGTGCCTTCGAATGTAGATTAACAATATTTATTATATCTTAATATTTAATAAACCTTTCTCCACTAAACTAAAAAACCAAATATCTAGTTTCAGTGAAAATTTCAAAGAATGTTAGCTGCTTGAGTAATACAATAACGGTAATGCGAGCAATACCACGTTTCGTCCTCTGTTCGTGAGAGAGTATTTTACTCTCAAGGGTGGTCCTTGATCTACAGTTCGTTCAACGTACGCATATTTTTCCAGGTTTCTTAGCTTGTTTGATAGCGTGCGGGAGTTCACTCCGAGAATCTTCCTTAATCCGTTGAAGCCCATGACGCTTTTGAGGAACAGTGTATAAAGTATTTCTAGGCTCCATTTTTGAGATAGCAGATTGAAGCTCTTCTCGAGGCTTTGTATGCTCTCTTTTAAGTCTTCTAGGCGCATTTCCTGATTCTCTAATATTCGTTGTAGCGTGTCCTCTATCCCTTTTAGAGTGGATTCCATGCGGGTTTCTACAAGCCTACGCAGTTCATTGCTCAACACGTGTTTTGAACTCATCTAATTTACACCTAGTGTAACGAAGGATACTTCATATTTTATAAGGTTTCATTTACAACTAAGTATACAAAATACACCGTGTAAAAGGCGTAAATTCGAAAGAGGGCGGCATTTGAAAAAGTTTGATGTGATTGTGGTTGGTGCTGGGACTGGTGGATGTCTGGCGGCGAAAACCATCGCTGATGCTGGTTTTAACGTGTGTCTAATCGATCGGAAAAGACGAGAAGAAGTTGGAGAAAAGATTTGTGGAGACGCCATAGGGAAGCATCACTTCGACAAGCTGGGTTTAAGCTATCCTGCCGGAGAAGAGGTGGAGAGAAAAATTATTGGGGTAAAGATTTATTCGCCAAGTAACGAAACGGTTTTTCATGTGGCTGAGAAAGAGCTCTTCGGGTTTATCTTGAATCGTCGTCTTTTTGGGCAGAGACTGTTGAACGACGCCATCGATGCTGGTTCAACATTCCTTGAACTAACCCATACTGTAGAACCTATTTTAGAAGACAACTGCGTTACTGGAGTTCTGGCGAGAGACCTGAAAACAGAGAGACAACTTAAATTCTATGGTCAAGTTGTGGTGGATGCAAGTGGTTTCTCTGCAGTGTTAAGGAAGAGACTCCCTGAAAAATGGGGAGTGGATACGAGCGTTAACAAAGAAGACGTGGTGGTCTGTTATAGAGAAATTCGTAAATTGAAGAAGCGGATTCCTGAAGAAGGGTTCCTTGAACTATATCTTAGTCAAAAGGTTGCGCCGGGTGGATACAGCTGGATTTTTCCAGAGCGTGGTGAAAGAGTTAATGTTGGTTTGGGGCTCGCTATATTGAGGAAATTCCCGAACCCAAAAACCCAACTCTACGATTATGTTTTGTCTAAGCCGCTCTTTGAAGGTTCCTCTTTGATTAGTGGTGGAACGTGGTATGACCCGACACGAAGACCATTGGATTGCATGACCGGGAACGGGATAGTCATTGTGGGGGATGCTGCTTGTCAGGTGAATCCCATTCATGGCGGGGGCATGGGGCCTTCTATGATGGGTGGAAAACTTGCTGGGGAGGCAATCGTTGAAGCCTTGGAAGGTGATGATGTCAGTGGAGAGGGCTTGTGGGCGTATAACTTAAGGTACATGGAGGGGTATGGAGCAAAGCAAGCGGGTCTCGACGTTTTCCGTATATTTCTTCAGCAAGTTGGAGACAACGACTTGAATTATGGAATGGAGTATAGGTTAATTACTGAGGAAGATCTTCTCAAAGCAATCATGGGTGAAGACGTTCACCTTAACATAACTGAGAAGACTCGCCGAGTTTTCAGGGGACTTGGAAGAATATCACTTCTCAATAAACTGCGTGAAGCAGTAGATTTGATGGATAAAGTTAAGACTTTGTACCGGAACTATCCAACTTCGCCTGAAGGCTTTGAGGAGTGGAGAAAGAATGTTAAGGAATTGTTTGATGTGGCAAAGTCGAAGTTAAGATTTTGATTAGCCTCGCTGATTGATTTCGAAAAGATAATAAGGAACTGTCTGGTAGTGGTTTGGGCTTGCTCGTGAATGAGAAGAAGTTTCATCGCTCAAAAACTCATTCAAAGACTGAACACTAAATTACAGAGGAAACTTGACTTTAAAGAGACTCTTCTTTTAGGAGTTGTTTTGAAAGGGCTTCCAGTCGCGTATTCTCTGGCTAGAGTGAATGGTGTTATGGAGAATTTTGTTCCTTTGGTGGCTCAGAGAGCGCTGGAGATGCAGCATTGTGTGGAGTCGGGTTTTCCGAGTTTAGAGTGGAAGGTCTATTTTAAGGAAAGATTGAGCAAGTGTGGAAACGTATTGATTGTTGATGATGTTGTGAATAGTGGTTTCACTAAGCAAAAACTGGAAAGTGTTATTTATTCGGTCAGTGGGGAAAGTGTTGGTCTTGGTTTTTGTGCTCTTGTTCTTAATGAAAGGTATCTTACTAACCCGAGTTTTGTTGGTTCTTGTGACACGTTTGTTTTGAGGGTTGATGCTGAGGCTGTGGAGTGTGATTGGGGTGTTGTGACGGTTCCGTTGATGGGTTTGGGTGTGGAGGAGACGCTTGTGCGGTGTGAGGAGTATTTTAGAAGGTTTTGGGTTTGTGAGAATCGTGTTATTACCATAACTTATTAGTGTTTGTGTGTGCGTGTGTGAGAGCCTCTCTATAGAGGGGGGAGGTAGAAACAGAGAGACGGGTATACCTAGGTCTAGAGGGGAGGGGGAGACGAGAAGAAAATCTTTATTTTTTAGGAACATTTATATTATAATCAATTATAATACTTTCATGGTGACGACATGGCTCTCAAAGCGAAGATTCGAAAAATAGGCACGAGCATGGGAATAATCATACCCAAAGAAAAACTGGAGGAACTGGAGGTACGTGAAGGAGATACCATAATCATTCCGCGAATTGAGAAAACCGTGAAGGAGATACGGGGCACCCTCAAAGGAACGGGATTTGTTTTCGAGAGAGAATCCATAGATCGAGATGAGAACATCGATGAGGCCTTTGCGCATGTCAGGAAGAAATCGCGAAGAACTCGATGACGTGGTCATATTTGATGCGTACGCTTGGTGTGAGTACGCTCTTGACAGTCCCCACGCTGAATTGGTAGTCAAGAAACTGTCTTCTGCTCATCAAGCGTTCACACCCGTGTCCGTAGTGGGTGAGCTCAAAGAATCAATGTTAAGGCATCACGTGAAAACCGGAACAATGTCAGATATTCTTCAGTACGTGAAGAACAAGAGCTCCATCGTCAACATAGATGCCGAGATCGCTGAAAGAGCAGGCGACATAAACTTCGAGTACAAGAAGAAGATTCAGGGCTGGGGAATGCTTGATTCAATAGTCTATTCGGTTACTCTGCTCAAGAAGGGGCGAGTTGTCACTGGCGATGTCCACTTCAAGGAACTGCCAAATGTCATTTACATAGGCAAATAAACTTTCTCACAGCTGGAAAAACCAAGCAACCCTAAAAGCGTAAAATTTTTTTTATCTTCTTCTTCTCTCAGGATGAAAACTTGAGAAAATTTTGTTTTTCGTTATCAACTGTCGAGTGGAGCAGCAATTCTGGTTGTCTGATTTTGGAGCAGACGCTATTTGGGGTTGTGTTAGGATGAAAATCTGTGATAAGAGTTGATAACTCTATGTTTTCAAGAATGTTGGTGGTTTGAAAAGTATTTTTCAGAAATGATAGTCACTTAACGGGAGGTGGAAGACGTGCCAGTTCTCTTTTGTTAAGAAGTCTTCTTTGTATCCGCGTTTACGGCATATGGCGATAGCGGTAGGGTTATCTGTGTAGTACACGATTGAGTCATAGCCTTGTTTCCTAACGAAGTCTTCAAAGAATTTAAAGAATCTTTTACCATAACCCTTTCCCCTGTGTTTCTTTCTTAGCCAGATTTCGTGGAGTTCAACGAAATCTTTCTTTCCTCCAAGAAGCCCTCTAAGTATCCTCCTGTCCTCCTCGTCTCTAGGATCTCCCTTCCTGTGTTCATCGGTGTTGGATGGGTGCCAGATGGCGTGACCGATAATCTTGTTGTTCTCTCTCCAGACAATGAGGTGTGATGGGTTTTGGGTGACGATTTTTTCTTCTGTGATGCCGAGTTCTCCAGTGCCAAGTTCTCCTCTCCATCCACTTGTTCTATAGTATTTCTTGAACTCTTCTAAGTCACAGCCTACAACGAATTTCATAGATATATCCTCTATGTGTTCGTCAAGTCAACTAATTCTATTAGTTCGATGTGTTTCCTATATCAGACGTTTTTAGGCTGTGAGGAGTTTCTTTTTTGCTATTATTTTTTCTATGTCTTTTTTGGCGTCTAGTTTTCGGAATATTTCTAGTGCTTGGTTGAGGAGTTTGTCTGCTTTTTCTCTGTCGCCTTCTTGGTCTCTTTCTAGGTAGACTCGAGCGTATTCACAGAGCATTCTGGCGAATATGTAAACGTCCCATCGTCTTGCTCCTAGAGCCTCAAACTCTTGAAGGCTCTTTTCGAAATACTCGATGGATTCTTCCCATTTCTTTTGTGCACGGAACAGCGTTGCTCTCACTACATCTGCGGTAGCGACGAGCAGGCTATCCTTCTTTTCGAGAGCAAACTTGTGCAGGCTGTCGATTAGGTTGTTGGCTTTCTCGATTTCTCCGAGCTCTATGTATGTCCAAATAAGAGATTGAGAGCGCGCCATTTGGAAGTATTTTGCTCCAGCTTTTTCATAGACTTCATACATTTTTTCAAGCAATTCTCTTGCTTTGGCGTATTCCCCTTTGTCAAAATGGAGCCATCCGAGAAATCCGTAACTGAAGGCGATTGATTGAAAATCGTTTAACCTTTGAGAAAGGCTCAAAGCTTCTTTGTAGTATTGTTCGCTCTTATCCCATTCTCCTAATACTTGATAAGCAATTCCAAGGTAACTCATATGGGAAGAAAGATTAACCATGTTGCCAGTTTTTCTATCCAATGCAACTGATTCTTCAGCCAAGAGAACTGCTTTGTTCATATTTCCCATGCCAATATACCCCCATGACAGATTAGCGCCAATAAAAGATATCAACCTAATATGCCCCACTTTTTTCGCCAGTTCCAATCCTTTCTCGCAACATTCCAAGCGTCTTTCATTTTCTTCTTCTGGAAGTTCCACAGCAAGGTTATTATATGCCCGCAATGCGGTTTCCATATAACCGTTATCGAGCGCTATTTTCAATGCCTTTTCCAAGCATTCGATGGCTTTCTCTCTATTTCCTGTGTTGCCAAGAATTGTTCCCAGGTCGATGTATGAACTCGCGATAACTTCATAAGTGGTCAGTTTTTTGGCGAGCTCAAGGGCTTTCTCAGCCCAAGGAAGAGCTTTAACCATGTCTCCAGTGCGCCATAGCATGTGAGCCATGTCATTGTAAAGGCTTGCTAATTCGACACTCTCAGGCTCGGCTTCTAAAATCTTCAAAGCCTTGTCGTAGTGCTCTTTAGCCTTTTCCGCGTCGCCAACATCCTCCCAAAGGACATTCGCCATTTTACGGTACAGCCTTGCAGTATTTTCTTTTTCATAGAGTTGCTTCCACAACACCAACGCATCATTCCAATACTTCATGCCTGCATCGTGTTCTCCAACAAGACTCTTGATATCCCCAAGCATCTCAAGAACACGCCCTTTCTCCCGAAATTCACCTTCCTTCTCTTCAAGAAGTCTAAGAGCAGACTGAAGGTAAGAGATAGCCTCGCTGTTGGCGTAGACCTTCGCAGCTTTCTCGCCAGCTTTCAAGAAATAGTCAAGTGCCTTTTCTTTGTCTCCACTTTCAAGAAAGTGTAAAGCGAGTTCTCCGAGATGTTCGTCAATGTTTTTAGTGTACACCTTCTCTAAGGCGTATCCAACAACGCCATGAAGCTTCTTGTGCCTCAGACGGCTAACTTCCTCGTGCACAACATCCCTTACTATAATATCGGCAAAGGAATACACATCTTCCCCACGAACCACCTTCTCCTTAATCAACCCAGTCTTGAGCATCTTCTCCATCATTTCAAGCAGTTTATCCTCTTCAACGCCAGTAACCCCACACAAAGCCTCAAAAGTGCAATCCTTCCCAACAAAAGAAGCCAAAGTCAACACATTCTGACATTCCTCATCCAACCGACCTATCCTGTTCTTTATGACGCCTTTAACGGTTTCAGGAAACTCAATCCTCGAAACTTCGCTAATCTTCCATTTACCCTCCTCACGATAGATAACTTCCTCCTCCATCAGAGACTTCATCACTTCCTCAACAAAAAACGGGTTACCCCTCGTCTTCTCATAGACCAGTTCATAAAACTCTCTCGGAACATCATCCTGCTCCAATAATCGCCTAATCATCTCCGAAACTTCATCAAAAGACATCCGCTTCAATTGAACCGATTGAAGCAAACGCTCCCTGTTCAGTTCTGTCAAGACAGGAGGCAAAGGATGCCTTTCATCAATGTCCGTATCACGATAAGCGCCCAAAAGAAGCAGAGACTCCCTATAGAGACCACGCGCCAAATAATGCAACAACAAGAGCGAAGACTGGTCAGTCCACTGCAAATCATCGAGAACAACCAGCAACGGCGCTTCCTTAGAAATGTTGGTGACAAACTGCGAAACCGCCTCAAAAAGCCTGTCACGCTCAAGTTCAGCACCTATAGACAGAGACTGAGGAATGGCACCAAGCTTCTGCTTAAGTTCAGGAACCAATTTAGAAACTTCGCCTGGATAAAAACCAATCACCCTAAACAACTGCTCAGGAGAGCAAACCTCCAAATAATCCTTAATCACCTCCTTCCAGAGAACATAAGGAGGCACACCATCCATCCTAAACAATGCAGGGCATCTCCCTGAAAAGACCTGCATCCCACGCAAACGTGCATAGGCGCCTAACTCTCTAGCCAACCTCGTCTTACCAATCCCAGCCTCCCCATACAAGAAAACGACTCCCCCTTCACCACGAACTGCCCTGTCAACAGCCTCCCTAAGAACACCCATCTCCTCAACCCTATCGATGAGTTGAACCTCTCTAACAGCAGTGGGACGAGGACTCGGAACGACAACGCTTGGTTTACGAGAAGGAACATAAACCTCCCTCAAGAACCCCTCAGCGGCCCCTCTCAACACCCCAAGCAAATCAGCCGCACTCTGATACCTCTTCCCAGGCTCCTTCTCCAACAACCTCATAATACACTCAGCCAAAGCCTGCGGAACCTTCGGATTCAGCCTACTCGGCGAAACTGGATAATCATGAATGTGACTAAAGATAACTTTCACAGGGTCTTCGCCGGGAAAAGGCGGTCTCCCAGTCACCATCTCATAAAGCACCGCACCAAACGAGTACAGGTCAGATCTAGCGTCGGCACCCTTCCCCAACGCTATCTCAGGAGCCACATAGGCAACCGTCCCAACTATCACTCCCTCCTGCGTGATGCTAGGTTCACCCAGCATCTTAGCCAAACCAAAATCGTTCATTTTCGCTGTGCCCTCTTCAGTAATCAGAATGTTCTCTGGCTTGATGTCCCGATGCAGAACGCCCTGAGAGTGCGCGTACTGAAGAGCGCTGCAGACGTCTATGCTGGTTCTTAGGACGGTTTGTGTGTCGCATTTTCCTTCGGGATATGTTGCCATGAGACCCCGTAGATCCATTCCATCGACAAATTCAACCACGAAAAACCGTTTTTCATCATCCTTGCCGATGTCATAGATGGAAACAATGTTTGGGTGATTGAGTTTCGCTACTGCCTGTGCCTCCCGTATGAAACGTGGATACGCCTCCTCGCTCAAAACCTCACTCTTCAGAACCTTAATCGCGACAACACGGTTCAAAACGGTGTCTCTAGCCTTGTAAACGACGCCCTTCCCGCCCTCACCCAACTTCTTCAAAATGGCGTATCTACCGTTCTGCAAGTGTTCAAGAGACGACAAGAAACCTTCTCCTTGCTCCTCTAGTCACATTTTCTAATTAACTGTACAATCTTAAAAAGTGTACGCTAATCAAAACTACAGTAATTCCCTATTTTCAAGATATAACTATCAAGTTTCATCTTGCTGCCTTTCGCTTCTAAAAATGTTAAGACTCACTTAAATGAGTATGGTATCTATGAGAAAGTTTAGTCCAAAACAAATCAAGATCAAACCAAAAACAGTCATGAGAATCCTGTATCCTCTGCCACCGACGAGGCTGACTCCACGGTGTGCAAGATAGGCGGACAAAGTGAGCCAAGCATAATCCATCCACACGTGAGACACATACATAATCAAGAACCCAGCAAAAGAGAGGAAAACCAAAGCGTCAGAGATGAGTCTGACTCCAATCGTAAGCCACCACATGATAAAATAGGGATTTAAACCAGTGAACACGATTCCCAAAAGAACTGGATTTCGAACCAAGACACCACTAAACCCTGTTTGACCACGTTTTTGCTTCAAGGAGTCTCGAATCTGCAAAACTCCGAAAAAGAGCAGCGCCACTCCACCGAGTAGCCCTGTAAACAGACGAACTTCAGGTCGGTCAACCACAGTCGAGAACCCAAGAGCCAAAACAGCAGTAAGTGCTAACTCAACAATCGTATGTCCAACCGAAAACAGTAGACCACTCTTCGCTCCAGACTTGGCACCATGCGAAACATTGGCGAAGAATAGAGGACCCGGCATTAGGGCTCCTGAAGCCGTGACTAAAACAACTGTGGAGACGAAACTCAAGGCATCCAAGGGCTTCGACTTCCGGTATCATTCTTGTGGTGATCTTACTTATTTAGCGTTCATTTGTTCTCGCTAAATTTATATCGGCTTTAACCTTGATTTTAACTGGCGTGTGAACAGTTTTGGGCGTAAACTTACGTGACTTGGTTCCCAAAAAACAAGTAGCCCTCTCCGATTTGAGTGGAAGGTCCATCGCAATCGACGCCTACAACGCCTTGTATCAGTTTTTAGCAATCATACGTCAGCCAGACGGCACCCCATTAAAAGACAAAACTGGGAGGGTCACAAGCCATCTAAGCGGATTGTTGTATCGAACCACAAACCTCGCAGAAATGGGCATGAAAGTGGCTTACGTTTTTGACGGAGTGCCTCCCGCCCTAAAAGAAGTGGAGATAAGACGCAGAGCCAGAGTGAAAGAAGAAGCCATAGTGAAATATGAGAAAGCGTTGCAGGAAGGCAGGATGGAGGAAGCCCGCACCTACGCTCAGGCTACCAGTCGCCTCAAAGACTACATGGCAGAAGACTCAAAGCATCTACTAACATTGATGGGAGTGCCCTGGGTTCAGGCTCCAAGCGAAGGCGAAGCCCAAGCTGCCCATCTAGCAAGAAAGGGGGACACAAACTATTGTGCCAGCCAAGACTACGACAGCCTACTATTCGGTGCTCCTTTATTGATTAGAAACGTTACCATAAGCGGAAGAAGAAAACTACCAGGAAAACAAGTCTACATAGACGTAACCCCAGAAGTAGTGGAATTGAACCAAGTGTTAAGGGAATTAGACATAACTCGAGAACAACTAATCGACATCGGAATGCTCGTAGGAACCGACTTCAACCCCGAAGGCGTAAAAGGAATCGGTCCAAAAACCGCCCTCAGCCTAGTAAAACAACACGGAAGCCTCGAAAACGCCTTACCCCACATGAAAACAGCGGAGTTTCCAGTGGAACCCCAACGCATCAGGGAAATCTTCCTCAACCCAAAAATCACGGACAACTATCAGCTCAGGTGGAGAGAACCCGACATTGAAGGCGTTGTGAACTTTATGTGCGGAGAAAGAGACTTCTCTGAAGATAGGGTGAGAAAGGCTCTTGAAAAAATGACCACTGGCATTAAAAAGACCAAGGGAAAGGTTACTTTAGAATCCTTCTTCCAGAAAGCCTAACTCGCTTAGGGGTAAACCGATGAAATGCAAATACTGCCAACTAATGCACTCAACCGACAATAAACATCCAGTTCGCAAGGCAACTTTTGACTTAAAGGGCAACTATCCAAGATGCAACCTTCATTGGAGGTTCATCTGCGACTCTTGTGGCAGATCGACCCACTTCAACGGAATAACATGGTGCGAAAAGACAAAACAGTTTATCTGCATTCGCTGTGGGGTTGACCACCGCGCAATCCATAAGCCTTTCTGGAACTGGGAATACTATTACGCCATAGGTTGCAAACACTGTGAAGAAAGACACCCAGCTTTGGATAGATTGGAGTTTGAAGGAAAGCATCCCTGGCGATTGCACCCAACAATGAGAAGGAACCGAAGCGGACTGAGTCGTGAACCCACCATAAAGCCACTCTTTACCTCATCTTTCATTTCTGAGCAAAACAATCACGTCACTGACGAGGAAATTGCTCAGCAATGGAATCGTGTGGCTGAGAAGTGGGTCGCACGCTATACCGAACACGGAGACATAAACAGAGAATATGTAATTGATCCAACGATACTAAGAATCCTTGGAGACGTCAAGAACAAAGGAATTCTCGACGCAGGATGTGGCGCTGGATACTTCTGCCGAAAATTAGCAATAAAAGGAGCCAAAGTTACGGGAATTGATCTATCAAGTAAATTGATTGAAATTGCAAAATCAAAAGAAAAAGAGGAGCTTTTAGGAATTAATTATTGTGTCGGAAGTCTTAGCAACCTAAAAATGCTCTCTTCTTCGTCATTTGATGCAGTCGTTTCGAACATGGCTTTAATGGACACCCTAAACCTGAAGAAGGCTATAGAAGAAATAAGCCGAGTCCTCAGAAACGACGGAAAACTCGTATTTTCAATTTCGCACCCATGTTTTGCAAGTTCGAGCAAAAGCGAGTGGGAAAAACAGCCTTCAGATAGTGAAAGAAACGAGGACAGACTCTATCGAAAAATTGACCACTATTTTGATCGTGGAAGGGTTATATGGTCAATGTATGATTTTCCTTCTGTAAGTACCTTCCACAGAATCCTCTCAGACTACGTGAATCTACTTATAATCAACAATTTTGTGATAACGCACTTTGAAGAACCAGTTCCAGACCGTCAGGCTGTGGAGGAACACCCGAGAGACTTTGCCAATGACTACGACAGAATTCCCTTGTTTCTGATAATCGGTGCAAGGAAACTGCCTTCCCGTTCTTAATTCTACAACCTCTGCCCATACCTTCCAGTTAAGGGCACGAAGGCAACTCCACCCAAATTCTCTTCCAAAATCCGACTGTCCTGCTTTCTAACACGCACGAGGGTCTGATAGAGATACATGCCCCCAACCGGAATCACCAAGACCCCGCCATTTTTCAGTTGCTCTACCAAAGGCTTAGGAATGTCTGGAGCCGCCGCAGTAACCAAAACACGGTCGTAAGGCGCCCTCTCCGTATACCCTAAGGAGCCATCTCCACAAACCACAGTGATGCGGTCACCGTATCCAGCTTCCTCAATGTTCTTCTTTGCGAGCTCGGCTAGTTGAGAGACTATTTCCACTGTGTAGACGTGACCCCATTTGTCTTTGGGTGTGTCTGCTGGGGCAACTATCTCTGCTATGGTGGCGGCGTGCCAACCTGATCCAGCTCCGATCTCTAACACCTTGTGTCCAATTTCTAACTCTAAGGCTTCGTTCATGATTGAAACCATGTTTCGCCCGACTGATCTGGGTTGGTCAGTCGTGAGGCGCAGAAATCGTTTGTCCCCATCCAATCGGAAGGGGTGAATCCACAGCCGCGTAAGACCTTACGTTTTCGGAAAGGAAAGCATCCCTCGAAACCACTCGCATCGCCCTAAGCACACTTGGTGAACGGAGAATGCCTTCTCTTATTAACCTCTCAACTAGTTCCTCCCACTCATTTTTCTCCATGTTTAAGCCTCAAACAAATAGTAGAAACTCTATGCCTTAAGACTTTGCAAAATTTTCCTGGGATGCGCGCGTTGGAATGCGAAAGTATTTCATACCCAAACGTGACAGTGATTATGGATACGCAATGTCTTCAGATCTTGACATAGAGGCAACGCTGACTAGAGCTAAAGAACAGGAAAGAAAATATGACTGGCTTGAAGCGGCAAAGTCTTATGAACAAGCTCTACGTTCCAAATCGATGACTACTTCTTCTGTTGCGGAAACGTGGCAAAGAGTAGGTTTTTGTTACAGTCGGGCTTCTAGGCAGGTTGAAAGCCTAGAAGAATTCAAGAGACTCAGACAACTGGCGGTTGAAGCCTACATACACGCTGCCAAACTTTTCGAAAAGGAAGACGGTTTGAAAAATGAGGGGAGAAGCGCAGAATGTAACGCCATCGCAAGATATGTGGGTTCTTGGTTAGCATCTAGTTCTTCAGAGAAAAGGAAGATGCTTGACGAATGTCGTATATTTGGAAATAAGAGCTTAGAGGCATACAAGAATGCTGGAGACGAACTCAGTTATGGAAAGATGTGTAATGACTTATTGGTGTGTCTCCTTGAGAAGTTATATGTTGCGTCTGACTGGAGGGAAATGGGAAATATCGCTCAAGAAGGGATAGATTGTGCTGACAAGGCCATTGCAGTTTTGTCAAAGCTGGGAAACAAGAGTGAACTCATTCGCGCATATTTCACAGCCAGCCTTCAAAGCTGGTATGCGTACGGATGCATGCAAGAAAGAAAAGAACTCATGCAAAGAAGCTTAAGCTACTCAGAGAAAGCATTGGCTCTCTCCAAAGAGGTTGATGATCTTTATTACGCCGCTATGTCAAATTGGGCGGCAGCCTTCTCCAGCCTTCTTTTCACAGAAAATACTGAATCCGCGCTGGAATATGCCAAAGAAATGCTACAACAAGGGACCATCGTAAAGGACAATTACCTGAAGGGTGTTGCGTCCTACGTCCTTACATTTGTTGTTGATTGGATGATTCTGAAGCAAGAAGACCCCGACAAAAAGAAGGAAGGACACGAAGAGATCATTAAACACGCTGAAGATGCCATACGCCATCTTCAATCGGTCTCTCAGGATTACTTTATTGCAGAAACCTGCTTGTTCTATGCGGAAACTTACTCTTCTCTGGCACGTGAGGTAGTAACCAGTTTAGAAGAAAAACGCCCCATACTAGAAAAGGCGGTAGAAATTGGACGCAAAGGATTAGAACACGCAACCCGTTCAGGTTCTCCAGACGCTACTGGCTCTACTCACCACGCTTTGAGCAAAGCACTACATTTCTATTCCAACCTCGAAACTCGAAAAGATGAAAAAACAAGACTACTCGAAGAGGCTTTGGTTCATAGGAAAGAATACAACAAGATTGTAGAAAAAGTGTTTCCGTCCAATGATTGGATTCGTGGCGTTGGCAAGAACTACGAGGGAATAATAAAATCAGATTTAGCTAGATTAGAAACGGATAAAGACAAGAAAATAGCTCTTCTTGAAAGTGCCGTCTCAGATATGAAAGACGGTGTGTCACGCTGTAAGGAGAGCCTTTCTTCTAACCCTGTTCCAGCGCGTATAGCTGCTGCTGGAGAATTCGAAGACTGGTTTGGAGGAATACTGGACGAACTTTATCTTATAACAGAAGACAGAGAAATTCTAAACAGAGCAATCGAGGTTTATGACGATGCTGCAGAAAAATTCAAGAAAGTCAACTTGCCAAGTCGTGTCGCAGAGTCCTACTGGAGAATGGCAAGAAACCAAGATCGCCTTGGCGAGCACCAGAAGGCTTCAGAGATGTTCGAGAATGCATTCAGGGAGTATCAGGATACTGCTCAGAAAAACCCCGATTTTGTTGACTTTTATCTGGATTACGCTGCCTATATGAAGGCATGGAGTGAAATCGAGAAAGCCAAATTCGCCCACGAACATGAAGAATATGCCACTGCAATGAAACACTACGAAGAGACTGCAAGCCTGCTGAAACAGTCAAAGTTGTGGAGCTATCTGTCTTCAAACTTTGCTGCATGGACATACCTAGAACACGCAGAAGATTTGAGTAGAAAAGAAAGAATCACCGAGTCGATGGAAGCGTTCAAGAAATCGGCAGAAGCCTTCAAGGAGGCCCAAGAAGCCATTGAAGAAGAAACTGACAAAATCACATTATTAGACGAAAAGAACAAAGCAATCGAACTCAGTAAAGCCTCCCTGAGAAGGAAAGACTACTGTCTTGCAAGATCAGAAGTTGAGCGAGCAAGAATGTACGACCTAAAAGGGGACCATGAAAAGAGCGCTGAAACCTTCGATTCAGCAGCTAATAAACTCGAAAAGATATTGGAGACTAGTGAGGCGGAAACAGATCGAAAAGAAATGGAACCCGTCGTTCACATGTGTCGTGGATGGCAAAAAATGAAAATGGCTGATGGGAGGGATTTGCCAGAACTCTATCGAGAAGCTTCCGAGCTATTTCTTAAAGCGAAAGAACACAGTACAAAGGATAGAACAAGTTTGTTCGCTTCAGGTAACAGTGCATTATGCAAAGCATTAGAATTCGGGACCAGATTCGAAGCGACCAGAGACAAGGATGACTTCTCCAGAACGAAACAATTTCTTGTAAGTGCATCAAATTTTTATTTGAAAGCAGGTTTTGGGAACGCTTCCTTATGGACACGTGCCACAGAGGTTTTGTTCGATGCTTATAACTTCATGGGCAGTGCTGAAGTAGAGGTTGATCCGGAGAAGAGAATGAAAACTTATCTCCTTGCTGAAAAATGTCTTGAACGATCAGCCAGACTCTACGAAAAAGCAGGGTTCATTGGCAAAAGAGACGAAGTCCTAAATACTTTAAAGAAAGTTGAGGCAAAACGTGAATTTGCATTGTCTCTAAGAGAACTATTGGCCGCTCCTATGGAGGCATCGAATACTGGTATGATGTCCACACTTGGGTTGTCTGTGGAAGAACCTGTTGGTTTTTCAAAGTTTCAAGACGCATTTATTGAGTCAAATTTGATTGTTGATAAAAAACAAATTGTAATTGGCGAAAGTTTTACCTGCGAGGTTCACCTTGCCAATCTTGGAAAGAGCACAGCCTTTTTAACTAGAGTGGAACATGCCGTTCCAGAAGAATGCGATTTGATCGAAAAACCCGAAAAATGTATACTCGACGATGGATCTCTTAACTTAAGAGGGAGAAAAATGGCTGCCCTTGAAACAGGGCAAATAAAACTAGTAGTCAAACCTAGGAAAAAGGGAAAATTCATTTTTAAGCCAAAAATTCGATATACAAATGAGGCGGGTGAGATTAAGTCTTGCGACGTTGAACAAGTAACTATCACTGTGATGGAACTGGGAATTCGTGGTTGGTTGAGAGGTCCAGGCTAATGGAACACGCACGCATTACGAAGCATAACAGGACCTGTGCACGCATTAACTCATAGAACCAAAATAGCAATTACTGCCATGAGTGAACAAGCTAATCCTAGGAGGAATGTTAGGGCTGTGGTTGTCCAGAGCTTCTTCCTCGTTGGGTAAATAGTGTAGAAGAAAATGGAGAATGAGGATACAAGAAACATTGTTGAACCAAAAGAGAGTAGGAATTTGATTGCCCGTGGCGTGCCAACTGCAACCTGCAAAGCGGTCAGAGTTAATGCTGCAAGCGTTCCTGGGTATGAGGCATTAATGATTGGTTTTATGAACCGCTCTTCAAATTCTTTGGTCAAAGGGATCTCCCGCGTGCGCATATCTTATTGATGCACGCCAAAAATGCTCTCGGGTCCAACATGCCTCGACTTCGGGACAAAAGCGCCGCCACAGTCTTTGCACACCCATATGCCATGCTCATTTTTTTTCATTTCTGTATTGCAAATTGGACAATTAACGGTCTTAGGCACCTGTTCACCCCCTTTTCATCTTTCTGGGTTCATGATTGTTGCCTGAAGAATTTATGTCTTGTTGTATGATAAGCGTGCATGTTTACATAAGTTCTTTTGTGCGAAACGCATAAGAGTTTTTTGTGTGGGAGGGTTGGTGGGGTTGTTTGTTTTTTGGGTTTTGTTTGGTTGTTGGTTGTTGTTTTGGGTTGTGTTTGGTTTGGGTTTGGGGTGATTTATGGGTGATTTAATGGGTACTTATTAGTTGATTTATATTTAGATTCAAAAGTAAAGGCATTGCTGAGTCAAAATCCAGCCTGCGAGAGAAACAATCTTGTTGTAAATTTCTGTCTGCTTGCGGGACCAGAACCGGGAATCACGTAAAACGTATGGTGCATAGTCCATGACGAATTGGTAGTAGGCTTCTGGAACGGTTCCCAAGCTTTAGACCCTTCCCACGTAGGTTCCCTTCAAACGCTCAAGCATGCGTTCAAGTTCAGACCGTAAAACATCCAGAGGCGGAGCATTACTTAGCACGGAGACGTTTTGGTCTCCAACAGAGAAGCTTAAGCCAACTGCTGATCCGCCGGTTAGGTAACAGATTGAGTAGATGGCTGCAAGAACTGTTATGAACTCTTTCTCCGCGTCAGTGCAATTTTGATAGTCGATTTCTTTTCCAAGCTCAAGCTCTAACGTAACCTCAGCACGTTTCAACATCTTCGTGATTTTGGCATCTGGAACTTCCGCGGAGCTGATGTTGATTACGTCACGAACGTCATCAACGGTTACGCTTGCCAAGACATCTATCTCCATTTCTGCCTATAAATCGAGAAAGAAGCAAAAATTAAGCAATTTTCACGATAAAAAAGCATATTTCAAATCTGATTTCTGAATTCGTCAATGCTATTTATGAGAATTGTAAAGAAAGGATTCGCACCCCAAACTAAGTAGCGATATCAGCAAATCCCCTTCTCTTTCTCGGGTCATAGATATCTCAAAAATCGAATATAAAAGGAGAGTTTAAAATATATCATCAGTCTAAAAGAACATATTTTGGGAAGTCAATCACATGAAACTGGCCGTTATCGCGGATGGTCATCTTTTTCAAAGTTTCATGAAGAATTATGATCCCCTCTCGGATCTGAAGACTGTTTTAGAAAGAATAAAGCGGGAAGACGCTCCTGACGCACTTTTGATGGCGGGCGACATGTTTGATTTTAAGAGAACACCTGCAGTCTATCTTAGACATTATGAAGGCGAAGGGCTAACAATACCCCTCAGGCAAATCCTCAGAGATTTTGAGATTCCTGTATTTTCCATCAGAGGCAATCATGAAAAGGAAGAAGTCCTAAGAGGACTCGATCAGACCGTTGAGAATTTTAACTATATAAAAAATGATTGGAAAACCCTCAGTGGTGTTGCGATCTATTTCATGGATACTCATTTCGAGGGGGATTTTTATGAACCTGAAGTTGTTTCTCAGATTATTGGAAAAATCTCTCCGTCGCCAGAGAAGACCGAGAAAGCAAAACTACTTTTGTGCCATGAGACTTTTGCACCTTTTGAAAACTGTGTTCCCAAGAAAGTGATAGAAGATTCAAAGAAGGTTTTTGACTGGGTTATTGATGGGCACATGCATTTTTGGTCTGAATCCGCCTACGGTCTTAAAAACGTTGTAACTTTGCCAGCCATTCTGCCCTCCAGAGTTATCTGGGGAAAATACTGGGTAGAGCAGTATAGTTGGCGATTCAAAGATGAACAACCGAAACTTGAAAGACGGGATTCACCATTTGGGTACGTAATCTTGGACACAAGCAAAGAAGTGATAGGATTCCGCTCATATACGCCTTCAAGGAAGATAGTGGAGATATCGATTGAAACCACGAACCTGACATTAGGAGAGGTGATTAAGCGATTTAGATGCGTTTTGGAGGAAATTCGGGGAAGAGACGACAAGGATTCTCTAATAATCTTACCAGAAATACATGGCGATGCGAACTTTGTTACAACCTTTATCAAGGATGTTCTGAAGGATTATGCAGATCTCAGTCTGGAAGATTTAAGAATCAATACAACGGCTAAAATCGTGACAGCTTCGGGCAAAGTTGTCTCCCCGCCTTTACTAACCCCGGAGCAATTGTATGAAGACATAGAAAAAGAACTGCCAGAAATCAGCAAGAAACTAATGACAGAACTGCAAATTGACGTTGACATAAATACGATGAAAAAAATATTGAATGATGTCCGAGACAATGAACTTCTCGAAAGAATCCCTCCAAGAACCACAACGAGATTGGAAAATCTGCTTGAAGTAATCATTTCTGAGCTCAAGAATGTTGATAAACCGAAGACTTTCGAGGACGATCTGAAAAACGTAGTAAGGAGGGTGAAAGAGTAGTGAGGCTAATTCTGGCTAACTTTAACAACGTTCTCGGTCTGAAGGGCCATATCAGCTTTGTTAGGGACAAACCGCTCTTAATCTACGGGGAGAACATTGCAGGAAAATCTAACATCATTAATGTTTTGAGATACTGTCTGATTCCCAAGTTGAAGGAAAAGAAAGGCTATGCGGAAGAAAAGAGGTTAAGAAAGGATGAATTACTTCTGGAAAGGAACTCTTCGGGAAGTGTGGAAATATATTTTGAGCAAAGAAACAAATTCTATAAATTGTATTATTCTTTTTCGCGTAAAGGCAAAAACATTGGCCAATTGCAGAAAATCTATGAAAGCGATGAGGTGAATCTGCCTGCGGAAGACGAAGAAAGGATTCAAGTTATTAAGAATTTGCCGTGGAAAGACTTGGGCGTTTCAACTTATAAATCTCTAAAAGAGAAGCTTATAGAGGCTGGAATCTATCCAGAAGTTCTTGACATATTGATATCTGCGTCTAATGTCAGAAACTTTTCCGAAGCCATAAATGGAAGCGTGGTAAGAGTCCCCGAGATAGTGGCAGCCAAAATCTCCAACTTGCATGATAATTCTGCGAAGTATATCGAGAACCTAAAGAAGCTTCATGGTGTCATGGTGCTTGAAAAAGAGGAATTCGAAAGAAGAATTAAGGAGTTAAAAACAGAATTTGAAGAAACATCAAAAAATCTGCCTGAAATGAAAGTTGACCAAATCTTCATTATAGGGGCAACCACCAAGAATTTGGAGAATATCCAAAAAACCATTAGTAAAGAACTGGAATCAATGCCTGAAAAGACGGGCGAAATGAAAGAAACTCTGGCTTTATTCTCCTCAGAAAAATATGACCTTTGGACGAGCGCTCTCGACAAAATCGTTGTAATCCTTCCTAAGAAAGAGGAGTTAAAAAGTCTACTGGGCAAGGAGAGTCATTTTCAGAAGTTGCAAGAGACTCTAAGTGAATGGAAGGCAGTTTTCGACCAACTACCGCCAGACACTAATCCTGAAGGCATTTTGACTCTCAGTCTCCCCAAATACGACAAATTTGACTTCAGCGTTTTCACCAATCCTGATCGCATAAAATCAATCTTCTCGTTCACTGAAAAGGCAATAAAGCGCATGCAAAGAGCGAATGGAATATGCGAGAAATACAAGATCCCCCTTAGGTTCCCGCAAATCAATGACATGATAAAATCCTATGATGAATTGCTTAGGGTCTTAAAAACTCCTTCTGAGCCAGCAGGAGATCCAGCATTAATTTCAAGAAGAAATGGAAAGACACTGGTAAGCATACCTCTTGACGTGGCACTTGCGAAGGTCGAATATCTTAGAGGAGTTGAACCGACACCGCTTGTGCATAGACCAGAAAAATTGGACGAAACAAAGTTCAAGGAAGAGATATCGCGTATCCAAAAAGAGATTGGCTCTTACAGAGCCGAACTAAGAGAAGCAAAAGGCGACCTGTCTGAAGCCAAGAAACTGTTAAAGAAAATCAAGCAATTGAGAGAGACTCTAAGCAGTGAAATCGAACTTCTGAAAGAGAGCAAGCAGAAAAGCAAAAAAGATTTGGATAAGTTGGTAGAAGAGTGGAAAAATGTGTTGCATCATCTGTGCGAAGTTTTTAAGCTTGGATATGAAGAAATAGATCTATCGCGCCCAGACTCTGTAGACCCTTCCTGTAATGTAGTGTCAGAAAAATATGCTAAGGCACAGGAGATTTTTGAATCAGACTTAGTTCAACATCTGAAAAATTATCCAGAAATCATAACAAAATACAAAGGGCAGAAACCAATGGACATTGTGAGAAAAGTAACGAAGGAATTTGAAGAAAGAATTAAGAAAATGACCAAGCTTCAAGAGGAATATCGCAAGATCAACGAATGGATACTTTCAAACAGCAACCAGATAGAAACTCTTGAAAACAGAAATAGAACAAGAGAGATCATGAGTATAGCTTTGGCAATTTCTCAGGAAATCCTTTCACGTGTTTATCAGAAGGCAAATGTAAAAAGAATAGTCGAAGAGCTGGCAGACAAAATCGAAGTTAACGTTAAAGACGTTTATAACAAAATATTCCCTGAAGATGAGTCTTTCAGCTTCGAGCATCTTGAAGAGGGGCAGTTCCTTTCTACAATAAACAATGAACCTATTACTCATCCTTCCGGATCTCAAAAAGTGGCGATAAGTATGGCGATAATGCTTTCATTAGGCGAAACCTTTGGGTTGCCAATACTGCTTGATGAAGCTTTCGACCGTATTGATGTCAACAGATTAAGATTTTTCTCAGAGTACATCACAGGCATAGCTGAATCTCCGCAGACTCCTCAAATATGTTTGGCTGGTTTTACAACATTTAACATAGAAAAGAATCCGGAAGTTTTGCATTTTGCCAACAACTGGAAAATTTACTTGGTAAAGAGGGCAAAAGTGTTGGAAAAGAACATACAGTTACTAAAAGAGCTACCAGGTAGCTAACGCACCAAAATAGAAAAGGAAAAAAAGCGTTTACGAGCTTATTGTTGCTGTTCTTTGTAGTAGCTTAGTCCTGCTGTGACGCCTGTCGTTATGGCGAACCATACGATGGTTGCTGTTACGTTTCCTTGGCTGACTATGTAGGCTAAACCCACTGAAGCGCCATTAAGCACAGCGAGAACCGCAGCCAACTTTGGTTTGAATTGGAATCCCACTATTTCACCTCCTTTCCAGTTTCTTGCCACAGTTCCCAGCCGAATTTTGTGGCGTCTTTACGGAGATTCAATAACTTTTGAAGAGAAGACGTGTAATAACAAACAACAGTAACATCTAAATACATAACGGATTTAGCAAAAGTTTGCGAGATAAAAAAATAGTTTATTTGACTGTAACCGATTTAGCTAAGTTTCTTGGCATGTCTGGGTCACAGTTTCTCTCAACTGCCATGTAGTAGGCGAAGAGTTGCAGTGGAATCACGTAGGGGATTGGTGAAAGAACCTCTGGAAACCCTCTCGGAACTTCAACATAATCGTCAACAACTCTCTTGGTTTCTTCATCTCCCTCTTCGATTATTCCGATGACAGAGGCTCCACGAGCCTTCATCTCCATGATGTTTCCCATAATGGTTTTGCGTGTCTCGTCTCTGGGACAAATGAAGACCACTGGAAATCCGGGCTCAATGAGACTGATGGGTCCGTGTTTGCTCTCTCCGGCTGGGTATGCGATCGAGGGGACGTAGGCTATTTCTAACAGTTTTAGTCTGCCTTCCACTGCGGTGGCTGAACTTATTCCCCGTCCCAAGAAGAAGAAACACTGCTTATCTTTGTATTTTTTGGCGAGCAGTTTTATCTTCTCTTCCTGAGTTTTCAGAATCGTCTCAACAACGTCTGGAATTTCTTGCAGTTTTTCTTCCAGATCTTCGATTTCTGTGTGAGAGATTTTGCCTCTGCGTTTGGCGACGTTTAGAGCCAGTTGGGAGAGGACCGACAGTTGAGCGGTGAAGGTTTTTGTGGCTGCAACTCCGATTTCTGGACCCGACTGTTGACAAACATAGACCCTTGACACCCGTGTCAGCGTAGATCCAACAACATTGGTTAGTCCGAGGATTGTGGCGGCTCGTTGCCTTGCACAATCAACGGCTGCTAAGGTGTCAGCTGTTTCTCCAGATTGACTGATTGCAAGGATGGTGCTGTCTATGTTCACGGCTTTTCCGTGTTGTTCCGCAAACTCGGAAGCGATGACTGGGTGCGTAGCCAGCAACGCGACTTTCGAGAACATGTAAGAGGCTGCAAGACAAGCGTGATAGGAGGTTCCAGCTGCGACCAAGAAAACTTCGGTGGCACGTTCTAGAAAAGTTGCCATCAAGTCTAGGAATTGCTCCTGCACTCTAAGCGTGTTTCTTAAGCAGAGTGGCTGCTCGTGAATCTCCTTTAGCATGAAGTGAGGATGACCCTGTTTCTCAGCCATTTCTGGCGTCCAATCGATAACCTCGGGTTCTCTCAAAACCAGGTTCCAGTCGCTGATTTTTCGAATCTCATATCCACCATCGCTTAGAATAACGAGTTCTCCGTCCTCGATTACTATTGCCTTATTTGTTGATGGGAGGAAGGCGGGAATGTCTGAGGCACAGTAAACTCCGTTTTCCGCAACCCCAACCACTAGAGGGCTTTCCTTTCGGGCACACACGATCTTGTTGGGCTCTTTCACAGAGATTACGGCGAGGGCGTAGGAGCCGTCGAGTCGCTTTGTAGCCTCACGAACCGCTTCTGCGAGGGCTAAACCGTCCTTTAACTTTTCTTCGATCAAGTGAGGGATAACTTCGGTGTCTGTTTTTGAGTGAAACACATGTCCCAGTTCTTCTAGTTCTCTTTTGATTTCGGCGAAGTTTTCGATGATTCCGTTGTGAACGACTGCGACTTGTTCGTGACAATCCGTGTGAGGGTGTGCGTTCACGTGGGATGGTGCTCCGTGAGTAGCCCACCTCGTGTGACCCAGTGCGATTCGTCCAGGAAGATCGTCTAAATCGTGCGCCGCATGAACATCATCGATCTTTCCTTGGTCTTTTTTGATGAACAGCCTATTGTTATGGATTGTTGCCTCACCAACCGAATCGTAGCCTCGATACTCCAGCCTCTTTAGGGCGGCATGAACAACAGGCGCCGCAGCACTGTTCTTAAGTATGCACCCAAATATTCCGCACATCAACAATGCCTCACAATCTCTGTAACTAAGCCAATCCCCCACGTGCAGATTTAATTAGAGAAAACCAGCATCTATAAGGTTTTTTAGGAAAAAATTCTCAGTTTGAATAACAATTTTTTAGGGGCTCCTTGGACATTTCCTGTATTTCTGTTAAACCATTAAAAAAATGTTTATAAAGGGAACGTTCTCACTTTCTGAGACATGAAGAAGAAACTGCTGCTCAGTGGCGAGAAAAAGGAATACGAGGTTAAAGATGTAGCCGTTTTTGAGGAGCCTGAAAAGCTCAAGAGTGTTTTGGGTGGGCTTAGTTGGAGAATTTTAAGCCTCCTGAGTGAAAAGGACATGTATCCTATAGAGATCGCTAAGCAACTCAAGGTGCACGAGCAGAAGGTCTATTATCACGTCAGAAAGTTGGCTAAGGCTGGAGTGATTAAGGTTGTGAGGGAAGAGGAAAAGAAGGGAGCCATCGCGAGGTATTACAGAGTGTTTTATCCAGCTTTTGCGGTTGAACTGCCCTTCGGGAACCGAAAGATCAGAACGATTTCGGCTCCAACCGTTGATGATAGACTGAAACAATTCCTCAGCCCTCTCCTAAAGGAAGACGGAAGTTTTGACGGGAAGGTTGTGGTTGGTAGTCCAGACCCTCACGGACCCTTCAAGACAAGCGCGAGGGATGGGCACTACGCCTCATACTTGACCTTTTTCCTCGGTCAACTCGCCAACTTACCAGAAAATTTCGCGATAAAACTGGATGTTGACTTGAAAGTTGAGAAGGAAGAGAAAAACAACCTAATTTTGGTCGGTGGTCCTGGAACCAACCTAATCACTCAGGAGATTAACGAGTTCTTACCTATTCGATTTAACATGATGCCTTCGGAACTCGGCTTCCTCTTTGGAGGGTTGGTATCCGAAAAGACTGGGAACGTCTACACCAGCGATGCAATAGGCGTAATAGCAAAAATACAGAACCCATGGAATGATGAGAAGCGCATAATCGTTCTTGCAGGTAACAAGGCTGTGGGAACCAAGGCTTGTGTAATAGCCTTAACAAAATTCTGGAAAGAAACACTAAGGAAATTCAATGAAAACGAGAAGTTCGCAACAGTCATTCAGGGATTCGACTTGGACGGGGATGGGAAAGTAGACTCTATAGAAGTTCTGGAATAGACTTATTGGCGGCACTTCCAAACTTACGCAATACAAGGAACTCTTTTATTTGCTACCCCCTAGACTTCCATCAATACAATTTAAATCCTGAAATTGGATAGGCATGAAAGTAACTGAAATCGTTTGGGCATATGGTCATAGAAACATTCTTTCCACTCATAAAACCACTTTTGAGGTCACGAAAGAAGAAACTCTCACAAGACATGGCGACTGTATAATTGGTGTAAAGGCGACGAACGGAGCGGCAGATCTACATCCAAAGTTTAAAGAAACCGCTAAAAAAGAAAATGCTCAACTAACGGTCACCATCGAGGCTAATGGTGTGAAGGAAACTGTTAGGGCGTGTGGAAGTTCTCGGTTGACGTTTACCAGCCCCACAGACATGGTGATCAGAAAGAGCAACTACGTTTGTGGTCGAACAGTTGCAATAGTTGCCGATAAGGCAGCGTGCGACCTTTCAAGAAAACTTGTTGAAAAATTAAGAGAACCCCATCAAAAGGTCAAGATCACGTTGACAGCCGAAAGTTATTGAATTTCAGCGTCCACCACGACTTGCCATTCATAGGGGGCGGTCTCTCTAACTCTTCTCGTGAGCAGAACCTTCTTGACGCTTCGATTAGTTTTTTTCACAGCTTCGATTAATCGAACCTTTGCGGTTTCCAACGGGTCTGGAGCGTTTGTAAAATGGTAAAGGTGAATGATGCCTCCTTTAGGCTTTATTGCCTCACACGCTGCATCAATGTATCCTATCGCCTTCTCGGGCAAATTCATGATAACTCGATCTGCGATGCCAAACAACTGTTCTTTGGTAACCTTTCTGGCGTCTCCAAGAGTTGGCTTAACTTTCTCGCCAACACGGTTGACTTTAACGTTTTTCTCTAAGAAAGTTATGGCGTCGGGATTCACGTCAACAGCATATATCCGAACTTTATCATGTCTTTTGGCGATCAAGATGGAGAAGGGTCCGACTCCCGCGAACATGTCCACAACTGTTTCGCCTTCCTTAACCTGAGACGCAACTCGGTCATGCTCGTGAGACAGCCGAGGTGAGAAATAGGCTTTCTTAAGGTCCACGTAATAGATACAGCCATGCTCCTTATGAACAGTCTCGGTCTTGCCAGTTCCAGCTATAACCTCAAACTCTCTAACACGAAAAACACCACCAACGGCGCCTGATTTTGCCAAGACAGTGTGCACCCTCTTATGCGCCTTTAATATGGCTTCGCCCACAATGCGTTTGTAGGGCTCAAGTTCGGGGGGGACCTCAATTACAGCGATGTCTCCGACAAAGTCGATTGCATGCGGGAGACTTGCCAAGAGATGAGGAGCCAACTTGTCTTCAAGTATATCAACAAGTTTCGGTGGACGTTTGGTTCTCACCGAAAATTTACGGACAGAGATTTCAAATCTGGGAAGACTTTCTGTAATTTTTTCAATCTCAATCGGTAGGGGTTCCCTAATCAGTGGAATATGCAAGTGATCTCCTACTTGCTCGACCTTCAACTCTTGGTTGAGAAGGTTGAGTTCTCTGACGAGAATTATGGCTGTCTCACCACAAGTTTTGGGAACCTTTAAACAGGGTGCTTTCATCGCAATTAAACCCACAAAATAAAGATAGATGACAGATATTATTCTTTCATATCGTGAAGTCTCAAGATATCGTCGAGGGCGATTGCTCCTTCAGTTCGGTAGGATTTACGAAGCCAAAGTACCTTCTAACATTGAATTGGAGAAGATATGCTATGATGATGACACTTATTATGAGATTCGTGACAGCCAAACTCACCGCAACGATGGATAAGAGTGGGGAGTAAGACCATTTCTCAAACGAAAGCAGAAGGTTAACCGAATCCAGCATGCCTAACACCGCCAAATAGAACGCGGGTATCCATCCCCACTTCTTCCCCAAATACAGACAAACGCCAATCAAAACCTGAATAAAACCACTGAAAACCAAAACGACAATCAACCCTATTCCAATCAGTGGTTTCTGAAAGACCATCTCGAGTAATACAGAGTATGAGAAGAGCAGAGGAGCAAGGCAAATGACCAAAGTTCCCAGAATGGCATAGAGGAAAGAAATGACAACGACGCCAAAGGGTCTCTCTAACCGCAGATTTTGTTTTGATAAAGCCTCTCGCCATCTCCTGTTGATCTCAGCAGCGGCAACAGCGACGAATCCAACTATAATTAAGTCAACAAAAGCCCATGTTCTACCCAAGGGGAAAGCATACAGCACCTCTGCAAAGGTGACTGGAAAACGACTAAATGTGAGCAGAAGTGCACCCGATATCAGCCCGAGCCAACCTCCAATGACACTTCCCAAAATTATTGATATTGCAGTGCTTGCCACTTTTTGCAGCAGGTTTCCGCCACATGCGAAATAGAGAATAACAAACAGAATCACGGGACTGATGAAGAAAGTCACATAGCCAATGATTAGAGAGAAGACGCCTGTCTCAACTGGAGAAAATCCAATGCCGTTTAAATACAAACCCATATACGGCGAAAAAGCTCTGTGGAGACCACTCAAGAAACCGAACACGAGCATGATTAACGTAATCTTTGTCTCGATAAGCCTTGAATCAGATGCACGTTCAGACATTGCGCATCACCTTGACCTCTTACATAGGTTTAGTTTTTAGAGCCTTATAGAATTTATGCGGGGATTTCACTCGATAACGGAAAGTTAAAGATGAATTTGAATCCGTTCACTTAAACAAATTTTCGTCAACGCCATCGTTAAATGGACGTTTGCGTGTCTTTGGAGGATTTTTGGGAGGGCTTCGGCCTTTTTAACATTTGCCTTGCCACAACCAAACCTATAACCAAGAACACTATGATTGTGCCTCCTATGATGGTGATAAGCTCGAAAGGTATTCCAGAAGGCTGTGTGTCAGAATCACTGTCCCCTGTTCCTGAGAGCATGGAACTAATTTTGGAGCGGAGTTCTGATTCGTCACCGGCGCCATTCCAGCCAGTATGATCGTAACGAGTGTAGCCCTCGGCGTTCACGAGAAAAGTCCGTGGTATATATGTTACACCATAATCACTGAAAACACCAGCCGTATCACAGGCAACAATCCATTCCATATTCTGCTGCTGAGCAAAATCTTGAAGAATGCTTTCACTCTCTGAACTTATGGAAATGATTTCTAATTGATCCCGTGAATATTCATCGTAAAGACTCTTGAGAACTGGAATTTCATCGTTACATGGACCGCACCAAGTGGCGAAGAAATCTATAAGAATAACTTTTGCTGAGCAGTTTGACAAAGTGAATGTGTTTCCCTCGATGTCAACTAATGTAAAATCTGTGGCTCTCGTTTGTCCAACCACTAGGATAGAGGCAAATGAAAACAAGATCACTAGTAACAGTCCGAAAAGACCCGCTTTAACTAGCATACCTATCCTTAGTCTTTGAACAAAAAACGCCTAATAAATCTACCTTATCTCCTTGAACCTATTTTTAAAGCACCGGTCTGACAGACCTCAACACATTTCCCACATAGAATGCAGTCACTCGACGAACCGATATCCGACAACTTCTCTATCCCCATCGGACACACATCCAAACATCCCCTGCACTCTTCACATTTTTCCTGATTAAAAGACACGGTGAAGACGGACAGTTTGTTGAAGATACCTATGGGCGCCACCGGACACAGGTAGCGACACCAAAACCTAGAGAAAAGTATCACTAGAGAGATTGTTAAGATGAGGGTTGCTATGTGAACGTAGAAAAAGAACCCTAGTCTCAGAGATGGATAAAAAATAGGGGCGGGGATAGCTGCAAAAAGGCTTCCAGCCGGACAAAACTTACAGAAAAAAGTATCCAAGGTAATCCAAGCCAAAACAAGAACAACTATAAACACGACAAACTTAGAATAGGTAAATGGGCGCAGTTTCGGTTTTTCTTTCCGAAAACCTGCTAACAGATCTTGGAAGGCTCCAAAAGGACACGCCCAACCGCAGAAAGCCCTGCCGAAAATGGTGCCATAAACACCTAACGAACCAATGATAAACAGAGGGAGTTGTGCGAGGATTACGAAGTGTTGCAACGCTCCAATTGGGCAAGCGGAGAAGGCTAAGGGGCATCCGTAACAGTAAAAGAAGGGGTAGACGCATCCAGTCTTTAGTGCTGTATTAAAGCCTAAATTAGATATGATAAACGATACGATTTGTGTTGAGTGGCGTAATTGACCAAGTTTCATTGAGTTGCGTTACCCCAATCCGATACAAGAAGTACAGATGAATCTAACAAAGTTGCTCACAACCTGATATTCACCCTCCAGAATCCCCAAGAACACCAAAATGAGGAAAAATGTTAGAAGAAGAATTTGTTTGCGCTTTGCATTCAAAGCAACTCAACACCTCATATTCGCCTATTGGAATAGTTATTTTTAGAGAGCATCTTTAACTCTTCTCTTTTCTCAATATTAAGAATAGAGAATTTATGGTGGCGGGCCCGGCGGGAATTGAACCCACGACCTACGGGTTAAGAGCATCGGCCCAGCCCTGTTGGCTAGTCCGCCGCTCTCCCTTGCTGAGCTACGGGCCCTTCATTTTAGCGCCTAATTTGTATAGAGTGGCTACGCTAATATCTTTCGTTGCACATATGACTTAAATCATTTATGTGGGGTTGCGCAAGTGGGTGAACTTGTGTTTGTCGGTTTAGGTTTGTTTGATGAAACGGATGTTTCGCTTCGCGGTCTCGAGGAAATTAAAGGAGCCAAAGCGGTTTTTGTGGAGTTGTACACAAGCTTAATGGGTGGGCTATCGCTTAGTAGACTTGAGAAACAGATAGGAAAAGGGTTTTCAGTTGTTTCCAGACACCACTTAGAGGAAGAGATTGGACAGGTAATTCTGCAAAAGGCAGAGAAGGGAAAAACGGTTTTGCTGGTTCCAGGCGACCCGTTAATCGCAACAACCCACGTGGATTTGCGAATCAGAGCCGAAAAGTTAGGAATAAAAACTCGTGTCATACATGGAGCCTCCATAATTTCAGCCGCTATCGGTTTGTCGGGTCTACAAAATTATAAGTTTGGAAGAAGCGTGACTGTGCCTTTTCCAGAGGAAGGCTTCATCTCAGAGACTCCTTACCAAGTGATTAAGGAAAACGGGAAAATGGGGCTTCACACTCTCTGTTTCTTAGATGTCAGGGTTGAAGAAGGAAGGTACATGACGGTGAAAGACGCGTTGCAAGCACTCTCGGCTGTGGAAAAACGCAAAAGAAACAGTGTAATTACTCCGAACACCTTGGTTGTAGGTATTGCAAGAGCGGGCTCTCAAGACTCAGTTGTCAAAGCCGACTATATTAGGGAAGTGATGAAGTACGATTTCGGACAGCCTCCACACACAATTATTTTTCCCGGAAAGCTTCATTTTATGGAGGCTGAGGCATTAATTACTCTCGCCGGAGCTCCCGAAAGTGTAAGGGGAATGGTTGCGTGACACTGGAAGGGCGGGTATCCAAATATATTGAGACTGCTGAAAGCGTTTTCACAGAGATAACAATCTCTAATGCCGTATCAAGCATTAGTAAAGAAAAGATTGAAGGTGTTATTGAGCAGTCGAAGCGATATTTAGAAGACGCTAAATACTACCAGCAGAGAAAGAGGTTGGAGACCAGTTTGGCGTCTGTTTCCTATTGTGAAGGTCTGTTGGACGCCTTACGAATGTTAGAGTTGGTGAAGTTCTCATGGCCAGCGAAGAGATGAAGAAGAAAACGATTGTCTTGGCCTCTGGAACCTTCGACTTGCTTCACCTCGGGCACGTCAAGTACTTAGAGGAAGCAAAAAAGGCGGGTGGGGAGAACGCTAAACTCATAGTCATCGTGGCACGAAACAGCACCGTGGAGAAAAGAAAAGGAACAAAACCGATTATGCCGGAGGACCAACGAAGAGCACTCGTAGAATCGTTGAAGGTTGTAGATGAGGCAATACTGGGTTACGAAGACTTTGACATAGCGATGACAATCGAGAAGATCAAGCCCGACATCATCGCAGTGGGACACGATCAAACTGGCATAGAAAAAGCTGTGCGGAACTTGGTTGATGAAAGAGGTTTCGGCGTTCAGATTGTGAGAATTGGAAGATTCGGAAAGGAGGAACTAAACAGTTCATCAAAAATTTTACGAAAGATTGTTGAACGTTATAGGAGATGATAAAGATGGAGAATATACGTCAAGCGATTAATAGAGTGCCAAGAGTAAGACTTGCGAATCTGCCAACTCCTCTTGAAGAAATGCCACATCTTTCCAAAGTATTGGGTGGTCCAAGACTCTGGATCAAACGAGACGACCTCACAGGGCTGTGTTTTGGAGGAAATAAAGTGAGAAAACTGGAGTTTGAGATGGCTGAGGCAAAAAAGAGAGGAGCCGATGTAGTAATTTCAGGTGGAGTTCCTCAATCAAATCACGCCCGCACCGTGGCAACCGCTGCAAGGAAGTTGGGCATGAAGGCTGTTCTTGTATTGCGGGGAGAAGAGCCAAAGGAGTACGATGGAAATCTTCTTCTCGATCGAGTTTTTGGAGCAGACATAAGGTTTGTTCGTGTGGAATGGCATGAGACGGGAGCGATAACAAAGAAAGTCTTTGAAGAGTTGCAGGGAGAAGGACACACCCCATACATCATATACTTTTCATCACCATCGGGCTCAGTGGGATACGTCAACGCCTTCCTAGAACTGATCACACAAGCAGAAAAAATGAGACTAAAAATCGATTACATTGTTCATGCGGCAGGCTCGGGGGGCACTCAAGCTGGCTTGATTGTTGGAAACAAGGCTTTGAAAGCTGGAGTAGGGGTAATTGGTATCAGTGTGGAGCCAGATGACGAATGGCTGCTTAAAACAACCGTGGAGATTGCTGGTGGGTGTGCCAAACTTTTGAGCTTAGACTTTTCCGTCACTCCAGAAGACGTTAAACTCCTTTACGATTATGTTGGGAAGGGTCATGGAGTGCTCACCGAAGAAGTGATAGACGCCATTGAATTTGTTGCTGAAACCGAAGGGATACTGTTAGACCCCGTGTACACGGGCAAGGCAATGGCGGGATTGATAGACTTAGTGAAGCAAGGTCACTTTGAAAAACGGGAAAATGTGGTGTTCCTTCACACTGGCGGTCTTCCAGCCATATTCGCATACAATGAGTTTAAGGTAAAGTGAGGATTTCCACTTTCACCTTATTTCCGTCTTTCAGTTTCAGTTGGTTGCGGAGGAAGGTAGGAGCGATAACCTCTATGACGGATGAGTTATAATGACTCCGTAAAGCGGATACCACTGCTCCCTTCACCTTGTTATTGATTACGGCGGGATAGCACCTCACAGAGCCGAAGGTTCTCGATTCGTTCGTGAAGCCTTGAATCTCTATTGCTGGATACACTTCAAGTTCAGTTCGCGTTTTCATGTCATACTCGGTAGCGAGTTTTAGGTTGAGGGTTCCTGAATACGGGTCAAACCCGAGTTTTTCAATGAACTGCTTGCGGTATCCATCCTTCGTCACGTAGTAGGCGCCCTCACCGAGTCCACTGAACAGTATGCCCTCTAGAGTGATGGAGGGCGGATATTTCGCTTCCAGAATCATCTGTAGCCCAGAATATAGTTTCTTTAGCTGGGCAACTCCCGCATCGGTGATTTTAACGAGGCAACCCTCACGGGTTATCTCCCTTTTAATCCAGCCTTTCTCCTCAAGTTCGATGAGATGCCTAGAAGCTGTTTGTTGGGAAATCCCGATTTTTGCGGCTAGATACTCTGTGGAGACTTTTATGGTTCGCCTAGTCGCGCCCATCTCCGCCAACTTGTAGAGTGTAAAGAATCGCTTCAAAGATTGCACGTCAAGATTTGTCGGGTTCATTTGGAGCGCCTTTTATCAAAGGGAAATTAGTGACTCTGTATAATAGCGTTGTGACATTTTTATCGTTCTTGTTGAACGCGTGCGCTGAGAGGTTTTGGAGTTTTTGTGTCTGTCTGTGTGTGTCTAGGTCTCTATAGAGGGGGGAGGGGGGACTGAAGAGACGGATGGGTATAGAGGGATTGTGGGTGCACCTTGATTGACAGAGTTGTTCTAAAATGTAGAAATAAATGAGACTTCAATGTTGTTAGTTGTTGTTGAGAAAGCGTTGAGGAACAGCTTCTTGTCTAAGGATGTTGAGCCCAACTTAGAGGAAATCGAGAGCAGACTGAAGGGTAATACCCTCCGCCTTTACTGGTATATGGTTAAGATGGGTCACCCAGTGACAATTCATGAGACCCAAAAAGGACTCAACCTTTCCAGCCCCGGTCTCGCCGCCTATCATCTCGATAAGTTAGTGGCACTTATGCTAGTTGAGAAGGTTCAAGGCGAGTATCGTCTCTTAGATAATGTTAGAATCGGAGTTCTCCGGTCTTTCATTAGGCTTTATGGGTTTATGGTGCCTAGATACGTCTTTTACGCGGTCTTCTTTACAGTCCTATCCGTGATCTTCTCAGCTTTCTTCATGAATCTTTTCAGCTTTCAAAGCTGGTTTGCCGTCGCTGTCTGCCTAATCTCGGCGGCTTTCTTCTGGTACGAGGCTTTCAGGATATGGCGTGGAAGACCATTCTAAAATCTAGATGACTTGTTCTAAAGTGTAGAAATAAATTAGTGTGCCGCCACTATCTTTGTTGAGTGTTCAAGATTTGAAGAAATTAGGAAGGCTGCTTTCGACGAATTCACTCGCCTTGATCCTAACCGTTCTTTTGCTCTTGTCATGGTTTCCACCGTTAGTTTTCGCCGATAGGGGAGGAATGCCGCTTGTGCCTTATGTTTGCATTCTTGAGCCTGGCCAGAAAGCAATTATAGCGTGGAATGGGCGGGAGGAGGTTCTCATTCTCTCGACCGACGTGAAGGCGAACCAGAGCACGTTGATCCTCGAACTGTTGCCTCTCCCATCTAACCCAAAAGTCGTTGAGAAGGCTAATTCCACATCGTTTATCAAGCTTCAGGAGATCATCCAAAGGCATATTGGAACCTATGTGTACTCTAGGAACTTATACGAGTGGGCAGGCCAAAGCATCTTTGAAAAGAGTGTTGTCGTAACCTTCCATGAGAAGATCGGTGCCCATGATATAACAGTCGTCAAGGCTGAAAACGCATCTGATCTTGCGCTATGGATCAACGACTTTCTGAGGAAGAACTCTGTTACAAATGAACTCTCCATACACGAGTACGAGGCTATCTTCGAGGACTACATATCGAGAGGATTCCCATACTTCGCACTCGACTTAGTAGAGGTTTCACCCATGGAGAAGAGCGTTGAACCGATCTTATACCGCTTTGAGACAAGCTTCTTATACTACCCACTTAAGATATCGACCCTTTTTTCCGGGGATACGGGGATCACACTTTTCATATTGACTCACCACAAGGTTGGCGACTTCATTGAATACTTCAGGTTGATGCATCCTCTCGGCGGATACATGGTTTGGGCCCCATCCCTTGTATACGTAGATGAGAACAAGACGAAGGCATACGCGCCAGCAAACTTCACATGGTCATTGGGTAAGGTCTCCCAGTTCAACCTCACTAATCATGAACTAAGAGAAATTGACCAGAGGTTGGAAGGTCTCTTTAACGGTTCAGCACGCCTAACAATTCTAGAGTATAATGGAGCGTTAAATACTTTCACTGGAGATCTAATCTTAAGGGAGGATGAAGCCTTAGTTGTGTATCCGTTTGTACCTTCTCTTCCCTTCACTTATGTTATTCTTGAGTCGCCTAACATAACCAAATTAAAAGTTGTGCCATCCAACCTGATTACGATTGAGACGTTAGAAGAGGTGAGAGTCGTGCCACCCTCCCACGAGTTTACAGTACTCATAGATTACCATTCTCCAGTCATAGGTTCAATTGGTTACTCGATACTCCTCGATGGTTCAGTCTCCGTCCAATGCCAGGTTGAGGACTCGATGAGCGGCGTCGATGAGGTCATGCTGTTCTATCAAGTTGAGGATGAGGAGTGGAAAGGCGACAAAATGAGAGAGACTAACGGAAGGTTTGTGGCAACGATCCCTATGGACCCATACAAAAACCTCAACTTCTACATCGAAGCCTCCGACTTGGTTGGAAACAGAGCTGTTGATGATAATGACCTGGCCTACTACTCAGTGGGAGCTAGATTATACAGGTTAACTCTAATCCTTCGCAATGTTGGTCTCATGGCAGCATGTATATTAGCGGCTGGCTTCGTAGCATTCATGGCAAGGGTTTACATGGAGAAACGAAACAAGCTAAAGGAACACATCAACTTGTGACCATTGGTTTATTCCCAGACGAGTGGCAGGCGACCTCCGAAGGGAAAGCCTTTCGGAAACAACACATCAATAAGTCTCACGATTTTTTCACCCTTAATAGATAATGTCCCTTCTTGCAACATGTCATGTATGCTTTTGTAGCCTGTTACCAGTGGATTAAGAGAGGCAAGAGGTATTTTAAGTTGACAATCGCCGGCGGTAACGTCTGTGTCAACTATGACTTTGCCCTTAGTTATCTGAAGTTGAACAGCACCTTCTTCACTTACGATGTTTAAAGTTGATGTTAGGTTGTGGAGTTCGGAGTGCGCCAACCTCCTATCAAACTCTCCCCTCATCTTCTTGAAAAGTGAAAATAAATTGAGAATTCGAATCATGCCAGCTCCACTTCGAGTGACTCTTAGCTCGCCATTTTTCCAGAAAGCGAAACTAGAGAAGGGATGATCGGGAGGAGCGACACAAACGAATTCCGTAATTCCTCTTTCTCTGGCTAACTGAAGTATACGGTTAAAAACTGCCTCGCAAGCAAGATCATTCAGCACACCTATTTCGGCGACGTTTTCCTTAGGATTCTGAAGAGTAAAGACAGAATATCCTATGATTTCGCCTTTCCGGTTAACAATGGTTTCAAAGTCTACACTAGGACTTCTAGGTCTCCATTCGTAGAGTTCTGGTGAACGAATTTCAGCACATGTTCTTGTGGCGGTGTTATTATGGTAAATTGTGGTGACCTCTTTGATGGAGTGTTCGTCAAAAGACTCGAGAGTGTATGATTCGGTTTCAACTTTTCTGCATCGTTCTGTGTTTATGACTAAGCGTGGATATGGCATAGCGGGTGAATAGCCGTATTTTGGATATAGCCAAGGTTCGCCCCACAGAAGTGTTAAGTCGAAGTTTTGTTTCTTCATGTAGTCGATAGCGTCTTTCATAACTGCTGAGCAGTAGCCTTTTCTTTGATGTTCTGGGTGAGTGGCAACTGGGGCAACAACCGCTCCCTTAACGATAGCTATTCCTATTCGTATTGGACGCCGAATAATCAGCATCATGCTGACAATCTTGCCTTCTACTTCGGTAATGCGCAAGTCGCCCTTGTGAAAGTTTGGGTCCTCAGTGGTTGTTACTTCAACTATGCGACGCTCTAAGCCAGTGCCATTACCCTTTTGAAACGCATGGTGCACCATCTCACCTACTTCTCTGTACTCTTTGGGCTTAGATGCTCTCACCTTCATGCCGCATTCACCGGTCTTTGCTTAAACTCAATAGTTTGAAGAACCACTTAACGGCTATAAACGCTATGATGGCAAATATGGTGCCTGCCACAAACACGTATAATGGAATATAGGCATGATCTATTGGAAGTTCGTGTGGTGGTCCACCATACAATGTGACTATATGCTGGACAACCAAGCCTGCGGGAATGCTCAGAGCTAAAATCACTAGGAAAGGAAGAACCTTCTTTAGAAACGCTACCGCTCCCTTTTCAGTTTTTTCAGGTGCGAAAATCAACGCCCGCTTAACAGGAGCATAGTATTTGATGTCACGCCGTTTTTGGCTGAACTTAACTGACTCCACTTTGATAAGTTCTGCTTCTAAAAGTGCGTCTATGCTATATTTAACAGTGGTCAGAGGGAGTTTGAGGTTTTCCGATAACTCAGTTGTTGACATGGGTTTTTCGACAAGCCTCTGCAAAACTGTTACAGCTGTTTCATTTGACAAGGCTCTGGCTATCCTTTTGAGTCTTTCATCTGACAGGGGGATTATCATCACGCTTGCATCTTTGTTATCTTCGGAGTTCATGTTTATTGCATTTAAATAATTGGCAGGTTCGGTTTTATTCTTTACCTAAGCTACGGAAAAGATCGTAGTTTAAGTAACGTTTTTATCAACTCCGTCGAATTCTTTATTGAAGGAAGTTACATGAAAGACGTAATGTTGTTGTTGGCTACAGTAACTTTATGTGCGATAATTATTTCCGTGGCATTAGTCGTGCCTCGTCTCCCCTGTCTCCCTTGTCTCCTCTGTCTCCCTATAGATTCTGTTGCGGCATCCGAATGGACTGATGTCTGTCACGGAGCAGTAGTGTTTATTTCATTGGCAACTGATGCAAAGTGGATGACGAATCGTACAGACAAAATCTCATTCCTTTTCGCCGTGCAGAATATTAGTGGCTGTCCAAACGCAACGACTTTTTACAATAACTCCTACGTTATCTTAAATGGTGTAAGACTCGACCCCTCATACATCAATCTAAGCGAATCACCGTCCAAGAATCTTTCAGAAAGGCAAGCATGGAGCGTCGACTGGTACTTCACACCCAAAGCTGACGATTACACCCTCGCATGCCTAGGCATGTCCAAAGGAAAACACATAAAGTATTCTCTGTCTTTGGAAGTGAACTACACAGTCGTTGATTCAAATGGGACTGAATGGCCATGTCTCTTTCAAACTGCTCCGCCTAAGCCTTGTCTTACCGTAACTATTGTTGGAGGAGAGGACACTTCATAAACAGAATATCCATTAGAAGATTGGAGTCAATTTCATGCTGGATGTAAAGTCCCTTTTAGTTTCAGCTTTCAAAGTGGTTGACAGAAGCCGCAGAAGTATGGTAAAACTCCCCATCCTGTTTTTGATTGGAATTCTCGGGGTATCCATTGTTGGCGGGTTCGTTTTAGGAGGTTCCTTCCTGAAAGAGAGATGGGAGCCTCGCATAGAATACCTTGATAACTATTTGCCTGTAGACCCAGACAAAACCGAGTTCGTATTCGGTGGCGGCGGTTATCTAAATGAGAAGTGCGAGTGCCGCCATATGATCTATACCTCCTGGAGTGCTAAAGGGTTCCGAGTGTTAATTGAAAATTTTTCAGAGCAACTGCGAGTCTTAGATGGGGAAAAAACCGTTGAGGCTGTTCCTTATGTTCTTCAGGAGGGAAATCTGCCGGAAGAGCGATGTATATGGTTGGGTTTCACGGTTGTTATGCCGAATCAAACAGGAACTTATGAAGTTGACCTCACCATAAGACTATACAGCTGGCTCTTCTTCTCCAGAGAGTATAAATGGAAATACATACTCACAGTAGACATATTCGTTCCTAAATCACTCCACGAAAGTTGATCCTTTTATTCTTACATTTTTCTACATGAATGGAGTTCCACAGCTTTTTTATCCTTTTGAAGTCAAGATAAGGCTATGCGTTATCCAATGAAGAACTTCATCAAGTGCCTAATTAACAACTTCATTCTGAAAAAGCCCAGTCCCCTCTTCATCAGTCTTGAAGTTACAAGGAGATGTAACGCTAGATGTCCTTTCTGTGGTTACTGGAGACTGAGGGAACCAGAATTATCGGTTAAAGAAATCAAGGGAATTCTTGACGAAGCGTATGATCTGGGCTGTTCTATTGCGGTTATAACGGGTGGAGAACCTCTGCTGAGAAGGGACCTCTCGTCCATATTGAAGTACGCAAAGGAAATCGGATTATCGGTTATTCTTCTTTCGAATGGTTATTTACTTAAAGACCGCGTAAACATCTTTTACAGTTATGTTGACGCAGTTAATATAAGCATAGACTTTCTGGATTCTCGTCACGACAAAAATCGTGGTTTAAACGGTTTATTGGAAAGGGCGGTTTCTGGCATAAAACTGTTGCGAGCCCTTAGCATAGCCACTAACATAAACTGTGTAGTAACGGGACAACACAGTCCAGAAGACGTGAGAAAAATCTTGTTTTTGGCTAAAGAACTCGACAGTCAATTTACGTTTTCACCCATTTTTATTACGCCTCATCAGTATCCGCATGGTTCAATTTTGGGAGAAACCCTAGAGAAGGACCAAAAAATGATGAAGGTGGACAATTGGAATATCGTCAAATCGGTTGTAGACATGCTTCTCTATTATAAAAGGCATGGATTTGGAAAAACGATACAGAACACTAGCGCATACTTAAAGTTGGTGAGAGACAAGGGGGAGTTCACGTGCTTCCCCTTTTCTTTCCAATTCGCAGTTTCAAGCAACGGAACGGTGAGCGCGGTCTGCCCCGCCAGCCTGTTTGGGTCGCACAATTTAGGCAATGCATTAAAGCAGAATTTGAAGGACATCTGGTACTCTAAGAAAGCAGAGACACTAAGAGATAAGTTCAAGAAATGCAAGTTGTCAGAATCTCTTGGTTGCTATCTCTTCTGTGTGGCGGAGCCTTCCCTACCCTTCACCGACCCCACGACCATAATAGACTACATGAGAAGGGGATTGGAAATTCTCCGTTAGCCTTATCGGTTCTATGAAAGAGATAAATATATTTTGAGACGAAACGATTCAAGAGGTTGTTGCGAATGAAGAAGAGAATGTTGAGTCTTCTTTTGGAGTTGTTGAAGGATTCCAAGAGGAGTGACAGAGAATTGGCCAAAGTCCTGGAGGTGTCACAGCCAACTGTGACCAGAATGAGAAGTAGACTTGTGAAGGAAGGAGTGATAAAAGAATTCACTGTGATACCAGACTTCGTAAAGATGGGATATGAGATTATGGCAATTAGTTGTGTCAAAAAGAAGACACCCATAACCGAGTTAAGCCAAGAAACTGTAGATTGGATGAAGAAATTTCCAAATATCATATTTGTGGCAAACGCTGAAGGCATGGGAAAGAACGGGATAATGATATCACTACACAAAAGTTACACCGAGTTTTCCAAATTCGTTAGAGAACAACTACAGCATTGGAAGGAAGATATACAAGATTATGACAGCATGCTCGTCAGCTTAAAGGGAATAATTCCCAAACCCCTGTCGGTGAAATACCTCGCGGAACTAGAAGAATAGTGAATTAGCTTTATTCTATACTTTTAAAATGTTGCATGAACACTAGACCAAGCAGTGTTTTAGATAGTCGTTCAAGGTTTTGCCAGGCACAACTTCTAACTTATAATCTCTGGTATCTATTGAGTGGTCAAAGTTCTTTTGTGGAACCACCACTTTCTTGAATCCCCACGCTTCAGCAGCCTTAATCTTCTCGTATAATCCTCCCACAGCGGTAACCAATATCGACTCGTCCACTCCCAGATTGATTTCACCAGTCACTGCCACATCTTGTCTAACAGGCTTGCCCTCGAGTAATGAACACAGAAGAATAGCCATCGTCACTCCTGCCGACGGACCGTCAACTCCATATGCCTGCGCAAAATCAATGTGGGTTAAGTAGTCCTGAGCGATGTCGACACCGTACTTTTGGAGTATTACGCTTCTGACCTTGGCTATGCTGTCGGATATGAAGTTCTCTCCTTTTGCTACGCCAGTCACTTTGAAGTATCCTTTTATTGGACGCTTTCTGGGGTTGCCACTGCTTTTGATCATTTGTGCCTTCACACACAAGACGTTGCCCGTTTTCTCGCCGCTGTAGGGATCTGACACTACGGCTAACCCGTAGATCTGTCCGAGCTTGTTGCCCTCTGGTTTGATCTCCAGTAGTTTGCCTCGTTCGTTTAGTTGGTGTTCGAGTATCTGCCTCTGTATAGTTTTGCAGTGTTTCTCTATGGCTTCAATCACGTGTCTTCTTTCCACAATTTTTGCGCCTTCGTTCGTTGCCAGAGTGGCAGAGGTCTTGATTATAGAGATAAGGGGTCTAAACTTTGTGGTTAAAGCGTCTCTTTTGTTGCTTCTACGCCTGCCTTCATCAATGATTTCTTCGCACGCCTCTCTGCTGAACGGAATTAAGTGGAAACGATTTATTTCTTGCGCAACAAACTGCACGTACTTTCTTCTGTTCTCCACCGTGTTAGGCATGTCGTTGTTCATTCTCACTACTTTGCCATAGCCGTAGATTCTGTCCATCAAGGCTGGATGAATCTGATTGATGCTGTCAAAGTTTCCTGCACCCACCAGAAATGTCATGCACGGCACTGGTTGTGTGGAAACCGACATCGCAGCTGTGTCTCCGCCGTGCCATCTTCCTCTCAAAGTGATTGACAGTTGTCCGTCTTCAAGAACTGTTAGGAGAGTGACCACCTCTTCAGGGACCAGGTTCTTGATTTCATCGATGTAGAGAATCCCTAAACACGCCCTGTGAACGTCTCCCCCCGAAACTCTTTGATGCTCCGGGGTTCCCATTCCTCCTGTCTGGTAGGGATCCCAAGCGATGGAACCGAACAACTGGGAACTTCGATGACCAGTGGCGTCTATAAAGGGAGCTTGCCCAGAACCGTTATCAACTATCAGTTTCGGGATGTCCGTTTGTTGAGAACCCGAAATCCCCTTTAACCCAGCTAACCCTCCAAGCCTAGAGAACCACCACATGAAGACGCCGAAGAAAACCAACCCTCCACCTGGAACAAACGTTATTGGGACAAAACTGGTAATCTGCTTGACGAAGTAGTCCACAAAGTTGTAGTCAAAGTATTCTTGTAATGTTTCTCCAAGGAATGGAGGATTGGCTATCCAATTTTGCCATGCTTGAAACATAAAATAGAACCCCATGGATAACAGAAACACACCTAAGGAAATCAACAGTATCTGCAAGAGTTTGAAGCCGGTTCGAGTTAGAAATTTTCTTTTGAAATCCTTTAACTTTTCCGCTTTTAACGCTTCTTTTCCTTTGCCTGCTTCATGGATCGAAATCTGGGGTTCACTGGGGAGTAAATCGTTTTTCCAGCATAAAACATCAAACAGCTTAAGATCGTTTTTCTTGTAGATTTGGGTGAGTTTTTCGGCTAGAGCTCGTCCGATTAGGGATTTGCCTGTGCCTGGGTCTCCTAAGAGTAGGAGGTATGGTCCGGGGCTCAGTCTGGTTTTGACTGCTGGTTTGTTTGCTTTGGGGTCTTTCCAGTCGTCATGCCACTTCGTTTTCTCGAGCCACTTCAGTTTGTGAGCCCATTCGTCAAGGCATAAGAAGCATTCTTGTAGTGCTCTTTCTTGACCTATGACCCATGACATTAAGTTGTCGTCTACTGGATAGTTCCCTGTGCTTTCAAAGTTTGCCCAGTCCCACTTCGCTCTGACTTTTTTCCCGTTGACCGTTTTTTGAAGGGGTTCGGTTTCTTTTCCGAAGTAGTCACTGGGCATAGAAAAGCACCTCTCGGACGTGTTTCGCGTCAGTTTTGTCTCCCCGTGCCTTGATAGAAGGTCAAGTTTCACTTGTTTTCTAGAATTATAGTCGTTATTTCACGTGAGGAATATTGTAGAAATAGATAGGAGAAAGGGTGATGACAACCCGAGATGATTTGGAGTTTTGCGTATGCGTTTGTGAGAGAGAGCCTCTATAGAGGGGGGAGAGAGAAAATCTTCTTCTTCATCTTCATCATCGTCTCGGGATGAAAACGCTAAGAAAATTTTGTTTTTCATCATCTGTCAAACGGAACAGGAATTCTAGCTGTCTGATTTTGAAACAGACGCTACCTAGAGTTTGGTTAAGTTTCACTGCATTGATAGAAGTTGAAAACTCTATTTTCAGGGGGGTCACCATTAAGATGCAAAGACTATGGCGAAGCAACTTTTCACAAGCCCAAAATAACATCTACCACACTGAAGAAACTTAACGTGGTCGGATGTATATCCTCGTGGAGATTCTTCGTATTTTTTGGCTGATCATAAGCGTTATATCATTTCTACAATGTCACTTATACTAACGAGTGTTGAGGGAAACGGATAATGTCTGAACAAAAACGATTAAAGGAACTACAAGAAAAGGCGTGAGATATTTCTGTGACCGCCCCAGCAATTTCCCCACTGGACGACCATACAACTGCTGTGAGAGTGTTCTGTTGGCTTTGAAGGATTATCTTAACATAGATTCTAATCTGATTCCTAAAATTGGCACAGGAATAGGTGCCGGAGTGTCTTTGAATGGACTACTTTGCGGCTCCATCTCTAGTGTGGCTCTTGCAGTAGGCATCAAGTATGGAAGAACAAGTCCAGAGGAAAGCCCCAAACCCATATGGGACATAGTTGACAAATACGTGGCTGAGTTTAAAGACAAGTTTAGGTATGTGAACTGTAGGGAACTAACCGGTTTAGATGTGAAGACTGAAGAAGGGATGAAGACGTATCTTGTAAAGGTTCACGACTACGCATGCGTTGAGAGACTGAAATTCGCGGTTGAAAAAGCCATACAAATACTCCAAAAATAGCTTCCCGAGACATTTTCTTTTTGCATTTGGTGTGAAAGGAAAAATACACGTTGTTAGTGAAATCTTTTCAGACGTCGTATCTGAGTTTCGGGCCGCTTTCAATTATTGACAATTTGTCGCAGAAACTGTTCATTGTATATCCGCACTGAAAAAAGGGGGAGGATGTGTGTCGGTTTTGAGTCTAGATGGGGGAGTTACGCGCGCGCACTCCAGGTTCAGCAGATACTACTGTCCAGTCTTGGAAGGCGTATAAGGGGGCACTTGGTTCAGAGTAAGTCACTATTCCAGTTCTGATGAACACCCTCAAGTCGGGCAGAGTGGTCTTTATGATTGTTGCTGCAACGTAATCACCTAGAATAGCGGTTTTCGGAACGCTGGCTTGTAGGCTTATTATTGTTGTGGATATTTCTGTGCCAGGTGGATACATAGTACTTAAGGACACTGGCAGTGTTGGTGAGAACGTTACAGGGCCAGTTTTTGCGCCGTCAAAAATCAGCGAGGCAGTGTTGGATGGTGACGGGCTTGTTGGGGAGACATCTACTTGGTAAGGTAGCGTCACAGATGTTTCTAGCGGTTTGGACTTTCCGGGATTGATGGGCACTATGGGCTGAAGTCGCGCGGCCGTAATAAGTGGTCGAACGGTTCCTGTGATGGGTTCAGAAAGCCTATTGCCATCATGTCGAACCTCGTGCACGTATATGGTGAACACCGCTGGTATCTCTAGTCTATAGCCGTATTGCCCAACAATGTAGTTTGTCTGTGGGAAGGCTATGTTCTGTAGTATTGGCGTTCCAGTTCTGTCGTAGATGCTGTGCCATCTGAACCTGTAGTTGCCGCTTGCTGAACCTGGCACTATGAAGCTGAAGCCTAAGCCAGTGCCCATGTATAAGCCAGCGAACTGCCCGTCAGGTCCAAGTGTGAAGACGTCAATTGTTGTTTCTGGGTCCGTCCATTGGAAGTTGACTTCCAACGCGAAGGTTTTTAGGCCCGTAACCTCGTCGCTCCTAACCTCAACTGCGTAGACTCTCCATTCGCCTGCTTCGTATCTCCACCGCCAATCTAGGCTTCCTCTGACAACTCCTAGGTCGTAGAGTACCTCTTCGTTTGATGGGGCTGGCGTAATGGTGTTTAGTCCTGAGCTCAGGTGTACTACTGCAACGTAAGTGTAGGGCAAGATTCGTGTTGTTAAGCCAGCTGAAGACTGTATCTGAACCTCAACGAGTCCTTCATGTACGCCGCTTGTCGCGGTCTCCAGAGTATTGAGAATACCGTTTATCCAAACTGCTCCGCCTGCGGGGACGGTCTTTGACATTGGACTGAGGCTAACAGATGTGTCCTCTTCTCTCGCATATTTTGTGATGGCCACGGTGAAGGGAACGCCTGGAAGAGCGGGTCGTCCTGTGTTCTTTGTTCCCTCAACTCTGACAACAATCTTGGAGGATGTGCTGTTGAGTCTGTCATAAAGGTTGCCAACCATAGCTTCTTGAGTTGTTTCTGTGTCGTAGGAATAGTTGTAGAGTCTTAGCTCTGTTTCTTGCATGATGCCATCGCCGTTTTCGTCTTTCCACTCGAAAATCCAGAGTCTGTATCGGTAATCCCATGTGTAGTCGTAGTTTGTATCGAATTTGGAGAAATCTACAACCAGATTGAATCTGGTTAAGGTTGAGCCTACGAAGTCTGATGGGTCATATAGGTAGTTGACGCGTCCATCCCCAACTGTTGGAATGTCCAGCGTGCCCGAAATTGTGTCTTCACCTATCTTCGCATATTTCAAAGCCCTGCTGCTGACTATCTCTAAGTCTGTGGTGCCCAAGTTTTCCACGAGCAATTTGAACTCGTTTGCTGTACCTGGTTTCATTCTGCCAAAGAATAGGCTTCCAGAGGGGACATTGGATAAATCAGGGATTTGCGGGTTTGGAACTGTGAATGTGTTGGCCAATGTTGAGGTAAAGTAGTCTGGGATGCCGGCTGCCCACTGCAGGTACCATGCCTGAGCCAATATTTCTTGAAGATTGCTCATAGATTCGGTGGAACTTATCTTGAAGCCAGGGTCAGGTACGTCTCCTTTTGCGAGCAATACAGCCTTGTAGGCGTCGACTCTACCAGAGGCTTGAACCAGCCCGTTGTATCCCAAGTCTTCAGCTGTTGTCTGGAGGATTGTGCGTATCGTCTGTGGATTTGTCAGAGTCTTGCCAGTGGCTTCCAGCATTAGTGCCACGACTCCTGCGGTTAAGGGAGTCGATTGGCTTGTGCCACTGAAAACGGTATAGCCGCCCCTGAATATGCCCGCAATGTCGAACGAGAATGCTCCCACGTTCATCACGTCTGGTTTGATCTCACCTACAGGAGTTGGGGCTCTTGCGCTCCAAGCGATTACGTCGTCAACCTTGCCATACGGAGAGTTACCAAACTGGTAGCCTACTGTATGGAAGGAGGTTGAAGCGCCAACAGTTATAACCATGGACGCGCTGCCTGGCGATGTAATAGTGCCGTAACCGAAGCCTCCGTTGCCAGCCGCGTGAACAATTATCGCTCCTGGGAAGCTAGGGTCGAGAAAACCCGGTGTTGCCAAGCCGTTCTCGAACATGCTCTCAAAGTCGTATCCGAAGCCGAATAAGTCGTAAACCTGGCTCGATATGCCCCAGCTGTTGCTTATGATGTCAGCTCTCTTCGAGCCAGTGTAGTAGAATTTGCCACTTGCGTCGACGTCAAAGCCAGAGGCCCAGAGCATTGCTGGTTCGGTGTTGCCAAACCAGAGGGCCTTTGCGGCTAAGATTTTGGCTTTTGGAGCAATTCCTGGGAGCTTGACGGGACCAACGGTTGGGATGTTGAAGGTCCAGAGGCCTCGTGAGGCAACGTTTCCTGCGGTATTTGTGCCGTGTCCTCCATAGTCGTAGAATATGGACATGTAGTTGCCGGTTCTGTCCCATCCTGGGTAGAAGCGGGCGTTTGGTCCGAACCACAGAAGTGTGTCGTAGAAGAAACCGCCTAACACACCGATGGTGCGGTCTGGGAATCCGTCGCCCGTGGTGTCCAATCTTGTTACGCGGTCTCCCCAATAACTGAGGGCTACGTCGTCAGTGAAGTCCTTATTGTTGTTCAAGTCCACATACGCTGTGTCATAGTCTCCAGCTGTTGTTGGGTCTGTCAGAAGCACGCCCACTCTATAGAAGGCAGAAGGAACACCTGACTCAGATGTCATACTAAACTTATAGCCGCCAAGTCCGGTTGGGATTGTGCCTATTTTGTAATTTACCGTCAGAACTGGCAGAGTGAGTTTGTATGGATAATACAGTACGGGTTGGTGTCCGATTGTTGGTATGTATCCTCCAACAGCAGTGAATGTTGTGAAAGTTAAGACCTGGGATTCGTCAGCGTCCAACACTAAAGGCTCTCGACCTCCTGCCCCACCACCAAGCGACACATAGTCTAAGGCGTCGATTAGGTCGGGATGGGCATAGTCTGTTCCAGTGTCAACAACTGCAACCGTTACACCTTCTCCAGTGAGTCCAAACTCCGTGAACAGCTTGTTGACTCCGAGCAACTCTCGCATTTGGTACATGTCAGTCTCAGGCACAATGTTGTTTGGGTCAGGAGCCAGCAAAGTAGGGTCTGGCACAACGGGCTTCATTTTTGTCCAAATAGCGCTGATTTCTGCTATGCCCTCGATTGCCTCCAAGTCTCCTACAGTTGTCACTCCTCTTGCGAAAAACTCGCCTGAGGGAACTCGCCTTACGTTGCCAAGCTCTACATAGGCTCTTGCTTCTTCTATGCCAGCGCTTGAACCATAAATTGAAACCAGTATGGGCGCATCTTCACCTAATTCGCTTATCAGTGCTGCTTGAGGAATGCCATAAATCTTAGACTTGGGATTGCGAGAAAGCGCTTGACCGTTTTCTGGTGACACTACGGAAACGGTTGTTATGGTCATTAATGGAGACAAAAGCAGTGTTGCCATTAGCAGTAAAGTCAGAGTTTGTGCTGTCTTCTTCAAATTTTTATTCACAATTTCAATCCTCTCTCTTGCACCTAAGGTGCAAACTATTATTGTAATAGATCACTAAATAAAATTAACGGAACTCCCGTTCCTAGAAGGGCCGTATAATCGCCTAGTTATGGATGGTGCGGGGGGTGGGACTTGAACCCACGAAGGCCTACGCCAGAGGATCTTAAGTCCTCCCCCTTAGACCTGGCTCGGGTACCCCCGCCACATCACAAAATCTGCAGTTTCAACTATAAAAGTTACTTTCCACCACCTCTCAAGATTTTTAAGCCTCTGGATAACCTCATATAAATGACGTCTCTGACTGGGCCCGTAAACAAAACCATGTTGGGCTTTGTCGGGAAGCGCAGTCAGGACAGCGCAGCAGCCCCCTATAGGCTTCAGGTCTGGGGAGAGCTGTTGGTCACGGGTTCAAATCCCGTCGGGCCCGCCACTAACCAGATTCGCTTTTCAAACAAACGTTATAACATTGATGAGTCTATGTTAACACATAACGATGGAAAGTTTGGTGTTTCACTGTGGCTTCTGAAAAGGAAAGGAAAAAAACTCTAAGATTCGTTTTCGTGACGGTTCTCGCTGTCTTTGTCGTTCTCATGATCTTTTCATATTTTTTTACAATGCCCTTGGGATTAGTACTTTTCTATTCCACTTCAAACGGATCAGCCATAAGCACACAATCTTATTACCCACCTATAGAGTTCTTCATGTTCTTCGGCTTTAACATCCCAATAGCCTTTAGCGGTGGGGTAATCTTCATGCTTCTTTGGATTCTCTTCATCACCTGCTTTATCGCTGCTTGGAAGCTAAGGGAAAACTTCTTACAAGCGATTAAAAAAGGCATCTCGCAGTCGATGATAAAACTTTTCGGTAACAATCTCTTCACCATGCCTATCATATCGAGCATGCTTCTCGTGTCTTTTATTTTGATAGACTTCTTTCAAGAGGAAGTCGCTGGTGTTCCCACAGGTGGGATACCGACGGAACAAAATCCCTTTCTCACCTTCTTCCGATTAACATACGCCCCCTTTGTTGAAGAACTTAGCTTCCGTGTGAGCTCCATAGGCTTTCTCCTAATCTTATACTTATTTGTGGTTGGGAGAGAGCAGCTTGCCAAACTGTCTACTGGGCAAGTCTTGAAACTTATGATATTGACTCTGTTGTACCCTGACAAAGCGAAACGATGGCTCGGCGTCAAAACTGTGAGCGATTATGGCATCAGAGCCATTAGCATATTTGAATGGATTACGATCATCATCACGTCCGTAGTTTTTGGTGCGGTTCACTATCTTTATGGTGGCGGTTGGGGACCTGGAAAAATCACAACTGCTACGCTGGATGGCTTGGTCTTTGGTCTCACATATCTCATGTATGGTGCTCAGGCTCCCATACTCTTGCATTGGTTCTTCAACTATTATCTCTGGTTTTTCACTGAAGACTTTGCCCTAAAGTACTACCCAAGCGTATATCCACTCTTTAACATCTTTGCATTTGGAATCCTAACACTTGGATGCCTTGGTTTTGCAATGCTCTTCGCTATCGGGATAGGCAAGATAGTGAAAACGCACCCGCCAGAGCCATCAGTTACGCCGAGTTCTCCTACATCTCTTCAGAAAGATGTTTAATTTCAACAGTCCTTTGAACCCTCTTCTTCATGTCCCGCAAAACGACTTTATTCTCCTTCAACTCCTCCGCTCCAACAATAATGGTGTATGTAATGTTTCTTCGGTCTGCATCTTGCAGTGCCTTTGAGACTGTTCGTCCTAAGACTTCAACCTCGACGGATATGTTAACATTCCTTAACATCAACGAAAGTTCCATGGCCTTTGCCCTCATTTCCTCACCGATTGGGATGACCATAACTCGCCTCTCCGCCCCGATTGTGGTGAAAACTTTCTGTTTCTTCGTGGCGAGGGCAAGGCGGTCTATTCCATGAGCAACTCCTACGGCTGGGGTGGGTTCGCCGCCAAACAGCTCTATCAGCTTGTCGTAGCGTCCTCCGCCGCCGACTTCACGTTCCAGTTCGGGAACATAAGGCTGAAACACCATTCCAGTGTAGTATTCGAGACCACGGGCAAAACCAGCCTCTATCAGGTTCTCAAACTGTACACCGCTTTCTTTTACCAAATCGAGAATGTTCTGAAGGTTTTCGACAGCAGCCACGGCACCGTCATAACTACTGACAACACTTTTCGCTTCCTTGAGAACCTTAGAAACATCCTTTCCCCTTGTCTCCAGAATCTTTTTTAGAGTTGTGGTGGCGACTTGTGAGACTCCAGTTTCTTGGGCGACTCTTAATGCCTCATCCCACTGCTTATTGTCTAGCAGTTGCATAATCTGATTTTGCTGTTCTTCTGCGACCCCTTCTTGACTTAGGATTCCCCGTATTATTCCCACGTGGCCGATTTTGAACCAATAGTTACGTAGCCCCAGCCTTTTCATTAGGTCGTGGGTGATGATGAGGATTTCGGCGTCTGCCTCTGGTTTGTTGGAGCCAATAAGCTCGTAGTTTGACTGCCAGAATTCTCTGTAGCGCAAATACTGTGGCTCATCATAGCGGTAAAGGCTTCCACAACAATAAAGCCTAAGGGGCTTCGGCTCGTTCATCATTTTTGTCGCAATCAACCTGGCTATGGAGGCGGTGAACTCTGGTCTCAAGGCAATCTTTCGACCGCCGAGATCATCGAAAGCGTACATGCGTTTCCTAATTTCTTCTCCAGACTTGGCTGCCAACAACTCGTAAGATTCCACAATTGGGGTGATTACCTCGTCGTAACCGTAGAGATGAGCAAGTTCTCTCGTAACTTGCTCTACGTACTTCATCTTTTCTGCTTCTTTTGGTAGAAAATCTCTCATTCCTCGGATTGTTCCAAATTTTGGCATTGAATCACCTCTCTTCCATCACCATCCAGACTTAGTTTTTGATTTTTCTCGTGTTTTCTCGTGAAAATTGGGGCATAAAGGCGCGTGGACATAATTTCTCCATGAGGCTTCACTTTAAGGTCAGTTGTGAGAGAGAATAATAGACGATTTCTCCTCTTCTGTTTATGACTGCAAGTACAAGCTTTTTCTTAAGACTTTGAACACATTTTAGGGCACGTGCCAATTCTTCTACAGAAACGGGCTGGCCTTCTTGAATCACGAAGATTAGGTGTTTGGCGATTTCCTTTCCGTATTCCCCCCGCTCATAGACACGGAAGTCTATTCCTAATCCGAAGCCCTCTCTTGCCACGTATCCTCGGCTCCTCAAGTCTCGATAAACCAGATACTTTACCCACGCGTTCTTGTCAACGGACTGGAAACACTGAAGTAGATTTTGAACCCCCACCTCTTGTCCAGTTTTTTCATCTTTAACTTCAATGATTCCCTTGCTGAGGAGAAACAACGCCTCATAGAAGGTGAGCAACAGATTTCCGTTTTCAGAGACACCGTAACCTCGGGAAGAAAGCCCTTCAATGCCCTGAAGAGAGGAAACTAAGACTCCGTTCTCTTTGAGGGTGCTCTCTATTTTCATTAGTTCAACGTTGCGCTGTTCTTCAATCTGTGGTTCTTGTTCACGCAAGGCTACGGCCTTCTGGTCAACAACGAATACGTTGCTCGCATAGATTTTAGAATTACCTCACTTAGAGTGGATAGAATTAGAGGTTACACATAAGCTTTAGTGAAGAAGGTGACTTCCAAAAACTTTGTTTCTTCATTATGTAAGGGGTTCGTTTTTCATAACGATTCCCGCTTCAAAGGATTATACGTGTATGTCTCATCAAAATCAATCTACTCTCCTCTCATCCACTCCACTACATCTTGCCAAACCAGCATTATCACATACCCAACGGTAAAGAAATAAACCACTCCTTCCACCAACCCACCAGATATACTTCCGTCACTAAACAGTAAAACGTTCATTATTATAGTTCCAAACAACCGAGCATACATGAAGCACACCACTCCAACCAACAGAAGAAAAACAACCTTGTCCAACGAAGCAGAAGGGCTCAGTTCTCTCTTAATACGAAGCAGCACCCACGCCATACCAGCGAGAATTCCAAGGTAAACTGGGATATACACGTAAAGAAGACCATGCCTAGCAAAAAAGCTAGCCAGAAAACCAGCCTCATACCTTTCCAAAGGATAACCAAGATAACCCCCATAAAAAGTTGATAACACGTCGAATACTCCCAGAACTGGCAAAACCAGTATCACTTTGTCAAGACGGCTTAAACCCATATTCTGAACCGCCCGCTTCTTGGAAAGTGATTCATGAGAACCACTTTCTTTTCTTTCAATGTATTGATTTCTTGAGTTTGGTTGTGGATAGAATCCCAGTTTCGCAGATTATGGCGCTTACATATTTATGTGGTGTGATGTCGAAGGCGGGATTAAGCACGCTAACCCCGTTTGGGGCGATTCTTTGCGAACCAAGGATTGTGATTTCCTCGGGGCTTCTTTCCTCAATGGTTACTTCTTTTGAGGAGTGGGTTAAGTCAAAGGTTGAAGTGGGAGCCGCAACATAAAACGGTATGTTATGTTCGTGGGCTAACACTGCGATGGTGTAGGTGCCGATTTTGTTTATCACAGCGTCTCGAACTATTCTATCGGCGCCAACTATAACTTTCTTTACGAATCCTTTGGACATAGCATATCCAACCGTGCTGTCTGTTATCAACGTGACTGGGATGTCGTCGCGTTTCAGCTCAAAGGCTGTAAGTCGAGTTCCCTGGAGTTTTGGTCTTGTTTCGGTTGCTATAACCTTTATTTTTTTGCCTTGTCTCCATGCGGTTCGTATGACTCCGAGTGCCGTTCCGTAGTCTACTGTAGCTAGGCTACCTGCGTTGCAGTGAGTCAGAACAGCATCCCCATCGTTAATCAATTTGGACCCATGTCCCCCAATCATGCGGTTAATCTCAACATCTTCATCCGACATTTTTTGAGCTTCTTTAACCACAACTTCAATTACAGCCTTCACGTCACCTTTGGCTTCCTTGGCTTTCTTCAAAACTCGGTCAACAGCCCAAAAAAGATTCACGGCTGTGGGTCTGGTTCGCCTCAACGTGTTAGCTGAATTTTCGAGTTCCTTTAACAATTCCTCTTTTTCCCTTGCCTTTGAATTGTAGGCGGTTAGAGCTAGACCATAGGCTGCCGCTACTCCTATGAGTGGAGCTCCTCGCAACCTCATCTCCTTGATGGCTAAGGACAGTTCTTCACAATTCCCGATGCTCAGAAATCTTGTGGTAGTAGGCAGTTTTGTTTGGTCTATCGTAACCACTGTGCCGTCTTTCCACTCTATAGTTCTCATGGGACTGCACCATCCAACCTTTCTAGTCTCCACTGGCTTTTATTTTTGTCACTCGAAAGCAATCATATCCTTAAAGCATACTAGAGTTACATAGTAGTCTGAGGAATACTTACATGGAAAAGGAATTCACAAAACTATTAACCAACAACTTTGGACAAAAATATTCAGAGATGTTGGGTATAAACTTAGGAAGGCGAGACGAAGGAGAAATTTTCAAGTGGTTCTTAGCATCCGTTTTGTTTGGCGCCCCAATATCCGAAAGCGCAGTCATAAAGACCTACAGGTGCTTCGAGAAACGGAAAGCGCTGAGCCCTCAAAGGATTTTGGAAACTGGATGGGATGGTTTAGTTGAGATATTAGACGAAGGCAGCTACACCAGATACGATTTCATATGAGCTTTTATATGTTTAGAAGCAAAATAGCTTTGGATTCAGTAAGTTGGGAGGAAGCGTTTTATGGAAGAAATTATCAAAGTTATGAAAGAGTTGCATTCGTGTCGCATATGTCAAGACACTTGTTTAAGAGGCATGGTATGTTGCCCATTTCCAGAACCATTAATTGGAAATTGGCAAGCAAGTTTTGCCCTTGTTGGAATCAATCCGGGACCAAGCACGCACGATTTTGAAGACTTGAATCGATATATAGCTCATTACTCGAACCCCAAGAAGTGTGGTTTAGATTTAAAAGAACGTTGGCAAAGAGGATATTTTGAGGCATATAAAAGACTTGTAAATCAAGAATCAACTCTTGACGATTTTAATAAGCATGCGGTGATACTCAACATAATAAAATGTTCAACCGTGGATATAAGTAAAATTAGGGGTCAGCGTCTTGAATTGGCAAAAGCCAATTGCATAGGTTACTTGACAAGACAACTTGAAGCTATAGAGCCCAAGGTGATTCTGACACATGGCAAATTTTCTTGCTGTGCAATAACAGATATGCTAAGGAATAGAACAAAATATACCGTAATTTCCACTTCTTGTGATATCGACACTTTAGCTAAAGAAATCCATACGCGCCCACATTATATCGATGAAATTTCAAAAGAATACGTGATAGCAAAAAATGGAGATGGACGTAAAACTTTGTTCCTATTCAATTGGCATCTTTCGCGTTATGGGATTGCTGTGAATAGATTAAAAAAGAATATCGAACAGAAAAAAAGAATTGTAAAGCAAATGCTTTCAATGCCAAAATAGATTACTTTGCATAACAGTGCTTTTATGAAAGGAAGTGTGTCTATACCCATAATTCACAATGTTGATTGATCAATTCACTCTCCCGAGTAAAACTTCGTGCCTTTTTCGTCCGCAAAATGAGAACTCCCTTGTCACTTGGAGGAAAATTATGCGAGGTATGATTTAAATATTGATTATACCTAATAACAATACATGGAAAGGAGTTGCCTTAATTGTCCAATTAACGAAATACCTCTTTCCAAGAGAAAACGGCATGGAAACTGTAATTTTGATCTAAAAACCGAAAAGACCATTTGTTGTGCCTACAAATGCCGTAAGATATCAGCACACGAATTAGGTAAACGATTCAATTGCCCTGAATCAACTATTGACAGAACTCTTGAACACTACGGAATTGCAAGAAGAACTTTAGTAGAAGCACAGGCACTAAGATTTGAAAGAGCCTGGACTTTTCCATATACAGATTATGTAAATGAGCTCATCAATAAGGGCTGGAAGGATCAACTTTCAAAGTTAATTGCTGTTATGCTCTTAACAGACGGAACTATCACTTTTCCAAAGTTAGGAAGAAGGTACAGAAAGGGAAGATATAGGAGTGTAGTAGCCTTTGGTGGAAGGGAAAAACTAAATCACAAAATCTTTGCCGATTTAATGAAGTATACCTTTGACATCAACCCTTCTTCGTTCTGCATAGAGGTAGGAAAGGGGTATTTCATGACAATTTACGAAAGACAGGATGTAACGCCTGTAATTGATCAGCTTATGGCGTTATCACCAAATTATAAGAAAAGTCCAAATCGCAAAGAGAACCTGAAAGAATATCTCAGCCAGCCCCAGCCTACTTTAAGTTTCCTATCAAGTGAACCTATCGATTTTCTGAATGAAGCCGTAAGGCTTGCAATGAATTGCGAAGGCAGCATCGGCGTATATTTTAATATTATGGGCGCTGTTTATGGAACGTTAAATTTCGCTTGTGCTCATCCTAAGCTTGCAAAAGAGTGGAATGAAATTTTCTTTAAAGTTTTTGGTACTAAAGGTAGATTAAGCAAACGTACTGAAAGATGGAGTGGTATCCAAGGTTTAAGAATCTTAAAGCTTGAAACTTTGGAAAAATTTGAGAAAATCGGCGGTTTCATTGGTACGATCAAAATAACGGAAAAAAGTAAGCATTATTCTGGTCTACGTAAAAATAGCATCTTAAAAGCAATATTATGGGCCAGTAAGAATCTACGATTACCAAGAGATATAAAACAAGTCCAAAAACATATGATAATGCGTAAGGTAGTTGAGAGAATTGAAAAAGGAGATGCTAGATCAATTAATAAAATCTCTTGGTCGGAAGTTCTCCGATGAACTTGAAATTGATCTGAAATCAGCAGATGACAAAGAAATATTCAAGTGGTTTTTAGCTTCAATTCTATTCGGTGCTCCGATTAGAGAGTCCTCAGCCATAAAGACTTACAAATGTTTCAAGAAATATGATATACTCACGCCACAGAAAATTATTCAAACAGGATGGCAAGGGTTAGTTGACATACTGGATGAGGGAACGTATACAAGGTATGATTTTCGTACCAGCGACAAACTCTTGGAGGTAATGGGCAATTTAGTCATAAGGTATGAAGGAAACCTTAATCTCCTTCATGAAAAGGCTGCAGATTCCTCAGACCTGGAGAAACGACTGAAAGAGTTGGGAAAGGGTATAGGTGATGTGACCGTGGGCATTTTCTTGAGGGAACTCAGGGGAATCTGGAAGAAAGCTAACCCTGAACCCACGCCTTTGGTTGTTTCAGCAGCGAAAAATCTGGGAATACTAAGGGAAGGGAGACCCCAAGAACTCTTGGGAGAACTGGAGAGATTTTGGATTGAAAACAAGGTTAATGGAAAAGATTTTGTAAACTTTGAGACGGCTTTGCTTCGCGTTGGAAAAGACTTCTGCAGGAAAAAGAAATGTGGTGGATGCGCGCTTCGACGATTTTGTTCTGTCACTCCATTGGCCTAATCTTAGTGACAACTTCGATTGGACAACGCTTTGGTGCTTCTAACCTTTTTTGCCAGTCGTCCCCAACGGCGATGAGAGAGAAAATGCCCGACACCTCAGCCCTTGCTTTCTGAACCAATTTGACTAATGCGGCTTGGGTTTCTCCGGTCTTTATCATATCGTCTACTATGAGCACACTGTCTCTCGTTCTTAAGGCGTTTTTAGGTATGTACAACGTCATAGTCACACCAGAATCTCTTAGCACATACGTTTCTTCCAGAAAGGCTGGAACCCCCACCTCTTTACCCCTTTTTGCAATCGCTAGATTCACGCCTAAGGAGTCGGCGACCATTGTTGCGAGGGGTATGCCATCCACTGCAGCGGTCAAAACCTTAGTGACCCTTTTCCCAGCAAAAGTGGAAAGAGCATGTTGTGCAGCCTGCCTAAGTATGTTGAAGTTGCCAATAATCCAGGTGTTATCGAAGTATCCTTCTTCGTTGAACCGTATTCTTCTGCGAAGTTCAATCTCAAGTCCGACAAGTTTTGTTAAGATTTTCTCAAGCTGTTTCGCTCTTGCAGTGTTTGGCAAGACGTGACCCTTCGCATACCTACTTAAAACAGTCACTGGCAACCCAGTCTTGCTAGACAACTCCCGATAGGTGAACTGCTTCTTTGCAGCTCTCAGCAGCTCAACGGTCATTAACCGCAGTTTCAGATCTTCTGCGTGTGTGCTCATTCTCTCATCCCTTTTATACAACAAAGCATCAAACTTTGAGTAGTGGCACTATATTTTTAGCTTTGTGCAATTAATAACTTTCGTCCAGAATAGACACTGCCCGTAAAACTAGAGATTTCTTTTCCACTAAAAGTATGAAAAAGATTACTTGCTTGTCCAATACTTTCTGGCTACGCATATCATCTCGTAATGTGTTGTTTGTAGCTGTTCAACTTTGCCAAAATGGTTCTTCATGAGGTTTCGAAGTTCTTCTGGGGCATAGTAATATTTGTAGATTTCATAGGTTCCTTTATCTGTATCTCTGACCTGAACCTGCTCTTTTCCTCCTTCTTGTCCTCTCCAGTAACTGTCAGAAATCACAAGCCAACCATTCTCTCTTAGAACTCTTGCAACTTCCCTTAGAAACGTGTAGTTCCTATTCACGGGAATGTGAGCAAGTATCCAATTCAATGTTGCACCATCAAAGGTGCGGTCTTGAAAGGGTAGGTAAAATCCGTCAGCCAGAATCCTATAAATTTCGGATTTAAGTCCCAAGTTTTTGGCTTTTCGTCCACATCTTATAAGAATACTTGAAGAATAGTCTAGGCTTATCACACTCGCGCCATTTTCTGCCAAAAGTGTCGACCAAGTTCCAACTCCGCAACCAATGTCGATAACTTCTTCTTCAGGTTTCACCATTGTGATTAATGTTTCAGCAACTCTGTCGTAGCCTTCTTTGTAATTAGGATCAGAGAAAGCGTTTTTCTGTTTGGACCAACTATTGTAAAACTCTACGTATTTGTCAGTGTAAGCTTCGTAGTACTGTCTCATTGAACCTAAGAGTTTGTGGAGATCATCCTTTTCTTTCAGTCTTCTTCTCTTTATTATTTCGGGCACCTACTCTCCCTTCTAATTCAAAGAGAACTAGCATTTGGCTTTCCACGTTTTCAAGCTAAAATCTAAGAGTTCTCTGCCTTCTTCGGCGAAGTAGAAGTTTCCCTGAAAGCGCTTTCCATCTAACAGCAACGGGAGCCAGTGTTTATCATCCTGCCACATTTCCTCGTAAGGAACATCTCTTATAGCAAACCACCGCAAAAACCCTTCTTCGCTGGGTTTGGGTTCGCCTTCAAATGTTCTTGTGGAAAAAACATAGACAATCCAGTCCAGTTCTTTTCTGTCGCCAAAGTAGAAGTTCAGTACACCGTGAAATCTGAGATTTGACGCTCTCAAACTCGTCTCTTCAAATATTTCTCTTTTCACACATTCCTCTGGAGATTCGCTTCCTTTCAATTTGCCCCCAACCCCATTCCATTTGTCTCCCCCAAACAGATTTCTAGACTTTTTCTGAAGAAGAAGCCTATCGTCCCTTATGATGTGACACAACGTGGCAACTATAGGTATTCGAACCACTTCCTAGATGGAGTTTCATGAATAATTAGTGAGAGGACAAATAAATGATGTGAGTAGCGTACAAGACAATGAAAAACGAGTAGAGGAAATCATGGCAAAACTACTAAAGGCTCAGAGGACTATGAGCTATCGGCTTATCGACGAAGAGTTGTCACAGAAAAGACTACGTTGGTATGATGAAAACAAAGACAAATTAAATCTCAAAGGTTCGAAGTAGGGAAAGCAAAACGTTTGGCTCGTACGAATGAGATTGAGGTGATACTGGTGAGCTGTCCAAGGCGCGGAGAGAGAATGATAGTACTGTGTGGGAGAGGTTTGTCATGAATTCGGGGGAGCTGTTGATCACAGTTAGAGAGTGCATGTGTAAAAACAAGTGTGTTTTAGAGCCATAGAGTGATCACGTGAATAGCGCGCGCAATTTCGCTTTTTCTTTTGCTACGTGTATTCGTGTTTTACTGTTTAAAAGTAATGCTTAAATACACACTCAGAATCTATATTATTTAGTAAGATATGCGATACAGGGAACCGGAATGTGGCTGAAGGGAATAGCGTTACTAACATTATTCATTTCTGCTGGGGTCTTAGTCACCTTTGTTCTTCTGGATGGAACGGTTATGGGGAAATTGTTGGGAAGCGTGACTTTGCCTAACGTGGGGACTGTCAAGGCTGTGGGAGTCGGGGTTTACTGGGATAGTAGCTGCAGTAATCCGGTTACCTCTATTAATTGGGGAACAGTCAATCCTGGGTCAATAAAGGACGTTACGGTTTATATCAAAAATGAGGGAAATGCACCTGAAACTTTTTCTTATGAGACGAAGAACTGGAATCCAGCAACTGCCTCGAGTTACATGAGTCTTAATTGGGATTATGGGGGCCTAGTTATTGCTGTGGGTGGAGTGGTTAAAGTGACGTTGAGTTTGTCGGTTTCTAATACAATTGAGGGAATAACGAACTTTAGCTTTGACATAATCATCATTGGAAGCGGTTAAACCCGTCTCATAAGTTGCTTTTGTACATGCAGGATATCTATAAAAATGGACAGTGCGAAGATTGTTAGGTAGATTAAGTGTGGGATTATGAGTTCAAAAGGCACATATAAGGGGAACATAAAGAACGTGGGTGTCAGAACTGTGAAGATTGGTATGAGCAAGGATAGGTTTGATGAGTGAGGCTGTAATAGAGTTTGCATATCTCTTGTCTTGAAGAGAATTGTGAAAGAAATTAGGAAAAAGATCCATTCGGTTAGGATATTCGCGGAACTCGTTATTACAGTTCTCATTCCGTAATCGCTTGTGGTGACTGGCCACAATAATTGGGCTCCTCCGGTTATACCGTCACCGACGAGAGGATGCACTATGAGAGCTGCGAAATATGGTGCGGCTTTTTTCCTATAGAATACGAAGGCTGGAAGGAATAGTAAGCAGAGGATTATGATTGAGTGCGTCGGTCCTCGATGTTTTAATCCCGGGATCAGTAGGTCGATGTCTTGTATGATCGAGAGTGCAAATAGCAAAGGAATGTTTACGTCTACTTGTGCTAGCTTTGACACTGCTTTTCCAGAGAGGTATCCGGTGGCCAAGTGTCCGACGGCGTACATTATTCATTCCTTCGTTATATCTTTTTTTACGTCTATTGTAGGAGTTGTAAACGATGTCTTTTACGCGTGCTTGTTAACTTTATCACCGGCCGCCTTGTATTTATATAGGCTGAATGACCGGTCGATACATGGTCTGAACGCCAAGGTAAGGGTAAGTACATGCCTCTATGCTGAGGGATTCTCCTGTGTTTTTGCTTGGTGTTCTCTTATAATTGCTGCGGTTGATAATGTGAGGGTTAAGGCGAGTAGGCTTATGGTGATTGGTGTTAGGCGTATGCCCCAAGGCGTATAGTTTAGTAGGAGGCCTACTATAGGCACTAAGGCTAGGCTCATTCCTATGCTTAGTGCGATGCGTTCTATGTTGTCAAGTTCCTTTGTTGGTGTTGGAATCGGAACTTTTGTTGGAAACAATGCCTTTATGAGACTGTATCCCGGCAAAAACAACACGAAAATTGAACCGAGTAGGTATCTTGCGTAGACGATTGGGTAGGCGTCTTCTGGGACTGTGAAGACCAGCATTGCGGTCGTTATGGTTAGGATAACCGTTGTCCAGTACCAGAAGGCTTGGGTTGAGCGTAAGTATTTGGTGAAATGTAGCCGAATTGGCGGGGGAGTTTCTTTTAGAGTTATTTTTCCTTCGCTTTGGAGTTTTAGGACTTGTTCTACTATCTTATGTCTAGGTGAGGAAAATTTCTGTTGAACCATGTTGGTCAGTTGTTCAACATCTCTCGGTTTTTCTCTTTCCACTACTAGTAGTATGAAGTCTCGTAGTTCGTTGTTTTCTGTTTGCTTCTTGTTCAATGAAATGTTCTCCGCGCTTTGGTGTAGGGTTCTAATTTATGGTCACTTTCCGATCTAAATAATACTTGTGCAGAAACATTCTTTGTGAGACACAAGGACTATTGGGGACTTACATGTGTGGTCTGCTTTAAAGAAAATAGCGGTGTTTCAAAAATCAGACGAATGTATGGCGGTTATATAGCATCAGGTCTTTCTAGTTTTAGGTAGCCTGAAGATGCCGAATGCTCCAAATAAGGCCAAGATTGCTCCGATGGTTCCTATGAGTAATTCAGGTATTATGTGCATGTGACCAGTGTTGCTGATTTGTCCTGTTGCTACATAGTCTGGACCAGGTTTTTGTGTGTAATGAACGGTGGATGTTGTGCAGATTTTTGCGTTCGAAGGTACGATCCACGTGACCTCGAGGTATTTTACTCCGCTCGGGTCTTCCATGACGGTCACATTATAGAAGAATGTGGTTTGACTCATATCGGAAGTATTCGTCCAGCAGATCTTAACTGTGAGGAGGGCTCCCTTACTGAATTCTGTGATGTCCCATACTCTGATGTGGTAGGTGGCGTCTGGGGTAACGAAGTAGGTGTCTCCTTTTGGTCCGCCCTTTGGGGCCTCAGCCCATACATTGGTATATACGTATAGTTGTCCTGTGCCTACTTGGGCTTTGGCGAGTGGGATGGTCAATACTATGTATGTTATTATGGTCAGCAATCCGATGAGGGCATAGCGGTTGTTTCTTGACAACTTCAAACCTCAAAATCTTTGTTTGGAGTGTTTCATATATAAATATGGGGGGAAATCTTGGGCAGGTTTTCTAGTTTTTTGTTACATGTAGGAGTAGATGGATCAACAAAAAATAAGGTACTGGCTGGCGTTTGTCAGTGTTATCAGCAGAGTTCCTTTTGGCATATTGTTAGTTTCTTTTCGATGCTGGAGTACATGTATATAAATTTCGGTTCAACTTATATTATGATATGAACGCAAACGAACTGAGATGCTTTATTCCTGTAGGTGGTCAAGCTAAAAGATTAAGACCCTTGACACACGATGTATCAAAGCCATGTGTCAGGTTTTTGAACAGACCGCTAATCGAATTCTCGATGGCAACGTTGGCTGAACAAGGTGTAAGGCACTTCATTTTCGGAGAGTGTGGTTACACCAACTATTCAAACCTTTTCGATCAATATGGAGAGGGGGTTGGATTTTCAACAAAATATAGGATAACTCCGAGAGTCCATATCAAACACCAACCAAACCTTGATGACTTGGGCAGCGCTGATTCTTATAGGCTAAACATGGAATATTACGATGTCAATGATCCGGTCCTTGTTGTGCAGGGAGACAATCTCTTTGATGTTGATCTAAATGATGTCATTAGGAAACATGAAGAGAAAGGGGCATTTGTGACGATCGCCCTATCAAGAGTTGAAAACACAGAAGGATATGGTATAGCGGAGCTAAATAAAGATATGAAGATTAAAAGGTTTATAGAGAAACCTCCACCAGAAAGGGCACCGAGCAATCTCGCTAACGCTGGCATATATCTTCTCGCGTGTGAAGTTAGAAAGGAAGTTGAGAGTGAAAAAACCAAAAAAATAATGGATGAGAGAAAGAGGCTTGACTTTGGTTTTGATTTCATTCCTTATCTGGTAGATGAAGGGTTTCCGGTCTACGGCTATGAATTGAAAACATGGTATGATGTTGGGACCCCAGAGAAATATCTAAAGGCTATGATAGATGTTCTTTATGGAAAGTTGGACATAAGAGTTTCAGAACCAAGAATTATACCTGAGAGAAGTGTGTGGGTTCAAGGATACAGTGTTGAATCAATCAAAAGGCGAGAAGACATACTGAAGAAATACAGAGAAAAGAAGTTGGCAATCGAGGGTGCCGCCTTGATCGGAAGACATACCAGGATAGGTGATAACTCCAGGATTATAGATTCGAATATCGACAACTTTTGCATCTTGGGTGAGCATGCGTGCGTTGAAAGCTCAGCAGTTTTGGACGCTGCAAAGATAGGGGACTACGCTCATGTCTCAGACAGTATTCTAGGGAGAAAGGTTATCGTGGAATCAACGTGTGAAAACCCTACGTGTATTGAATCTACTTCGGTGATTGGCAACGCGGTTCATATTAGAGAGGGATGTAAGATCATAAAGACCAGAATCAACCCTCATCTCACGATTCCCCCCGGCATGATCTACATCGAGAAGTTTCTGGAAAACTACAAGGATGTTGTCGAACTATCCACTAAGAAGGCTATTGTTTAGGATGACGGCGTATTCGCACTGGCGGGGATGTAATTATTGTCATTACTCGTATTGCTACTGTGAGTCCTGAGCCAAGCCAAGATTGACGATACGAATAAGATTGAGGTGATGAGTGACAAGAGGCTATTGAGGGTTAACTAGACAGAGCTTTGTTCCAAAAAAATAAAGGGGCTTTACGATCTCTCACCGCGCATGATATTCATCTGCTCTATGTTTTGACTGTTACTTCACCCCTCCCTGTTTCTGCTTCGTTTCCAGCCATGTCACTGGCGTGTATTTCATACCTGTACGTTCCGTCTGGAACGACTAAGCCTTGCACTCTTCCGTCCCAAGTCATACTGTTTTTTCCGGTGAGTTGGAGTGCTCTAAGAATCGCTATGAGTTTACCAGTGGGATCGTATATTTCTATCATCACGTGGCATCTCTCGGAAAGCTCGTAGCTGATGGTTGTTGTTTCTCCTTTTTTGGGGTTGAATGGATCAGGAGAGGCTCCGCCACCTTTTATTTCTGGATTTTCCGTGTCGATTACGACCAGTCTCTTTTCTATCTCTGTTAGGTTTCCGTCTTTGTCTCGACCTTGAAGGAGGATGCTGTATTCGCCATCGGGCAAAAGATAGCCTGCTTCGTCTGTTCCATCCCATCTGACATTGACAGTGCTGTCCATTCCAAGCCACGTTCTCCTCGTATCGGTATATACTGTTTTCACCCTTAGGGTCCATTCAACCGATGTTGTTTGTATGGGTTGTACATCTGGTTGATTCGTGAATTTGGCACTAATTATTGTGGTGTCTTTTTTGCCGTCACCATTGGGACTGAAGGGACCTGGGCTCACGTAGAAGGATGTTATCACGACGTTTGACTGTGGCTTGAAGATCGCTTTCAATGAGCCTCCGCATCTTATTATTATATCTGTTGGGTTGTCGTATGGATCTGGGACTGAGATGTTGGCTGTACTCTCCCAGTGATCAAAGATCCAACCTGTAGGAGCGCTGGCAGTGGTAGAATTGGAAGTACTGTAGTCGAATGTTGCCGATTGACCGTTGGTGTAGGTTGCGCCTTTGAATGTGATATTGAAGCCTTTCTCTGCTGGGTCTGTGTAGAATGTTAATTTACATGGGATGGGACTGAACTTGGCGGTGATTCTGTGATTATTGTCCATCGTAACGGTTGTAGTCATGTCGTGGGAGTAGGGAGTTCCTGATGCACCGTTTAAGTACCAATATTCGAAGGTGTATCCTGTAACGAGAGATACACTTACGTTTGCGACTTCTCCTTTGTCGTACCAGCCTTCTCCAGTGGGAGAGTCAAGCCCAGCCGGGTCGGTGTCGACGGTCAAATAGTACATAGTATATGTGGAGGTGGTTCTGTAGGCTTGGTCATTGGGACGATCGTTGTCGTTGTCATAAGCGCGGGATTGCCAATAAAGGGTTTCACCGGTATGTGGGCCCCAAACTGGTTTTCCGGTGTCGTACCAGAAAGTGTTGACGCTCCAGCCCGAGTAAGTGTACCAAGGTGACCATGAGCCAGTGCCGAATTTATACCTGAATTCTACCGTAGAAATTCCGCTAGTATCAGTTGCCGTTATGAAGAGTCTATAGATGCCTGAAGCCAAGAGGTATTCAGAGTGGGCGTTAGAAAGCTTGGGTCCAGTTGTGTCGTCGTCATCGACGCGGAAACTTGGAGTCCAAGGATCATACGTCCTCTCGTATAGTTCTGGCTTGTACATCGAGTGAGATGTGTCAAGTCCATCTCTGTCGTCTAAGACGTTTATATGCACGCTCGTGTGGAACCGGTCGTCTTCGTCGTAGACCCGCCACGTAACTTCTACTTGTATCCACCCTACGACTTTTGGTTTGATGTGGAAATAGCCACCCGTCCTCTTCCCATCCTTTGGAATAGCGTGAGTTACAAATTCTATGTAAGTATGGCCGGGGGGAATAGGCGAAACGAATGAGAACGTGCCTTTACTGTATGGAGTGGCGGTTTCTCCAGAGGCTGGGTCTGTGAGGCTGATGTAGACGCCTTCCCGATAGTATTGGCCGAAGGAATCATATGCGGAAGAGGAATCGTCACCGGTTACTCCTATTTCAATATCGCGGACATAGTTTGTTTCATTGTCATGGATGACTCCATCCAATTTCGTGTCGTGATGATTGATGTCAGTAAACGCAAGGTCCCCAGGAATCCCAGCAATCATACCTCGGTATAGATATGGGTCCTTTTGATAGTAGGAGTTCCATTTGGCATTGAACTCGGAGTATGTGAGAGTTATTTCGTAGCAGGGCTCACCTGAATGGCCTGGCCACCAATTAGAATACCATGGATCGTGAACGAAAACGCTGCCGCCATTGAGGGTATCGTCGTATCCTATGACTACCACAGCGTGATTGGCTGCGCCGTCGGTGCCTGTATCCACGCCACAGATAACAGGTGATTGTACATAGGCTAGCCATGTTTTTGGGTCGTCAGCATAGCCAGTGGGATCGTCGGTGCTGAAAAGTTTACCTTCTCCTGCCCATGTAAACTGATAGCTTTCGTAGGTGGAGTTCATTGTTCCCCATTCTTTCATCATCTCATGAATCTCCTCTACAGTAGCCCCTTGGTTGATTACTGATCCTTTAATGTATTTTACAATGTCCGATTGTTGTTTGTATCCGGTGCCCAACTCTATGGGGCACCACCATTGATGTTGCATGGCTAAGGAAGCAGCCCAACACCACTTGGTCATCCTTTGTTCGTACCAGGGGACCTCATCTTTCATCCAGACCACAGCACCAGTCAACGAGCTTAGGTCTTCAGTAACATTGAATTTCACCACTGGAGACGAGGGTTCAGGTTCTTCATCAACTATCAACCCGCAAGGCGGAATTTCTTCAGCGGTTGTCGTGTCTGCGAACAATGCTATGGAAGCTAAGACAATCACAGAAAAGGCTAGGATTATCGTTATGTTAGCTAAAAATCTCTTTGTTTTCAACTAGTTCACTCTCAAAACTTGTATTTTTCAAAGTCGCTTAACTGATTTGTGAAACAATGGAGAAAATTTTCTATGATAAAGTTCTTGGATTGTTTTTGGTGTTTATTGGGGCGTGGCAATGAGAATCTTGTGCCGTATTCTTTGGGAGATTTCGGTCCAATTTATACGTCTGTTAGATGGAGACCAGTATTTGGTATATTCGGATGGCAACGGTTATCAGGAACAGTGTTCCAATGGCTAAGGCTGTTTGTTTTAGTCTTTTTTTGTTGATTAGGAGGTTTGTTTTTCCGTAGTACGGTGATATTAGTTCAGAGGTTATGAGTAGGATGATGGCTGTGATGGCTAGCCAGAGACTTATGTCATTAAAGGTTAGGGGGAACTGCATTCTTATTCCTCGAGAATTCGATACTGAATGTTAATCGTCTTGTTTTTTTCGGAATATTCGCTTTTTTCGATAACGATGGATTTGCCTGTGGCTCTTGTTAGTGCGCATGCGATTGAACTGCATAGGGGACAGCCGATGGAATTGCAGATGTTCGGGAGTGTTTGTGCTTGTTTGCAGAAGTTTTCGTAGATTGAGTCTGTTATTTTCACGTTGATTAGGTTGTCTTCCGTGTTGATTTCGAGGTCTTGGGCTATTTCTAGGGTTTCGATGAAGAGTTTGGGTAGGTTGTTTTGTAGGTATTTTAGGTCTGTTCTGACGAAGTCTGTTCCCGTTTCTTTTTCATACAGGTTTGTGAGATTTAGCCCAGGTGGAGCAATGGACATTCCTTGTGGGTTTTTGGAAAATAGTTTTTCTTCGTGGATCTCCTCGGGAGAGGGAATCTTGTCTTCTTCTTTTTTTGAGATGTAGACTATTCCGGATTTGAAGTCTTTGAGATATTTTGGTGGCAGATATACTGCTTTTCCCTTGTAGTTTAGTTCTGTTGTTATTTTGCCTAGGTTTTGAAGGGACGACATGGCGGTAGGGTCGAGTAGTTTGAACTTCACATATCTTTCTTGTTTCAAAAGCAGTAGGAGTGCACCCCAGAAGGTGAGTCCCAAACCGACGAAAGCCAAAATTGAGGACACGAATACGATTGAGGTAATGAGTGACAAGACGCCGCAGAAAAGGAGAAACAATCCAACAGTGTTTGGTGGACTGAGTTTGCGCATTGTGTGGATTAACCTCTAATTCAGTGATTTGTTCATGTTATGTTGTCTTCTCTGCATTATTTGTAGGTTTCTATAACATGTTTTGAAAAACTATTCTAGAAACGTGAAATGAATTCTATAAGCATTTCATTAAGATGGCGCAGGGGGATTCTTCGCTATCTACTATGTCTGACTAGTGGTTTAACATAGGCGAGGAAGTAGTTGCTAGTGAAAAGACAGCGGCAAAGCACACATATCTGGAAAAGATAGCGAGTTTGAAGTTTGCTTTCTTATTTGATGGTTTTGAACTTCCTGTATCCTATCGCTGCGCCGAAGCATGCGATAATAGCCATTATTGGTCCAAGTGGTTCTGGAATAACGAGGAATCCTGTTTCAAATTGTGTTTCCCACTTGTATTTATATAGTTCAATGGTGATGTCTGCTAGGACTTTGTAGAGCCCCAGTTCATCTGTGTTGGCGGTTGGGTTTGTAGGTATCCAGTCGTCTGGAAATGTCCAGCTCTTGGAACCTGCGGGCACGGCTATGTTTATGGTCCAGCTGTCTCCGGTCGCTATTTGCGTAACTGTGATTGTTCCGGTTGCAGCCTTTTCTGTTGTTAATGTAATGGTTACCTTCTCCCCTGGGAGAATGTAACCTGGATTGACTGAAATCTCGTTGACCGCCAGAACCAGCTGAATGCCACCAATTATTAATAGTGTCATTATTAGGAGAAACCCTAAGGACAGTATTTTCTTCTGCATTTTCTAGTCTCTCTCCCATTTAGTTGGAAGTTTTTTCTATTTAAGTATGTATGGAAGAGACACAGAACTGTTCTATAATAGACTTCTTAGAAGTGAAGGAACGTCAGTTTTGGCGAGGGGTATCTAAAGTTCAGTTTCTTATCTTTTGTGGTTTTTGAACTTCATGAACCCGATTACTGCGGCGAAACACGCAACGGTAGCAGCCACTGATCCGAAGAGCAGTTCAGGAATAACGAAGAATTCTACTCTGAACGTAACTGGCCAAGTGTTAATGCCTATGTCTGCTGTTACGTCATAGTCTCCTAGTTCATCTGTGTTGGCGGTTGGGTTTGTAGGTATCCAGTCGTCTGGAAATGTCCAGCTCTTGGAGCCTGGAGCCCAGCCGCCTGGAATGTTTATGCTCCAGCTTGTACCTGAGGGTTTGTGGGTGACTGTTAGTGTGCCACCAATTGTTTTAACGTCTAGACTCAAAGTGATTGTTACCTTTTCTCCTGGGAGAATTATTCCGGGATTTACAGATATCTTGTTTTCAGCTAGGATTGGTTGGATGGCCCATGTCACAAACAATCCCGTTATGAGGCTTACTAGTAATAGTGTTTTCTTCTGCATTTTGCGATCTCTCTTTATGAGAGTTGAACACCTTTCTATTTAAGTATGTATGGAAGAGACACAGAACTGTTCTATAAAAGACTTCTGAGAGCCAAATCCTTAGCACTGCATAGAGTTGTTCTTTAGTCTGTGATGTTTGCTATCTCGTCTGCCCTAAATTATGCATGTGTATGTGTGTTAGTGTTATAGCAAAAAAAAGAGGGATTGTTTTGATTTGATTGGGTGTTTATGGTGCGACTGTTATTGTACCTTCTACAGGTGTGGCTTCGTTTCCAGCCATGTCTGTAGCGTGTATCTCGTAGGTGTAGGTTCCGTCTGGGACGATGAGGCCCTGGACTTTTCCGTCCCAAGTCATGCTGTTTGGTCCCGCAGATTGGGTTGCTCTGAGAATCTTTATGAGTCTACCTGTGGGATCGTATATCTTTATCGTTACGTAACACTTTTCGGAAAGCGTATAGTTGATAGTCGTTGTTTCTCCCATACTTGGGTTGAATGGGTCTGGTTCATCTGATACTTCTGTTATTGTGGGCTGTTCGGTGTCGATAGTAATGGGTGTTGAATATACCCAAGTTGGGTTTCCGTCTTTGTCACGACCTTGAAGAATGATGCTGTATTCGCCGTCGGGCACAACCTCGCCTTCCGCATCTGTCCCATCCCATTTGACACAAACGGTGCCTCCTGTTCCACGCCATCCTACGACCGTAACGGTGATTGTTGTCTTCACTACTAGGATCCACTCTACGTCTGTTGTTTGTATAGGTTGTATATCTGGTCTGGTTGTGAATTTGGCCCTGATTATCGCGGTGTCTTTTTTGTTGCTCCCAGAGGCAGAGAGTTCGCCGCCGCTAGGACTGAAGGAACTGGGTGTCACATAGAAGGCTGCAACCACAACGCCTGAATGTGGGACCATAAGGGGATAGTTGTCTCGGCTGTCAGGGTCTATATCATATGGTGTGTCTCCTATTCCGTCGCTTCCAGGAATATTCTGGTTTGGACCGCTGTAGTTGTCTGTGCCGTTGTAGTCGCTCCAGTAGTTTCCTCCCGTTGGATAGCCGTTGTCCCAAGCGTTGAAGGCGTTGTCGAATGCTTGATCTATGTTGTATAAGATGTCATTGTGGTATATTGTGTTGTTTGAGGATTCGTAGACGTAGACGCCATATTTGTTGTTGTAGCCTATCGTGTTGTTTCTGATCAGGTTGTAGTTGCTTTCCCAGCTGAATGAAATGCCATGATACTGGTTATTGCACATGGTGTTGAGAAAGATATTGTTGTTGTTGCTAAGCCACTCTAGAGAGATGCCAATTTTGTTGAGACTTGCGTTGTTATATGATACAATGTTGTTGCTTGACATGTCCAGTGATATGCCAACTAGACCGCCTGTTGCGGAGTTGTTAGTTACCTCATTGCCGTCGCTGAACCACTCAAGGACAATACCATGATAAGCGTTAGAGTCTGCTATGTTGTTTATTATTATGTTGTTTTCAGACCAATCTAAGAATATGCCGACTCCACTCAACGACGCGTTGTTTCCTTCGATAAGGTTGAGATTTGATGAGGAGATGCGAATGCTGATGTTCATGTTGGAGTGGACTTGGTTGGAGATTATCCGGTTGTGGTCGCTTGACCAATAGATTGCTATGCCGGCGAATTCATTTTGGGTTACGGTGTTTCCTCCTATTATGTTATTCGCGGACCAGTCTAAGTAGATGCCTATCCCATTCAAATTGGCACTGTTGCCTTCTATAGTGTTCATTTCAGAAGAGTACAGATGAATTCCATAGTTTGGATTTTCGTTTGCCATATTGCCAGCGATTACATTGAAATCGGACAGTGACAAATCAATACCAACATTGTTGTTGTTGCTTACATCGTTGTCGAGTATTTTGTTGTCGTTGGACCTGAGGAGATAGACTCCGATGTCGTTGTCCGTTACATGGTTCCACTGGACCCTGTTGTTGATGGAGAATCTTATGGAGATGCCGATGTCGCTGAGTTCCGCGGCGTTGTTGGTTAAGTTGTTGTGGTTGGAGGATGATAACTCTATGCCGATATCTGTGCTAAACCTCGCATCATTTAAATTTATGAGGTTTCTGTTAGATTCGAATAGGTTAATGCCATAGTTTTCAGCATAAGTTGCATTGCTGTTGATTATGTTGTTGTCATCAGATCGTTCCAGGTAGATGCCTACGCTGTCTGAATTGCTGAAGTCATTGTGCTCCACTAGGTTGTTGTAGGCTCTGTACAAGTAGGCGCCATAGTCTCTACATGATTTTGCATTGTTATCTATCACTTCGTTATCGTAGCTGTACCAGCTGATCGAAATGCCGAAGTAATTGAATCTTACGATGTTGTTGAAGATAATGTTGTAACTGCTTGATGACAGAGATATCCCATACTTATTCCATTCCGCAAGATTCTCAGTTATCTCATTGTGATCTGAACTACTCAGGGAAATTCCGGTTCCAGAGTTGTATGATGCGTTGTTGTAAGCGACGAAAGCCCAATCTGAGCTCGATAGAGAGATACCCACGCCATTGAGGGTCGCATCGTTGCTCTCTATATGAACATAGTCTGATTCCCATAAGATGATGCCGTGCAAGTTTTGCTTCACTTCATTGAGACTTATAGTGTTTTCATGAGAATTGGATAGGTAGATTCCGGCGGAGTCCCATTCTCCGGTGCTAAGATCTACGTTGTTGTTAGCCAACATGTTGCGTGGGGATAAGTAGAGGTGGATACCGAACAAAGTATTGCCGCTGACACCATTGTCGATTATTGATGTGTCAGAAGTATATTCTAGGTATATTCCGCGCCAATTGGAATTCACAATGTTGGTTTCTATCAACGAAAAGTCGGAATCAGAAACGTAGATGCCGGTTGAATGCCTTACGGTCTGTCTGTTGAAGTTAGCAGTGTTGTCTGTTATGGCGGCTTTCTGTGAATTTAGAACACAGATTCCGTGATCGTTGTAATTCGCTATGTTTCGGGTTACCCAAGTGTTGTCGCTGTGGGACGTTACACGAATCCCACACTCTCCGTTGTAATCTGGGGTGTTGTCAGTAATGGTGCTTCCAGGCGAACCTGATAAGGAAATTCCGTCCCAACCGTTCTGATCTGCAGTGTTGTTAATTATTCTAGTGCTCTCTGCTGATGATACATCGATTCCAGTCCAACCATTACGGTTTGCATTGTTTTCGGTAACGTTGCTGAAAGGTGACCCGGATAAGGAGATTCCGTGATAGTTATTCCAATTCGCGGTGTTGTTGAATATGCGGGTATCCTGACACGATGATACGACGATTCCGCTATAGCCCACCCTAGAACCTACATTTGGATTTACAAGGTTGTGCATTACAACGGAACCTGGTCCCTGTGATAGATAAATTCCGTTGTAGCTGTTTAATTCTACTACGTTGTTCGTTATGGTGGAGTTTGGGGCATCGATTAACTCGATTCCGTTCCCCTTACTGTTGGAAGTTATAGTGTTGTGAGTGATGATGGAATTGGACGTTTGGTTAAGTAGGATTCCATCTCCAGCGAAGCCAATGGGGTACGGAAGTTTGCCATTGTATTGTATCTTATTGTATGTTATGACATTGTTGTGAGAGTTGAGTCCGAAGATGCCATGTAAACCATTTGAGTTTATCGTGTTGTTGAAGATTATGTGATTGCTGGAATGGTAGAAGACCATTCCCACGAAGTTGTTGTCTATCAAGTTGTCTTCCATGATCACGTTGTCTGCGGCAATCCATAGGCCTGACATATTGAGGTTGGGCAAGTTCCATGCCCACCCACAGTTGTGTAGTTCGCTATTTCTCATCTCAAAGGCGCTTGCGCCAGACTCTATTGTGAAGGTGTAGTAGATGTCCATAGATAGTCCATTGGTGATTATGGAAGGAAAGCCGTCTTTACTGTTTATGTAGAAGGCGCCACCAGGTCTTACTTCAATTTCGTACTGTCCCATGCTTGTAACGTTCATCATCAGTTTAACGTTGTTGAATCTTAGCTCCTCACTGATCCAGAGGTTTCCGTTCAGTGTAATAATGGTGTCGTTGCATTCTATAACATGATCGACAAGCCAGTTGTCTGTTTCAGGGGGATTTATCCAGTCTGAAATGGTGTAGTCGTAGCACCAACCGCTAGGGCAGGAATAGGTGCATCCTGTGGTGCCGTCGTCGTCCCATCCATCTGGTGTGCTGCAGGTGTTTTCGTCGCCGGAGTTTGCGTCTAAATCCTTTATGTCAATGAGGCTTCGACAGATGACGTTTTCTGTCAGTGTGCAATTGTTGCTGTTTGGTTCAAAATGTACTCCATGTTGGGTATTGGATATAATCTGATTATTCCCGATATAGTTCCAGTCGGAGTTTCCCCATAGATAGATTCCATACTTGTTTGAATACACCTTGTTCCATGGCCAAATGTAGGTGTAATTGCAGTGTTCGAGCCTGATTCCGTATTCTTGATTACTCTCTATTCTATTGCCTGCGATCCAGATGAAGTATGTTGTATAGACCAAGTAGATTCCGTGTCGGTTGAAACTGAAGGTATTCCACCATACATATATATCGTGGCTTTCTCTAATCCAGACTCCATAGTAGTTGTTGTGCAGCACTGTGTTATTCATTATGTAGTTGTAAGAACTTCGAAAGATGCCAAGCCCACCGAGTCCACCGTTATAGCTTATAGAGTTTAGGGTTACGTTATTGTCGTTGGAACCGTCATCCAAACGCATTCCGAAAGTGTCAAGCTCTCCGCTGTTGTAGTTTGCAATGTTATTGACCACTTGATTGTCGCTTGAAGATGAGAGCCAGATCCCATATTGTCTATTGTAATTTGCGGTGTTTCTGGTCAATGTGTTACGATTCGCCCATAAAAGCCATATTCCATATAGGCCATTGGAGTTTGCTCTGTTGTTATCCACAGTGTTGTCAAGCGATTCGGCTCCCAAAAAGATGCCACCCGCCAAATTGTTGGACGCGTCGTTTTGCCTTATAGTGTTGGTGTCGGTATAACCGACATAGATTCCCCAATTATTTTCTCTCAAGATGTTTCTCTCTATGGTGTTATGCGTTGATCCCCAGCCGAAGTAGATTCCAGAGTAGTAGGTTGTGGGTGAACCCGGATCTCTATGCGCAATCACCTCATTCTCTATGATGGAATTTTCACCGCCATACACCATGTAAATGCCAAAATACTTGTTGTATCCCACAAGATTGGCTTGGACTAGAATTCTGCTGCAGGACGCCAAATAAATGCCGTAAGAGTTCGGCGCCTTCTCTGCACCCACCTCATTCCTAATTATCGTGTGTGGACCAGTGTCCAATAGGTAGATTCCATAGTAAAAGTCAGTGATCTTGCAATTCCTGACAGTGTTCTTTGACCATAGGATGCGAACTCCATAGTCTTCATCCACGCCATCTCCATCAATTATGTGACCACCGCCATCAAAAGTCACTTTAGTGTTCGCAATGGATATACAGGACCCGATACGATCCAAGATATCATCTGTCAATTTCACTATGTCCCCTGGACCAGCGTTGGCGATTGCCTTGTTGCATCCTGCGCAAGTGCTGCAATAGTAGGTTTTCGGTGGGTACAATATCATATTCTCCAAGAACTCTGGATATCCGTGTCCTGCTCTCCACTCTACAGTTTGCGTTGTTGCGTAGATAGTTCCGGACCCAAATTTTTTTATAGCAAATACTGGTTTGCCATTTGTAGTTGCCTCCAGAACTTCGGTAGCACCAGTAGGAATCTTGGAAAACCAACCATGTGCGGAGTAGACCCAGTTATCAAGTTCGTCGTCGGTTATTACGTTTGGGGCATTCAATATATGGTGGGTCGAAGCAACTATCGATATCTCTTCGATGAGTGTATAGTAGAAGACAAAGCCTCCAGGATAGATTTTGCCTGGTGAATTGCTGCCCGGCATTGCGCATAGATGCATCTCAAGAACCCCACCAGCATTCGTATAATTCTCAAACCATACCTTATTTGCTTCAAGAGCATCCCAGAATTTATCTCCTTGCACAGATGCTGTGATCACCTTGTCATAAGGCGATAAGTCCACTACGCCCATGTTTGCAGAGTTATATACGTCATAGGAGATACCATTTGCAATGAGCAAGTCCTCTATTGCTGTGTAACCCCAAGGATTACTGTCTTGGAACAAAGCGACATTAGAGGGCGCACCAACTGGATGGTACCCATGCGGCTCCACTACGGTAGGTGCCACAGCCTCTTCTGACGTCCCATATGTGTGTGAGGCGAGTGTATTGTCGCAGTCAGCACAATCTTTGCCATGAACTTCGGTTGGAACGACGTATTCTGGCTCGGTTTCTTCCACTAAAGTTGGACTAGCCATTTCATGTGGTAAGTCTGTGCTTTCTTGTGTGTCGATAGATTCACTGACTGGAAAAACTAGGTTTTCAATGTTACTTTTCAACATCGACATTTCCGTGTAACCCTCGAAATCTACGTATTCATATCCCTCCTCGTTTCTGCCAGAAATCAGAAACATCGTAGGAAATCCGCGCACACCAAACTCAGCCATTGCTTTGCGATTTTCCAGACCATTCACATGAATGAATACAATCTCATCAGAATATTCTCTCTCCAGCTCCTCTATCAAGGGCTTTTGCAGTCGACAGGCGTAACAGCCTTCTTTATAAAAGTACAGAAACACCAGTTTGCCAGAGCCTAGTATCCCGTCAATTTGATGGCTCAAAGAATTTCCGTTCGTTGAACTTTTCTTCTCACCAATGTCATGTGTTGCTACAGTTCCCGCAAGAGAATCTCTGTTTAATGAACTACTTTCCTCAACAGTGTTGCGCATTGGTTCAGGAGCGTGCAAAGGCATTATTAAAGGCGAAAATGCCAAGAGAACAAGCATAGCCGCTACTGAGATCATTACTTTTCTTTTCAATTTTTAACCTCCATTCGAATATTCGGTATGGTATCGTCTTTTACAGAATTTATGGTTTGTCGAACTTAGGTGCATATTTTCTAGTTTTGAGTTCCACTTCTCTGCGCGCCCTTTTGACTGCGCGCACGTAAGTCTTGTTTTTTGGAGACTCTCTTTGTCCTTTTTCTCACAATGATTAACGCTATGGCTGTGCCTATGCCTAACAGCATTATTGCGGTCAACCATGTCCATGGAAATGTTGATGGTGCGGTCGTTTTTGCTTGTGCCTGGTTGGAGTAGGTGAACAGGTTTCCGGTGTCAGCAGCTTTTATTGTGAAGAAGTATGTTGTGTCTGGCGACAATTCTGTCACGGTGAAACTGGTGGTTTGCTTGTCTGTGATGCTGTGAATTGATGTGCCATACGTCCCAGATGAGTTGGATTGATAAATCTCGTATCTGGCAAAGTCTTCGTCGGGACTTGCGGACCATTCTAACTTCACAGAGTTCTCATTGATCTCCGAGGGCGCATTCAGTACCACTGCGCTTGGCGGTTGGTTTGCTTCAATCATCGAGATAACGTGAGGTGATGTGTCTGGATTGGTTGCAGGATGTGTTACAATATTGGTTCCGTCTGTTGCGGATATGTAGTATTCTACACCTGCTGTTGTTACTGCGGATGCGGGGATGGCTCCATCATATACATTTAGGCATCCTTCGCAGAGCGTCATCGGAGCAGTGGAATACGTTGGATCACCGATCTTTCTGTAGTGTAGAGTGGTCTCAGCGACAGCAACATTATCTGTGATAATTGCTTCAATTAGAACTGCTTGCCCTTCGGTTCCATTAGTCACTGGTTCATGAACAATAACAGGTGGGGTTGTGTCGCTGGTAGATCCGATCGCTAGATCGACTCTTTTCATAGTATTGTGTTCAAATATCGCTGTTTGACTCGTCTTGACTCCGTTTATATAGAATTCAATTATGTCACCATTTACGCCGCCATCTTTATCTGGGGTCGTTGGATCATCGCTGTCTACATAGAATGAGGTGCTTCCACTCTGTATCCAGCCGTATGTTCCGTTCTTCGTCTTAGTGGTCCAATTGAGATTGGTTCCTCTTATCACAGCCGTAACATTTAGGTTGTCTTGGGCTGGCAATCCTTCAACACTTACAGTACCGTAAAACCAACATGGTATGGGAAGTTGGGCTATAACTATGGGTACTGATAGAGAAACTAGAATCATTATGATTATGGTCAACCGAATAGTCTTATCTCTCAAGTAATTCACCAAAAAAAGGAAGGGGATATGAGGATTTATGTGTTCGGTTTATGGTGCTAGGATGCCGTCGTACGTGAATAGCCAGACTGCTTCTGTTGGTTTCAGCGACGTTGGGTTTCGTACCCATTTGCTGTTGCGGAATACCCACACGGGTCCCCAGAGCTTCTCTCCCAAACCCATGTCGTGGAGGCTCTCAAAGTAGTCAGCAGTTGGTATCGGACGAAGTGATGTTACGCCAATCATGTTCCAGCCAAGGGCCATTGGATACATTGGAGGTAGACCGAAACCTGTTGTTGGATCATATTGATCCAAGGATTTGCCGCTTAACACTAGAGTGCAGGGTTTCTCAGCCTTCACCCAGTAGCCACAACCGTCTTTGATTGGGATAATGTCTCCAGCTGGTACTGTGTAGTCGTAGTATTTCCAGACTCCTCCTTGATATGTAGCGACACTTATTAGGCATTGACCTGCGCACGGTAGCATATCCCATGTTAAGTGCTCGTCAGGTACCACGGGTATTGAGATGAAGTTGCATCCCTTAGTCAGCCTAATGAATACAGCGTAGTACTTTCCAGTTCCTACTCCTCCAATGTCGATTATTCCATACGCAGACTCGTATGGAACTGAGTTCAAACCATCAAAGCACACTATGTCAAAGCCTGTCAACTGCATTTCTGTGTGGCCGGGTGTTGCTGGAACTATTGCAAGTACACTTACCTTGACTATCCTAGCATTTGTATCCGATGTCAATGTTGTAGTTGCGTATGTATTGCATCCCGGTATTTCAATGTCCAGTGAAGGCTTGACTTTTCCACCGGTGGCTGCCACGTTTATCTCTATAGGATCTGCGTCAGTTGTCCAGTGCACTTCATGGTCATCTTGATCCAGCAGGGTTATGGTAATCGTAGAGGTACTCACACCATTAGCTAAGATGTTCTTTGGATCTGCGGTTACGCTTATGTGGTGTACTGATATCTTGTACTCGAAGATGGCTCTTTGAGGCTTGGGATGAGTGAAAATGAAATAGCTTATGCCTATTCCACCACCCCATACGGTGCAAACTGTAGACCACGTGCGGCATGTCACATCGACTTCAACTATCTTAGCAGTTGATGGGATAGAAACAGTGACTTCAAGCACATTGCCGTATTGATCCAAGCCTTTGATGGTGATTGTAGAAGGCTTGCCAGGTGCTGTGCATTCATCCGCGGTAGGTTGTCCATCGCCGTTCTTGTCTACCCAGTTGATTACCACCTTCAACGGGTCAGGGTTAGACGGTTCTACAGGATAGCCGGCTCCATCATATACAGGACTGTATCCTGTTGCTGTGTGATAAAGTCCCAGCAGATCTTGCTTAGGTTCGGGCAGTGTGTGAACCTGGAAGACATTGCAATGCTCTCCTCCTTGCTGAAACACAGCGGTTATCCTTGAGAAGGCAACATTTTCTCCACTATGCATGTCAATCAACGGAAATCCGACTTGAGGATCAGTACACGTTGGAATCTTAGCCTTAGCTTCTATGTTCTGGCCAAATGTATCCTTACCATGTACGATTATCTCTGTGTCATGACTCACGTGAGTCACGGTCCATACTTTCAGCCACTCTGGATCACATGCAAGAGTCTTGTGAACTTCTTCACCTTCTATCTCTAGAGTACCTGGATCGTCAACCCAATCAACTGTGCCTGGTTTTGGAACTGGTGCTGCGGTGACAGGGATCGCGAACATTGGTATTATCGATATTGCTAACAACGCCAGCATCAGTATTGTTGACACTTTTTTCTTATTAACCAATTTTGTCACTTCCATTGAAAAGACACACCAAATTTTCTATTTAAGTATGTATGGAAGAGACACAAAATTGTTCTATAATATACTTCGAAGACCTGATTCCTTTCCTTATAGGCATGCATGGCAAATTGCGATGAGCATTGTTGCGATTGCGTGCACGTCATCTCTGTTTAATAGAATTCAACAGACGGATTAGTTCTTTCAGACATTTTCAATTACCCCAAGATAGCCCTTGGGAGCGATTTCTTTCTGTTGTAAACTTTATGATCTAGCTTCTGTTTAGCACGCACGTGCTCTTGGAGTCACAAACTTGTTTCAAAGGATTCCAAAGAATTTGAGTATCATGCGTGTGCTCAAGATCATTACGGTTATGCCAACTAGTGTTCCAAGGATTCTTTGGGGAATCTTCTTACATCCAAAAGCTGCCACGGGGGCGCATATTGCCCCTCCAACGAGTAATCCTATGATGATTATCCAGCTAAATTGTTCTGGTCCGATTAAGATTATGAAGGTTATTGATTCTGTTAGGGTTACGAAGAATTCTGTAAAGTTAACCGAGCCTATAGCTTTGCTTGGCTCAACCTTGTTGGTGACTAGGGTGGTTGTGGCGATGGGTCCCCATCCTCCGCCGCCCAAGGCGTCAAGGAAAGCAGCCACGTACCCAAGTGGCACAAGCATCTTTGAAGATGGGCGTTCTTTTCTGAAATGAAGCATTTTTTTGAGGGCGAATCTGGAGAGTATTAGCAATCCCATAAAGAGGAGTATGCCTCCAACCACTAACTGTAGAATCTTGGAAGAAAGACTGACAGCTACAAAAGCCCCTGTGGCGCCTCCGATTACGCCCGGCACTGCTAGATGAAGAATCATGTCTTTACGGACGTTGCCAAGTTTGAAGTGGGAGGTTCCAGAAATGAGAGTTGTAAATATCTCTGCTGTGTGGACGCTGGCGCTTGCTAGTGCTGGATAAACTCCTATTGAAACAAGGGCTGTTGTGGAGCTTACTCCGTAAGCCATTCCTAATGCTCCATCGATTAGTTGAGCTAGGGATCCTATGAATAGCCATATGACAAAGGGTGTTAACGTCAGGTTGCCTCCATGTTTCTTAGTCTATCATGGTCTAGCTGAATACGCCTTCTACATATGCTCTTGTCTTGGGATCGCTTGGTTTATTGAAAATGGTTTCGGCTGGTCCATGCTCGACTAATTCACCCAAGTAGAGAAATATCACGTAGTCGGCAAGTCTTCTTGCTTGACGTAGAATGTGGGTGACAAAAACTATTGTGTAGTCTTTTTTGAGTGTGAGGAGTTGTTCCTCTATGTGTCCTGCTGATATTGGGTCTAGAGCGGATGTGGGTTCGTCGCATAGGAGAACTTCTGGCTCTACGGCGAGGGCTCTTGCCAAACACAGCCTTTGCTGCTGTCCGGCAGATAGTTTCGAGGCAGGTTCTGTAAGTCTGTTTTTCACGTCATCCCATAGACTTGCGGTTTTTAGACAGCGTTCAACCATTTCGTCTAATTTTCTTCTGTCTTTCACTCCGTGGATTCTTGGGCCGTAGGCTATGTTGTCATAAATCGACATGGGCAACGGGTTAGGCATCTGAGCTATTAATCCCATCTTCTTCCTCATACTAGTGACATCTATCCCATTATCAAAAACGTTAATGCCGTCGACTAAAACTCTGCCTGAAACTTTGACCCCATCAACTAGGTCTATTAGTCTGTTAAGACTTTTTAGAAGGGTTGTCTTTCCACAGCCGGAGGGTCCGATGATGGCGGTAATCCGTTTTTCTGGGATATCAACAGTTATATCCTTTAACACGTGATGCCCCTCATAAAAAACATCGAGTTTTTGAATGCTTATGTGCGGTTTAAACATGATTATCACTTTATCACGTATTTCATGAACCTCTTTGTTAGAAACCTGGAAACTGCACTTAAGGACAGGACTATAACCAAAAGTATGAATCCAGATGCATATGCTCTCTGCTGAACCTCAGGGAATGGGGTTCCAAGCTGAAAGAAAACTGCTAACGGCAGCGATGCAACTGGATCAAACAGCGAACCTGGAATATTGTCTGAATAGCCTGCAGTAAACAGGACAGAAGCGGCATCGCCGATGCCTCTTCCAATCGCCAGCAAGATAGCCATCACCACTCCGGGCAATGCTTGCCTAGTTATAACGTTCATTGTTGTCTCCAGCTTCGTTGCGCCTAAAGCATAAGATGCCTCTTTCAATTTGAGTGGAACCATCTTCATTACTTCATCCATGGCTCTAATCATGATGGGTAGTTCCAGCAATGCTAATGCCATTATTCCTCCTAGAAGTGACGCTCTTATGCCTAAGTAGATCATGATGGTGAAGCCAAAGACACCGTAGATTATGGACGGAACACTCCATAAGACATCTAGCGACTGTCTGATGAAACTTGCCAGTTTAGACTTTCCCGCGTACTCGCTTAGACATAATGCAGTTGGGAGACTAATGAGGAGGGCTATGGCTGTTGCACCACCAGCCAAGTATAATGATCCAACTATCGCGTTTAGTATTCCGCCCTCTTTCCCTAGATAGTATCCTCCTTTTGGAGTTTGGGTGAGCATTGAAATGCTAAGAGCAGGCGCACCTTTGAAAAGTACGACTATTAATAAAGAGAGGAGGACTCCTACAATTATGAAAGTCGACGTTATCATCAACCCTTTGAAGAGATTCTCCTCAAGGTTTCTTTTATCCAACAACATATCTCCTCTTAATTCCCACTAAGAGAACCCCTGCCATAATGCTGAATACTAGGACTACAAGGAGCAGAATCAAGGCTGCAAGCATGAGCGCAGAATCATACAAGGGTATAGACATCATTTCACCATAGTTATTGGCTATTAACGCAGGTAGAGGGTAAGCGGCATCAAAGAGTGATGATGGCACTCTAGCTACGTTTCCAACAACCATAAGTACAGCCATAGTCTCGCCAAAGGCACGACCGAACCCTAACATTATGGCTGCCACGATGCCGGGAAAGGCACTCCGTGTGACCGCATGCTTCACCGTCTGCCATTTCGTAGCCCCCAGAGCCATCGATGCTTCTCGGATCTGTTGGGGCACAGCTCTAAGCACCTCTTCTGAGATAGAGATAATTATGGGACAGACCATTATCGCAAGCACCATGCCTCCTGCAAGTACAGAGTAACCTGTGGCGGTAGTTCCTGCAAGCGGAGCCAAGTAATCTCTTATGAGAGGGACCACAAGCAACAGCCCCCATAACCCATAAACAACTGAAGGTATTCCAGCAAGCAAGTCTACCATAGGTTTTATAATTCCGCGAACCTTAGTTGGCGCATATTCTGCGAGATAGATTGACATCAGAAGGGAGGGTGGAATAGACAGAACCATGGCTACGGCTGTTACCCACAGAGTGCCAACGACAAAGGGGTAGAAACCAAATTCTCCAGTTGAAGGATGCCATGAGGATGAAAAAAGCAGGTCACTTATAGATCGTGTTGCTAAGATTAGCATGGACTTTTGGAAAAGGGCTAACGCTATTATGAAGACAATTAGGCCTGAGAGAATTGCAGTTGAGAACATGAGTTTGCTGGCAATAAGGTTCTTCAGTTTTCTAGTGTTCATGGCATCACTTATGTTGGGTTATTGCTCCAGCTTTGCGAGTTGCTCATCAAGCGTCTCCTGGGGCAATCTCACGTATCCAGCTTCTTCGACGTATGCTTGTCCGTCGGTTAAGATCCATTTTACAAATTCTTTTGTTGGTCCAGTGAACTTATTCTTGGTCACGAGGTGCAAATTTCTTGCTGGTGGGCTTGGATAAACTTGCTGAATTATTGCTTCCACGATCCTATCCTTGTTGTCGTAAAAATTCTCTTGGAAGTCGATTTGCCCATTCTCGTTAATGTCAATAGGAATCACTCTTATTCCTTCAACTTCCTTTTTCGTTTGCAGGTCGTAAGCATAGCCTATGTTATTGAAGCCTATTCCCAAGATGTCTTGTCTAACTGCTTCCAGTAATCCCGGATCTCCATAAACTCCAGTTCCTAGAAGGTCTTCTTGTTTCTTCCCTAGGTATTTTGCCCAAGTGTCTGCGGCGCCACAAGAGTCAGACCTTGTATAAACGTGAATTTCGTCTGTGACATTAAGTCTGCCTATAACCTGCCCCCATTTGGTGACGTTCCCAGCGACATACATGCCGTAGAATATTTGTCTTGTCACTCCTTTTGTTAGAATGTCGCTTAAAACAGGATTGTTTTTGTTTACTGTTGCAACTACGCAGTCTTTGGTAACCGCAACATAGTATGCCCCTTGCGCAATTTCTTCGGGATAAATCTCTCTGGACACCATGCCTATGTCCACTAAGCCAGCGAGGGCGTCAGCCATTCCTTTGCCTGCGCCGCCCGCAGATACCTCTATCTTCACGTTGGGGTACGTCTTCTGGTACTCTTCAGCCCATTTGACCATCATTGGGTAGAGAGCCCATGCCCCTGATACTTTTATTGTCCCCTCTACACCCTGACTACTGAAATAGCTGTATGCAACAATCAATGTGATAGCGGCTAACACCGCAGCAGTCATTATGAACTTCTTGTTCATATCATTCACCTTGTTGCCATACACATGAGATCTCGCTAGTTTGCCTCGATGTGTTTGGTTCTGTTCCATTCAACGTTCAGAACTATACCTGCCCCTATTGGTCCCTTCTTTCCTTCTATGACAAAACGCCCTAATGGCGGAAATTCCGAGTGTTTTTCAATGGATAAGGGTTCTAAAGGCGAAAACTTTACTTCGCCGACGCTACCATCTCTTAAGGTTGTTAGAAAAGCATCACTTATTGTAAGGTTTATTGGGTCGATTTCGGTTAGTATTTCTTGCACTTTGCATTTTCTTTCAGCCGTTCCACAGCGTATTGTGTGTACTTCGCCATGGCACATTTTGGCGTCTGCGAACAAAATTATCTCTGCAACAAAGCTTTTTGCGGTGTTTGCTGGGTCTTCAGGATAACTTATGACTTCTCCTCTTTGAATGTCTTGAACTTTGTTTATGATTACACCAACTGAGTCGCCCGGCGTGGCTTTTTCAAGTTGACTGCCAAACATTTCTATCGCTTTTGTGGTTCCTCTCTTTCCAGACGGTGAAAAACATACCGTTTTGCCTGCTTCGAGTATGCCTGTTTCGATTTTGCATATCACCATTTCATTATCTTCTAGTTTGTATACGTCTTGGACGCAGCCACGAAGAGGTTTGTTAAACGGCAATTGAACGGGTTTCACAGTGTAGTCGAGAGTATCGATCAGAGTTGATCCATTGTACCATTTCATGTTTTGAGAATTTGTGAATACGTTGTCTCCGTTTAAGGCGGAAATTGGCACCTTGGGAACCTTCTCGAAACCGATAGGCTTCAGAATTTCATCTAGGATCTGGCATGTCTTGGCAAAAACGGTTTCTTGGTATCCTATTTGATCCATCTTGTTGATTGCTGTTATTAGTTGAGTTATGCCCAGGGTTTTGGCTAAGAATGCGTGTTGTTTGGTCTGGTCTTCTACTCCTTCTTTGGCTGACACCACGAGGACAGCAGCATCCGCTTGTGAGGCGCCTGTAAGCATCTTCTTGATGAATTCTCTGTGGCCTGGACAGTCAATGATTGTGTAGAGGTATTTTTTGGACTTGAAAGGAGTTTGTATGATGTCTATCGTTAGTCCACCTTTTCTTTCTTCTTCTAGGCTGTCTAGTAGAAAGGCGAATTCGAACTCTTTTTTGCCTGACTGTTCAAGTTCGGCTTTTACTTCTTGCATTTTTTGTTCTAGAATCGCTTTTGAGTCGTAGAGCAATCTGCCTATTAGGGTGGATTTTCCGTGGTCTTTATGGCCTATCACGACTAGGTTGATCTTAGGTAGCATTTTGCAACGACCTCATCAGGTTGTAGAAGTCCGTTATTTTTGGGAGGTTGAGACCCAGTTTTTTGTTGGCGGAGTAGAATCCGTTCTTAGTGTGGTCTCCGTATCTTCCTACTGCTTTCATTCCATGGTCGGATATCACTAAAACAAAATCACTTGAGTTTGGAATGGTTTCTTTTGCGAGTCTTTCTAACTCGCTGTAAACTTCTTTCATTTTTTCTGTGATTCCAAAACTTAGGTGGCCTATGGCGTCAGCCAAATTAAAATAGCCCATGAGTAGGTCAGATTTGTCGATTGAGGCTAAGAATTCCTTTTTGTTGTCTTGGTGTATTTTCCAGACTGTGGCATCATAGTCTTCAATAGTTGATTTGTCGTCGAAGTAGTTTTTGAGATGTTTTCTTTCTTCTGCATGGTCTGGTTTGAAAGAGTATGCGGGGACATCTATTACTTTGAAGGTTTTGAAGAAGCGTAGGAAAGTTTCGTTGGTTGGGAGTTTGAACTCCCACTGGGTTTTTACTGGTATTCTTGCTTCCATGTTTTTGCCTGTGAGAAAAGAGGCCCATAGTACTACGGTTCTTTCTAGGTTGAAGTTTGAGATGTCTGTTTGCCCGTGTTCGTTTTGCATTAGGTTTTTGCAGTCGAATTCTTTGACGAGGTTTAAGTCCAGTGCGTCTAAGGCTAGGATAATCATGGTTTGTCCTCGTTTTACATGTAGCCGAGGCTTCGCAGTTTCTGCATCATATACGCTTTTTCTTTGTCCTGTGATCTTCCTGCTCTTTCTGGGGTCCTTGATATTGCGAGTTCTTGGACGATTTTTTCGATTGTGTCTGCTTCTGATGGAATGGGTACCGTGCAGGGCATGCATCCGAGGCTTCGATACCTTTTGCCATCTTTTGCGAAGTACAACGGGTTTATGGGTAGGTTCTCTTGTTGCACATATTCCCACACGTTTAGTTCTGTCCAGTGTAGGATTGGGTGAACTCTCATATGGGAGAAATCTTCTGATGGCTTAACGTACAAGTCCCACAATTCTGCTGGCTGATCAGTGTAGTTCCATTTGAATTGTTCGTCTCTGGGAGAGAAGTATCTTTCTTTGGCTCTTATTCCATGTTCGTCTCTTCTTATGGCTAAGATTAGGGCGTCAAACTTTTCTTTTCTGATGAGACTTTTTAGGGCTTCAGTTTTTAGTAGAGTGCAGCAGTCTAGTCGCCCAGTTTTTGGTGACATACCTGCATTTAGGGCTTCTTCATTTTTGGCGATTAGTAGGTTGAAGCCCCATTCCTTTGCGATTTTGTCTCGGAACTCGTATATTTCTGGGAACTTGTAACTCGTATCTATGTGGATTACTGGGAATGGAATTTTGCCGAAGAATGCCTTTCTACACATCCAAACTGTGGTGGTTGAGTCTTTGCCTGTGCTCCAGAGGCATGCTATGTTTTTGAATTGGGCTTTTGCTTCTCTTATTATGGCTATGCTTCTCTTTTCGAGATCCTGAATATGTGAGTTTGCATCTTTTGGGATGGTCATGTAGAGCCTCGTATCTTGCTTATGGAGTGATTCAGCTCGTATTTTAAGTGTTATGTAACTTAAGAATAAATGTTCTATCACTTAATTCCATATGTGCGCAGAGTGTCCGTGGGCGAATTGTCAGGGGAAAAGTTTTAGACCCAAATTTGTGAGAGGAGCGAAGTGCTTTAAATCAAGTGTGAACAGTTTTGCTCCATTGTTGATGGTTATCGCGGCTATCATTGCGTCTGTTCTGCGCAAGGGCATCCCTCTGCTCTCTGCTTGTAATTCAATCTTGCTAGAAAGGACAGAATCCATTTTTGTATAGTTCTGTACTGGAAGCTGTAGAATTTCTTCTGTTGTTTTTGCGTATTTTTGGAGACCGTAGAGGATTTCATGCATGTTGATTGCTGTTGTGCTTATGTCTTCCCCACTTTGAATGATTTGGTTGAGGGACTCATCGCCTTTTTTTGATTTTTTGTCAAGTATCTCTATTAATACATCTGTGTCGAGTATAATCATATTCTGCGTTCAGCTCTTGAAGCGTAGATTTCAGAAAGCATTTTCTCTTTTTCCTTGAACTCCACACTTGCTCTAAGCTCCATCAAGGTCTCTATAGGGTTTCTGTTTTCGACAAGTCTCTCGAATAGCTCACTGAAGCTTTCATCCTTTTTTTTGATCCTTGATAGCTTCTTATAGACTTCATCTCTGATGGTTATTGTTTTCACCAATTTGTTTCCATCAAATTATGTTTAAACATACATTTAAATATTTTCCGCATACGTGTGGCTTGGCGGCGGTTGTTGTTTAAAACCGCAGAGTTTGCGGCGACAACAACTATTAGGTTATGACTCTTACTGTTAATGTTCTGCATGCATCCTCTTTTTGAATTGTACTAAAATAGGAAAGAATTAATATGAGTTTTTGTATTATATTAATGCGGTCTGGGATTCTTATGGACGATTCAGATTTTCATGCAAAGCTCGCTAAGGAGAAGAGGTTGGGGGCGTTGCGAGAGTTCTCGGCTGGGGCGTATTCAAACACATCAGATCTCGCGCTGAAAGCGGTTGAGCAGGCTATAGAAGCGGTTGCGGCTAAGGATGACATTCATTTTCATATTCGTCCTCGCACAGCCCATTTAGAAAGGAGAAACTGGGTGAGAGAACGTATTCCCCAAGTTTTGGATTTTTTGAGTCTTCTCTGGGATGCTTATGGGAGATTAGGGTATGGTGGGGTTGATGGTGAGCGCGCCAAGAAGGCTGTTGAGGCTATGGAGGGGGCGTTGAATGAAATCGGTAGGTCAATTGGGATCAAGTTTATCTGATATTGTGAATGCCATCAAGATTGTAGATGGTGTCATTGGAGTAATTCTTTTTGGTAGCGTTGCTAGGGGGGAGGCTGATGAGGGTTCGGATATAGATCTTTTTGTTCTTTTTGCAGATGAGGATAAAATGCGGAGAAATGAGTGGGAGGTTACCCGTCGCGTGCCTTCAGAGGTGTTTGCTCAGATGATTTGTGCTTGTCCTTCAACGCTTGAGAAAGTCAACCCTGTGTTTCTTCAGTCTGTGTTTGAAGATGGCTTGATCCTTTATGCGCAATATCCTTTGGTTTTCAAGTCTCGTTTGATGAACGCTACCACCTTTCTTATAGTTAGGTATTCACTGGAAGGCTTACCCCAGAAGGTAAAGCAAAAGCTTAGTTACAGATTGTTTGGGAGCGAAGTGAGTGGGCGACGTTATCTCGGACTTGTGGAACAGGGTGGCGGAAAGCATCTTGGGAGGGGCTGTTTCCTTATTCCAAAAGAGAAGGCAGAAGACATTTTGAATGCTTTAAGTGAATGCGGGGTCAAATACGAAATTACTGAGACTTATACGCCGAGTAAGGTGTTAAGATTAGTGGATGCAACAAGTGTTGGGTAGCTTACGCAAGCGTTGGGAATATTTAGTTTTATCATGACTTAATAGGCATCTACGAAATACACGTGGAACCGCCTTTTTAGGCTCGGATCTCTCGGGCTTCATGTTAAGTTTGACTCCGCTCTTTTTCACGTGCTTCAGCAAGCCTCGCATAGCGCTCACAGGGTCTTCTAAGACCCTTACCTCTTTGAGTATAGATTCGTGCTCAGAAAGGAACTTTCCCCGTTTTATGGTGTCCAAAAAAGAAAAAGGGGAACTATCTTGAGTCATTTGACTCTTGCTTCTTGGTTTTTCTGTTTATCCAGTGCGCTTTCAACTGAGCAGGCCGATCTTGTTGCCACCACATTCGGTGAACCAGACTTCGCCGCTGCCAGGAGTTGCGATATTCCATGGGTTGCTGCCTGCGGTTGGGATGCCCCACTCTGTGAACTCTCCAGTGGTCAACGGGTTTACATCAGTCTTTGTCGGTGCAACTGTTGTAACAGTCGGTGTCTTACTAGATGTGGTTGGCGCCTGGGTCTTAGTAGTTTTTGAGGCAGTAGTAGAAACTGGAGTGACTTTGGTGACGTTTCCACCTGTTGGAAAGAGCTTGCCAATCTTGTTGCCGTTACGCTCTGCAAACCAAACTTTGCCACCATAGATAGATATGCCTCTTGGTTGGCTACCGCTCATTGGAATCGTCCATTCAGTGAATTCATTCTTTGCCGGATTTAAACAGCCAATCTTGTCGCCAACAATCTCTGTGAAATAGATCTTTCCGCCAGAGATGGCCATGAATTCTGGTTTGCTGGATGCTGTTGGTACAGTCCATTCAGTGATCTTGTTCGTTGATGGATCCAAACGACCAATCTTGTTGCCGCTATATTCAGCGAACCAAACCATACCACTGGAAACAACTATACCCACTGGTTCGCTGAAACTCGTTGGAATTGTCCATTCGGTGAAATTGTTTGTTGATGGATCCAAACGACCAATCTTGTTGCCATCAGCCTCTATGAGCCAAACCATATCACTAGAGACAGTGATACAAAATGGATGGCTATTGTTTGTTGGGACTACCCACTCGGTGAACATGTCGGTTGATGGATCCAAACGACCAATCTTGTTGCCCAAATACTCGGTGAACCAAATCTTACCACTAGAAACAGCGATGCCATGCGAGTAGCTGGGTGCGGTTGTTATGTTCCATTCCTTGATCTTGTTTGTTGTTGGATCTAAGCGACCAATCTTGTCGCCACTAGCCTCTGTGAAATAGACTTTGCCACCAGAGACAACTATGGCTGTTGGCACGCTGGAGCTTGTTGGTATTGTCCATTCGGTGAATGTGTTCATTGGTTTGAATTGGGCTATTATGTTTCCATTCCATTCGGCAAAGTAGAATGTGGTCCCATCCTCCGTGGACATGCCTACTGGTCCATTTGGGCTGCTGCCTGACGGTACAGTCCATTCCACGAAATTTCCAGTAGCGGTACCCACAACCGCTGTAGTCGTCGGTGTAACGGTGCTAGTTGAAAGCGGTACGGTTGAGCTACTCGGATAAGAGATTGAACTAGCAGGAGTGACGATGGTCTGAGTGACACTTAACGTTCTTGTTGTTCCGCCCTTTGGTTTGAGTTTGCCGATCTTATTGCCATAAATCTCCGTGAAGTAGAGATTTCCCATGGCGTCTTCCTTTATGGTGTAGGGATTCGTGTATAGACCTTCGTTTGGCGTGGGCACATCCCATTCTGTCAAATTGTTGGTCGCAGGGTCTAGGCGACCAATCTTGTTTCTGCCATAGCCTTCATTGAACCAAACCTTACTGTTGCCGGAAATGATTATGCGCTGCGGGATGCTCGATGCATCGGGAAGGGTCCACTCGGTGAAAGTGTTCGTTGACGGATCCAAACGACCAATCTTGTTGCCATCACGCTCTGCAAACCAAACTTTGTTGCTAGAAACAATAGGCTCATATGGAGTGCCGACACCTGTTGGGACTGTCCATTCGGTGAACTCATTAGTTGATGGATCTAAACGACCAATCTTGTTGCCCCCGCCACCTCCTCCACCTCCACCCTCGGCAAACCAGATTATCCCTCCAGAAATGTCGAGGAACCATGTTTTGCTGGCTGTTGTCGGTATTGTCCATTCCGTGATTTTGTTTGTTAATGGATTTAAGCGGCCAATCTTGTTGCCAAGTTCTTCTGCGAACCAGATTTTTTCGTCATAAACGGCGACATCTCTTGGATTGCTAGCGCCTGTTGGTATCGTCCACTCAGTGATGATATTTGTCGGCGTGTCTAAGCGGCCAATCTTGTTTCCAGTAACCTCTGAGAAAATGACGGTTCCCTCGTAGACAACCACGCCATGGGGACTGCATCCTGCTGTCGGGACTACCCATTCTGTGAAAGTTGCTGAAGGTGTTGGTGAAGCCAAAACTGAGGGCACCTGCAACTGAAACTGCGTAAGAACTATCAGCAGAGTCAAAGATACGAAACAGATAGCATTTCTAAGAATTCGCATAACAATTACCTCCGATTTTATGGCGTATAGTTTCTTATTTAACACTTCTGATATTAAATACTGGAAGAATGCCAAAAATTTTCTATAGCCTTTACAAGTTTGTCGTAGGGGGTTTTTGGAATTGAAATGTGATGCTCTGCATCAACTTTATTGTTTCACCTTTTTCTACAGCTTCTTGGATAACAATGCTCCTGCCTTTTAGTTTATTGAACTCTTGATTTGTGAACCCCGAGGCTTCAAGCATTACATGTGGCTCCAGTTTTTTGTAAGAGCAAGAATCGTTTTTCAAAGGGCATGTTTTTGAAATCTTCTGAAACGATTTCAGGTCCATATCACTGTCTTTCTGCCCCTTAGAATATTCTCTTGATCCATGGAATTTTGTCGAAGTCGTTGTCGTTTGAGTATATTTCTTTTATGTTTAGTCTTTTCATTTGTGCAGCGATCACTGTATCGTCCCACATTGACCATGGTAGGTTCTTCTCGGATTGGATGCTTCTAGCTTCTTCGAAATCCAGAATGTGTGTTTCGATTTTCTGTAGTGAGGTGAGCGTTTTCAAGAGGGATAAGAAGAAAGGTATAGCGTTTTGTCTTCCCTTCCACTTTAGATAGCCGCACACCTGGGCAACTACAAGAGTCGAGGTAACCGCTTTTTCACCCGTGTCTATTCTTTCAAGCAAATTCTTGGCTGTTTGCCCATAGGTGGGATCTGCGGCTAGATGATATACGAACATGTTGGAATCTATAAAGCACAATTAAGCTTCCTTTCCTAGAGCTTCCTCGATTTCTTTGATCTTAACTTTGTGGGGCTGGGCTATACCCCATGTTTCATTTATGGATGCCCCTTTGGGTTTCAGGAGTATGCCTTTGCTGGTGACTTCAATGACTAGAGAGTCTCCTTCTTTGATTCCTAGTTGTATCCTTAATTTTAGTGGGAGTGTTATCCTTCCCTTGTTGCCAACCGTGATCTCCACTTTTGGGTCCCACAATACGGTGGGAATATGAAGGTCATAAGCGTTATGTCCTGTTGAGCAAGACAAATGATGCATGCGTGTGCACATGTATAACTGGATCAAAAGATTTGGTTTGGAGATATGAGCGTGTCGCGTAGCCCTTTGATGCGTATAAACTCCTTGAGTTCTGTGTCTAATGTTATTAGCATGAGGTCAAAGCATAAGGAGCTTGCATAGAGTATGTTGTCTATCATGTCTTTGTGACCAAGTATGTAGAGCTTTAGTGCCTGGTTGAATACCTCTGAATCTTCTTCAACCTTTATGTATCTGCGGCTTTCCAAGATGCTTCTCAAACCTATCCGAAAGCTTTCTTGGTTAAAGTTTGTGCTCTTTGAGAGTCTGGCTGCCACCCACAGTGCTTCTATGATGCTAAAGTATGAGAAGTATATGTCAGCGTTGAGGTCAGCTAGCTTCTTGAGGCCTTCTAAAACTTCTTTGCCGACGTCTATGCCAAGTGACGGAAGTATGAAAGTAGTGTCAAGGAGAGCCTTCAATGTGGCCCGCCTGCTCTTCAAGACTCATTGCTTCAACTTGCTCAGGTGTCACGGATGCGAATTTCTTTCCAGAAAGGGCTAGTTGGACTGGGTCCTGAATAACCTCTAAAATTAAGGTGTTTCCGGCAACTTTCAATAGCACTCTCTCACCTTCTCTTAGATTTAGGGCTTTAACTATAGCTTTGGGTAAGTAGAGTGCATATTTTTTGCCGATAAATGTCTCGATTGTCAGACTCATTGTAGTTCACCAGAAAATATTGTGAAGTCAGACTTATAAACCTGCTTCTGGCTTACTACTGCGATGGAGAAGACAGCTTTTTTGGGCAGGTTTACTGCTTCATAATCGATGGTGCATGATGCGTGCATGTGAGCCACACCTCTCAAGACTTCACGGGTTCTAGGATTTGTAGCCTAGGGCTTCTAGCCTGCGTTCTATGTTTTCTGATTCCAGGTCTGGTAGGACTTTTCTGATGAGGTAGATGATGTATTCGGAGGCGCTGCGGTAGCCGCTGTTTTCCAAAGCCTCTACGAGTTTGTCGTAGAGGGGTTTTGGAATTGAGATGTTCACGTACTTAACCATGACATATCACTGTTTCAGTTTTGCTTAAAAGTCGTTTCTTTGAATTAGTGTCTATGAGTAAGAGGTTTGTTCTCCACTTAAGAATTGGTGATTTTTGGCTATTGTTTGCTTTGGGGGGGAATAGAGTCATACTGACTGCGCTCGTTTTCTCTGAAGAATGCTAAGGAAAAAAGATGTTTGTTTTCCATTTGAGGATGGGTTGATCGTTTTCATTGGCTATGCGTTGTTTTGTCAGGTCGAGTTCTTCCATATCGTTTAGTCTTTTATGGAGTGTCTCTAATTCGATTTCTTCTCCGTTGAGTGTTTTGTAGGTGGATGCTATTTCCTGTGTTGTTCCTTTGTGGTTTCGATTTGCTTTCTTAACGGCCAGTAGCATCTGTTTGTCTTTTTCTGAGAGTTTTTCGTAGACTCTTTGGTTGGTTTTTTTCTCTGTCAGTTGTTGTATGATCCAGGCTGTGGCTATGGTTGTGAGTGCCAGGGTTGTTATGGCTATTAGGGTTGATCCGTTTTGAGAGAGGGCTAGGGCTACTTGAGACCATGTTTTGATGGGCTGCCAGTGGTTGACTATGGCTTTGGCGAAGGGCAACAACTTATCTTCGATTTCTTGGATGTTGTCTGCGTTTTCAGGTAAGACGATGAGGCCTATTTTCACGTATTCTTGTTGTGAGGTTGAGTTTGTTTGGAATGTGGCGCTTTCGTACCAGTAAAGAATCACTTGGGTTTGATTGGTTTTTGTGTATTGGAACGCGAAGTAGCGTCCGATTATGGGTGGGTTCTCCAGTAGTTCAACATCACGGAGATCCAGTTGCGTGGCTCTAGGTGGGCGTCCAACCTTTACTGGGTGGGTTATCAGGCATGTTTCCCAGCGATGAAGATTAGATCTGGATTTAGCTATCTCAATGGTAACCCAGATGGTTTCATTTGGATTATCGGAAGTTGAAGTGTAGGAGTATGTTAATGAAGCGTCTTGTTTGGCTATCTGCTCAAAGCGAGTGTCTCGATAAACGAATTGAGAAGTGTATCCCGGCATTTCTGGAAGTATAGTCGTCGTTACTTGTTGTCCAGCGGGTGTTTGCAAAATCACTTCAACTGGCTCTTGCGTTAATGCGAAAATTGGTACTTGAATTGACGAGAGAAGAACTACGGTTGCGAAAAAAGCAGCTATTTTTGTGAGGTCTTGTTTTCGTAATCTGATTCTGGATGTTCTCAAAAAAGTTCCGCAAATAGCACAAAAGCTTTGGGTTTCTCGCCTATCCGAGATACATTCTGGACATAGTTTCGTTTTGGTTTTTGCTGTAAATATTAAGATTTTTAGTGTTTTTTCGGAGACAATTAGGAGTAAGAGTGTTCCTAAAAAGATCAAAACCCAGCCTCCGAATAGATGAAACACCTGCATAGCTAGTTCTATTCCATACTGGTTGCCGATGAGGACGATTACTGTTATTCTGAGGATATTCAGGGCGTAGATCAGTGGGAAGCCTATGAGAAATGCTGTGGCTTTCTTCCAAGTGCGCCCCTTTGAGATGTATGCGATGAATATGGCGAATATGAGAAATCCTATGAGGGAGTATATACCCGAGCATGCTATGTCGACGGCGAACGTGAGAGGCGGGCTGTCGGGTTTTTCAAGGGCGATTACGGGTGTTTCATATTGTTCTGTTAGGCTTACTGGTAAACCTATCGCTCTAAGGATTACATACGCAGCTTGTGAGCTTAGTGTTGAAAGTAAGAAACCGGCATCGTAGACTATTTCGAGAGGGGGTGGTGTAAGGAAGATTAGGAAGGCTATTGGGAAGGCGAGAACTCGAAGAGTAAACGTGTTGAACATTATTAATACGCATCCAACGATGAAGACGATGAGTGAGACTATGTGATATTCGAGAGGGATGAAGGTGTAGGAGCCATACCAATAAATCATGATGGCTAAGAAGCAAAGTAAGGCTCCAACGAATACATTCGAGAAGATTGGGTTTTTGGATTTAGCTTCAGTTGTTTTGAATGGGATAACAGCTCTTAACGATTTTCTCTTGCGATATAGAAGATATGCAAACAAGAAGGGTATGGCGAGTATGTGGGTCATGAACTCGCTTTGGATGGCTTCGTTTGCCAAAACGACTAGGTCTTGCCAATATAACGCTAAGGCTGTGAGCAGTATGGCTGTCGCTTTCACAGTTAGTGTTGCTTGGCTTTTTGAAAATGTGAGATGCATTGTGCTCCTTTCCTTTAGATCATGCTGTAGGTCTGTCTCTTCGCGCGTTAAGGGATTATCGTACTGATGTGAACTTCATGCCAAAACATGGTGGTTCTATCAAGGTAAAAAAAGAAGGGGGGTGTAGTCGTCTTGTTCAGTTGCGAAGGTATGTGCGGTTATGCCGGTAGAATGGTTTCGCTGGCTTGGTAATTAAGGAATGTAGTTACGCTTGTACCAGGGTTTCTGTTACCTGGTCCAAGGTCGAAGGTGATCATCGCAGCACCATCATAATATGTTATTAGGGTGTCAGGGCTTTGGACTGTTTTAAATGGGTCTCTAGTCGTTTGATCATCCCATCCATATAGGTCAACATACGAGACATGTCTGGTCCCTGCTTGAACGACCCAGCCTGCAACAGTGAACACGTAACGCGTTTCATTCTCCCTATTGAAGTAGGAAGCATAAGCTGAGTGGCTGTCGCTACTCCAGTCATTAGGGGTTACGGAATGAACGTCCCAGTCAACGAAGCGCTTGTAAATCAGGTCTCTAATGGGAAAGGACGCATTGTTTTTAATCATAGTTTTCAGTTCTACGTACTTCATGTGTTTTTGGAATTGGTGTTCGAAAGTGATCTCTAGAACCTTGTCTGCTGTCCCGACAACTGTTTTAACAATACCAAAATTAGTGTCGTTCCTAGTGAGACTTTGGGAAACGGGCACTATGTTACATGCCCCTGGTGGGGGCCATCCGTACTCTGGCTGCCAGTATGCAACATGATCCACCCATTTTCCAGTCTCATCCTTTGTCTTGTATGCAATTACGTACCCTTCTCCCCACCACCAACAAGCCAGCGACTCGAACTGTGGACCTATGGGGTACTGAAAGCCTGTTCCAGGGTCTTTTTGGCCTACACCAAACGTTCCGCCACGGTTGACTCCGATGCGAATATATTTTCCCGTGATTATTATGCCTGGAATAGGATTAGGGGGGCTTCCGAAGGTTGCTTCAGCGTTTCCTGTAGGCAAAGAGCGCACGTAGGCTGCGTAAGAAGGCACTTGAACGAAGAGGCTTGACAAAAGTATCGCTATTATACCCATGGTAACTGCTGCTGTTCCAGCAACTATTTTCTTTCTCATTTTAGATCTCCTAAACTCTGACTTCTCTCTGAAACTTTATATAAAATGGTATGGAACAATTCCGAGAAAGTTCTCTAATAATATTCAAACATTATCGCATACCTTTCCTCCAAAAGATACGCGCGCACTTTCATTCCATAGTCTGATATGACTAGGATAGACTCATCTGGATTCTTGGTGATTTCTGTTGCAAGCCCCTCCAACCTGTCATAAACGTTTTTCATTTTCTTGATGATACCAAAACTAAGTGACCAATAGCGTCAGCCAGATTGAAGTAGCCCATTAATAGATCGGATTTGCCAATTGAGGCTAAGAATTCCTTTTTTGGTTTTGTTATAGCTATATTATGGCCGTTGGTCTTTGCCTGTGTTCCAGAGGCATGCTATGTTTTTGAATTGGGCTTTTGCTTCCCTTATTATATCTATGCTTTTCCCTTCGATATCTTGAACGTATGTATTCGCCTCTTTTTCGGAGTTCATGCTATGCCTCTCAATAATTGATTGTTACTCAGTTAATGTTCCTTTTAGAGTGAATGTAACTTAAGGCTGATTGTTCTACCACTTAATTCTGTACGCGCAAAACTTCATGAACATCATTCAGGCGAGTCATACCTTATGTGTCCGCCTAGGTCTTACGAGGTTTTTAGGAGGACATGGCGGGAAAGCAGTCTACGAACCCGAAGCAGAAAAAAGAGAGAAGATAAAGGATACCCGGTTGTGGTCTTACCACCTGTATTTGAAGTAGATCTCGTAGTTTCTATTTCTACTGTCTGTCCACACTACGTAGACGTTGTCTCCAGAAACTGAGACCGATGGCCACTGTGAGGTACTGGGTTGCGCGCTCAATATCCGATCTGCTGTCCAGTGCACTCCGCGGTCTGGGCTGTCTTTGAACCATATTTCCCATCGTTCAGTTCTGTAGTCTTGCCAGACAACATAGACTGTTTTGCCTTTGACAGCCACAGAAGGATATGTGGATTCGCCAGCGGACGACGTGAGTCTTATTTCTGGCTTATACGTTGCGCCTTTGTCGAGGCTTCGGCGATAGTAGATTTCAGTGTTACCTTCAGTTCTATAATCGGTCCATACGACGTGAACATCGTAGCCGTAGGCAGCAATAGATGCCCATTTCTGATCTGATGTGTCAAACGTCAATTGTTGCTCAGTCCATGTGGCGCCATTGTCTGTACTTGTCTTCACAAGGACATCATAGTTTTCAAATCTATCGTCTTGAAAAGCGACATATACATAGTTGCCGCATGCTGCGACATATGCGTATTCCGAAACACTGGGGTCATTGGTCAATCTTGTATCTGAACCCCAGTTTAGACCATTGTTTGTGCTGCGTTTGTAGTAGATTTCCCAGTTTTCCATTCTGTCGTCGTGCCATGCTACATGGACATTCCTATAGTAAGCCGCGACAGATGGACGAAGTGATGATCCCCAGTTGTTGGTCAGCCTAATTGCAGAATACCAACTTGTGCCGTAGTTTTCGCTTCTTAGCAAGTAGATTTCCCAGTTTCCATCCCTATCATCTTGCCATACAACATACACGTAGCTTCCATAGGCAGCAACAGAGGGATAACATGAGTTATTTCCTTCATTGGTTAGTCTTGTATCTGGACCCCATGTGAGACCATTGTTTGTGGCACGTTTGTAGTAGATTTCCCAGTTTCCATCCCTATCGTCGGCCCATACAGCGTAGACGTAGCTACCAACTGAAGCAACTGCCTGTCCTCGCCAATTCGCTTCAGAAGGTGCAGCGTTATTGGTGAGCCTCATATCTGAACTCCACGACCTGTAAGCGACGTAAACTTGGAAAGACCAATTTTCCATATCCTCTTTTGTGACCATCACTTCCACGCTACTAGTTCTGTAGGATTGTCCAGCACTCAAAGTTGCCTTCAAATACAACTTACCTGCGTTATAGTAAAGAACGAGAACCTTCTCGCCTGGCACATACGCGTCAAAGCCGACTTTCCTTCTAGCCTCGATGAGGTAGTAGTCACCTTCTAGACCGACCAATTTTATCACTTGAATTGTACCAGTTGGGTCTTCCAATGGGTCAAGCATCAATAAGTCCGCGGTCTCATAGGGCACATTCCGAATCCTTGAACTGCCAATCCAACCCTGCAAAATCCTGCAATACGAAGTGGGTTGGGCTGGAGTTTTCCCCAGATTGTTCCAACAACCCGTGGCCATTAAGTCCCAACTACCTACGCCTCCTTCATATCCATAGAGGTCTGGTAGCTCAAGTTCGTGGCCATATTCGTGGGCATGAACTCCTAGTACACCGCGACCGCCAGCTTCAATGTCTGGAACGATCATTCCATGGGTAATTGTCACACCGTCACCTGTAGCAATACTTAGACCATGCCACCTGCATGACCAGATGTCGGTTGTTACCCCTGAACTTTCTTGGTTGGGTCCTGCACATACAAAGATGAATTTCGAGTACAGTGCAAAGTTCACATAGGGATCAGCCTTCTTAACAGCATCGCGAATGAACCACCAACTCTCGCTGTACCCGTCATTGTCTGGATCGTCTATTGTGGTCGCACTATCAGTGCCATAATAGGCTACTGTGTGACCTATTTTGCGCCATGGATCCCAACCTCCAGTTACGTATAGGAGGTCGTAGGAGACTTCCATGTAGTAGCCGTTCATGTCATTGAATATCATTCTGTAAACTTCGCCTTGGTTTTTGGTGTTATTCCTATTTGTGAAGTATGCCATGATGACTATCGTGTTCTGTGCTCCAGTTACAAGAAGGCTTTCAGGGTTACCTTCTTCCAACGGTGTCAGCTCACTTACTACTAGCTGCCTTTCCGCTTCTGCCTCGAAAACACCAGTGACTTCAATCTTCTTTCCGGCGTAGTTGGATGGGTCAGCTGCATCAGAGAATTTCAGTCTAATCATGTTATCCATGTCATCTCTCAAATAGAATTCTGTCGGCTTCGCAAACAATTGGTGCATAACCATGACCCCCTGCAAGGTAACATACCTATCGTCGAATGCTTCAGGATTCTTCACCAAGTCTTCAACAGAGATTTCAGAAGGAACTGCGTTAGCAGTTGTCACGAGAACAGGGATCAGTAAAAGCAATGCCAAAACTAAAGCTAACTTTTTCATTTTTCAATCCACCAATTTTTTAAGCGTTTCCCAGATATGTTACCAGTATAATAAGAGACTTGTGAAATCTTCACAGAAATGTTCTATAACTTTTTACCAGACCTGCATCAAATGCTGATGATGTCTACATTGAGCGAAAAGAACGCACATTACTCTCCGGGCAGTGTCAGTTTCAACTCGATTCTCTTTCCAAAACACTCACACATTCTCATGCGCGATTTGAAGGACAAAGCTTCTTTGGTCCATCACTCAGGTCTCTAACGGCTTGCGTACTTGTTTCTTAAGATTTGTAGCCTAGGGCTTCTAGACGGCGTTCAATGTTTTCTGATTCCAGGTCGGGTAGGACTTTTCTGATGAGGTAGATGATGTATTCGGATGGGCTGCGGTAGCCGCTGTTTTCCAAAGCCTTTACAAGTTTGTCGTAGAGGGGTTTTGGGATTGAGATGTTCACGTACTTAACCATGATACATCACAACAGCATGTTTACTTTAAAAAATTATGGCTTCGTGCGCGCGTGGTCTTAGCAGTCAGGCGCGTCATATGCATGAATGCGCAATGCAATCGGGAAAGTGGAGAGAAAAGGATGGAGGGTCTTTAGGTGGTTCTCTGGGCAGGTCTCTTTACTTTCTAAAGGGGCATGACCTGTATTAAAGGACTGTCAACTACTTGTTGTTGACCGTGAATCCTTTTAAGGATGGGAAAGTAGGTTACCTGTGAGGTTTACATATGGATCATGACGTAATGCTTCTAGTCTTGGCGTGTCTTTCTGAGTCCAGGTCGGCTACTAGTGGAGAAGTCGCTGAAACGCATTCATTCATTTCGCGTGAGTATGTGTCCATGGTGCTTACGAGATGTTATCGCCGAGGATTCGTGTCGAGAAGACCTTACAAGCGTGGGAGAGTGCGTGGGTACGTTTATGAGTTAACTAATAAGGGAGCTGAATGGGTATTCTACAAAAATTCTCAGTGGAAACGGGCAAAGGAGGATGCTCATAAGACTGCGAGGGAAGTCGAAAAGGAAGGTAAAAGTAGTCCTCTATGGGACATCAAATCAGTGGAATCTATCCGGAAAAAACCGATAACAGAACACAAAGATTTCATGTCGATGGAAGTGCAGCTTCACCGGTGGCTTGTTTATGTACTCTGGAGTGAATATAAATCATTGAAGCAACGGTATGAGTCATTAAAAGAGTTGGATGATTTGGCTTTTCTTGTCCTTTTATCTATCTCTAATGATAGAGATGCATGGACCTATGCATGCTGGATAGAACGGGAAGAAAAGCTTGAACTCTTGGAGAGACTTCAATGCCGAGAGAGGTCAGAGCTACACGTTGAGTATTCAAAGGGGGATCTATATGAAGGGGCGACACGGTTACTTGAATCTTATCAAAGAGGATGGTTCCAAGGATTTCGGCTTGGGCTTCAACTTGGAGAACAGAAGGGAGCAATCATAGCACAAGGAGAATTTCTCCGCTTGTTATTGAAAAATCACCTATCAAGAAAACAAAAAGAAGAAGCGTTTCAGGCTAGGCGTCTTTGCTACTATGTAAATGAGAGATGGTGGGATTTATTATCGCCCGGTTACAACAGCCCGCCATTGCCTGTTCGAGGACCCGCAAGAGGGTAGAGAGTTAGATTATCCTATTAGACCAGCGCGTTTTTCTGTTGGCTGTGAAGTGAGATGTTTGTTTTCCATTTAAGAACTGTTGATCGTTTTCGTTGGCTATGTGTTGTTTTGTTGGGCTTAGTTCTTTCATTTTGTTAGGTGTTTCTTGAACGAGTTTTTGTCCCAGCCCTATGGTGTGATAACCCCTTGCGTGGCAGTACCTTGCAATTCTGGTGGCGGTCGTCTTGGCAGCAGAGGCTACAGCGACAGTAGTATTCGGCAAGAGATTTCAAAAATTCATTGGTAGGAACGAAGGAATATGTATGCTTACCTTATGGGCCAACTCGCTTTAATCCATGGTCCAACAGTGCCGTCAGGAAATATTTGTCGATACGATATTTCGATTCCGTCAAATTTGATGCTGATTTTGTCAACTGGAGTTGCGTCGTGGTAAATGTCGCCGGATGTTTGATAGGAAACAATTTGCACTTTGGTGAACCTCCATCTCAAGAATTCCTTAGGTTCTGCACCGACGGTGCGGACCGCAAGCACAGCAGATTCGAAATACCCTCCACTTGCAACTGCTAGGAACAGCTTAGGTGAGGCTTTGCTGACATTCATTGTAAAGTGGAATTCTTCCATGTTGACTATTCCTTCATCAAATGCTGTGGTGTTCCATGTTTCTTTCCAACTGAATGATTCTACGGCGATCCAACCTTTATAGGCTTTATCAGTCGCTTCGCCTGGTATGCCTTCTATTCTTAGGAAGGCTTCGAAATTCTTTGTTGTGTCTTCTTCAGTTTGTGAGTAAGCTGCGTTCGCCAGAGTTTGCCTATTGTCGAAGGCACTTATCATAGTGGCGCCTAGAAAACCAAGGGCTAGCACACTTAACAAAAGTATGGCACCAGTTAAAATTGCTCTTTTCATTTTTTTTCTCCCTCCTTTAGTATCTTTTCGGTTATGAAAGTAATCATAACACGATTGATATTTATGAATTCTCTAAATTACCTGTTGAAGAAAATTTTATCCACTATCTTCTCGCTTTTAACAAAATCCTTAAGCTTCACAAGGCAAGCATAGACACTCACTTTGACGGAGAAGAAAGTAGTTGATAATCAAGAAAGTAAAGTGCTGAGTTTTAGGCGTTATTTTTCTCTCCATCTTGTTTTGAAGCGTACGAGTAGAACTAGAGATATTGTGGTTCCTATGAGAATGAGCCAACGAAATATCACGCTTTCAATTGAAGAGGTGGAGAGGTCTAGATAGGTTCTGATTAAGCTTGCTGCGTTTGATGTTGGAAATATGTAAGAAACCCAACTGAACGGTCCGAGTGCAGTGTCTGAGTAGTAGACTGGTGGCAGAAAGACTAGGCTGAGGCTCAGTAGTCTGGCGATGCCGTTTAGCGTGGCTGGAGGAAGCTTAGCAAGATATGATGATATGAAGAACCCTAGCATGCTGATGCAGACCCAACATAACATGAGAGATATTGCTAGCCAAAGGATTGCCGCTTGATTGATTAGCCCTAGCAATGCTCCAATGGTTATGAATAGTAACAACCCCGGGATTGATACAAGTAATGAAGCCAAGGCAATTCCAAACGCATATGACGCAGGATGAACTGGCATTGCCACCATTATCTCTCTCATTCTAGTGTATCTGTCCTGCACAACATCCTGAACAGAAGAGGTGATGCCGATAAAGCTCACCATTGCGACCATGGCTCCGATTATTCCATTCCTGACGCCGTTCGATGCCCCTGCAATCAAGAAGAAGAAAAGAGGGCTACCACTCACTCCTGCCTGAACTAGGACGATAAGTGGCTGCACACGGAAATCTGGGTAGAATTTCATCCACGCGATCAGAAAGGCGTTTCTAATTGCTCTTCTCATTGCTCTCACCTACGAGTTTAATGAATGCATCTTCAAGTGTTATGGGAGAGACGCTGGCTTTGAGTCCCTTCTTCAAAGATTCCCTCATTATGTGCGTTGCTTCATCTTCATCCTGGGCGTAGACTATGTACTTATCTCCAAATCTTACATAATCTATATTATTTTCTGAAAGATTCATAGAAGCTCCATTGAGAACAACTCTGTAACTTCTTTTCACAGAACTTTTGATCTCTTCTGAGCTACCTTCAGTCACTATTTGTCCTTTATTAATGATTCCAAGTCTATCTGAAGCCATCTCTGCTTCTTCCATATTATGAGTTGTCAAGATTATAGTCTTGCCTTCTTCAAGTAAGTCTCTAAGTGAAGACAAGACGCTTCTCTTCGCGACCGCATCTAAACCACTTGTTGTTTCATCAAGCAGTAAGACGTCGGTATCAGAAGACAAAGCAGAGGCTATTACTGCCCTTTTTCTTTCTCCACCTGAAATTGTTGCACATCGTCTTTTTTTGAGGTCCCACATTTTCACCATACGCAAAGCTTTTTCAGCTATCTTTTTTGATTTCTCTTTTGAGATGCCCCTGAGTCTAGAAAAATAGTATGCGTAATCCCATGGAGTATAAGACCCATAAGTAACGACATCTTGCGGGACAATTGCAATATGTTTGCGTACTTCGGAAGCTTCTCTTGCTACATCATAGCCTAGAACGTAGCATTCACCTGCTGTAGAAAGCAGTTGAGTCGAAACTATCCTTGCAAACGTTGTTTTCCCAGCTCCATTAGGACCCAGCAAAGTGTAAAATTCACCTTTTTTGATAGAAATGCTTACTTTCTTTATTGCCTGAACATCATTCTCGTAAACTTTACTGAGGTTAACCGACTTTATTGCGTCCATAAATAGGTCACTACACGGTGTAAAGATTTCGTGGCATCAGTTCTTCTCTTGCTCCGTAAGAGTATTTAGTAACTATTATGACATATCATACTATACTGCTCATGTAAAATAGGTTTTGAGTTTTTAGTTTGGTTCGTTGCTGTATTTGTGTTATGCAAATTACTGGAAAGGTTTATTAAATCTTTCGATATCATATATGTTGATTGGGATGAGGAATTCAACTTTGACATACTCATAGTGGGAAGGGAATAGAGAAATTGGGCGGCTCATTGAGGAGAGGGTTGCGGGTGGGTACGGTTGAGAGAAATACACTACTAGCATACTGTTTATTAGTCCTTCTTGGTTTTTCGATTCCGGTGGCAGGGATGCAGGCGGGAGAAAGCATAAAATCTTATGGAAAAATTGATAATTCAATGCACTCTCTTGTTCTGAAAACCCATACTGCCAATGCTTTTTTCACGAGTATCGATGCAAAAACAATTGCAAATCTATTTGATAATGCTCAAGTATCGAGGTGGATGAACGCTGACCAAATACAAAAGGTTCAGGAAATAAAACAAAATAAGCAGGATTTTATAGCCTTGTTTTATCGCCTTATAAGGGGTATTTATGATACAAGTGCTGATTGGCCAACGTTTTCAGCTAACAACTGGATATTGAAAGATGCAAATGGGTCGTTAGTTTATGATACAGTTTGGAGTTATTATCTAATCGATGTTGGCAACCCAGAGTATGCGACATGGGTCGCAAACAAGGTTAAAGAAACGTTGGACGAATATGCTGTGTATGATGGAGTTTTTGCTGACCTAAGTATAAGCGTCGATGCATCTGGACATTTTCAGAAGGCTTCATCACAACCAATAAATCCAAGAACAGGACAACTCTGGAAAGATGAGGAAATCAGACAAGGACTCATGCGGATACATAAAGAAATTAAGAACGCCATTGGCTCTAAGATAATGCTATCCAATGGAATATGGACTGGTCAACGTTTTTGGGGTCGGTTCGATGAGTACATGGAATTTCTGTTAAATTCTTCGTTTGACGGAGTCATGAGTGAAGCAATGTGGTATCGATACGATGAAGTTTGGATGACCGAAGAAGAATGGTTGAAAAGTCTCAATTTTCTTGTCTTTCTTCAAGACAACTTTCTTAAAGATAGACCAGAAAGGTTTTTTGTACCGCTATTTAAACTCAAAACTACGACTGGAAAAATATATACACTTCCAATAGGCGCTACTGAAGGCCAGATGTTAAGGTACGTTTTTGCTTCAACTCTGTTAGGTATCAAAAATAACCAAAACTATCTCGGTTTATTTGGAGATATGAATTTGATTACCGAATTTATTCAACCATTATATGACATTGACCTTGGCGTTCCAATAAATGACTACTATGTAATTCCAAATACTCATGTTTATTCTAGGGATTTTAGCAATATCAAGGTGTTAGTCAATCCTGCCTCAGATCCGTATGTCATTAATTTACAAGGAACATTTAAAACCATTGATGGTCAACTTGTTTCAGATGTTGTAATGGATAACCACACAGGTGTTTTGTTAATAAGAGTTAATTAATAACATAAAGTATTTTTGATCCAGCTTTACTTCACAGCTTTCCAAATCTCTTCTTAAACTTATTCAGAAACAACCCAGATTTTTAATCGTTGTCTTATTTCTGTCTCAATTTTCTTCGTTTCTGTTCTGTTTTGAGTAGACGCTTAGGGTTCGCAACTCTTAGCCACGGGACTTCTACAAGAAGAGGATCAGAGTTTCCAGGAAAATGAGAGTATATTCCTCTCTCAAAGAGTAGTTTTCCATGGTCTGCGTGCTCGCAATTGGACGCTCCATGGCGATATTTCTTCAGATATAACCTAGGCGCTTTAATTTTTCCAATATTTCCGCCTCTTCTTTCTTTGAAATTCGGTGTTCGTCCTTTTTTTGCTCAGATAAAAATGTTCGATATGTTATTGGCTTTTGCAAGAACTCGGACTCTGGTCTGAAAACTTCTTGTAAGACTCGACCATCCACATCTTTAGGAATAGGAACCCCTAAAATATGCATTATTGTTGGAGCAACATCTACTATACTAGCCTCTGTGCTGTATCCCTCCTTTATGTCCTTCCCAAAAAATATGAGAATGCCCCTTTGAGCCCAGAGTCCTGCATGATTACCTGTTTTTACAGTTCGATTCTTGATAGGCTTCACCTGTTCGATGGTTTTTTTTCTCCAAAGACGAGGTTCATATCCTCTTTTAAAGGCAATTACTAAGTCAGGTGCATCACTCATGCAGTCACCCTGATAAATTTCCTGTGTATCAAAGATTTTTTCAACAATTTTTTCTCCGTTTAACTCATCTCTTACAGAATAGAAGAAATTGATTAGTGCTTTTTTGATAGGTTCATACTCTGTAATATCTTTTAAGAGATTCTTATTTATTGATACATATCCTACTGGAACTCCGAATGCTTTAGATTTTGCTAAATCTAAATCTCTGGGAACCACTTTCTGGGCACTTCCAAAAATCTTCCTAGGAACCCTTTCCTTTAAGCCCTTGATTCCTATTTTTTCGAAGTAACTGGCAACTTTTTCAAGTGTAAATAACTGAGAATTTGCCCTTCTTTTCGCAAAACCACCTTGGACAAGTATATTATTTATCCCTACATATTTATGGAGATGTGTAAATCCATGATCAGAAGCTACTATCAGATAGTCATGCTCATTTAGTAAAGAAACAACCTTGCCAACTATACTATCTAGTTCCCTCAGATAACGTATCAAGTATTCTTTCTTTTCAGCGTTAAAAAATGGGCTTTCTTCATCAAAGTAGCCAAAAAAAACATGTTGAACGCGGTCGAGGCTTGTGAACACTGCCAAAAAAAGTGTCCATTCAAAATTCTCCATTAGATAATACATTGCCTCTGCATGTTTCTTAGTGACGAGATATGCTTCGTCGAGAAAACTCTTCTCATCGTAACCGACGTAGTTTACACTCTTAAGATTTAAATCAGGGAAATACTGTCCAATTCTTGACTTAAGATTTGAAATAAGATCGGGGGGGTACGATCTAGCTCGGTTTCCAGGTGCAGGTGGCCCAGAAATCATAATTCCGTTCACTTTAAAAGGTGGAAATGTACATGGAATATTCAAAAGTATCACTTTTTTGTTTGTATTGCCCACGACATCCCATAAACTATTTTTGGGCATACTAGTTGATAGATAAGGCTTAAAAACTCCCTTTTCTATGCGGCCGAAACCGAACATGCCATGTTTTCCAGGATTTTTTCCACTGAACAACGAGGGCATAGCTACTGGCGAAATTGGGGGCATAGTACTATGCAACAGATTAAAACAACCTTTATTCATTAACATTTTAAAGTTAGGTAAAATATTCTTTTGTGCCAACGGAAAGAACACGTCAAATGGTGCCCCATCGAGGACAATGAACACAACCCTGTTTTTGTTCATGCGGTCACCGTTTATCAAGTATATATGATTCGCCATTTGAGTACACAATGTTATGGTCTAAATCATAAATGATAGATAAAATAACGTTTCTTGTACGGTTTTCAGCTCTTTCTTCGAATTTTCCGCTGATTCCTGGCAGATGTAAAAGAAAATAATCATAGGGAGCCGTTGTTTCCTTCCGAAGTGGATAAGAAAACTTGTGATCTTGCGAAAAATTCCAACTTGTTAATCCAACTATTTGACTTCCTGTAACCTCGTCAGCTGCAATCCTTGTCCCGCTAGGCAGATGCCTTTCTGCGTGATCTATCATGTATCTTTGATATGCGGTGTTCACCAAGCCTCTGTATACTAAGGGTTCATCGCTAGGAAATTGGTTTCCTATACTGCTCGCCGCTGGAATTAACGGTTGGTATTTATATGATTGTATTGTTGCTAGAACTATTAGTAAACCAATGATAAGCATAGGCACAACCTTGCTACGTAGTTTCGTTTCAATGTAATAAAGAAATATACCTGAAAATATTGGTGTGACTATCGAAACTAATCTAAATACTCTGTCATCCCAATTGAACCCAAGATTTAAAACTAATCCAAGGAGAAGAAAAATCATCAAAGTTATAGCGTAAAAAGATAAAAGTAGCAATCCTCTTTGCTTGCGTAGCCAAGACTTTTTAATGATGATTAGAACGGCGACTAATGTGAACATCATGAGAAGGTAATCTCCTCCATTGAAAACAAGCAACACTTTCAGTCGACTCAAAAAATCAAGCTTGAGAAACGTCATAGGGATCAATTCACTTTGTGTAATTACTCTGGGGTGACCCAAGGTGATATTGAATAGTCTATTGAGGTTGTAAAGAAAAAAGTCAATAGATAGTTCAAGTATTTGCTGAGCTATCAATGAAAACCATGCGACGCTTATCACAATTATTGTTAGTGTACCGTGGAGTGAGGGCTTCGCGGAGGTGAAATAATGTGAAAAGCGGCCTAATATTAACAATAAGATAGAGACGATTAGCAATATTGTTGATAGCATTATTGACGAAAGTGAATGCCCCGCAACCAATGCTAACGTAAAGATAATAGCAACAATCCAATCATTTCTCTTTCTATTTTCTCCTAGTTTCATAAACTGAACTAAAACCAAGAGAACGAAGAACACACCAAATAATGATCCAACTACGACGTAGGAGATTTCAGGCTTCACTGGAATGGATGAAACGAGTAAAGCGTATTTCAGAAGAGAAAAGTTCGCTCCCAAGCGTCTCAGTATGATGTAAATCCAAATTGGATACGTGAACCAAAGTATTATAGGAAAATATTTCATTGATTGGAGTACTGGAAGGCCTGATATAGCTGAATAAACAGCAAATGACAATGCCAAGAGTGGGGTCTCAGAATATATGTTTCCCTCGTTTATATACCCTTCATTGTAGGTGTCTAGAGCAAGTCTGTATTGTCGATGTTGGTCTATCGCTACTCCTTGAAACCACACATATTTCAAATTGGGTATCAAGAGGAAAGTGGCATGTGCAATTAGTGCAATTAAAATCAACGAATTGAATCGCTTTTCGACCATAAAATAAGCTATATAGGTTACAATAAACACTGCAAAAGGAAGTTCCAACCCTTCGAGGACCCAACTATCTTGATAATCTCTCGAAATAGCTACTGCGCTACCAAGAAGTATCACTATTTGGATGGCCAGTGCAAATCTTAGTATACGAGATACATGCAACTCAAAACTCCACTCCTTCAAATGTGGCTTTACAGATAGTATCCAACAATTAGAGATTCAATTTCTTTGTATATCTGTTACCATTCTAGTTCAGTTGCAAATATCCCTGTATAACTGATAATATTTTAGTGCTGTTTCGTTTATATCGTACTTTTTTCGTGCAAAATTCCGTATTCTATTTTCTGTCTGTTCCAGGTCACTACGGTTATACATCAATTTAATCTTCTGAGCCATGCCTTCTACCGTATTCACTAAGATGCCATACTTTCCATTCTGCGTGAGTTCACGTGCATAAGGCAGATTAAACATTATCGGGATTTTACCTGTACACATACATTCTAAAAGTATCATGGGACATATTTCTTGGAAGCCGGGAATTACGACGCACATTGCTTTTTTCATTGTGTTCATAAATTCAGTTCTATTGACGAAACCTTTTAAGGCAATATTAGTTAAGTTCAATTTTAACATTTCCTGTTTTATTTTTCGGTAGAGAGGCCCACGTCCACAAATGACTATCTTTAGATTGAGATGGAGTCTTTTCTCTAAAAGATAAGCCAACCTTACTAAGTTGAGGACTCCTTTACTCCAGTTAAGCCGCCCTCCAAAAAAAATTATTGGTTCTTTTTCTTCTTTATAACAAAAAGTATTCAAAGACTCTTTATCGAGCATCTCCAAGTCAACACCATTGTGTATGTAGAGGATTTTTCCTAAACGATTACTGCCCATCTTCAGGATGAGTTGTTTCATCAAAGTCTCTGAAACCGCAACCGCTGCATTCGAGCCTTGAAATGTCTTCTTGCAGGTATACCTAGAAAGAGGATAACCTAGGACATGTTTGCAAAAATCTCCAAGGCTTCCACCTCTAGTCAAAGAATGAACACCTAGTCTCATTAGCAACGTTAGGTCTGCGTGAAAAGTTGCTATAATGGGGGCAATGTGTCTGAGATTTAGAAGTGTGGGAAAAACTGCGCTACCTTGTCCCTGAATTATGTCAGCTCCAATATTATCTATCGTTTTACACAGGTTGTTAAAATTTATCAAATGGAACATCGTAGGCCTCGCAGGTATGTTTGGGTAGGGAAATCTTATCACCGTGATTCCATCTTCGCTCTTTTGATTAATATTGCTTCGTTGCATGTGGGTATGCGTAATTGGAAATCCAGAAATGACAGTAACTTTTGTCCCTCTCCGCAAAAGCCCTTGTGCGAGGTCTCTCGTGAAAGTTCCGATTCCTCCAGATACAAAAGGGGGATATTCAAAAGATAACAAAATTACATGCATCTATTTGTCTAAACTCTCCATGCTCTTGACTGTGTTTTTCAAATCCGTTGTGTACGTGTGTTGGGGTTGAAACTATATTGGAAGAAAGGGAAGCTACGAAAAGTAGTCGTAAGGTAATAACTCACGGGTTATCTGCAGATACCCTGCGTGCCAACTCGTACTACAATTAGAGGCACAATGGCTAGGATTGCGAAGAACATTTTTCTCTGGAACACACAACAGACCTCCTGAATACAACTTCCGCATAAGCAAAAGAGATATTCTTTTCTAAGAATCGGAATTTTCTTAGCAAATACCTGTCAGAACGTTTTCAGTCACTGGGTGGGTATTCTACATCCATTGACTTATGTTTGAGCGCGCTTCTTGCATACAATTAATTGATTTAATCCAAGCTCAAACTTTTGATAAACATTAATGTAGAGTCCAAAGGGTGTAAGCAAAGTAGCAAGGTCTCGCCGAGAATAAAACCCTCTATGCGCTTTCATAGCCTTCTTGCCCGTAAGCCCGAGAATACTAATAAGTTTGTGAATACGACCCCCAAAAGGCGTACATGTGGTTATTATCAGCTTTCCCTCATCCCTCAATAAACCTGAAACTTGCTTAAGTATTCTTTTAGGGTTTGCCAGATGCTCTATAACGGCAAGAAGCAGAATCGTGTCAAACTTCGTCTCAGACATAGGCAGAGGCAAATCTTCGTTGTCCACATCGACGCAAAGAAAGGTAAGCCAAGGATATCTATTCTGCAGATTCTCTACTAGCCTCTTCTTTATGTCCACTCCCACATATTTTGTACTTTCTTTGTTATTAAGATGCTGAACAATTTCACCGGGTCCGCAACCAATATCCAAAATGGTCCCTTTTATGTACTTCGCAATAACGCCCAATCTTTTCTTTCGCAAGTATGATGTGAGAATACCGAATCTACTTCCTACTCCAACAATCTCTAGCAAAATCGAAGAAAACGGCATCCTAAAGTTTATCACCCTCATCCCTTTAAAGAAGGTAACTGTTACTTAAGATTCGATCTATTAATGGTTGTTTCAAATGAAATTATTGACTGGAGCATTTTCTTATGCGATATAGGATGCGGCCTAGTAGAAAGGCCATGGCGAGAACATACCATCAAATAAAAGGTATTCAGGAACAAAGAGGTGACGCAAGAAAATGTCTTAGAGTTGTCAAACGATTATTACAGGTACCCTAGGTCTCGTAATCTCTCCTTCATTTTTTCCTCGTCTTCTCTCGCCACCTCTTGCAATTTTTTGTCAATCTGAAAATCCCTGAAAACAGGCACTCGTTTTGCAGGATCAGAATTTTTCTCAAAAATACCTGTAAGAACCCTTCCATCAACTTGAGTAGGTATTCCACATCCCAATAGGTGAAGAATAGTAGGACATATATCTTCTATATTTGCACTCTCAAACTCTTCACTTCTTTTGAACACAGGGCCAGAGGCAATAAGTATCCCATCTCTTGCTCTACTGTGGTATCCAGATTGCCATCTGCCCCACCGCTCGCCAGGTGCATTAGACTTGATCTCGCTAAACAAGCTTGAGGTCAAAGCAGGAAACGGCATATACATTTCAGACGTAAGAAAAATAACATCAGGAAGATCCTTAAGATATCGACCAGTGTATACCTCCTCTTTCTTCCATGCAGCTTTTACCACCCTCTCTCCTCTCGAATCTGTCAATTTTTCCATTTTTCCAATAATTTCTTCTCGAATTCTTTCATAATTGGCAGAGCCATTGATGTCTATCCCAAAAAGAGTGGCGAGATACGCGACCGAGTTTCTTTTGTCAATAACAGGGAAGTTGTCCACTCTCTCCATTGACAAATGCGGATTATGAACACCCTTATGCTTTTTAAGTCTAAACTGTAAGAGCTGGAGTGCTTTACGAAGCCGAAGAGAATTTACGTACCTATATGCAAACAATTGAGCAATGTTGACAAAATGGCGAAGAATCACTCCACCCGATGGCTTAAGATAACCTTCTTTGTATAACCAGGTGTTTACAAAAAAGAATTTTTGGGGACTCGATTCAAAACCATGATCAGAAACAATTAAAAAATTTTTACTAGGAAAGCTTGACAGAGCATCGTACAAAATATGATCCACTCTGCGATATAATTCTAACAGCGCGTCTTTGTGTTCCCACAAACAGTGCTGAAGAGTGTCTGTTTCCCCAATCCAAAAGAAAGAAAAATCATAGTCTTTCTCTTGATTGAATTCTTTAAAGATTCTATACCTTATCTCCATCTTCTCTATCGAAAGTCTGAGAAGCTCTTCTCGATGAACTTTATCTTTCTTTCTGTCTCTAAGAGCAAGTATTTTCCTTTCGATTTTATCGTCTCGAAACCCCCTAATTTTTTCCTTAAGTTCGTTCGGATAAGTGAAATTGCTTTTGTCGGAAGGAATTGGATATCCACATATCATCAAACCATTTAATCTCATAGGAGGAAACGTAAATCTAACATTTACAACACATGAGCTACGATTATACGTGTCCAAAATACTCCATATCGTAGGGTATCTAAAATCCTGAAGGGTCGCGATAGAATTATCAGGTTTTAGCAAAGAAAAAATTCCAGTATTCCCAGGATTCATGCCAGTCAACATCGAAGGAAGAGCTGGACACGTTTGAGACGGTATCGTGCTATTCAGTATGGCTCTTGACCCAGAATCTATAAGTTTCTTGAAGGTTGGGAGCTCGTTGTCGGAAATCCAGCCGTTTAAGAGTTTCCAGGTTGCTCCATCCAATCCTATCATCATAACACTTTCTCTCATATCGCTCCTCCACTGCCAAGCTCTACTCCAAAATTCTGGGTTCAGTGCGCGTTAGCTGTCTTTTGCTATTAGGCATGTGTTTCATCAACTTCTTTCTTAAAGACGAAAAATGGGGATTGAGTTTGGTTTTAAATCTATACGACTGTAACTATTGTCGTGATGGGGTAAGTAGTGGCCCTGTTTCCTGCCTTGTCGACGACCCATGTTTTGATTGTGTATGTTCTAGGCGGCACTATGGTGCCTGAACTGTCTTTTCCGTCCCAAATAATGGATAGGGATTTGCTTGATCCTGTCCTGGACAGTGTGTGCTTTGCCTACATTTACCTACGAAAGTAGCAAAAAGTTTCAAACGTTCTCAAGGTTTGCTTCAGAGATACCCTAACCTTCTTAGTTTTTCCTTAATCCTTTGTTCGTCTTCATCACCAAAAACTTCGTGCTCGGCCACATCTTTCTCAATTTTACTTTGGCGAACTATAGGCATCTTCGCTAACTCAGACTCATTTTCAAAGATCTCTTTTAACACTCTACCATCAATGTCTTCAGAAATGGGTATTCCAAACATATGAAGAATAGTTGGTGTAACATCATAGATCTTGATATTCTGAATTTCTTCTCCAGTTTTTTTGATATCTGGCCCGTAGGCCATGAACATCCCTTGCAACCTGTGTTCGCCTGTCAGAATTGGCTCGATGAAAAGCTTTCCGTAATCTGTTCCTTCTATCGGACGATATCTCAGATTGTCTATAAGATAAATCAAGTCTGGAGCTGAATCCAAATGCTTTCCAAAGTATACATCTTCTTTCTTGAAGACCTGAGTTACCAGTTTCCTACCAGTCTTCGGATCCCGAATTTGACGTAACGACTCAATAATCTCGTCTCTGAGTTTCTCATATTCTTCACCTGGTTCGATTATCCCTTTGAGATCCCTTCCCTTGAGGTTGATAAAAATGTTCATTCTTAGTCCATACGCTTTAGTTTGCGACCAGTCTATGTCTTCAAAAAGCCTATCGCATTCATACTTTTTTCTCCCCCTTACAGAAAACTTTTGCAAGATATTAACGGGGATAATGTTCATGAAGTTCTCCACGAATCGAGGATTAGAGTGAGAAAGTGCGAGTGTTGTTAGTCGCTGCAATATTTTTCTGACACCGTTCTTGAAGCTGTAGACTCTTTTTTGAGGCTTCATTTTCAAATACCCTTTTCTTTTCAACCACTCGTTAACGCAGAAGTATCCATGAAGTGGCCCAAACCCGTGATCGGAAACCAAGATAATATTTGCCTCTGCGGATGTCCCGTTTAAAAGCTTGCCAATTGCGGTATCGACTTTCACATAGAAATCTTTGATGGAGTTTTCATACTCTTTGGATTTTTCAGGATTCCATTTTGGATGGTGTTGATCCATGTGATGCCAGAAATAGTGTTGTACTGAATCGGTCTCGAAGAATACATAAACAAAAAAATTCCAAGGGTGTGTTTTCATTAGGTGTTGTACAGCACTGACTTGTTTTTCTAGGAGTCTATTAAATTGGTAGAAGTATTCGGCTTCTTTGCCCTCTATGAACAAGTCTGTTAACGGAAGAATTTCATAGCCTTCTACGACTTCATTTAATTCCTTCGCAAGCGCTGATGGGTACGTATAATCTACATCCTTTAGAAGAGCATTCAGCACTCCGCCACAAACCATAAAGCCATTGACTTTTCTGGGAGGAAAAGTGCTGGGCACGTTCACGATGCCAACTTTGACATCAAAATCGCTCAGGGTCTCCCAAATGGAAGGAGGATCTTGATATGTTGAGTTGACCATCCTAACCCTGTTTTCGTCAAAAGAAATAACGAAGAAATCGTAGAAGCCAATCTTAGCTGGATTTTTGCCCGTAAACATGCAGTTCCATGCGGGAGATGTGAGAGGGGGCAGAGTGCTTTCTAATGTACCATATACGCCGTTTTCCAAGAAAACCCTGAGATTCGGCAAGTCGTTTTTCCACTGTTTTATTAAATCGAGAGAACCTCCATCGATTCCCAAAACAAGAACCTTGCGCATGGGTTTTCACCAAGCATCAAGTGTCATAGAAGACCCTGTGCCCCATACCATTCTATGCTTTCACGTAGTCCTGTTTCAATTTCTGTCTTAGGAGACCACCCTAAATCACTCATTATTTGGCTGGTATTGTAGACGTGACTTCTTGTGAAAAATTCTATTCTTGACTGGGTGATGACTGGCGTCAAGCCTAAAAACTGGCATGCTTTCTCGCTAAACGTTCCTACCATTTGAGCTAGAGCAGTAGGCACATTAAAGTCTCTGGTTGCAACATTCATGGTTCGCGCCGAGAGCATCAGAAATTCTCTAAATGTCACGATGCGGTTTCCTGCGACTATGTAAACTTTGCTTCCACTCGCTTCTTTGTTCTCCATACACGAAATAAGCGCTAGAACCAGATCCGTCACGTATATAGGCTGAAATAGGTTTTTGCCTCCTCCCACAAGGGGGAGAATTTTCCACTTCTTCATCATTTTATAAAGTTGGAGTGTATGAGGGTCTCCAGGACCATAAACGTGAGTGGACCGAACTACTGTGGCTGGAATATTTTTTTCAGTGATGCCTCTTTTTACAAGCAGCTCGGCTTGATATTTTGATCTTTCATATGGTGTAGTCGGGTTACAGGGGTCACTTACATCCCCTGGTATGCTTTTCAAACGACCCATCACACCAGTTGAGCTAAGATAGATTACTTGATCGACATTTGCTTTTGCACTCTGCTTCAATACCACTTGTGTGCCAAAGACGTTCACACGAAAGTATTGTTGCTCGGGAATACCCCATCTACCAAGCAAGGCGGCCAAATGAAAAACTACGTCTGCACCCTTTACAGCTTCCTCAACTTTTGAGGCGTCAGTAACGTCTCCATGAAATACCTTTGCGCGACCCTCATTCAACCAGGATAATCTGTATCTGCGTTGGGTTGTAGGAGACCTTACAAGAACCGACGTATCATAACCGCGTTCTAGAAGGTTTTCTACCAAGTGACTTCCGATGAAACCTGTTGCACCTGTAACCACGATTTTCATAATAGAGCCAACATGGATAGGGGGAATCTATACTCGAAAGGATGCGCTGAATGGGGCAACTACGTTGCTTTATCAACAGCGTCTTTAGGGAAACTATCCTCATCCTGATTCAGTTGTTAACCTTCAGCTAGTCATTCACGCTGATTGGGTTAAGACACGTTCACAATTTCATCTTAGAAGCAGAATCTGTGGGAGAATCTTCAGCATTGCAGATGAATTGCACAGAGCATTTGTATAATAAGCGTTGGCTAGAGGACAATAGCATTGGCCTAGTTTTATGGTCTCTCTCACAATATCGGCTCTTGGTGATTTCCATACTCTCTCAAGATTGTAGTCCGCTTGCCGAAGGTTTCCCAGAATCGCATCATAGGCGCGAATTGCGCAAGGCCAGACGTCTCCATAGGGAGATATTCCACATGATATGAATCCAGCGTAGCAAGGTAGAACCTGCCTTCTTTCTTTGAGAACTCGCAGCACGAAGTCGTAGTACGTAAGTCTGAAAGCTTGGATAAGCTTTGGTATTCCAGCGCTTTTTTCGAGATAGTCCCTCTTGACTTTTGAGGAAAGATCCCTCAGGAAGACCTCGTACTTCATCAACGGGGGTGCGATGTCACTATTCTTATTGAACAATTCGCTACGGTTCTCAGCGTATTCACAAATATAAGAATCAGGATTTAGTGCGTGAACGAACGAGTACAGTGCAGTCAATTGGTCAATATTAAATTTCGAAACCACGCTATGAAGTCCAACCTCTAGATTGGAAAATTCCTTCTTTGCTTCTTTGAGCAAGTTAAAAGTACTCATAACCTTCTGGAAGTTACCTGGAACTCCTCTTAAATCGTCATGTTGCTCTCCTATTCCATCCAGAGACAAATTGACTATCACGCTTGAGTCACTGCAAGTTTCAACTATTTTTCTTGTATCCCGTGCTATCTTTGAATCCAACAGACCATTCGTTGCGATGATAACTATCTTGGGACGGCAGAACTCGTAGCAAGCCTCACATATCTGGACAAAGTCTCGTCTAAGGTAGGGCTCCCCACCACAGTAGGTAATCCACACTAGCTTTTGACCGAGAATTTCGAAAAATCTTTCAAATTCCCATGTTGCAAACTCTTTTTCTCTCAGGTCTGGATCTTTTTGATACAGCTTCCAGACATTGCAAGTCTTACATCTGCTGTTACATACATTTGTAACATCGAAAGCTATGCTTAATGGCATCAACTTTGGAGTGCCGATCCATCTGAAAAGCTTGTAGCCGAGGCTTCTCAGGATGATATTTGCTTGCCATGTTTCCATTTATTGTGACCTTGTTAATTGATTCACACTCTAATGGATGGCACGAGGGGGCATTTGTTCTTTGAATCTGTTTGTTGTCTGAAGAGGGTATTTTATCTCCATTTCTTCCTTTTTGTAAAAGCTTGAAATAGACCAAGAAAACAGCTTAGATATGTGTCAAAAATCGCTCTTATCTTAATTGAATACTTTAAAGAAATTAACATAAGACAAAAAATAGGGAGCACAAAGTAGATTGTGGACAAATTTGTAACTGTGTAATACATCAACAAGATAAAAAGCAGGAACATGAGCACGGGCGAAAGTATCAGAATAAAAAATTCCATTGGGAGAGTGACGAATGCAAAAGCTCCGTACCTTCTGTTAAATAACATGTCGAGATTGCTCATTATAACCCTGACAACACCCGCTGCCCTTCTGTTCTTTTCCTTTCTTCTCTCTTTAAACGTCTTCGCCTCTTGCTCAACAGATTTCACTTCGGGATCGAGAATCGCTCGATAGCCTTGTTTTACGACGTTCACGATTACTTCTGAATCATCTGAGGTTAGTTCTTCCCTCAGTTTGGGCACCAAGTTTCTTCTGTAAGCTCCAAAAGCCCCATGGGATACTAGGGACGAATGCAAACACGACTCCATCTGTTGCACCTTGTACTGAATATTTTTGAATTCTTTTTCTAAGGATTTCCCATCCTTCGAAAAAATGTGAACCCCACACGCTGCTCCAATATTGCTGTCTGCAAAGTTTGAAACGAGTTTTCTCAAAGCGTCTGGATAGGGAAAAGCAGTACAATCTGACTTTACGATAATGTCGCCTTTGGCGGTAGAGTAACCTTGGTTTAGAGCGTTATTAAAACCGGGTTTCTCCTGCTTCAACAGTTTTATGAACGGGTGCTTTGTTTGATACTTCTCTATTATTTCTGCCGTTTCATCGCTTGAACCATCTACGAATATCACTTCAAGGTTTTCTTTTGGGTAGTCCATCTGTAATATATTCTGAAGCCTTTCTTTGATAATCTCTTCTTCATTCATAGTGGGAATCACTATCGAGACCAACGGTGAAAAATCTTCGTCCCGTTTAACAGTTGGCGATCTAGAGCTAAATCTAAGGATCAGTATAAAAACCGCAGCATAACCAAGGATCAAAACTGTAACAATAAACAAAATTAACTCTACTAGCATATGTTCACTCATCACCATTAAAGAAGTGCACGTTCTACAGCCGTTAGTTGCATTCTCAAGTGTATATTTTCAGTCGAGGATTTCAACATACCTTCTTCAAGCTTCTTCAGCTTCAAGTTGATTGTTTGTTTTGGCGAACCACTTTATCAATTCTTTTAGCCCCTCTTCTAACGGGTACTCTGGTTTATAACCAATTTTTGAGATTTTCGAGACATCAGAAACAAGTTTATGAATATCTCCTTTCCAACTTGTCTTAGAAAATGCAACTTTTGGGTTTAAACCAAGAATTTTCGTCATAAGCTGCACAAGTTCGGATATTCGCGTTGGTATCCCAGTACCTACATTGAATACCTCACCATTTGCAGTGTCGTCTTCGGCGGCTAGGATAAAAGCTTTAACAGCGTCTTTAACGTATACGAAATCCCTTTCTTCGTCTCCTGAGCCAAACATTTCCAAAATTCTAGGGTTTTTTTGAAGTTTCAATAGAATATCGTAGGTGACATATTTAGATTGTCTAGGTCCGTAAACATTAAACAACCTCAATATAGATGTTGGCAAACCATATGTCCGCGAATACAATTTAACATACTCTTCGGCACAAAGCTTCGAAGTTCCATATGGCGAAATAGGCGTTGGAGTTATACTTTCTCTTATTGGTACTCTAGTAGTACCGTAGACTGCCGCAGTTGAGCCGAATATAAATTTTTTCCCATATCGTTTGGCGCTGTCTAGAACAATTAAAGTTCCACGGGTGCTTACATCAAAATCAAGGAGAGGGTTGTCTATTGAAAATTTTACAACATGTCCACCGCCATAATTTCTGGTTTCGGGAATGAATTCTGCTAAGTGGAAAACTATGTCGGATTTTCTCACTAGTCTATTTACCAGCTTAGAATCTCTTACGTCGCCACGAAAAAATGTGATGAGGTTACTCTTAGGGAGATTATTTAAACTTCCAGAAGATAAATTGTCTAAAACAATCACCTCATTTTTGCTTCTAGTTAATTCCTCGGAAAGATGGGATCCTATGAAGCCAGCTCCTCCCGTTATGAGCACCCGTTTCCCATCAAGTCTGTATCTCATTTTATTCCCTATTCTTAGTGATGTGTGTCAGATCACTATCTTTTCGATGGTTTAAAAACTATCAAAATAACACTTGAATCCGCCATTATCAGGTTTATTTGTTCTCAGACTCGCTTTATTGTATGGACTGTTGGATTTCTGCACAATTGCTTTTTCTTCTGCCGATAATGATAACCTCACAACTTCTCTGATGCGAAACTACACGTCAATAGGCTGAGTGTGGATAGAAGCTCTCTGTTAGAATCCTTCTTAAAATCGTGAATCCATGTCTCAATTTCAGTTTCTTCTCACCCATTCTAGGCCTATAAGAAATCGGAATCTCTAAAATACGATGACCATGCCCTTCCACATAATGATTCAACTCTGCCTCAACATCAAATCCCTTCGACTTTGGCTTCCAATTCTTCAGTATCTGCCAACGCACAACCCGCAACCCAGTCAAAGGATCCTTAAGACCCACACCATTCAACATGCGCTGAGTCAACGCGAGAAACCTGTTCCCAATAAAATAGAGGCTCTTCATCGAACTCAACTTCAAAGAATGGTTAAACCTGTTCCCAACAACCATACCCACATCAGGATTATCCTCCAAAATCTGAACCATTCTAGGAATGTATCTGGCTGGATAAGTGAAGTCAGCGTCAATAAACACAACATAACGCGCACCAGAGTCAATATACTGAATCGCCTGCGCAACGGCCCGTCCCTTACCTGATCCTTCCTGAACAAAAACCTCCGCTCCCATTTTCGTCGCAATCTCAACAGTTCGGTCTACGCTGTTGCCGTCAACAACAAGATAAGTCGGATCTTCAAGCGTCATCTTCAACTCTTCAATAGTGGGTCCAATCCCCTCTTCCTCATTCAACGCCGCAATTATCACAGCCAACGGGATTGAACCATTATCCCCCACTGCAATCACCGGTCATTTTCAAAGATGCTCTTCGCTATCTCCAATTCTTAATTACAATTAGGCATCAAAATAACTTGTGAAACATCAGAGGCTAATGTTCTATAACACAGTGAAGTATCGTCTAGACAAAAATTCTTAAGCATACTCTCATCCTCTCGTTTGATGTTCACCCAGATTTTGACCTCTCTTCCTTCTCACCACGTAAACGCCCAGGCTTCCGAACATGCTGACTAACGCCACTATCGTCCCAAAGGCCACTTCCGGTATAACATGGAAGCTCGGAGGAGTAGGTATCGCCGTGCACAGGTCGTCCCGATAATCTTCGTCACCCCAAAAGCCTTGGTTTGGAGCAGGCTTAGCTTCTGGACCAAGGCCCACCTCCAACTGGTCAAGAATTACAGTGTAATCATTGCAGATTAGTGCTGGGTCAACCGGGATGTCCCAAATCTTCGTTACGTTGAACCTCCCCTCGCTTGTCGTAATAACTTCCAGGGGGGTCAAACCCTCGGAGGGTCCAAAGTCGTCAGGTATTCTCCAACCATCCAATGGGACGATATTGCCCTTGAATAACCAGACACAGTACTTGCCCGGCACCAGTGGCGACCCAACGTAATCGTCAGATGTCTTTAGATAAACTGAAGTACCAATTGAGAATTTATCAATCTCTTTTGACCCATTAATATCCGTTGTCCATAACCTTTGCGGAGCCGGAATGTACGGGTCACACCTTTTCACGGATTTTCTCACGGCTATGGCGTCTATCTCTAAAGTCGTATCACCATATATGGAGGGTGAAGTGATGCTGTCGTCTTCTATTCGAATGGTGTCGATGAAGAAGCTGTCGAAACTCCCAAATTTATAGCCCAGAAAGAGAGTGTCTAGGTCGATCGCTATTAGGGTGTCGTCGGCGCCATACAGAGTCGGAGGATCGACTTGAAGGTCAGCGATTGAGAAGGTTATGTTTAGACCTTTGCTGTTGCTTAAGGTTACGATCATGCCACTGAGTTCAGCGTCTTCAAAAATGAAGATTTCACACCCGTTAAGGGCGTTTTCCGCCTCCACTGCGCTGGATGCCCCAGACGGCCCCAACACCCCAGTTGCCTTTACACCATCCGGAACAATTATGTATGGATCATTAGGGTCGAAACCCCCTAAGAAGTATCCGCCTCTCCCAGTGTCGAAGTTTGCTGTGTCATCGTTTGCGTCGGCGAGATAGCCGAAGTCGTCTATGGCTGAGAGGCCTTCGATGACTTTCGCCAGAGTCTTGTCCTCTTGTCCAGGGGTTGGTTCGGTTGGTCCCCAGCCGAAATCGTAGACTTCCTCTGGTGAGTCGCCTATGTAGTCAAATAATCCGTAGAAGACTGCTTTTTCTATTATTGGGCAGGTTGGTGCTCCGGCTGGGACCGTAGTGCCTGCGCTGAACATCCAAACCCCTAAGGTATCATCCTGAGTCCCAGTTACGTACTCCTGAGCAAAAACAACACGTAGATACAGTGGTCCGATAAGTAATATTGCCAAAACGGTCACAGTTGCGATTACTACTATTGTTTTACCTTTCATTTTTCATTCTCCTTTCATTCTGGATAAACTAGAGCCTATACCACCACATTGTTCGTCTCATAGGCTTTATATAAGGCGCTATGGAAATTCGATGCGATTGTTCTAGATGCGGGAACTATCCGTAAATTCTATTAAAATGCTCATCATACAAAATGGATGCATTGTTAGGAGACGGGCACACGCCTCGCAACAACGACCGACTATGCGTCCATCCATAGGCTTATCTAAACAGTCATGTTCAACCATAAACCAACAGATTCAATCTCGCACGTCAAATCCACAAAGTTAGCTTTTCTAAACGACATACAACTTCTGAAACTCAACGAGACATGATATCTTACACAAAAAAAGAGGAGTTGAAGTTTACTGACCGTTATGCTACCATCTATTCTTGTAGTAAATCTCGTAGTTTCCATCTCTGTTGTCTGTCCACACCACGTAGACATTGTCCCCGGAAACCGAAACCGAAGGCCACTGTGAGACGTCGGGCTGGTCGCTCAATATCCTATCCGCCGTCCAGTGAACGCCGCGATCTGGGCTATCCTTGAACCATATCTCCCACTCGCCTGTTCTCTTGTCTTGCCAGACGACGTAGACTGTCTTCCCCTTCACAGCCACACAAGGAAATGTGGATTCGCCGCTGGCCACGGTAAGTCTCGTTTCAGGCTTGTATGAGTCGCCCCTGTCGATGCTTCTGCGGTAGAATATCTCAACATTCCCCTCAATACTGGTGTCAGCCCAAACAACGTGGACATCATAGCCATACGCCGCAATCTTCGGATACCTCTGGTCCCACAGGTTAGACGTCAACTTCTTCTGTGTCCATGTGACGCCATTGTCTGGGCTTTTCTTGACGAAGATGTCAAAGTTTCCAGCACGATCGTCTTCCCAAGCGACGTACACGTTTTTGCCAAACGCTGCAACGGATGCAGCCTGTGATATGGCTGTGTTGCTAGTCAGCCTCGTATCTGAACCCCACGTCAAGCCGTTGTCCGTGCTCCGTTTATAGTAGATCTCCCAGTTCTCCTTTCTATCGTCGGTCCACACCACATGGACGTTGCGACCATAAGCTGCCACGCACGGAACGTAAGAAGTTGCTGTGTCGTTAGTTAGCCTTTGGTAATATAACGATATTGAGGGCCATGTTGCCCCATAGTCCTCGCTTCTTCGCATGTAGATCTCCCAGTTCCCATCCCTGTTGTCCGCCCATACAACGTACACGTAGCAACCATAGGCAGCAATGGAAGCACTCACTGAGGACGCGGCGTCGCTTGTTAGTCTTACATCTCCACTCCATGTTAAGCCGCTGTTCTTGCTCCTCTTGAAGTAGATTTCCCAGTTTCCATTCCTAGTGTCCGCCCACGCAACGTAGACGTAGGAGCCAACCGAAGCGACCGAACGACCGAACTGATTCGTATCCGACCTTGCCCCATTATCGGTCAATCTCCTGTCTGAACCCCACACCTTGTAAGCAACGTACACTTGGAATGACCAGTTGTCCAAGTTCTCTGCGACCATCACTTCCACTCCGGCTGAGGAATCTCGGTAGGTTTCTCCAGCACTCAAAGCTGCCTTCAGATACAGCTTGCCTTGCAGTTGATAGAGAACGAGCACCTTCTCTCCTGGCAGGAACTCGTCAAACCCAACTTTCCTTCTAGCTTCAATGAGGTAGTACTCGTCAGGTTCTATGCCCGTCAATCTTATCACCTGGATTCCTCCGGTGGCGTCCTCCAACGGATCAAGCGTCAACAACTCCGCCGTGGTGAACGGCAACTCTCGAACCCTTAAACTCGAGATCCAGCCCCTCGTCAGTCTAGAGTAAGAGGTTAACTGGGCTGGGGTGTTTGCCAAATTGTTCCAGTTGCCCGTGCACATCGTGTCCCATGCGCCAACTTCTCCAGCGTATCCGTATAGGTCGCCGAGACCCAGCTCGTGACCAAATTCGTGGGTGACGTGACCGAGAGAGCCGTAAGGCGCTTTTTGGATGTCAGGTGCAATAGCCCCATGTGTAACCTTGTAAGTGCCTCCAAGATCATTAGTCGCGATGTTCAAGCCAGACCACCTAACATACCAAATGTCATTTACATCGCCAGAAGTCTCCTCTCCAGGACCAGCATACATGAAGATGTAGCGGGTATACTGTGAAAAGTCAATGGCTGCGTCAGCCTTTGCCACAGCATCCCTGATCAGATACCAAGAAGGATTGTCGTACCCATAGTATTTCACGTTGTGGTCAACTTGTCGCCACGAATCCACATCCCCATCCAAGCTAATTAAGTCATAAGAGGTTTCCATCCAATAACTGTTCATGTCATTGAATATCATTCTGTAAACTTCAGCAGTAGTCTTGTGTCCAGCAATGCTTCTATCAGTAAAGTAAGACAGGCAAACCAAAGTTTTCAGTATTCCAAACGGGCCAGCTTCAGCTCTTGGCTCATCCTCCAACGCATCTAAAGGCGCTATGCCCGTTACTTCAATCGAGGGTCCTTCTGCACCGCTAAAGTATCCAGCGACCTCAATCCTTTTGCCAACAAACCCATACCCATTAAAAGACTCCTGAAACTCCATTTTGACCATATTGTTTGCGTCGTCTCTCAAATAGTAGTTCTCAGGCTTCCCACCGAGTTGCTCCAAAGCCAAATACCCCTGCAAACGCACGAAACTGCCATCGAATGCCTCAGCCCTGTTCAGAAGATAGTTGACAGTAAGCTCTGCCCTCACATTTGCTACACCAACAGTTGCAGCGAAAGCAGTCAGCGCTATCACCACAAATGCAAAACTTTTCCTCATTTTAGTCTCCACAATCACTGCTTCATATTCAAGAAAAAGAAGCTTATGAAACCCGATCGCAAATGTTCTATAGTTACAGCATACACACGTATATGTCAAAAAATAACACGCGCGATAGGAAACTTCTATGAAATACTTCCATGCGTTCTACAAGTAACGCAGACTAAGCAGTTACATTCAACCATAAACCAACAAACCTATTATGATACTGAAAACTGCTCACTGCAGTGTCATAAATCCACAATTCAAAGAAAACCTGATAAAAGAACCCCCTATACTCAGAATCCCAAGTAGCCGTTGAATTCACCTCAAAAACAACATCATTTATAGATAAATACCTAACAAAGGTCGAATTCCCTAGCCTAACCACACCTAAAACAGTAAAGTTCACCTGCGATTCCCAAGTCATTTCATCGGCAACAGAAACCTGAAACTTACATAAAGGCTCCAGGGGACTTGGCTCAGAAAGAGTGGCGTTAGGCAAAGGCTGAGTCTGATTCCTAAACTTAACATAAACAGCATAGTATGTGGAGCCACCCATATGGCAACCAACACCAACAAACACGCTACACTCTTCTCCAACAGTCACATTGAATGGATAATCCTCAGCCATACGATTCGGCCCCAAGACCCAAAGTTCAGAAAACGGCTCACCACCAGAAGGCAAGTAAAGGCTAATCGTAGGAGAAGCAGATACCAAGACCAGACCCAAAACCGTCACGGTGAAGACTGTTTGATAGTCCTCAAGATTCATTGTGCACAACCTCTGGTTTCATCTTCAAAACTCGCCGAAGATACCATTCCTTGAACCAGCGCCAACCAAAAAATCCACCAAAAACAGTCACGCCAACACCAAAAGTCGACGCCAAAGAGGTAACAAGCACCTGTTTCTTCCTCTCAACCACAGCCAAATCTCTAAGCGTCTCAGCCTCATTCGTCACATTGACAACCGAAGAACAACACAAATCAGCAAAGTAAACCGCCTCCTCCAAATCCCCGATCCGATAGAGCATACATGCTTTGGTCAGATTCTCTGCCCCAACGTTCACCTCCTCCAGAAGGACCGAAACGTTTGCACCAGCCTTCTCAGCCTCCAGAACAGCCTCATAAGCCGAAGCCACAGCGAATTCAGCCCTCCTAATAGCAGTCAACGCTTCATTGCTGTCCATCCCAAAAACAGAAGACATCAAAACGCAGAATGAAAAAAGGAAGAACAGAATGGAAAAAAGCCTCAATTTAGGCAATTCAGTCACCCAGAAGTGTGTCCCAGGCTCTCACGCCGATCCTTCTTGTTCACCTTTCCCAAAGAATTGTTCCAGTTGTAATTAACTGCGTTTGGAATGTACAAAGTTTCCAAAATCCCCTTTTCCCTCTTGATATCCTTCAACTCCATCTCAAGCTGTTCAAAACGTTGCGAGTATTGTTTGTATTTTTCAAGAAACTCGTGTCCCTTTTGAGTAAGGACATAGTTACCTTTGCCTTGAGCAGACACCAAACCAGCCTCTCTCACAAACTTTAGATAAACAGTCAAGAGCTTGTAACTCAAATTAGCCTGATACATAATCCGAGTCTTCTTAGCCTCACCTTTAACAACTGCAAGAATATCAGCTATGATCTCTAATCTTTTTCGATATTGCCCCATCTGACTCACCAATAAAAAGTCTACAACGCAAAGATAACAAGAAACCTCTCAAATCCCTCTCTGACCGAGAGCGGATGAGAATTAAGTGGAGGCTACATCATTTCTTGCTGACAGTACAGAATATGTATATGGTCTCCTTTTAAACCCCCAAGAAAAGAGCTTCTATGGTAAGGTTCTATATCTTTCAACCAAATGTTCTATAAAAAACTAGAAGATTCGAGAGAAGTTCTAGAATTGATTCGTATGTTTTCTATAAAACCCCCCTGAATTTTATGAAACGAAATTTCACAAGCCCTTTATAGTCAAAAAGCCCTAACCATCTGAGTTCTCAAGCATCAGGGAGAAACTAAGGCTTGTTTCTCTTGGACCTAATCCTGGAATTGCTCTATGAAAAGAAGGATTGGTGCTCCATAGAAGAAATCTCCAACGAAATCAACTCCTCTGAGCTAGAAACCATGACCCTGTTAGACTTCTTGGTGCAATACAGCTTTGTCACAGTAGACGCCTATAGTCGAAAAGCGAAAATTAACCCAAAAATTCACAAGTTTCTAGAAGAGATTAAGCAGGTAGAAATGGAGGGACCCTCTAACATCACTTGGAGCGAGGGAACTTCTCTCTCAAATTGTCGTACGCCTCAAGGAAAGACTTCCCCTTTTCAGTGATTTGAAAGGCCTCTGCAACTACTTCGCTTTCCCTTACAGGATTCGCCTTCAGAAAACCCTCTTCGACCAGCAGTTTCAAATAAACCTTGAGCTGCCTAAAACTGAGGTTGCACTTGTACATTATCCTAGTTTTACGAGAAGGCTTCGTCGTCTCCCTCAAAATACCAGCCATAATGTCAAGGCGACTTCGAGGGGAAGTCCTCTTGCTACTACGAACTGCAACCTCCAATCTCTACACCAGATAATTATCTAACTATAAGGTATTCCTACATATATAAGTATTTTCTGTCGTTGCCTATCCTATTCACAAAAATAGTGAACTGCCATGACTTCTTATAAACTCTATCCCTTGTGTATTAAATAATTCAAAAAAATATTTTTCTAACATACTCATCTAGAATAGACGCATCGTTTTAGCTAATACACTTGGAAATCGCAAGGTACTCGTGTATAAAGAGTCCATCCGTACAGTCACTCTTCAAAATCGATGCACCCAACCTCTTCCACCCTTTTTCTTCTGCTGCTGGTGCCTCTCCTTGTCACCTGATTCAGGCGGCTCACCTATCCTCCCACCACTAAAACGTGGCTGCCTCTTCAAAACATCCCTCATAAATTTTGTCCATCCACCAACAACAGGATTCACGTAACGTGTATGCACACCCGCAGCCTTTCCTTCAATACCATAAGCCTCACGATAGTAATCCAAAATCTCCACGAAATCCGGAGGCCTATACTTTCTAGTCGCAATGATAATCGTCCCACGCGTCAGGAAAAGTGAAAGGTAATCTTGACTCGTGATGCCCTCAGCCCTAACCTTGTCATCAATCCGGTCATGCCACATCATCCACCACTGCATCTTTAACTCTTTAACTAAATCCTCCCATTTAGAGGCACCAATAGAGATAACCTCTGATCTCTCTGATCCACATACTCCATTTGGCGCCAAGCGCTCATCTTTTTTGATCATCTTAGTAGTTGCTATTCTTGGAGTACATATAAGACCCTATGAAATCGGATTCTAGGTTGTTAACATGGAATTCAGTTCTAGAATTGCGCTCTCTAAAGTTTTTGCGCCACTTATGATTGAGCATTCTTAGAAAAAGAGAAATTGCCAAGCGACGATTGCCTGGTTTCTTGTTTGCTATATTCCTTTACCATAGTTCATTGCAGCCGCAATTACTGCAACTTCCATAATTGCAGTTTTTGGCTTTAGCATTTATATAGCGAATAACTGAATCCAATGTTACCAAAGATACCTGTACCAAAAGTGGCGGGCCCGCTGGGATTTGAACCCAGGATCTCCGGCTTTCTCCCATCGCGATAGAAGGCCGACGCCTTATCCGTACTAGGCCACGGGCCCATTGTCAGTTAAAGTCTTTGACTCGCTTGAATATAATTTTATTCGACAAAAATGGCTGGACGGTAGGGTCTGGCTTGAGGAGCTTTCTTCTTTGGGTCGTGGCGTTTTGGGTCCTCTTCTCGATACACAGAGATTTCTGCATTGAATTCTCTTTTGAAGAAATCTTCGGCTTCCTTTAGTGCTTGATACTCATCGATTATTTTTGCCTCTAGTTGTCTTTGCTTTCTTTCTTCACTCATTTCGTTTATTTCAGTCATGATGGCATTGGCGAACTTTGCAACTTCATTCGCCATCTTTCTCAGTTCTGGTTTTCTCATTAATTCTTTCATTAGGTCGCTCGTGACAACTCTACCTTGCGTCGACTTTTCCAATGCTTTCATGTAGACTTTCCACTTCCATGGCGCCGCTGAGTAGTAACAGATTCTTTTGGGTTGCATTTTTGTTGCTCGAAGGATGTTCAAGGTGTCTTCTAGGACGGTTTCGATTAGGCCTTCGGTTTCCTCGGCTTTCATGTCTACCTTGTTTTCATCGTATCTTGGCCATTCAGACAAAGAGACAAAGTCTTTCTTTTTCATTTTTTTCCATATCTCTTCGCATATGTGAGGCGTGAAGGGTGCTAGCAATCGTATCCAGGTCTCTAGGGCTTCGTTTAAGGCTTCTGAGTTAGGTTTTTCTTTTCTTCGCATGTACCAGCGAAAGTCGTTCCAGACCTCGAATAGGGCGTTTTCTGTGGCGGTTCTGGTCTTCATCACCTCGATGTTTTCCGTTACTTTCTTGATTTTGTGTTGCAGCTTGCTGACTAACCATTCTTCTAAGTGTCCAAACTTTCCCTTTTCTCTCGTTTCAACAATGTCGGATGCCAGACCGTAAAAGGACGCTAACTTGTTGCTGATATCACGAACGTTTTCGCTTCTCCAGTCCGGGTCGTCCATGCCTTCGGCGGCTAGCAACAGTGCGCATCGCGTGGCGTCAGCCCCAAACTCATTAATGGCACTTCTCAAGGTCACGAAGTTGCCCTTCGACTTGTGCATCGGCTTCCCCTGAATCATAAGCATGCCGTTCACTCCGATTGCCTTTGGCAAGTGCTCGGGCGGAAAAAGTGCCATGTGGTGGAATAGGAAGAAGGTCAGGTGGTTTGGAACCAGTTCCTTTGCGGAGTTTCGCATATCGACTGGATACCAGTATAGAAACTCCTCTCGCATCGAATCCAAGATTTCACAGCTAACATTCGACGATTTAGCCACTTTTTTGACGTCGCCCTTGCCGAAGAACACGTAGTCAAAGACTTGGTTGGTTAGTTGTTCAGGCTTTATCTCGTGTTTTTTGATGTGCTTGTTTATTGTGTAGAATGCCATGTAGATGGTTGAGTCGCTTAGGGTTTCGACTATCCAGCCTGGGCTCCAAGGCAGTGGTGTTCCTAGACCTGTTTTTCTGGCGCAAGCCCATTCTTTTAACCAGTCGATGATGTTGATGAACCACTGAACTGCAGAGTCGGGGTAAACACTTGCTTTCGTTAGTGCTTCTTTGGTTTTGTTTTTCCATGTTTCGTCTGAGTATTTTAGGAACCACTGGTCTTCCAACACTTTGACTGTGCAGGGTGTTAGGCAGCGACAGACAACGGGTTGGGGCAGATCGTACATGGAGTCTGCTATACCTTTCTGCTTGAAGTCACGAATTAAACGGTCTTTGATTTCGTAAACAATTTTTTTGGCATAGTTTCCACAGAAGTCTTTCAGGATGCCCCCGTGAAACTCCTTCTTGTAAAGAATTTTTGTCGCCTCGTCAGCCTTTGGATCGTACTGATCTTTGGCTCCGAGTTGCTCTGCAATCTCGATGGCTGGGTATTCTCCGAATCCTTCCACTTCAATCATGGATATGGGCTGTATCTGCTTGACTGTGGCTGAGTCGATTCCAAATTCCTTTAGTGACTCTGGCTTCTTTTGTAGGTCTCTCAACGCCAACCAGTCGTAGGGTGCATGGGCTGGAACACTGTAAACAACTCCGGTTGCGTGTGCGGGGTCTACGAACCAGCCTGGCAGAATAAGCAACTTTCTGTCGTCCACCGGGTTTACGAAGAGTTTTCCGATGATTTCTCTGCCCTTGAACCGCTCAATGATTTCCACCTTTCTAGTTTGTTCTTTTAGTTTGTTAGCAGCGATTTCGCTGATAATCCAGTGTTCATTGTTTACTTTGGCTTTCACGTAGGTGGCGTCTGGGTTTATCCACATGTTTGTTACGCCGTAGATTGTTTCTGGTCTGAAGGTGGCTGCTGGCAAGTAAGCGTCGTTCATCTTGAACTTGATGAGAACGTATTCTTCTGGTGTGACGCCTTCGCCTTCTTGTCTGTCGGCGTCTCCTGTGGGGCTTTCGCAGTGGGGGCACCAAACGACTGGGTGGGTTCCCTTAACCACGTAGCCTTTTTCTCGCAGTCGCTCGTACTGCCACTCGACGAATTTGTTGAAGGTTGGGCTTGTGGTGTGGAATTCTCTTCTCCAGTCTATTGAGAAGCCTGCTCGTTTGGCGACTTCGTGGCTTTCTTTGGTGTAGTAGGAAGCCATGTAGACTGGGTCTACAAATTTTTCTAGGTCTTTGTCTGAGACGCCGTCGATTTCTTTTAGAGCCCAGATGAATTCTTTGTCTCCGCATCTCACTCGTTCGCTGGCTCCTGCTAGAGGCTGGCCTGTCCAGTGCCAAGCCCATGGGAATAGGACGTTATAGCCTTGCATCCGTTTGAATCGGGCGTAGGCGTCGACTCGAGTGGCGGTGAAGCCGTGACCCACGTGTAGTGGGCCGTTCATGTATGGGTATGGAAAGGTCACAAAACACTTTTTCCGATTAGGGTCTGGGTCAGCTTCAAAAATCTTTGCTTTTTCCCATGCCTTCTGCCAATTTGCTTCGATTTGTCTGAGAAGTTTCATGAAAGCCTCTGAGGTGCCTACATTGTTATTAAAAGTTTTGTTGCTATTTAGGGAGGTAGTTATCCCTCATTTCATTGCACCACATAGGCATAGCATTGACGCATATTTTAACTTTATGAATCAGACTTGCCGTCTCTCTACTCTGTGCGAGAGAATACATTTTTATGCCCACACACACAAAAATTCACGGTGTTTAAGGCATGATGCCCGATGGTGCGGGCAAGGCAGTTCTTGCTAGGTATTCGTGTTCAATGCGCACCAACAGAATTGAGTTTTTGGTTGGTTGGATTAAATTTTAACGCGCACACACAATCACATACTCCAACACAGAATACTTTTTCATTGAAGAGTCAATAGAATTTTAGGAGAAACATCAGTCTTAGTGCCATAGTTTAAGTTTTCTTCGGCAGACTATTACTGCTAGTAGTGTTGCTGTCATGAATAATGGTAGAATAAGGAATGATGGAAACTCTGGGATTATTATCGCTTCTTGTGTTGAATGCGTGTAGTTGAAGTATAGATAGCTGTGTGTGCTGTTCGAGCATGGCAAGAGATTACATGAAGCTTCTGTGCCGTTGACAAATACTCTGTAGGGCACATTCATCAAACCTGTTGGAACACAAATTCTACAAAAACCAGTTGTTCCATCGACACCAGTGACATTGAACATTATTGCAGTACCATTGAATTGAAAATTAGATATTGAAGAATTGCAGATAGTTTGAACATTATATTCTGAAGTAGCATTGAAATCCCAGAACATTCCCATTAAAGGATAATTGTCTGTGTTGTTTGCATCGATAGTGTAAGGCATATCTCCGATTCCATCACTGTCAGTTTCATTCTGATAGGAACCGCTTTTCAGGTCAATACAAGTATAATTGCTCCAGAAATTTCCTCCAAAAGGATAACCATTATCCCAAAAATTAGCGTAGCTATATACTTCAACGTGTACTTGCTGAGAGTTGGCTATGAAGTTGTTATGGTAAAACGAGTTGTGTTTATTCGCCCACATACCTTGGAAATAGATGCCGACCTCGTTGTGTGTTATGTCGTTTTTCTCAATGAGGTTATTAGAAGACGCGTACAGACTAATACCATACTTGTTGTTTTCTGTTATGTTGTTTCTAACAAGATTGTTATATTCCGAACACCAGAGGTAGCATGCATGCATGCAATTGTTTGCTGATATATTGTTGTAGGATATGCTATTGTTGAAAGACTTTTCCAAGAAGACGCCATCACTATATTGATTGTTTATTATGTTGTTTCCAGATATGCTATTACTGGAAGACTCAGTAAGAAGGACGCCACCTCCACAGTTCGATATATTGTTTTCCGAAATGCTGTTAAACGAGGAATATCTTTCCAGCTGCATACCCCACAGCCGGTTGTCGGTTATACTGTTTCCCAAAATAATGTTGCTAGAAGACTCTCGTAGATAGATTCCAAGTTCGTTTCTTGCTGTTATGTTATTTCCAACTATGCTGTTATAGTTTGAAGACTCATGGAGCCAGATCCCATAGTTGAATGCTTTGATTGTCATATTCTTGATTGTTACGTTACTTCTTCCCGACAGGTCTACTCCTATTCCGCCTCCTGTTCCTATATCTGGTCCTTGAAGGGTGTAGCCTACCCCATCAACAATAATATTGTCTCTTTCCACAACAATTCTATCATTAATGTTGCCAGTGAAGGTGTACGTGACATAATCAATTGTGGATATTAGTGGTGTTGAAGGATCTATTGAGCCGTCAGCCCTAATGTATATAGTTCCGCTTGCTTTGACTGTCAGAATGTTGAAAGACAATCCCATTAGAAACACTGTGGATAATAGGCACATAATTGTGAAGGAAGTCAAAACAGTTTTATTCACTATACGTCACTACTCGTAAACCTTGTTTAATTCTAAAAGATATTTAACCTTTTACGCGCACACACACAAAACAACGATGATGCTACTCAAGTGGCGAGAGGAGCTGAGCCACTGGCGTGGCTACACGTATGTAGAGAACAAATCCTTGAGGAATGCTCTGAAAATTTTGGCTAATCATGTTCTAATATAAAGTTTAAATCGTGACATGACAACATTGTAATAGACCAACAGTGTCCAAAATCCATGAAAATACGCTTCTTGAAAACCTATTTGTATGCATGTTTGCTCCATAGGTTTTGGTCAACTAATAAAAGTCTTCTTCAGATTCATCTTCAAATATGAAATGAAGGTCATGCTCATCTACTCTCTCAAAATCGCAGTGAATATAACCTGATTTGCTCAAACCAAATTGCATTAGATTATATGTTTTATGACCATAACTAAAACCCTTGTTTGACATCTTGAATGCGGTATATAAGTTGTCAATCGCTATATGAAAAAGCCATTCAATAACAGCTTTCTCACCCAATCCTTCCCCTTTAGCATCCCAATATCTTTTTATCGTATTCTTATCGTCTTCGTTATAATGATGTCTTTCTATTCGATGGTCAGGTCCAAGTCTTCTTGTTGGTTCATCAATCCATCTATGTAGTTCTGCAAAATCATTGCCGGTCCTTTTCTTGCTTATTGCACAATGAGTCTTAAGAGGTGGCATAAACCAGAATGGGTACAGGATGTATAAAAGAATAGGTGCGCATGCATGCAGTAAATGCATGGGCGTCCAAGTGGTTTGGTTTGGAATAAATTTTTATTCTTCATCACTAAAGTGCACATTTACTAGTGTAACGCATTGTTGCGACATTAAAATGGGTGTCCTTATTTTTCTAATCGTTTCTTTATTGTTTCTTCTGCCTTTTTAAGCGCTTCTTGTATCTTTCTGACTCGGGTTCCTCCTCCTTGGGCAAAGTTTGGTCTTCCGCTTCCGCCACCACCAAGCACAGCAGCAGCCTCTTTAGCAATCTCGCCTGCATTTACGCCTCGTTTCACCGCTTCTTCTCCAGCCATCACCACAAGCCTAGCAGTCTTCTCATCTGATCCGCAGAACACAACAACCGCTTTCGAATCTTTCTTCACATGCTCGTTAGCCATCATAATCATGCGGTCAACATCAACGCTATCAAACTCTTGTGTAACAATCTTCAATCCACCAATTTTCTTAACCTTAGCAACCCGTGACCCTTCTCCAAGTTTCGCTGTTTCACCAGCCACAATCTCCTTCAGCAGACGTTCTTTCTCACGTCTAGCCTCCTTCCACTCACCAACCATACGCTTCGCTGTCTCAGCAAGCTTGTCTAAAGGAGCATTCAGAATCTCGGCTAACTCCCAAGACAACCTCTCATTTTTTTGCACTGCCTTTAACGCTGGGATTCCAGCGCTGAAAACAATTCGTTCAACGCCGTCTTGAATCCTCTCTGTGTGAAGGATTTTTATGAACCCTATCTCTCCCGTGTTTCTTAGGTGGGTTCCTCCACAGGCTTCGACCTCCCAGTCTCCAGTCTTCACAACCCTAATCTCTTTGCCAGGCACGACACCGCCCTGATAAAGCCTAAACCCATACTCTCTCTCTGCTTCCGTACGAGGCATCCACATCGTTTGAACAGGAATGTTTCTTATCACCGCTTCGTTGGCTAATCTCTCAATCTCATGCATCTCTTCCAAACTTATCCGCTCGAAATGTGAAACATCAAGCCTCGTCTTATCGACATCCTTCTGCGAACCCGCCTGCCAAACATGCTGCCCAAGCACCCTTCGAGCCGCACCGTTAACAACGTGCGTTGCGGTGTGATGTTTCATCAGACTACTTCGCCTATCCCAGTCGACACTGCCTTTCACTGTGTCTCCGCTTTTAAGAGTTAAAGCATCCTTAACAACATGAACAATAACGTTCCCAATCTTCTGAACATCCACAACCTCAAATCGCCTTCCATCAAACTCCAGCCTCCCGTGATCTGCTGGTTGCCCTCCTCCCTCTGGATAGAAGGCTGTCTTATCCAACACTACGTACTGCCCCTCTAAGACCCCAAGAACTCGGGCTTCAAACTCGAAAAGATACGTTTCCTTATAATAGAGCATTTGTGTCTCGGGGAGATCAGAAACCAAGGGTTCCAATCCCTTTATTTTTTCCACTTCCTGGACCTGAGGCGCCTGAACGTGTCTTTCAGCAACAATCATATAGAAGTTCTCGGGCACATTCACACGCAACCCCTCTCTTTCGGCGGTTTCTTGGACAAACTCTGGTGGAAGCCCATGAGAGTCGTAGAGCTCTGTTAGGGTCTCAACTGGAATTTCAGAGACTCTTTTGGTTTTTAGTTCCCGAGTTATTCGCTTGATTAGAGATTGACCTCTTTCAAGGGTTTGCTTAAACTTATCCTGCTCCACAGAGAGGATTTCCAAGATTTCATCTCGCATTTCCTTCAAGTGGGGAAAGTCTTTAGACCAATAGGAGATTTGCATGTTAATTGTGTCAAAGAGTTTGTCTTCGATTGCTAGGGCTCTCAGCAGTCTATAGGTTCTACGGATCATAAGTCTGGTTAGGTATCCCTCACGCACGTTTGAGGGCACAACACCCTCAGCAAGCATAAACACTAAGCATTTAGTGTGATCTGCGACGGCAAAGGCGTTTTCAACAGGAACTAACACTTTGTTGAGTTCATCCACCTTCATCTCAACGTATTCAGCAACCCTCTCTCGAGAAGACAACCGGCTAACATTTTTCTGGAGTGTCATTAAACCAGAGACTTCCGAAACCTTAGCCAATAACCTTTCATCCGCCCTACTTATGCCTGCCATCTTCATGATTTCATCTAAAATATCACCATAGACTACGTGAAAGGCGCTCAAGGCGCCTTGAGACAGCCAAGCGTAACGATGGATTCCATAACCCGTGTCAACAGTTCGTATGGGCAATTCAACGAACTCACCGTTGACTACCTTAAACTTCATGAAGACCAGTGTGGCGAGTTCCAAACCTCGCACAATGGTTTCTAGGTCGGGTCCAGCGTTGCCTCCTCCAGACCACACGTCCTCTTTGTAAATGATCTCTTCGGACTTGACCCCCAACTCCTTCGTGACGAATTCGTGATGATATCTTACGGTTTGATCCTTCCAATACACCTCTTTATCTGGATAGTTGAATGCGTGATGCCCGCCCATTTCAAAGAGTGTTAAGTGACGACCGAAAGTGGGTCCTACGTTGTCGACATCTACGAATCTGATGCAAGGCTGGCTTATGACAAGGGGATTGGCGGGTGGAGGAACTATCCCGTTCGTAACGTAGGGTTGAAAGTCAACGATGCTGGCGCTGGTGAAGTAGAGGTCGTCTCTCCACCTCGCAACAACCGGATACGGCTCAATTCTCTTATGACCGTGTTTTTCGAAGAAGGAGAGGAATGCCTCCCGCATCTCCCTAAAACTGTAACGTTTGCGTGTGGGCGGGTTCCCTATGAAGGTCTGTGTCGTGCAGCCATGTGGAGTTGCCTCTCCACAAGATTTTTGGTCTGGATTTTGAGTCCAAAAATAAACGTGACAAGTATGGCACAATTTTCTTACGTATCCAACTTCATCAAAGAATGGAACGTGATATTCCTTTTCTGGAAAGCGCTTCAAGTTGTGTCCTCCAGTAAGGATAGTAACTAGTGGACTCAAAAGTTAAAGTTTAAAGAGACATTTAAACAGTTGCGTAAAACAGCCCTAAAAAATGCCCACGCTAACTAAACGTCCTTGCACTTAAATCCGCTAACAGTCTAAACAGATGCTTCTAAATGGCGCTTTCTAAGAGGAAAATTATTATCGCCGTGATTATTCCAACAGCGATCATTTGAGCTCCATATAACCAGACATTTTCTCTTGCAATTCTTCCCAGATAGAAGCCTAATGAAAACAGTGTAGCCAACGTGAGAGTGAGCGAGATGACGTAGGCGTTCTCAATTGAAAGCAATCCTATTCAAGTGAGGATGAAGGGTGCAAGAGAAACGATGGCGGTTAGCGTCGGTGATATTCCATCGATTAGAGCAACGTATACTGAAACGAATCTAGAAGCTTCGTAATGTATGGGATCAGGCTGGGCAGGTGCGGCTTCAAGCGTTCTTAAGTGTGCTTTTCTTTCAGCCCTTTCAGCCATGAAAGCACCAAAAAAGCCAGAGGCTCCCATGGCTAGACAGGCTCCTAAGCCCGCCGCAACAATTATTCCTGCCTCGGTGATTCGTGCCACCCAAGAGCCTATGACGATGCCAAACATGGTCATTGAACCGTCAAATCCGTTCATAACAAAATATCTTCTGGCAATACCTCTGGCACGCGTGACGTCCAAGTAAACCTTAACTTTCCTGAGCCAAACCAGGAGGCGTTTACGCAATTATTCTCCTCACATCAGAAAGACGGTTTATCAACGCTTTCCATTCACCTTCTATACCTAAGTTAGTTGATATAAATCTTCCTTAGTCTTGGCAACAAGGGTCAAAATGAGTCATCGTTTTAGATATGTTTGTTTCCAGACACTTCAGAAAAATGCGGATGGAAACCGTGACATAATTAATGTATATTACTTTTTGTTGGGTGTGTTCTGTCGATAGATTATGGTTCCGCAGTTGGTGCAGCAGTAAAAATTGCCTTCCACCTTCTTCTGCTTTGCAGTGTCGATTTTGTTGTCGCAGTCTTGGTTGGGACATTTCATTGCCTTTCACTTCATTTGGTTAACTTCTTCTGTAGAGTCTGTATTCTGAGGGTTCAAAATCAAAATGAGGACAACACGCAACGCTATCCACTGGTTCTCTTAGTTTGCAGCAGTAAACTCCATTTGACAAGCAGATAGCTTGTTTACATAGGGTACAGTCACTGACTTTCACCGCAACGCCCTGTTCATAGGTTTCTTCAACAAATTGCTTCGGCTTGAATCTGTTTCGCAGCTTGATAGAAGTTGCACACATTTGGAAGCCACCAGCAGTCTTGCCTAAATGATAGTCTTTCCTTAGAAAAATAACTTATGAATTTAGAATCTGAAACCGAAATAATTAAGCCTGTTCAACTAAGCAGACTTCAGATTTTCCAAGATTTCTTCCATTTTTCGGAGAAACTGGGGTTCAAGAGTGCCCTTTCATGCAGTTTTGCGATTCTGACCATTTCTTTGGTTTTCGACAAAGTAGAAATAGTTGGAACAAATCTAAACATTGTGAGAGACTTGAAGAAGAAGGCTAAGAAGAGGAGTGTTCCTCCGAGTTCTTACTCCACTATGCCGTATTATTTTCCGACAGAGCAGGTGGACATCGTCAAGAAAATCAAATCCAAAAAGAGAAGAAAGACAAAGTAGCTTTTTCATCTCATCATCTTCATTCTTCTGTAAATGATCCTTACACCAATTTTTCCAGAGGTGTCTCCAACTAATAGCTTAGAAAATTAAGATTTTCTAACAACTGCTTAATCTTTTGGAGGAACTGTGCTGCTGGAGCGCCGTCTATGACTCTGTGGTCGTATGATAGGCTTAGATACATCATAGGCTTGATCACAATCTCGTTGTTGACTATGACGGGCTTTTCCACCACTTTTCCAACGCCTAGTATTGCGGTTTCAGGCGGATTAATGATCGGTGTAAAGATCTCTACTCCGAACATGCCCAGATTGGTGATCGTGAAAGTTCCTCCAGTCAGCTCTTCTTTGGATAATTTGCTGGCTCTTGCCTTCTCCACAAGGTCGTTAAGCGTTGATGCGACTTCTTTGAGCGACTTCTTGTCTGTGTTGTGAATAACTGGAACCACTAAGCCTTTCTCTGTGGCAACTGCAACGCCAATGTTAATATCCTCAAAAATTTTGATCTGCTCCCCTATCAATGTGGAATTTACAATTGAATGCTCTGTTAATGCCTTTGCGACCGCTTTGACCAGAATGTCTGTGTAGGAAACTTGTTCTTCTTCTCGAAGCTTTGTCGCATTTGTCATGTCCACTTCCATGGTTATTGTGCTGTGGGGTGCTGTCTTGGCGCTTAAGGTCACTCTTTCAGCCGCTGTCTTCCTTATCCCAATCAAAGGTATAACTTCTCTCACTGTTGGTCCAACCTTGCTTTCTTCAGCAAATTTTTTCACATCTTCTTCAACAATTCTTCCCTCTGGACCCGAGCCTTTCACTTGAGTTATGTCGATGCCGTATTCTTTTGCAAGTCTTTTGGCGGCGGGAGAAGCAAGAATTCGCTCCTCGATTTTCTCTGCTTCTTTTGTGGGTGTTTCAGCAATGATTTCTTCTATAAACTGCTCGTCTGGAGCCGTTACAACGCCTAAGACTTCTGCTACTGAAACCTCAGCACCTTCCAAAGCCAAGATTTTGCGTAGAATGCCTGCTACAGGGGCTTCTATGTCATAGGTTACTTTTTCGGTTAGTACTTCGACGAGTGGTTCGCCTTTGTTTATAGTGTCGCCTTCCTTCTTGAACCATTGAACCACTGTTCCTTCTTTCATGGTTAGGCTTAGTCGTGGCATCAGAACTTTCGTTACCAACTGCATATCCTCTTTTTCTATGCGTTGTGTTTTAGTTTTAGGCTGTGAGTAGTTTCTTTTTGGCTATTATTTTTTCTATGTCTTTTTTGGCACCCATTTTCTGGAACATTTCCAAGGCTTGGTTGAGGAGTTTGTCTGCTTTTTCTCTATCGCCTTCTTGGTCTCTTTCCAAGTACACACGAGCATATTCATCGAGGACCCATCTGGCGAAGAGGTAGGCGTTCCATATATTCGCTTTTATGGACTTCCATTCTTTGAGAGTCTTCTCGAAAAGTTCAATGGACTCTTCGTATCTCTTCTGGGCACGGAGCAGCATAGCCCTCAGCACCATCTCGTCAGCATTGAACCCTTTATCCTCTGTTTTGAGAACATACTCGTGCAAGCTGTCGAGCAAGTCAATAGCCTTTCCAATTTCACCAAGCTCTATAAAGGTCCAAATGAGTAACTCAGAATACGATATTTGAGTGTATCTCGCTCCAGCCCTTTCAACTATTTTAACCGCTTCTTCCAACGATTCTCTTGCTCTAGTGTATTCCCCCTTGTCAAAATACAACAGTCCATGATGTAAATGACTCCTAGCAATAGGCAGAAAATCGGTCAGCTTTCGAGAAATGACTGCAGCCTCGTCATAGTATTGCTCACTCTTGCTCCATTCTCCTAGTACTTGATAGGCAAGTCCAAGAGTATGCAAGTTCCATGGAATGTAGGCTATGCTTCCAACTTTCTTGTCCAATGCAAGCGCTTTTTCCCCCAGAGTTATTGCCTTATCCAACTCTCCCATGAGCACATATGCATATGCCAGATCGCCAAAAAACCAAGATTGCCTAGTGATGTCTCCCACTTTCTCTGCAAGCGAAAGCCCTTTTTCTAAATACTCTAAACGTTTTTCGTACTCTTCGAGCGGAAGAAATCCGGCGACTCTATTATATGCAAGCACTGCGATCTCGAAATAGTCGTTGTCAAGAGCCGTTTTCAACGCTCTATTCGCGTATTCGCGGCACTTCTTGAAGTTTCCAGAGAAAAAGAGCAGCACTGCTAAGTCAAGGCATGCATCAGCTACAACCTCGAGAGCGTTTAGTTTTTCAGCCAATATGAGGGCTTTCTCAGCTGAAGCAAGAGCTTTGACCAAGTCTCCATTGCGCCAGTGCATGTAAGCCATATCATGATACAAGCGTGCGTTTTCGACACTTTCAGGCTCGGTTTCCAGAATCCTCGAACACGCATCATGATGTTCCTTGGCTTTTTCAGCATCACCCATCTTGTCCCAAAGGACATTCGCCATCTTCCTGTGCAGCGTCGCAGTCTTCCCTTTCTCCTGTAACTTGGTCCACAATAGTAGGGCTTCATTCCAATACTTCATGCAATCCTCATACTCGCCAATGAGCTTCTTGGTATCCCCAAGGCTTTCAAGAACGCGCCCCTTCTCTGGAAGTTCACCTTCCTTCTGTTCGAGAAGACTAAGAGCAGATTGGAGGTAGGAAACAGCCTCACTGTTGGCATAGACCTTCGCAGCCTTCTCTCCAGCCTTCAGGAAGTAGTCAAGAGCCCTTTCTTTATCTCCACTCTCAAGAAAATGTAGGGCTAATTCGCCAAAATGTTCGTCAATCTTTTTAGCGTAAACCTTCTCTAAGGCACATCCCACAACGTTATGAAGTTTCTTACGCCTGAAAGGACTAACCTCCTCGTACACAACATCTCTCACGATGATATCAGCAAAGGAACACACGTCTTCTCCACGGATAACCTTATGCTTAAACAATCCTGTTTTGAGTATTTTCTCCATTATCTCAAGTAATTTGCCCTCTTCAACCCCTGTAACTCCGGACAAAGTCTCAAAGGTGAAATCCTTTCCAACAAAGGAAGCCATCGTCAAAACGTTTTGGCATTCATCATCTAACCGACCGATTCTCGCCTTTATGACGCCCTTAACGGTTCTGGGAAACTCAATCTTGGAAACTTCCTTAATCTTATATTTGTTCTCCTCACGGTAGATGACTTCTTCTTCTTTCAAGGACTTTATCACTTCCTCAACAAAGAAGGGGTTCCCCCTTGTCTTCTCATAGACCAGTTCACAGAATTCTCTTGGCACATCGTCTTGCTCCAAAATCCGTTTAATCATCTCTGAAGCGTCGTCAAAAGACATGCGTTTTAACTGGGCAGATTGGACCAAGCGTTCCCTATTCAGTTCCGTCAAAACAGGAGACAAAGGATGCCTCTCATCAACGTCGGTGTCACGATAAGCGCCCAAGAGAAGCAGAGACTCCCTGTAGAGACCACGCGCCAAATAGTGCAATAACAAGAGCGAGGACTGGTCAGTCCACTGCAAATCATCAAGAACAACCAACAACGGTGCCTCCTTAGAAATGTTGGTGATGAATTGCGAAACCGCCTCAAATAGCCTGTCACGCTCATGCTCGGGACTTATAGGCAAAGACTTGGGAATTGTGCCAAGCTTCTGCCTGATCTCCGGAACCAGCTTACAAACCTCGCTGGGGTAATAGCCAATCACCTTGTACAATTGCTCAGGAGTGCAAGCCTGCAAATAATCTTTAATCACTTCAGACCAAAGAACGTATGGGGGCACGCCGTCCATCCTGAACAAGGCTGGACACCTCCCATACAAAACCTGCATTCCACGCAAGCGTGCATACGCCCCCAACTCTCTAGTCAACCTTGTTTTACCGATTCCAGCCTCTCCATACAGAAAAACAAGACCGCCTTCGCCGCGAACCCCCCTGTCCACAGCCTCCCTCAGAAGCCCCATCTCTTCAACTCTATTAATGAGTTGAACCTCTCTTGCAGCAGAAGGGCGCGGAGCTGGAACAACGACACTTGGCTTATGAGACGGCACAAGGACTTCTCTCAAGAAACCCTCGGCAACATCCCTCAACACCCTAAGCAAATCTGTTGCGGTCTGATATCTCTTTCCTGGTTCCTTCTCTAAAAGCTTCATGATACACTCAGCCAGAGCCTGCGGAACCCTCGGATTCAACCTGCTTGGCGAAACTGGATAGTCGTGTATATGACTAAAAATGACTTTTACAGGGTCTTCACCGGGGAAAGGCGGTCTTCCCGTCACGGTTTCGTAAAGGACTGCACCAAAAGAATATAGGTCAGACCTATGGTCAGCGTCTTTCCCCAAGGCTATTTCTGGCGCCACATAAGCAACCGTGCCCACTATCATTCCTTCCTGCGTGATATCAGGCTGACCAAGCATCTTAGCCAAACCGAAATCCATCAGCTTCGCAGTGCCCTCTTCAGTAATCAGAATATTTTCTGGTTTGACATCCCGATGGAGAACGCCTTGAGAGTGCGCGTACTGAAGAGCATTGCAAACATCTATGCCCATTCTTAGGACGGTTTGTATGTCGCACTTACCCTCAGGATACGTTCTCAGAAGATCACGTAGACTCATCCCATCAACGAATTCAAGAACGAAAAATTGTTTATCGTTTTCTTTTCCAATGTCGTGGATAGAAACTATGTTTGGGTGGTTAAGTCTAGCGACTGCTTGCGCTTCACGTAGAAAACGTGGATACGCATCTTCACTTAAAACTGCACCCTTAAGCATTTTAATCGCAACAACACGGTTCAAAACAGTATCTCTAGCCTTGTACACGATGCCCTTTCCACCCTCGCCAAGTTTCTTCAAAACAGCATATCTACCATTCTGCAAATGCTCAAGAGATGACAATAGTACCCACCAAGGTTAACCACAAATTATATTCTATTTCCCCCAGGTTTAAAAAACTATCAGAATCAAAGAGCACATCCAAAATAATAGTTAAAAAATAACATTTCCTTCACTGACCTTTGCTCAAATCAGTAGACGATTTCTTTCACCGCTCTAATTATACTCTTCTCGTTTGGGATAACAAACTGTTCTAAGGGCGGACTAAAAGGTATAGGCGTGTCTGGCTCAGCCACACGCTTTATCGGAGCATCCAAATAGTCTAAGGCTTCCTCCGCAACCACTGCAGCAATTTCGGCGCTGACACCGGCAGTTTTGCAGTCTTCACTTACAATAACCAGTCTCCCAGTTTTTTTGACAGAGCTTATGATGGCTTTTTTGTCTAAAGGAACGATTGTTCGTGGGTCAATAACTTCCGCCTTTATGCCTTGTGCACTAAGTTCCTCCGCCGCTGCGAGAGCCTTATGAACCATGTACAAAGTAGCAACTATTGTGACGTCCTTTCCCTCTCTTTTAACATCAGCGACGCCAAAAGGAACAGTGTATTCTTCTTCGGGCACTAATCCCTTAATTGGATAGAGCAGTTTGTGTTCAAAAAACATGACGGGATTGTCATCGCGTATGGCTGTTTTCAACAATCCCTTAGCATCATACGGGGTAGAAGGCATCGCCACCTTCAAACCAGAGGTGTGCATAAACCACGCTTCAAGGCTTTGCGAATGATGCGAGGCAATGTTGACGCCTGCCCCAAAAGGTGTCCTAACAACCATGGGCACCCTTGTTTGACCACCAGACATATACCTCAACTTGGCGGCTTGATTGGCAATCTGGTCCATGGCTAATGCCGTAAGGTCGCCGAACATGATTTCGGCAACTGGTCGCATTCCAGTGATAGCAGCACCAGCCGCGACTCCTATGATAGCAGATTCGGATATAGGGGTATCTCGAACTCTCTCATCGCCAAACTCTCTTGCAAGGTTCTTCGTAACCTTGAAGGCGCCCTCCCAGTATTTGCCAATGTCTTCGCCAAGCAGAAACACGGTTTTGTCTCTAAGCATCTCTTCTCGCAAAGCCTCGTTCAATGCGTCACGATAGGTGATTTCTCTCATTTCTTGACACCACTTTTTGATTAAGCGTATACGTCTTCCAACGCTTCTTCAGGCGCTGGGAACGGACTCTCCATGGCAAATTTGACCGCGTCTTCCACAGCCTTGACAGCTTCTTGCTGAATTTGGTCAGCCTCTTCTTCGGTCAAGACTTTCATTTCGTGAAGTTTAGTCTTAAAACGTGTGATGGGGTCTTTTCTTAGCCATTCCTGAACCTCTTCTTTAGGTCGGTAAGTGGCTGGGTCGGCTCGTGAGTGCCCCTTGTGCCTATACGTCTTGCACTCTATTAGCGTCGGTCCTTCTCCTTTTCTGGCCCTTTCGACCGCTCTGTTGGTTGCTTCATAGACAGCTAGCACGTCGTTTCCGTCAACAACTACGCCTGGAATCCCATACGCAACAGCCCTATCTGCAATGTTTTCTATTGCCATGACAATCGACTGTCTCGTGCCCATGGCATATAGGTTGTTTTCGCACACGAATATGACTGGAAGTTTCCATACAGATGCGATGTTGATTCCTTCGTGAAAAGTCCCTTGGTTTGAAGCTCCTTCACCGAAGAAGCAGATTACAACTTGGTCTGTTCCTCTCAGTTTGATGGATAGGCCGGTACCAGCGGCTATGGGAATCCCTGCGCCCACGACTGCGGTTGCGCCTAACATGCCTATGCTGAAGTCTGCGATGTGCATCGATCCGCCTTTTCCCTTGCAGTAGCCCGTTTTCTTGCCTAATATCTCTGCCATCGTTTTGTCAAGCCTAGCACCCTTTGCGATGCAATGTCCATGCCCACGATGGGTGCTCGTTATGTAGTCGTCTCTTCTGAGGTTGGCGCAAACGCCGACTGCCACCGCCTCCTGTCCAGCGTACAAGTGGATGGTTCCAGGAACCAAGTTTTGACCGTAAAGGTCGAAAACCTTCTCTTCAAATTTTCGGATTTCCAGCATTTTCCGGTACATCTCAATGAGTTTTTCTTTTTCCAACTTCAATTCACTTCTTTCAAAACAGCTTTACATATTAGAGTATTTGTTCTTCTCAGGTGCGATAAAACAACATTAGTTTTTAACGTTATTGATGTAGTTTATTTCCCCCAAAAACTTCCTCTTTTTGGTTCCAGGGTTCTAATCCGCTCCAGCACTTTTTGACAAAATAGACTTGGTTGATTTTATTGATGTCGACGACGCTTTGGGGCAGCCCTATCATCTCACTTTCTGTTATTCTAATTATAGCGATTCCCATCTGGCTTCATTCAATGCTTCATTCCGGCCGTCTTTCTCTAAAACTAGGCATGACTTTATGAGCAAATATGCTCAGAGGTTTGATCTCTTTTATGTCTGGAAAATAAAGTGTAAAATAGCTCACACCTTCATCGACGTACTGCTCGATCCCTTCAGAAACTTGTTTAGGTGTTCCAATGATGTTTCGTTTGACGTATTCTGTTGTTGAGACTTCTTTCCAAGCAAATTTCTCAATCATTCTCTTCACCTTTCTTTCAGTCACTGCGATGAGAACATTGGAATACAGAGATTTCTTAACTTTACTGATTTCTCTTCCAACCGACAAACAATACTTGTCTAATACTTCTGTCTTATGCCTAAACTCGTCGGGTGTACAAAAGGAGAAGTTGCAATAATCTCCTAGTTCGGCGACGACTTTTAGCAGTAGTTTCTCACCTTTTCCACCAATCCATACTGGAGGATGAGGTTTCTGTACCGGCTTGGGTTCGCATATAGCGTCTCTTATTCTGTAGTATCTGCCCTCGAAGTCTAGCCTTCCTTCCGTCCACATTTTCTTGATAATTTGCACACTTTCTTTAAGGCGCCTTATTCTCACAGATGCCTTTGGAAATTGTATGCCGTACGCAAGACATTCTTCCTTGTACCATCCTGCCCCTATCCCAAATTCTAGACGCCCACCACTGATAATGTCTATTGTCGCTGACATTTTTGCCAAAACAGATGGATGCCTAAACAAGTTACATGTCACAAGAGTCCCAAGTCTGATTGCTCTAGTCTCCAATGCCAGTGCAGTAAGTGCAGTCCAAGATTCGAGGATTGACTGATGAAGAGGAGGAGATAATGGATAGAAGTGATCATAAAGCCAAATCGAATCAAATCCCAATTTTTCGCATCCCAAAGCGATTCTCTTCAAACTCGGATAGTCTAAGCCCTCCTGTGCAATTTGAATACCAAATTTAATCACAAGGGTTCACCAACCACAATATCCTACATTACATCTGGGCTTTTTCCATCTGGTGTTTTATTCTTGATATGCTCTTTAGATAAGATTTGCTGATCCTATCTAGACAACGTGCGTGTGAGTCCTGAGACAGTGTTGTGAAAGATACTCTGGATAGTTTACCAGAATCATAACGCCAGGAAACTGACCTTTAGTTATGGAGTTAGCCATTATTTTCATAAGCATACTCATAAAGGAAAGTGGCGATGGATTTTTCGTTGTCTCTTATCCCTTCCACAGTGATGTACTCGTTTGGTGAGTGAGCTCGGCTTCCGTGACCTAATCCTCCCATGATGTATGGAAGGTTTAGCGGTGGCTGATTGAAGAGATAGAACGGTGCTGAACCGCCAATTCTCGGCCATATCTCTGGCTCGAACCCATGCCTTCTATAGGTTCGTGTCATGGCTTGCACGACCTCCTCTTTCACAGAGACTTGGGACCACGGGTAACAGTCGTGAACCTCTACTTCAATGTCTCCGAATCCATGCTTCTTAAGATGATTTTTAAATTTCTCGAGAATTTCATCAGTTCGCATGTAGGGAACAAGGCGAATGTCCACCTTAGCCTTCGCCAAGTGAGGAAGAACGGTCTTCGTTCCTGGACCAACATACCCAGCGACTATCCCATCAACGTTTATGATGGGCGAATACAAGTATCGCTTGAGGAGTTCGATGCCGTCGAGACCTTCTGAAAAGCGAAGTACATCGAGTTCTTCCCGAATAGTTTCTTCATCAAAGGTTTTCTTCAACTTCCTTAGAAGTTGTTCTTCCTCTGGGCTTGGTGGGCTTACGTTTTCGTAGAAGTCTTTGATGACTATTTTTCCGTCTGGAGTTTTCATGGATGTTAGAGCCCAGAAGAGTCTCCATACTGGGCTGTCTACCCAAGCGGCGTTACCTGAGTGTATTCCTCTTGTGGTTGGTCCGCCCCACTCTCCACCCTTGCATACCAAGTCTAGGTAGATGATGCCCTTAACCCCTAACTCCATTATTACCTTTCCTTTTGGGTCCTGAGATGGAGATGGAAAGTATACAGCGTCGGCTCTTGCCAGTTTCTTTTCGTATTTCCGAACGAACTGGGGTAGATGCACGCTGCCGAGTTCTTCTTCGCCCTCTATGACGAAGATTAGGTTGACTGGGAGTTTGCCCTCAACTTTCAGAATTGATTGGCACGCGTTGAAGAAGGCTCTCAAGGGTGCTTTTGTGTTGGTGGCTCCTCTGTTGACGAGACATTTCCCAAGTGGTTTCATGTCCACGATTTTGCCGCCAAAGGGTGGAACTATCCACATTCCCTTCTCCTCTTCCACAGGCTGAACATCGTACATCCCGTAAATCAGAAGAGTCTTTTCAGCCTCAGCGAACAGTTCACCGTAGACAACTGGCCAACCATCTGTTGGAACGACCTTTGCGGATCCACCCATTTCCTCGATGAAGCCTTTCGTCATTTCTGCTGTTTCTTTGATGCCTGTGCCATCCGCAGAGATGCTTGGCTGTCGCACATAGTCCTGCACCTTCTTGAGGTGGTTCTGAAAATGCTCAGCAATATGTTGATGAATCTTCTTTAAGGTGACTTCAAGTTGCATTTTTTCACCCTCGAATTTGGTGTTATGTTACTAATTGAATTTGGTTTATTTCTGTTGTGGGTTTGTGCTGTGCATAGTCTTTATGCTTTTTTATGTTTTTTATGCGAAGGTTTATAAGCGTCCGGCGACCATAAAGTAAGCGAATATGTCAGAAAATAGACATATTGTATACTCGTGAAACGGAAAAACTGTTCAACAAAAACACAACAGAAGAAGATGAGATCAAGATGGAAAAGACTGTCCAAAAGCGAAAACAAGGAAAAGACATTGGTCACGTCAAGTGCCCCTATTTCCAAAGTCCTACCAAGATTTGTGCGAGAATGGCAGAAAAGGGACTAGACCCCAGACTCTCCGACTTCGACATTCAACAATTCTGCAACGGCAACCCAATTAACTGTTTCTTTTTCCGCAAATCTTCATCAAAGAACGAATTCTAGGTTATTTAAGGGCGTTGATAATTTTTTCCGCAATCAGAACAGATGCCTCTTTTTGGGCTTCTTCAGTTTGGGCACCTATGTGAGGTGTGCAAACGAGTTGAGAAAGTTTTATCAATTCTAAGTTTTCTGGAGGTTCAATTTCATAAACGTCCAGGGCTGCACCCCCCAGTTTTCCAGACTTTAACGCCTCTAACAAAGACTTTTCATCTATAATGACGCCTCTGGATGTGTTGATTAGGAAGGCTCCATCCTTCATCTGCTTGATTTCTTCATGGCCTATCATGTGATGAGTTTGAGGTGTTAACGGAACGTGTACAGTGATTATATCACTTCTTTGAAGAAGTTCCCTCAACGGAATGAATTCTCCTTTGAGTTCTCTGAGTAGTTCGGGTGACGGAGGAGTTCGCTTACTGATAAGTATCTTCATGCCAAACGCTTTTGCCAGTCTTGCCACTTTTTCACCGATGTTTCCCAACCCGATGGTGCCCAGAGTTTTGTCCTTTAACTCCCAACCCATTAACTCCTTCTTTATCCATTTTCCATCTTTCATGGTTCTATCCGCAAGGGGGATGTTGCGGGCTAAAGAAAGTATCAATCCAATCGTTAGTTCAGCGACTGCGGTTGCAGAAGCCTCAGGAGTGTTCAACACTAGGATGCCCATTTTCTCAGCAGATTCTACGTCTATGTTGTCTAAGCCAGCTCCAGCTCGACCCACAACCTTCAAGTGTTTTCCTGCCTGAACAATGTCTTTTGTCACTTTGGTTCTGCTTCGCACGATGAGCGCATGGTAATTGGAAACGATGGTTTTGAGTTGGTCTTGGGAAATGGTGGGTTTTACATTGACATCGAAACCCGCTTGTTTTAACTTGTTTATTCCCTCTTCATGAAGAGGGTCACAGACGAGAACCTTCACTTTGGGTTTCAAGTCGCTCACTCTCTTACAACCTTAATGTGCAGAAATCGGATAGGTTTAGCTCTTTGCTTTTATTTCTTTTTAACCCAGCATGGTTTTGCCTTCTATTTTTTACCGACAACAAAGGTGAACTCATTTTCATAGACTATTTCATTTCCAGTGCCCTTCTTTCCCCATTTTTCTCTCAACCTCTTTTCAAAAATCTTCAACCCCTTCTGAAACTCTTCTTCACTGAGGAGAGTCAGTGTGGAAATAAACTTCTTCCTAACTTTTTCTAGGTATTCCTCTATCGAAACCTTGAAGAGACCTCCAGAAACAACATGATACCGTGCACTTTCAAAACCTGCCGACGACAACATGCTCTTGAGCATGGGAATTGTAGGAAATCGTTTGAGGTCTATCTGTCTTGTCTTTGGAAAATCACTGATTACGGATCTTCTGAGCTGTCTGTGAGATTTCGTCATGATTACCAATGTGCCATTTTTCCTTAAAGCTCGGTATACCTCGTCTATAGCTTTCTGCTTGTCAACCATTAGATGAATAACCATGGTCATAATTACACAGTCAAAACGGGCATCAGCGAAGGGAAGGTTTTCAGCGTCACCAACTTGCCACTCAACCCTTCGACCATCTTCCTTAACCTTAGCCTTCTTAATCATCTCTTTTGCCGAGTCTAAGCCAAACACCATAGCACCAGTCTTTTTTGCGAGAGGAATCGTGTAGATGCCAGTGCCACAACCAACATCCAGAACCACTGAACCAACGAATACTTTTCCCAGATCAACGATTTTGGACAACCAGAACTCCAAAACGTGCGGTGGTGGAACTCTGGTGTCATCGTAGTGTTTAGATATCAGCGTGTAATCGACTTTTTTGCTCTGCATCTCACGACAGCCTCTTTTAGAGTATCTCTAAGTAGCAGAAGTTTCATTTGTGTGATACGCTTTATCTCTATCTGAGAGTAAAGACTTTGATGGTTGGTATCGTAGGGTATATACGACAAAAATGCATAAGGTTAAATACATGGTCACGCTAATTCATTCATTAGAGGCTGGTATAATGGTATATGCCAAGAATAGCGTGGTCAAAGACTGGGGGGAGAGCGACCCTACCTGTCAACGTTTCGACGTGCTTGTTCAACGCAGAAGGCTAGCGCCTTCCACAAAGCTGACCTACATCAAAAACGTGAAGTGTTTCGTAGACTTCTTAAAGTCTGATACTCCACTGCAGGCATTAGAGAAACTGAAGGCTATGACCATAGAAGAGCGCACACACTTGATAGATCAATACGTGAGCGACCTAATGAGTAGAGGCGTCACCACTGGCGCAGTGGTTCAAATGATTAGAGGCGGCCTAAAGAAATGGATCGAACTCAACGAGGTTGAAATGGACTGGAACAAAATTCAAGATGAGATTCTGCCCGGAGAAGAAGTGGTTGTTCAGGACCGTATGCCAACTAAAGAAGAACTGAAAGAACTATTGAATATCGGTAGCTTAAGAGATCGCACCATGATTCTCGTTTTAACCAGCAGTGGCTTACGAGTTGGAACTTTGGCATCATTGGAACTTGGCGACATACAACTTGACGAAGAAATCCCCAGAATAATAGTGAAGAGAGCACCAGGCAGAAAAGTGAGCAGAAGAATGAAGGGATTCGCCACCTTCATAACGCCTGAAGCCAAAACCATGCTGCTACAATATATTAAGCACAGAGAATCTCAAGGAGAGAAACTAACTGCCGAATCACCATTGATCACAAGCGACAGGCAAGAAGAACTCGGTAACTTCCTAAGTAGCATGTACTTGAGCAACCATTGGCGCAGACTACTGAAAAGAGCTCACTTAGCCAAAAAGAATGGGGGACCTTGGCACGACATTCACCTACACACCTTAAGAAAATATTTTGAAACACAATGCACAAACGCAGCAGTTAAAACAGCGTACAGAGAGTTCTGGATGGGACACACAGGCCGATACCTAGAAGAATCCTATTTCAGAGGCGAAGTTGAAACCCACATAGAAGAATACACAAAGGCGATCCCATACCTGAACATCTTAGCGCCGGAGCCACAAGACTACAAGGCATTGGTTGAGAAGGTGAGGTTCCTAGAAGAGAATGGAAAACGCAAAGAAATGGAGCTCCAGAGGTTACGTGACCAACTGATTGAACAGGAAGACTTGAAGAAACGTGTGCTTAAGGTAGAGAAATTGTTGGAGAAGTATGCAGAGGAGAAGTAAAGTGCAAAAATCCCCTCTTTTTATATACGTGGTGTTTTATCGTTAGTGTGGTGTTCAATTCGCCTGGTGTAAGGCGAAGAATCAAGGCAACATATGAGCCTAGTTGAAACTGCAAGGCTGTTCATGGAAGGAAAAGACGAGGACACTCAGCACACCTATTCTAGCCTCAGCAAAAATCTTGGTGAATACCTCACCTCAAAGAACCTCAGCCTAAGCAGCATGCAACCCATTCATGCCAAGGAGTTCATTTACATGCAGAAAGCCATGAACTCTAAGGCAACATACAAACGCTTTCTCTCAGCCCTGTTCAGATTTGTTGGAAGAAACGACTTGGTTGAATACATCAAATCAAGCCTCAAAGAAGTGAAGAGTGAAGAAAAATTTGCTGTAGACTTAACGTTAGAAGAGATTCTGAAACTCATAGATGTTACTGAAGCGCCTAAACTGAAACTTGCATGGTCACTAATGAGTTTTGACGGTTTACGACCCGGAGAGGTCCTTGGCTTGTGGCATGAGGACTTTGACTTAGTGCATGAGAAACTGATTCTGCAAAAGAGAGAAGGCTGTGGATATGGTCCTAAAGGCATGAAGTCAAGTGACAAGCCTGAAACGGTTCCATTGAATCCTCTTAGCATGAGCCTATTCAAACAGTTAGAGAAGGAACCGCAACGCATCCTGCCTATTTCATACAAGACCCTGAGAAAATGGTTCAACCGATATGTGAAGCAAACTGAAATCAGCAAGCCTTACCCAGTCACCATGCACAAGCTCAGGCATTTCTTCGGTCACTTCTGGACCAAGCAGAAAGGTAACATACGAGTCCTCAAAGAAGTTATGCGCCACAGCAAAATCGAGTACACTCTTTTGTACACCAAGCCAAGTGAAGAGGAGATCACGGAAGAGTTTAGGCAAGTGGTTCAACCATTAAGAGGTGAGATAGAATGAGTGTAGTTGAAACCGAAGATAAGAGAGAAGAAGACTTCGCAAAGTTCATAGAAAAAACCGTTAGAGGCCCAAAGAAAGGAATCTATGAACAGTTGTTGGCAGGCTTACTCATAAAAGCTCAGAACAGCAGAGATCCACTAGTCAAAATCCACGCCATCTGTGAAGCAGCCTTCCTATCAACACAGAAAGAACAGTTAGACATGAACCTTGTGGATGCTGCCTTCACCGTCTGCACATCCTTGATGAACACCGAACTGAACATGAAGGATAACAAAGCAGATGTACAGAAAGTAGATGTGCCTTGGAGTTTCCCAACAAACGAAGAGAACTGGAAAAAATACATTGAACCCTGGCAAAGAATAACCCTAGAGTATTATCCTCTTCTAACAAGTTTGAGGCATCGAAAATATCCACTGAAAAGAAGGTGGAAAGTGAGTTCACTCTATGTAGAGGATGAAGTTAAGGAAGCGAATGAGCAAATAGAGTTCAATGAAGAACTCTGCAACGCCATCTACAAAGAAATAGAGGAGATGTCACCATCAAAAGCCTTCTTTGAGTTCACCTCTGCTTTAACTCGGAACTCCTTCTTCGCATTGAAAGCTGAGTTTGAAAAGTGGAGCCTTATCAACCTGATGGGGGTTGCGGCAACGATAGCTGAAGAAATCAACCCGAAAGTGTGGAAGGAAACTCTTCAATTTGCAAGCAAAGAAACTGAAGGTGTAGAGCAAGTTCTCGGAACTGGGGCTTAAAAGGCTTGAGGATCATTTGGGTCCGAGGCAACGACAAAATCACTTTCAACCGACCTAACACATGGTTTGTTCTAGGAGTTAGAGGTTCTGCAAAATCAAGCCTTCTAGAACACATAGGCGAAAACTATTTGGCTGAAGAACACACAATTCTTGACCTCTTTGGGAGTCGGGATGGTGAAGGCTTAGCCTGGTTAAGATCGCCACACGCTAAGGATAAGAAGATTCTTCTGATTCATGGCGACAACATAGACGTTGAAAGTTCCTTCGACAGCAAGAACATAAGCAAAATCACGCTAGAAGATTTGAACCATTACAACATAGTTATTAGCGCCTCTCCACTCTACAGCTCACCAAGCGATGAATTTCTACAGGTGAACAGAATCATTGATCTCCTCTACAAGCGCCTGTCATGGCAGAAACTAATCTATATGATAGTTAGAGAGAGCGCAAATCTCTACTACTCTCGGTTAAGAATCTCAGACAATCAACTGAGCGCCAAAGCTGAATCAGTCTATCTCATAAGAGAAGCCCGGCACTGTGGAATAGCGTTAGGCTTGGATACCTTGAAATACACTTCTGTTGATTTAGATGTTAGAACTGTGGTTGACTTTCTTATAATGAAGGCTCAAGGAGTGTTAGGGTTTCCAGATGATTTGCAGTGGTTGTATGGCTATTTCGAGCCTGTCATGGTTCGTACTATGCCTAGACCATACTTCATCTTAATCTCCAAAAATGGTGCATTAGGGCTAGGAGAGTTTCCAGAACTTGAGTGGCACAAGAAAGAGAAAGAGAACATCATTAAGGGTTGCGGTTTGAAAGTGGAATATGGTGAAGAAATAGACTACGGCAAATCTAAAGGAGCCTTCCAAACAGTTTCAGATGAGGAACACGTCAAAATTGTAGACTTGTACTTTTCAGACAAGAGCATGCAGACTATAGCGAGGGAGATAGAGAGATCAAGCGCCACAGTCAACGCTCACATAAAAAGCCATGACCAAGCCATAATCAGACAAGGCTACTGCATAAGGTGTAGAAGACTGAAGAGTTTACATGAAACTGAAAAAACAAGAAGCGCCTAAGTGCTTGTTCATTTATTCATTTACTGCCTTCTTGCAACCACTCACCAAGAAAGAAATTAGATATGAGTGAATGTTTTGATGTTGAAATATGGTTCTTTAATAGTCTGATAATAAACCTATTAGTGAAAATTCAGCTTCTAAATCGAGAAGTCCTTCTTCTCTTAGATTCCCTATCATTACAACGAAGAATTTTCCTTTTTTAAGGATTCTATGGACTTCACGGAAGATTCTGTCTGTTTTAGAGATAAATTCTGAGTAGGTAAGTCTGCTAAGGTCTTCATCCTCATTTTCTGTATATTGGATTAACTTCCAATATGGGAAGTGCGTAAAAACAAAATCGACACTTTCGCTGGCTAAGTCTGTTTTTTCGGCATCAGACTTGGTAATGTCTTCTCTCATGGGGCGAATGTCACGCCCAATAACGTTGGTAAAGCCCATTTTCTTTGCTATGTCAATGAATGTTCCACTACCCACCATCGGGTCAAAAATAACGTCATTTTGGGTTGCATATTGAGAAAGGAGTCCATAAATGATTGTGGGGCTACAATTACCGTGAAAATCCTTAGAACCATAACCTTCGGGGCGTTCTTCTTCCGCCATCCACGTAGATAGGCTAAAATCAAAGTTTTCAAAAACTTTAACAGTCTGTGAATCTTTTGACGCATGATGTTGTTCTTTATATTTTTCGGGCAAATATCGTGAAATTGTCATTTCTGAGACATCTAAGAAATTCGCAAAAGCTTCTTCTTCACGTGCACGGCGTGCACGAGAGAGTTAACGGAACCGGGTAGGAATAGTCTGCAGTTAACCATTGTAACTGTAAAGGGAAGAGTTTGGGCCGGGTCTGAGACTGAGGCTTGGCTCTCCCAAATGGCTATCGCCGACAATTATTGGTTTAGACACCAAACAAATTTAAAACTTACGGTGAATATCCACTTAAAAGAACAAACAACATCAAAAAGAACCTAAGTTCCTTTCTGGATTCGGTAAAAGGTTTGAGAACTCACTTGGTATTCGCCTTTCCTTAGCTTTTCTTCTAACAAGTTTCTGATTTCTTCCTCTGTAACTTGACCTTTAGCACCTGGCCACCTGAGAACTCTCTCTATCAATTTATCAATAAGTTGTTGTTTACTAGAGGCGCTATCAAAAACAAAAGAAGTCTCTAATATTGTATCCATCACTTGCTCAGGCGTTTCATGTTTTTCTTTACTCCATCTCTCCCGAATCTCAAAAGCTACTTTTTCCTCTAGTTGCAGATTTTCTTTATCCACTTCTTTAGCACATCAACACGCAAAGTATACATTACATAGACATCGGATGGATAAATATCAGCTGAAGTCCCGTACATGTCAAAGTAAACATCTGCTCCAGGCAACATAGTGGAAGAAAAAAACTACCCCTCATAGGTGTACTTCTAGACCAAGACTCATTCTATTCCTTTTAACAATTTTTTGGCACGATCTTCTTCGCCTTTGAGAATGTAACTTCTAAACGCATCTTCCATATTGGCAAAAATCCTTTTTTCAATTGCTTCTCTAGTTGCTGGAAGATCCTCTATTCGAGGTAGAAGAGAGGCTTTTCCCATATATGCTAGAGCGGCTGCATATACGATTTCGTCAAGGCTTTGGCCATCTCTTTTCAATATCTCAAGCTGCTTTTCAGTGAACTTGATTATGACGATATCGTTGAATGAAGTTCTTCCAGGGCCTTGAATATACATTCCAAAAGCCATAGTTAGAAACCGTGCTAAATCTTCAAATTCTTTTTCTCTGAAGTTTCTGAGTGTTTGAGCAGAATCTTGATCAGGCAAAATCATTAGAAGCCTATCTTTCAGTGGTTCTCTGCATCTAATGACCAACGGTGCAAAAGGTTGCAAAACTGGTCTTTCTCCGAAGGCTATACCTAACAGTGTTTTGGCAAATTTATTAGCTAACTCCTCAAAGTCATTGGATGACAATGTGACGTCTGTCTTGTATGGAGTTGGCTTCTCCATCACTTTTAGACCTTGTGCATAAGCTGATAGAACATAAGCAACATGAGCATGGTCCTTTATCCCATAGCACGCGTCTTTGTGACTTTTCTTATTTAAATATAGAATTTTGCTATTTTTAAGAGATTGAAGTTTTTTGTGAACCCTAATTCTTAAACTTCTTCCCACATCACTATCTTTAGCTATGTTAAGCTGATTCCTCAATGCTTCAACAATTTCTGTAAAATTCGCTTCTTCGCCTTTTTCCTTCAAGTATTGGAGAATCCCTATTTCTAAATCAAAATCTGGAAGCATACTTGTCCTCCGATAGTTAATTTTTAGTTAATTATTAGATAGTATGTATTATGTTTTTTGTATAAAAATCATAGGAGCAGAAGAAACTTGGTTGAGTTTACGATTAAAATACATGCAAAACAAGGCACAGCATATATACCCAAGGAAATCCGAGAGGCATTGGGGCATTCTTTGAAGGCCAGAGCCAATCTAAAAGCGGTCATTATTTATCCTGCTCAAATTGACTCCAATGATCTAAAGATGTCTCTAGAAACTCTGCTTTCTGATGTAAAACATCAAATTGAACTAGAGAAAAAAGAGGCTTCTGAATGAGTGAAGTTCCTTTTCTTGTCAAACTCCGTGATGCTGCTACAATGATAGCTGACGCTGCCAATGAACAGTTAGAGAAGATAGCACCACCTGAAGCCAAGTACGACGAAAAAGATTTTGACTCCTTATTCTGGGAGAGCAAAGAAGGTTCAAAAGGCCCTTTTCAGCAGACCAGCAAAAAAGCCACAAACAACAGCGACCTATTTCAACTATTGCAGAAAATTCTGAAAGATCATAATGGCTTTTGGCAATCTAAGGCGCATAAGTATTGGTTTGATAACCAGAACCCGGATGTTATCGACAGACGCCAAAAGTGAGTAAACCTATGCCTAGTTCTCACTTGCGCTGCGGTCAATGTGTTTTGTGGTCAACTCACAGATGTTCTCAGCGATATCACCGCGTGCCAGTGAGAAAGGAATCTGAAATTCCTATTTTTGACTTTAGCAGACCTGGTGAGTGGAATCGTTGGCTTGAGTGGATAGGCGATTTGAAATCACACAACAACCCCGTTGAACACTACAAAAATGAAGAAACTCCCATTTTGAAAACCGATGTTGCATGTGGCGATTTCGTGCCTTTTGGGTGATCAGCTTTTGAAGGATACTTGTGGTCAATGTCAATTTTTTGGAACAGAAGCATGCTCACTTAAATCAGATTCTAAGTGTGTGGATTTTGAGCGTAAAAAGAAAGCAAAGAAAGAAAGGCGTGTAGAGAAGGTTTCAGGTCTTTCTGAGCAAGGCTGGTATGAAGCTATCTACAATAAGAATGGTGAACCTTGTTTTGCGGTTCTGAAGAATGGTGAATTCAGTCTTCTTGAAAGTGTATCGGTTAACGGTAAATCCTTCTATCCGAAAGAGAGACAGAAGTTCCCATACGAGCCTTATGCCTATTATCTTGGTCAAGTTCCTACTAGAGAGGATTTGTTTTGGAAAGTGAGGACTGAATTTCATAGTTTTGTTGATTTGGAACCTACTTGGCTAGAGGTTCTGAGTTCATGTGTCTTGCTTAGCTATCAACAGGAGAAACTCTTGACTGTTCCATACATCTATGTTTTTGGTGACAACGAAAGCGGGAAAACCACCGTTCTTCAAATTTTATATTTCTTATGTTATAGACCTCTTTTTGGTGTTAGGTTCCAGCAGCAGACATCTTTGGATACTTGGAAGATTCAGATGCCATAGGAACAATTCTAGAAGATGAGCTTCAAGGTGTCGATAAAGATGTTGATAAACTGAAGGTTTACAAAAGTGGATACAAAAGAGGCGCTTGTGTTCCTAGAACACTCATAACCCAGCATGACCGAATAATCAAATACTATAACACTTTTTGCTTCAAGGCATGTGCAAGTGAACAGATTCCACAAGTCAAGGGGTTCCGAGAGAGATTTATTGAAATAGGCATGGTTGAAGGCTACCCGGAGAAAGAGTGGTGTGACATCACAAAAGAGGACTTGAAAAGACTTCATGATTTAAGGAACATGCTTCTGAAGTGGCGAATGCTCAGCCATGAATGGGACCTACCGAATCCAGAACTCTCAATGAAAGGAAGAATCAAAGAACTATGGAAACCGATCCTTCAGATTACAGATGGTCTATCAGTCTATCAGACTTTAGCGGATTTTGTAGAGGATCAGAGGAATGAAAGGCTTAATGCTAAACAGAACACGCTTGAAGGTCATATTGTCAAAGTCGTCACAGAGTTACATAATCAAGCTAAGGTTAACCCTGTTCCATACATTCCCTTTCAGACCATTTGGTTTGAACTAGCCTCAGACTTGGATGGCAAGATAGATGAGAAAAAGCCTCACATTATGGATACCTCAGAGTTTTTCCAAGTCACCAAGAACAAGGTAGGTTATCGCCTGAGAGAGGTTCTTAGTGGAAAATCAAAGATGGTTCGAGAGAAAGACCCTGATGGCAACGACTCACTTATCAGAGCCTACACCTTTGACGAACAAAAACTGAGAAGAATCTCCAAAAAGTACGGTTATGACCTTGTATCTAAGTTTCAGAGTTTAACGAGTTCCAGAAGCACGCAAGCACTAATTTCAACATCACTAGATCATGAAAAGAATGTTGAAAAAGACGCTCACGCTCCTCTGGAAGTCATTAAACTTAGAAACTCTGATACAAGTTCTAAGGCTCTAACTGTTCAAGAAACTTTGGTTTTGTTGCGGAGTACATGGCAAAATGGTTCGCAAGAAGACTTCATTAGAGAAGCCATGCGAATAGGCAGCCTAACCGACAAAGAAGCCAAGGACCTTTTCGACAAGTTAGTGGATGAAGGCGCTTTAGCATGGTTTGATCAGAAGGAAGGTGAAACCGTGTGGAGTTGGACCTAACATGAGTAGAATTTGTGAAGTCAACATAAAAGGAATGTTACTCGGAGAGACTGAAGAAGAACGATTAGAAGACACAAGATTCCTTCTTAAGAAGAACCCAAGACATTGCGTGTGTTGTGGTAAGGAGTTAACTGCAGAAGAGCTTTTAGGAAGTCAAGGTTGGCATTGTGAAGAGTGCTGGAATCATTTAGTTTTTGATGAGGAAGGCTACTACTGTTCACTCCATGATAAAGATGTCCGATACATTCGGATATGGCCTTTATTCGACTCTTTTCTGCAACTAGACAACCTAGAGGATTGGAACCAGAATGAATGAGGATAAGAGAAACATCTCTCTTACACAAGAATATGCTAATGCGGAACCAGTTCCACATAAACAAGAAAGTGTTAAAGCGATAGTTAGGAAAAAGAAGGAACTCTATGAACTCCAAGCAGAAGTCAACGCAAAGATCAGGCGACTAGAACAGTTAAAACATGACATCATTGAACTCGTACATGATGAATGTCAAAGAAGAAATTTGCCAGAGGACATGGAACCCAAAGACCTTGTTGCTTTCCTAAGGAAGTATCGAGGGTTAAACAGGTTTTGCGCTTACACTGGACAGAGAAGAGAACCCATTAGGCATGGCGAATTATACGATCAATGCTGTGAGATCGTAGAAAGGTGGACCATCAAAGATGTGAACGAAGTCGTTAGCCTTATGCAGAATGTTGTAAGGTTGACCCGAGAGAAAGCTATAGCCAAGATGTTTGTTGACTTCGCCTTCGAATACAAGGTTCTCTATGAATACTTCATGAATGTTCCTGGCTACTTTGAGAAATTCGTTGATGAACAGAAGAGACCTGTTAGCGTCACCAAGTTGAATGTTCTCTACACAGAAGGAGATAGGTAAAGTGAACCTAACAAGATGGCTCCTCAGCAAGGTTGTGTTGTATGTTGCAATCTTCATTCTGTTTTTCTTCATCGGCGACTCATTAAACATAATCCCTCAGAACGTCAAGGATTTTGTCAGGGAAGGAATCGACTTCATAAAAGCAAACATCATTCTACTAGCGTTCTGCTTCTGCTTCTCAGTCTTCTGCTGGAGCCTCACAAAAATCTTCAGACCAAGCAAGGAAAAAGGTGACCAAAAGTGACTAAAAAACCTAGCCTAAACCACTCACAAAAGGCAACTTTCATCCTACATCCTACTCTAATGAATGTGCATCCTTCCATTTTTGACTTCATCGGTGAAAAGGTCAAAATCAGAACCACAGACAAGACTCTCACGCTGGAAGGTAAACTAGTCGGCATTGACAATTCAGGACATCAAGGGTACGGAAACGTTCTCTTAGAGGATGCTGAAGGTCAAATTTTGATTCTTAGAGGAAGCTTCGTTTCTTCAATCGTTCTCGAGGGCTGTGGGGAAACCACATCATCAGGCAAGTCCACAACGTCCTCTTTCACCTGCGCAAATCAATGGGACGTGGAGCCACGCCAACCAGCTCCATGCGCATGCCTTCGATCAATCTGGGCCCCAAAACAGCCCTCAAAACCATTAAAAAGTGAGCTATAATGGTTGTCAAAGCCATAATCGTAAGCGACTCAAACCACAAGTTCCGAGACCTATCAGACCTAATCCAAGTGAGTAGAAGCATAGGAAAACAAGTGTTCAAAACCAAGGGTCACGTTCTTGTCAAGCAGATTTTTGGTCCCTATGATTATGGCTATGTTGTGGTTATAGAATGTGAGTGTTCAAACGATCCGGTGAAGGATCCAACGAAGGTGAAGACATGACAAAAGGCACCGAGAAAACCGTGACTCTGCCAAAGAAGGTTCTAGTTGCAGCCCTCACAGAAATCCGAAAGATCAGAAAAACCCTGGAAGAGAAAACCATATCTCACTAAACACACTAAGAAAAGTGTGGTTGCTGAGCCTTATGAGTGAGAAATACCATTCATATTTGTTGGGTATAGTAGGGAAACCCAACACTGGCAAATCTACTTTCTTTAGTGCTGCAACTTTAGCGCCAGCAGAAATCGCAAACTACCCCTTCACCACCATTAAGCCAAACCGAGGAATTGGCTACATAAGGTCTCCGTGCGTATGTAAAGAGTTCAATGTCAAAGATGATCCGAAAAACTCGTTATGCATGGATGGAATAAGATTAATCCCAGTGGAGTTGATTGACTGCGCTGGCTTAGTGCCCGGTGCATGGCAGGGAAGAGGACTAGGCAATCAGTTTCTGGATGAGATCAGGAAAGCGGACGCCTTGGTTCATGTCGTTGATGCCTCAGGCGGAACAGACCTTGAAGGCAGACTAATCAAGCCTGGCTCTCACGACCCTCTTGAAGATGCACGTTTCCTAGAAACCGAAATAACGATGTGGCTTGCCCAAATACTGAAGAAGGACTGGCCTAAAATCGCCAGAACAGCCGAGTCGAGCGGTTCTGAACTCTCTGCCATGCTTGAAACTCAGTTAAGCGGATTGGCGATCAAAAAAATCCACATTGTTGAAGCAATTAAGAAAGCAGAATTAGATGAAGACAAGCCAACAAAGTGGAGTGATAGCGACCTTATTAAGTCCTTGGACGAACTGAGAAAAATAGCGAAGCCCATGCTGATAGCAGCAAACAAAATTGACATCTCAACCGCAGAGGAAAACGTGGAGAGACTGAAGAAACTCAATTACAATATCACTCCAACATGTGCCGAAGCGGAACTCGTCTTGAGAAGAGCTGCGGAGAAAGGCTTAATCGACTATAAACCCGGAGACTGCAACTTCAACATCCTAAAACCAAACGAAATAACTGAGGCACAAAGCAGGGCATTGAAAATCGTCCAAGAGAACGTCTTACTCAAATTCGGAACAACAGGCGTTCAGGAAGCCATAAACACGGCTTATTTCAAACTCTTGAACATGATAGTCGTTTATCCTGTGGAAGACATTGAACACCTCTCAGACCACAATGGAAGAGTGCTCCCAGACGCCTACGTAGTGCCATACGGCACCACAGCGCGCCAGCTAGCCTACACAATCCACACAGAACTCGGAGAAGGGTTCATCCACGCAGTCGAAGCCCGCGAGAGAAAGAGAATTGGAGAAAACCACGTATTAAAGGATAGAGATGTAGTCTCAATAATAAGCGCAAAAAAGAGGGGTTAGCTCAATGAATTTAGCTAGTAGTACATATATAAGGATGAACCTCTGCCAGTGGTCAGTGTAAATATGTGGAAACGCCAAACTTAATGCAAGATTACTTCTTTGAACTCCCAGCCGAAAAATAGGCCCACTCTCTCGCCCCAAGATGATAACCCAAGGTTTCGAAAGCCTTAATGGCTGAAGTGTTTGTTTCAACCGTATGAAGAATAGGAATCTTTCCTTTTTGAAGCAATTTTTCAGTTACAACTGAAGTAACTATTTTGATTAAACCTTTCCCTCTATGTTTCTCCTTAGTATAAGCAAACCCAACTTCACACGCCTCATAGCTCTCCCACAACGTTCCAATCCAAGAAATCAACTCATTCGCATCATGGATACCCCAGAAACATCCTATTCTAATTCTTTCACGAACAAACTCAAGAGTGAAATGCCATCTTGAGTGTTTGAGTATCTCTTCGCCAGCGTCTTCGTCGAGAGGTTTAGGGATGTACCTTGGGTGAGAGTATTTCCTAAACCTGTTCTTGTCAGTGTAGTACGTGAGTAAAATAACCCCTACGTAACCTTTTTCTCTCGGCTTAAACTTTCCCATGATTATGGAAGCCATCCACTCTGGACATCTAAAACCGTATTCTTTGTCTTCATCAAGGACTTCTAGGAACTCCTTCAACTTTGCCTCTGAATCCGTGGTTATGAAGATGTTTATTCCCTTGTGAAGTATCATGCATCCCTCTGGATTATCCTCATCTTCAACGTATATTTCGATTCTTTCTTTTTCATCCTCTAGTTTCTTGAGCCACTCGAAAGCAGCAACACCACAGCGTCTACGTAACAAATCTTCAATCTTAGAATACTCCTTCAGCTCAAGCTTATGGATCATAACATATGATTCCCCTAAGAAACCTTAATAATTTAGCTGGAATTTTTTATGCTTTACCTCTTGAAGGAAAAACAATGAAAATCACGGAAAACATCCATTTAATCGCACCAAGTTGGGCTTATGTGTACTTGGTGATTGGTGAAAAAATAGCTCTTGTTGATACTGGTTTGCCTCAGTATCTAGACGAAATCAGAAGCTATATCAGAAATGTGGAACTTCGCTTAAGGGACGTTTCTTTCATAATCAACACTCATGTTCATGAAGACCATGTGGCATGTAACAAGGCATTGAAGAAGCTGTCCGGAGCAAGGCTGGCTGTTCATGAACTGGACGCTAAATACATAGAAGATCCTGAGACTTACCTAAAAGACACATTTAGACACATCTCACCGTCCCAAGAATACATCAGGCAAGCAAAATCTTGGAAAGACAAGGTTGACATCTACCTAAGGGATGGAGAGACCATTGATCTTGGAGGCATCATACTCGAAGTTGTGCACACCCCAGGCCACACACCTGGGTCCATATGCTTGTATGATCGAGAGCGGAGAGTTCTTTTCTCAGGAGATGCTCTGCAGGGCACTTCAGAATTTGTGAAGGAGTTCGGTCCAGTAACCGGACTCTACACGAATCTTGACGCCTACATCAACTCGATTCATCGTCTTCTCAAGCTAGATATCGGGATGATTCTACCGGGACACCCCACTATAATTAAAGGTTCTGACGCCCACAAAGAACTACAGAACTGTTTGGTTCGAGTGAACTATATAAACGGCAGGATTCTGGAAATCCTAGAAAAGAGAAAAATGACCTTGGAAGGATTGACTCAGGCTTTGGGAATATCCGTTGATGAATGGAACCTCATGACTGTAGAGAGCCATTTGCGCTCACTTATGGATGGTGGCTGCGTCAAAAAACAGGGAACCCATTTCTCGGCTTTATAATAGGACTATTCACTATTTGCTTAGCTTTCCAAGAACTCTTCCGTTCTCTCGTAAGATGCAGCTCAAAACTTCTCCTTTTTCATCGTGAACAATTTTTCCTGTTAGTATACCTTTTCTAGTCTTACTTAGTACGTGAGGAAGCAAAACTCTGATGAAGCCAGTTAAATCCCTTTCATAAAGTCTTTCTTCATCGACCCATTCCAATGTGCCTTCCCGACAACGTTTCAATTTTCCTCTGCAACCACCTGCAGTGTATACGAAAAGAAGCCATTTTGAGCCTTCAGGCTTGTTTATCGTTGTAATCACTCCAGCTAGTTTAGGCTGTATGTCTAACCCAGTTTCTTCTCTAACTTCTCTGACACAGGATTCTAAGGGTTCTTCATCAAACTTGGTTTTTCCACCAATTCCAGTCCACTTGTTCTTCATAGGCTCTCTATTGCGACATAACAAAAGTATTTTCCCGTTTTTTCTTATGAAACAAACGTCACCTATCGTGGTCCTATTTTTCAGAGCCAAACTCCCCACCTTCTCTTTCATTTTTAAAAAGCCTATTCCGAAAAAATGGAGTTTGTCACACCAAACTTTGTATCAGCTGCACAGTATCCTTTTCCACTTTAGCCAGATCTTGTGAATTCGGTCGACTACGAATATCTCCAAGTTTACCCTTTGTACTAAGCAGTTCGTTCCCATGAAACTCGCCCACAACATACCATTCTGCCCTCACATGGAAACCAAGATGCTCAAAAAATTGACGCATATACTTTCCCGCAGGAATCGCTTCATCTATCCCAGTGTGGGGCCCAGAGTAAGTGCAGAACACAACAGCATTCTTTCCGGGAACTTTCGGAGCGCAAGGTTTAATGAGCCCACGCCTTGCGTATTCCCTTCTCTTTTTTTCGATAAACTTCAGAACAGGCTCTGCAGGTATCCAAGTATGAGAGGGTGACCCGAGAAAGATTAGATCATAATCGTAAAGCTCTTCTTCTCCAGCTTCCTTGACCGTCTTGACTGTCGGCTTTAAACCCTCTTTTTCTAATCCGCTCAGAATAGCCTTTGCAACCTTCTCTGTATTCCCAGTCCCAGACCAGTAAACTATTAATGTCTTAACTTTGTGAGGATTTGCACTTGTCTTCTCTATCCAGCCGAGTCTAATGTTTTCCTTCTGGTCTACAGAGGTGTAGGGCTTTATATCCAAAACTGGTGTGCCGTCCACCATATCCACCCCCTTCAACCTTTAGTATATTTTCCTTTTTCTTTAAAAACCCTACAATGGTAAAGCCTATGGGATTCGGTCTGTTCGGATGTCCTGTGGCGAAAACTCCTCTAGACCTCCATGATGCAGAGGCGTCATATGAAGGGAGTAACCCTTAGACTTATGGAACAACTACAGTATTATGAGACGGGAAATTCATCAATATCCTTTAGCCCTTGCTCATACTCCTTAAAATCTCAATCTCCCCAACAGACCTACAATCACTCGGAACATCCTCCAAACACTTAAAAGAAGAATGAACCCTCCTACTAGTTTGAGATCCATCCTCTCCCCCTCTATACCTAGACCCTCACACACGCACACTACAAAACCTACAAACCGAACCTTCTCTTCCTCTGCTGATAAGTCCTCAAAGCCCTCAAAAGATCAATCTTACGAAACGCAGGCCAATAAACATCCAAAAAACAGAGCTCACTATACGCACTCTGCCACAAAAGAAAACCACTCAAGCGCTCCTCACCAGAAGTCCTAATAATAAGATCCGGATCCTGCTTAGACATGTGAGCGGTATACAAGAATTTTTCAAAAATTCTCTCATCGATCATATCGGGCTTCAACTCACCCTTCTCAACCTTTTGGGCAATCTTCCTTGCGGCGTCAACAATCTCAGCTCTTCCACCGTAAGCCAAAGCCACGTTGAGAAAGTGTTCATTGTAGTCTTTTGTGGTGTCCTCCACATGCCCTATCATCTTCTGAAGGCTTTTGGGCAGTAGATTGAGCCTTCCGATAACCTTAACTCGAACTCGATGCTCATGGATGCGTTCATTAGTAAGAACTTCCTTCAACTTTTCTTCAGCAATCGTCATAAGTTCCTCCACTTCTTTTGGGTGGCGTTGAAAATTCTCTGTAGAAAACGCATATAAGGTCATGGAGTTCACGCCGATGTCTAAACACCAATTGATCAAATCTTCGATTTTGTCGGCACCATGGTGATGACCAATCCACGGGTTCAACGACTGTTCGGAAGCCCAACGACGATTACCATCCAATATTATAGCAATATGTTCAGGCTTAGTCCCGTTCTTCACTTGATGCCAAAGCCATCTTTCATACAAACCATAAACACCAAGCACAGACAACAAAGATTTCAGCATTTCTAACCCCGAAGTCTAGCTTCCCTTAACGCGTGTTTACACGAACAGTGGCGCTCTCTTGGTAAGTTTTTGACTGTCTCTCTTAAGATTTTCTCAAGATCTGGAACCACCTTCTTGGCTACTCTAGTCACCTCGTCAGCAGTAAGTCTCTCCTGCATCCCCGCCGCCATGTTCGTAATGAAACATATAGTAGCGTAGCACATTTCTAACTCACGCGCCAGCACTGCTTCAGGTGCTCCGCTCATACCAACAATGTCACAGCCCAACTGCCTAAACACCCTTATCTCAGCAGGAGTTTCAAAGCGGGGTCCTTCGGTGCAAGCAAGAACGGCTTTTTCCCACAGTCTGCTACACTTCTTTGCACTGTTGATCAAGGTCCAGCGAATGGTAGGACAATATGGCTGGGATAAATCAACATGCGTGACAGGTGAAGCATCGTAAAAGGTGCTTGATCGAACTTTGGTAAAATCGATGAAGTCGTGTGGAACCACCAAATTCCCTGGCTTAAACTCAAAGTTTATGGCCCCAACAGCGTTGGTGGCGACAATCTGCTGAACCCCTATCCTATGAAGGGCGTAAATATTGGCGCGATAGTTCACCATGTGAGGTGGAGTAGAATGATGGACACCGTGACGTGGCAAAAAAACAACAGACACTCCGTTTATTTCTCCAACTGATACTGGTGGTGGAAGCCCATAAGGAGTTCCTACATGAATCTGCTCAGCATCCCCTAACAAAGCCTCTAATCCGGTTCCACCAATTATCCCTACGTCAACCTTCTTTAAACTCCTCAACCTCGATTTCCTTCTCCCTAAAAAACCCAGCGTATTTTCTATGCAACAGAAAGGCAACAAAAGTAACGCCTACAGTTAAAAGTATGCCTATGATGATGGCGAAAACAAGCCCAGTTACATAAACCGCTTTTTCCGGATAGATGAGAACTTGTGCTGCTTGAGAAAAAATCGTCCACGACCATGCAACTACCACCACGATAACACTGGTGCGCCACAGCCGTGGGTCGCGCTCGAAAAACTCACGAATCGCTCTGCCGGAAAGAAGAACGCAAATGCCAATCACAATTGAAAGTATGGATTCCGAAATAAATTTTCCAGTAAGCCTAGGAAGATGCGAGAGCCACTGACCTAACTCTATTGGAGGAGGGTCAAGGTTAGGTACTGTATTTGCAACAGCTACCCCTCCTAAATAGCAGCCAACCAGAACTAGTAAAATCCCAGCGGCTGCAGAAAAGCCTGCGATTTGAACTGGAAGTGGGGGAGGAGAATACTCTCGAACCCATTTATAAAAGCCTCGAACTATCTTGTCCACCCCAAACCCCTTCACAACAAAGACGACTCCAACAACTATAAGAAAAGCGATGCCCAAGTGTGTTGGTTGTACTCCAGCAACGGACAGGATTCCTAGAACGATTAACAAGATTCCAGGAAGACCAAACGCAAATCTAGAATAGCGTGGGTTTTGCCAAAGCATCTTTAAGTATCGAGAAAAAACGGCAGCTGTCTCTTCGATAAGCTCACTGTGTTTCACTACGATTCTTCGAACCGATGTTACGGGCACTCTCGACTGAACCAGAGGCAGAATTGCCTCATCTGCGTATCCATCTGTGACTAGAACGACATCGCTTGCAGGAAAATCATTTAGCACTTCGTTGAGTTGAGACACGAGTTTTCTGTCTGCGCCTACGCCTCCTAGGTCAGAACCAGATATTGTTGCAATTTGACAGTTTTTCTTTGACTCAGTGGTTTCTGCGAGACGGTCGAAAATTCTTATTGCCTCAAATATGGCGTTGGCGTCAGGCTCTTCTGGGTCTTGTAGGGCAAGGTTTACGGCTGCGTTTAGGTTCTCTTCTCTTCCGAGGACTGGCGTTTTTATCTTCGCCTTTACGCCCATGTCGTCGTCTCTATCAACGCAAAGAACAAGAATTCGCTCCGGTTTTTCTTTTTTGGAGCCAGACATTGATGTTATCCCATTTATTGTTAACCGTTACTACTTTAATTTTCTTCTCTTCTCTCTTTAAGTTTCCGAAGATTTTTAGACTCAATCTTTCCCTGTTCGGCGAGGATTTTAAACTCCTCCCAAGTTAGTTTCTCGCCTTGCTTCAACTTTTTTAAGGCTATTGCTTCTAATTGTTCACGGAGTTCAACTTGGCGCTGAGCTTGTTTCTCCTCTTCTTTCTCCTGGAGTTTTTGTCGAAAAGACCTTACCTGATGCAAAAGTTCTGCACATTTTTTGTGAGACTCATCTACTTTTTGTTTGACTTGTAGAAAATTTTGATGGGCAGCGTTGGCGTCGGACTTGAGGGAACGAGACTTGTTCAAAGATTCTAACATTTCCTCATGGATCTTTTGACTTTGCTCGGCGAGTTCTGATAGTTTTTCGTGTAAAAGTTGTGCTTTGGTTGCGAGAGCTTTTTCTGTGGTTTGCGTTTCTGTTATGCTTTCTTCTAATTGTTGGATTTGCTGATGAATCAACAGTTGGGATTCGAGGAACCTAACTTGGTCAATGAGTGGTTTCTCATCTTTTACTGGGAGAGGAGTTGTTTGGATTTTCCATTCTAAACTTTCAATTTCCTTTTTTTATGTCTTGCATGGTTTTAGAAGGCTTCCTCTTTAGGAGAGTTCTCAGTTTTTCTTTTAACTCCAAAACTTGAGCCTTTCTTTCCCTACGTTCTAGCGTTGCTTGTTCACGTAGTCCTTTAAGTTTTTTGACTTCCGTATTTAAGGTGTCGCGTCTTTCTTTGAGGTTGGTTGCTTCTCCCCTTAGCCTCTTAATCTCCTTGTTTAGAAAGTCCCGTTTTTCAACCCATTTTTTTGCTTCCAGTTTCAGTTGATTTGTTTCTTCCCTTAGTGAAGACAATTGTTGGTTTAGTTCATCAATTTTCTGTCGAATAGGCTCGGACAATTTCTTTTCCTCTAATACGGTTTGCTTCATTCGATGATTTTTTGAATCATGTCTCGGCCTTCTTTTGAAGAAAATAGAGGAAGGTTCCAGTTTTCTTTCACCCTCCAGCGCGTCACTCGCCTATCTTCAATTTGTTTTTGATAGGGTTCTCTGTGAATGAGGATTCCATTACGTTGCCAAGAAGGGGTCTTAGCCAAATTGACGCCGTAACGAAAGAGGTTTTCATGGATATCCTTGGTTTTTAGTTTTTTCAGCATCTTGGCTACTTCCGATGGTTTGTGTCCCATTTTCCTGAAAAGCCAGTATGCGTACGAGTTGTTGTGATTTCGCCAAGCATCTCTCTGTCTCCAAATTAGATACTCGATTATCTTTTCTTTGGAGGAAGAGGGGATTATGCGTGAGTCAAATGATGTGATTAATGATTTTCCGAAGAAACTTAGAATGTTTAAGGAGACTGAGCTGGAGACAACACCAGCCAATACAGAATCCATCTTTTCCACTCTCCCTCCGAAGGGCGTATTGTATAAAAACAGTACGTTGATTTCATCGCTGGCAACATAGATGAGGGTTGGAGTGAAATTGTTTTGAAAGATGGCTTTTGCGGAAGCGGTTAAACACTTAGCAAGGTGTTCGTCAAAGGGTTTCACAGCACCTATTTTTTCGGAGACAGCCCTGAAACGTCTTCCGTTAAGTCGAACGAAAAAGGGTGTGTCTGGGGGAACTTGGAGCTGAGAAAAAATCTCATCTTTGTAGTGGGCGGGTTCTTTATTCGAGTATGATTCTTGCATCGACCGTTTTTGCTCCCTTTTCATAGACCATTATGGGGTTTAGGTCGAGTTCCTTGATTTCTTGGTGGTCCATAACCAGTCTTGAGGTTTTCACCAAGATATGTGTGATGGCATCGATGTCTGCTGGTGGTTGGTTGCGATAACCCCTAAGTATCGGATACGCTTTGACTTCGGTGATCATTTCTCTGGCGTCTTGTTCATTTATAGGGGCGATTCTGAAAGTCACATCCTTTAGAACCTCGACAAATATTCCCCCAAGACCAAACATTAGGGCTGGACCAAACTGTGGATCCTTTGTTGCTCCCACGATGACTTCGGTAGATATAGGCACCATCTCCTGAACAACTATGCCTTTAATCTTGGCTTTTGGTTTGTGCTTCTTCACGTTGTCTAAGATTTTTCTGTAGGCTTCTCGGACATCTGATGAGTCTTTCAGGTTTAGGGCGATTCCACCAACATCGAATTTGTGGATTATGTCGGGAGAAACGATTTTAAGAACCACAGGATAGCCTAATTCGTCGGCGAATTTTACCGCTTCATCTTCAGTTTTTGCCACCATAAACTTTGTCACCGGAATCCCGTACTCTGCACACACTGTTTTAGCCTCAGGCTCCAACAGATATTTCCTTTTTTCCTTACGAACTTCCTCGAATATTTCAGAGACTCTTTTCATGCGATCAGCGGTCCTTAACATGACATTAAGCATTTTTCTTTCTAACTCTTTCGCTCATTCAAATGAGGCTCACAATTTCATTGGATCTAAGTCAAAGGTTTTCTATGGTAAGTTCAATAGCGGAGTAATGGAAAGCAGTACGGGAGCGATTAAGAGGGCTGTCATGTTCGTTAGTTTCATGAAAATGTTGAGCGACGGTCCCGCAACATCTTTCAATGGGTCACCTACAGTGTCGCCTACAACTGCTGCAGTATGTATTTGTGTTCCTTTAATCCAAATCCCTTTTGATTCTATGCTCTTTTTCGTATTGTCCCATACGGCGCCGCCAAAAGTGAAGAACGACGCTAGAAGTGCTGCTGTGCACGTTCCTCCTAACAGCATACCGCCCAAAGCGTAGGGTCCAAGTATCAAACCTACAAAGATTGGTGACATAAGAGCTACGAAAGTTGGCAAAATCATTTTCTTCAAGGCATTTTTTGTGCTAATGTCAATACACCTATCGTAATCTGGCTCTGCCTTGTGCTCCAAGATTCCAGGGTTCTCCTTGAACTGTCTTCTAACCTCGTCAACCATCTCATACGCTGTTTTGCCAGTTGCGCCAATCGTGAATGATGAGAAAATAAAGGGAAATGCAGCACCCATCAACATTCCAATAATAAATGCTTGACTTAAATTGGATGAAAAAAGCCCCACTTTCTGACCGTACGTCGCAAAAAGCACAACAGTTGACACAGTTCCAGATGCTGTTGCAAACGCTTTTGCATAGGCTTTTGTTGTATTTCCAGTAGAGTCAAGTTGCTGCATTGTTCCGTTAGCTTTTGCTGACAATCCGACCATTTGAACTATTCCTTGTGCATTGTCGCTAATTGGTCCGAATGCATCGGATGCCATTATTATTCCGATTGCCAAGTCGGTGCCGAGGTTTGCCGCGACGATGCCGTATATTGAGCCGTTCGTTATGATGTAGGAGAATAGAACTGCACCAATCATGAAGGTGAAAGGCAAAAATGGACTTTGCAGGGCGTAGGACATGCCAGTAATGACATTGATGGCTGCTCCTCGTTTGGATGCCTCCTCCATCTGCCTGACTGGTTTTCCGTTAATACTGATATAATATTGCACAACAAGTCCTACAGCTGTACTAGCAATTATGCCACTCAATGCACTAAAGAAGATTGTGATGTTGTTTAGGAGCCACATAGAAGAGATGTATGCTCCGACAGTGGCGATTGCAGCAGCAGTAAATAATCCGATATTAAAGGACATTATTGGTCTGACACTTTTCCAGCCTCTAACGATGAAAACTCCAACTATTGTGGCTAATACTCCTGAAATGCCTAAAGCAAGTGGGAACATCAGTACATTTGTTGCTAAAATCCCAATGAAAATGTTTGAACCAATTAACGTCGAGCCAAGTATCATCGCTGTCACGTAGTCGTCGCTTATCGACTCGAACAAGTCTGAGCCTCTTCCTGCACAGTCGCCTACGTTGTCTCCAACTTGGTCTGCGATTACTGCTGGATTTCTAATGTCGTCTTCGGGTATGCTTTGTTCGATTTTGCCAACCAAGTCTGCGCCTATATCTGCCGCTTTTGTAAATATTCCTCCGCCTAATTGTGCAAATAATGCTGCAAGGCTTGCGCCGAACCCATATCCCACCAGCAGGTTTGAATCCCTATAGCCATATAGAATGTAAAGGGTGCTTATTCCGAGGAGACTTAGCCCAACAACTGAAAGCCCCATAACTGCTCCTCCTCTGAAAGCAAGCGTAAATGCTTTTGTCGACGATGTGGCTGCGGCGTTTGCTGTTCTTACGTTTGCTCTGACAGAAACATTCATTCCGATATAGGCTGCGATTAGAGAAAGTAATGCGCCACAGATGAAGGAGAAGACTATTTCTATGGAGCGGAAAACCGCACCAATTGGGAATGACAGTAGAAAGATGAGAAATAGAATCGTCTTATATTGTCTTTTCAGAAAAGTTTTAGCGCCGTTTCTTATGTATCTGGCGACGTTGCGCATTTGAGGAGTTCCGGGGTCTTCTCGGTAAATGGACCAGGTTAAGTATGCTACAATGAGCATTGCAGATGCTCCAGTAGCTAAGGCGATCCATGCTAGGTCCATTTTCCACCGCTTCTCCTGCTCCTTACAGGTTTTTCTATAGGTTTTTGATGTAAACCTCAGTCATACTGCAAACTCAAACTTATAAACCCTTTTCCCCTTTTGAAATTTCTCGAATTGTTGCCACACCTTGTGCAATACCTACGAACAAATAGCGTTTAGCTTGTTCTTTTTCTGAGAAAGTATATTGTTAAGCCAAGGATACCCCATGCAATCCCGAGCACAAGTGGTTTTATGTCGATAAATGCGATGAGCATAAGCGAGGTAACGAGTCCGGTGATTGGAGTTAGTGGGTATAATGGCGTTTTGAATGGGCGTCTCAGGTAAGGCTTGCTCCGTCTAAGTTTGATCAGTGACAAGTTAACTAAAGAAAAACCTATCAGAAATCCAAAATTAATCAAATAAACCACAAATTCAACGTTATCTATTATGGAGAAAGACAAGACTAGAGCTGAACTGATAAGAATAGACATATAAGGAGTTTTGTAGCGCTCATGGATTTTTCTCAAAGCCTTTGGAAAATATCCATCTTGGCTCAGGGCGTAAGCAGCTCTCGAAGAAGCAATGATCGCCGAATTAAGAGAAGTCAAGGCAGCAATTAAACCAGCAGCAGTAAGCAGTATCACACCGACCCCGCCAATCGTTTTTTCTGCCACTAAATTCAATGGAGTTGATGACTTACTCAAGACGTCAGAAGAGACTATGCCAACTGTGACGTACGCCACAAGAGTGTAAACAACTATCAAGATAAGTGAACACAAGATCATAGCTCTCGGAATCGTTTTCTCTGGTTTCTTTATTTCCGCTTGAGTAGCGGCTACTGCCTCAACTCCCAGATACGTATCGAAAATGAAGGCAATAGCTGCAATCACACTTAATGGACCTTTCGGCATAAACGGCTCAAATGCATTAGACCTAAAGCCATGAGTCACCGCGGCTCCTATAAATAGGAAAAGGATTACCAACAGTGTTGATGTCAAAAGCGTCTGTGTGATACCCGCTTCTTTAATACCTCTGATGTTTACGGCAGTAAAGATGGCAACTAAAATGATTATTATGATAAACATGTTGATTGGCAGAAGATAAGAAAGCAAGTACACCGAGCCTAAAACCATAAGTGTAGCATAGAAAATGTTACTGGGCCATTCAAACCAACCCGTAAGAAAACCAAAAACCCCATTAAAAGCCTCTTTAGCGTAAATGTATTCACCACCGACTCTGGGCATTGCAGCCCCGAGCTCACAGTAGGAAAGCATTGTGGCGACGTTAATAATTCCGCAGAACAGAAAGGACAAAATCACCGCAGGTCCAGCTATTCCTACAGCTGGACCCAGTATTACAAATATGCCTGCGCAGATAGCGCTTCCCAAACCCATCATTGTCGCGTGCAAAAGTCCAAGCTCTCTTCTCAAGCTCATACGTGGTTCTCCAGCCTAACCCCATCTCTCACGACTCCTTTGTTTTAGGCGCCTCAGATTTTTCGTTGCAAGCGATTCTTGCTCTAAGCCTTGTTCCTGAACATAATATTAAGGTTTCGACAATTTCCCTAAAGCGTGCCAACTATCATATGATCCATTACGTGACTGCACCTTCGAAGAAGTGATGGTTCCTTCTACTGGCGATGTAATCATTTCTTTTCCATCTTTCTAAAGAAGCCAAAATAGAGTGTTGCGGCGGTTATGTAGAATATGGAGGTATAGAAGTATGGTAACACGTATTCACCTGAACTCATCATTTGTCCTCCTAAATTTGCCCCTATAGCCCTTGGTAGCATATCTGCCATCACCGTTAAGCCACTTGTTGTTGCCCTTTCTGTGGACTGAACAATCTCCATGGCAAAGGTAGAACCGATAGGGCCTGCCATGTTCATAAGTGCCCCTCTCACTAAATATGAAAAACCAGCAGGTTCAAGAGTTTCTGATAAGGCTATCATTGAGATGAATGGAATCGAACAGACTTGACACAAAACAACCGCCTTCACCTTGCCTACTCTACTCGACAACACCGGAGCAGATAAAGTGCCGATAGCCAAAGCCACCTGACCTAGCGCAAATATTGTTCCTACCTGTTCAGTGGTTGCGTGAAGTTTATTTGCGAAATACATGTTGAAAAGTGGCACAATGAATCCAGCGCCAAATCCTATGAGCCCAGTTGTCAGAATGAGCTTGAGTACAGTGGGTCCGCTTTGAATATTTTTCAGGAACAGTAATTGTGTCGCCTTTTGCTTTAAAGTTCTTTTCTCTCTAATCAGAAGTAGAGGCAGCACTGAAACAAAAGTAAAGACAATAGAACACAATAGTGTTAACCTAAATCCAAGAACCGTTTCCCCTTTAACCATTACTGCGAAGGAATTTGGAAGATAACCACCGAGCAAGTTTCCAACCATTCCCGCAACAGTCATAAAAGCCCAACTAATGCTAAACAAGTAGGTTCTTTCCTCCTTCTCACTGTTTTCCATCATGAAAGGAGCGTTGGCAACCCAAGAGATTGTACCCACAAGCCCAGCTACCAGACTAGAGGCTAGAAGGAGGAATGAGTCAACTGTGAACACTTGAACCAAATAAAATAAATTGCTGACCAGCATTCCCAAAAGAAGGCTTCTTTTTCTTCCAATGCCTTCACACAAGAGCCCTGCAGGTAAAGCCACAAAACCAGTTGCCAAGGCACTCAAGGAAAACATGAACCCTGCAAAATCCTCCTTATAGCCTAATTCTCCCAGATAAAGATTGAAAATCGCTCCCCAAATCCCAAAGCTAAGCCCACTCAGAATAGTTGAAGTCAAAAATAATCTAGCGTTAGGGCTAAACATACGAATCATATGGATGTATTCTCGAAACACAGAACGAGAAGAAAGAGCTTTAGACTCTAACATAACCCTTCTTCGCCTTCATTCTTCACCATTTCCGCATGTTATGTAAGACTTCGTTTGGAAAGAAAACAGTGGTTATATCTCTTTCTTTCCGCAGTTCAAGTTTAGTTCATAACTATAAAAAAGAGGAGATTGAACGTAGTTCTTAGGTCTGATTTATTTGTGAGCTTTCTTGTGTTCTTCTAGTTCCTTTTTGGTCTTGAATGTTTTTCCGCAGCATTCATATGTTTCTGTTTTCTTCTTTGACGTGCACATGATTATCACCGTACGTTTAGCGAGTATAGTTTGGCTTTTATAAAAATGTATCTAACATAAGCGTGTATCTTCCAAAATCACCTTTTCGGAAATCTTATTTGCCTAAGGCTCAGAATCATCATGCGATATTGCTCACAAGATATGATGAGGACAAGAGAAGTGCAAGAACATAACGTTTCTGCTTATTTTCCGAAAGGTAAAGTGGTTTTCTTTGCAACTGGGAATTTCCATAAGTTCGATGAAGCTCGTCGCGTTTTGGCTGAGTTCAAGATTGCAACCGCGATGCTAAGGGTGGAAGCTATTGAGATTCAGGACGACAACATTGAAAATATTGCAAAAGCCAGTGCCACAGATGCCACAAAGAAAACTGGTTTACCAGTTATTATTGAGGATGCTGGGCTCTTCATCCTGGCGTTAAACGGTTTTCCCGGTCCCTACTCCTCTTACGTTTACCAAACATTAGGAACAAAAGGAATCCTTAAACTGATGGAAAACATTGAGAAGAGGGACGCCTCCTTTCACTCGGTTGTTGCCTTCTGTAGCCACAAAGAAGATCCAAGAACTTTTCACGGTGAAGTTAAAGGAAAAATCTCCCTCCAAGAAAAAGGAAGCCACGGGTTCGGCTTTGACCCCATATTCGAGCCTTCAACCCATGGTCACAAAACCTTTGCCGAAATGAACGTTCAAGAGAAAAATAGGTTTTCACATCGCGCTCAAGCTTTGCGAGAGTTTGCTAAATGGTATACATCAATGCGATGACGGGTTCTGTAAACTTATCGGTTAGTGAATTTTTGTGGGAGAGAACTGTTTCTGGGATAACGCCGACATTGCTGTTAGCTTCGTGCTTAGGTGATGTATAAGGTTATTTCCCTTAAGACTTCTTTTATGTTAACTTCTTCTAAGGCTTTTGGGGTCTTTTCCTCTGCAATGTGTTTGTGGTGTGGAAATGTGCATAAGCTCGGATAGTGTGGTTCGTTATCGTATCTAAAAATGTTCCACAAAGAAATCAAGTGGAATAACAAGGCATTTTATCTCTTTTCTGATTCCGTTGAGATAGGCTTTGTATCCTATCAATGTTTCTTCCATCCGTGAACTCAAAAGATTGGCTCTTAACAAAAAGAGAGACTATTGACTTTATTTACTTGTTTAGAGCATTGCAAGTCCGTATGGTCTCGTGTATTCTATTTTCCCCGTGGTCGGGTCCACTTTTATTCCCAGCCCTTCCAGGGCTGTCACTCCAAGTATAGGTTCGGGGGCTTCCATTATGGCTACAGGTAACACCCCTTCCCTCTCGTCTATCTTTATGTAAGCATAGGACAGTTGGGCTTCTACCTTTCGTTTGTCTGCCACCAACAGTTCAACTTTTGCCACGGGTTTTATGGCTAAACTTTCCGTTAGTTTTGGGGGTAATGCGGTGTAGTATGCTCCGGTGTCAACCAGAAAGTCCGTCTCCTTAACCCTCGTCCTTTGAGGAGAACCTAATAGAGCCCTTACCCTTACGTAGCCCATCTAATCGCTTCTCAATCTACTGTTTATAACGCAGCGTATATAAATCAATCCCAGTTGACTGGGACGCCCTCCTTTTCTAACCTTTCAAGGAACTCTCGTAGAGAAAGCCCTAGTATTTCGGCGGCTCGTCCTGCTGTTAGCTTTCCTTTCTGGTAGAGGTGGATGACTCTCTGGGACAATCCGTTTTCGATGAATTCTTTGCGCAGTGTTGTTCGTTCAACCTTCTCGAGAGTTCTGACGGCTTCTATCCTTTCCAGATCTCGGCGTGAAAGACGCACTGTGATTACAGTGCTTTTCTTAGACATGGCTTTTCCAGAAGAATAGAATACATTGTAATACGTAAGTCTTCTCTTGCCCAACTCAAAGACGCATGGTTATGTGTGTGAGAGAAACCAGAGAGAAAGGAATAGTACACGAAAAAGTGAGGGTTCATAGAGATTGGTTGGTGGAGAGGCTAATGTTGTTTCTATAGATGGATACTGATTCTTTAGAAATAGAGAGATCACTAACTGCACGCACACATAACTAAAAATAATGATAGAAGATTCTTCCACAAATTCTAAGTTTGGAACAAATTATATGAAGTTAGGAGAAGCAATAGAAATGCTAAGGAAAACTGTTTCTGGAATAACGCTGACACTACTTTTAATAGGCATGTTAACTTTGGCGTTTAACGTTCAACCAGTTAAAGCAGGCGGAGCCATATACATTAGAGCTAATGGAAGCGTTGACCCTCCAACAGCGCCGATTCTACGAAATGGAGATCTATACACCTTGACTGGCAACATCACTAGTGACAGTGATGGAATTGTCATTGAAAGGGATAATATCATCTTGGATGGCGCAGGCTACACTTTGCAAGGACCTGGAGGCTGGGTGGGAATATATTTTTGGGCAAGGAACAATGTGACAATCAAGGACTTTGAAATCAAACAGTTTTGGTATGGCATTGATTTTGGCTATTCGACCAACATCTGCATTTCTGGAAACGACATAACAACAAACGCTGGCGGTAGCATCCAAATCATGGCGTGTTCAAACAGCGCCATAGTTGGAAACAGCATAACAGGAAATGGGGGGTATGGCATTTGGTTCGGTGACTTTTCAAAGTATAACAGTATTTCTGGAAACACTCTGGCAAGCAATTGGGCTGGCATCGGAATCTTTTCATCCTCATACAATGGTATCTCTGGAAACAACATGACAGAAAGCTACGGGTATGGCATTGAGCTCGTTGATTCTGCATACAACAGCATAATTGGAAACAGCGTAATAGGAAGCTATTGGCATGGAGTCTGGCTCAGTAGTTCCTCAGACAACATATTATGTGGAAACAACATAGCAAACAACGATTGTGGAATTTACCTAGACAATTCTTTAAGCAATACTATCTATCACAATAATTTCGTAAATAATGCGCAACAAACCTACTCTTATAACTCATTGAATATTTGGGATGACGGCTATCCTTCTGGCGGCAACTACTGGAGCGACTACATTGGAGTTGATTCAAACAATGATAGCATAGGCGACACACCCTATGTTATAGACGCAGACAACATAGACAGATATCCACACATGAGCGCATGGGCATCAACAGTTTATCTGTCTCCATCAACTATCACAACAGAAGCGGATACAACGTTCAATGTCAGCATCATGGCTTCTCGTATTCAAAACCTTTGGTCTTGGCAGGCAGGCATACAATGGGATCCTGCCACGCTTGAATATGAGTCTTACACATGGGGTGAATTTCAAACATCAGCATGGGGAAGCAAGTCAAATGCTCCAACGATAAATGAGGCGACAGGAAAAACCTCTAAACCTGCCTTGGAAAGCGCATTAAGAGGCTGGTTTGCACCAGTAACAGCAGCCGAGATAAGGCTGTTGACAATAACCTTTAAAGTCCTTACGTCTGGAACTAGCTCGCTAAAACTTGTCGATGTGTCGCTGAAAGGCCAAAACTCGACTGCCACAACAGTTTATCCAAGATGGTCAGATGTAAATAATGATGGAGTAGTTGACACTGAAGACGTCACGCTCACCTATATTTGTTGGGAAGAAGGCTGTTATAATCAAACAGTAGACTTTAACGATGACGACATAGTGGATATTACCGACATATCCATTGTTACAAGTGACTTTGGCAAGAGCGATACTGATCCTGAATGGGGCGCTACGACCACCGTATGTGACATTTCCACAGCTACAGTTGGCGTTCAGGTGCATGCGCGACCCTCCCAAGCTTACATTGTTGTGCCACACCATTCTCAGATAAAGGGCTACTATTGTGGACCTGCCGCGCTTGAGATGATTTTTGATTTTTATGGTCCTGATGTATCTCAAGTTCAGATAGCTGATGCGGCAAGAACATCTTGGTCGGGGACTTATACTTGTGACATGATAAGGGCAGCTCATTTTAGCAACATTAGCACTTCGATGGGTAAAGAATCGCCATTGAACTTTACAGGTTATACCGCCCGTAAAGTGGGCTATGCCGCCTTTGAACGTTGGGGAATGACCATAGGCGATCTCAAGTCTCTCATAGCCGCGGGTTACCCTGTAATAGTTTTGACAACTTGGCATTTCCGAGTTGCCGTGGGATACAGCAGCACTCATATTACATTTCAAGACCCTCTTTGGGGTCCGATGTATAATATGACATATAGTGTCTTTAGTAGCGATTGGGACTACTCAAACCACTGGGGTTTATTCGTCAGCCCTTGGAAAGTTAAGATTTCCAACGCTAGAAATGTTTTGCCAGGGGAAGTCTTCAATGTTACAGCAACTATTACTTATCCTTGGGCTTCACCTTTCCCTAAAGACCAATATCCAGCATCAGCGGCAAATGCCACAATTACACTGCCCGTGGGGCTAACTCTAGTTGAAGGTGAGACACCTAAGAAAACTATAGGCACAAGTTATCTAGAAGCTGGCGACTCGGTCAATGTAACATGGACTGTGCAAGCACAAAGCCTCGGGGGCTATGCAATATCCGTGGAAGCCGAGGGCAAAGTAGCCGGTTTTGTTCCTCCTATTCCATCCGGTTATCCAGAGTATGGTTATGAGGATAGAATCGGAGGATCCAGCCAAAGTGTTGTAGCAGTCACTTCACGTCTAGATGAATCTCCACCAACCACAATCGACCATTACGATGGTTTATGGCACAATTATGACTTCAGTCTCAATTTGACGGCGGGGGACGATAACAGCGGTATTATGGAAACCTACTACAAAATTAATGATGGCCCAGTGAAAACCTTGGGCCTTGATGGGCAACCATACATCACAACTTCTAGCGTTAACAACACCTTAGAATATTGGAGTGTGGATTGGGCGGGTAACGAAGAGTTTCCACACAAGTTTTTGTTCGAAATTAAGCTTGACAAAACCAATCCTACGATAGGATCACCATTACGTACACCAAGCGGCGATGTTCAACCAGGTCAAGAAGTGAAAGTCGCCGTGAATGCAACAGACACTGTGAGTGGGGTAAAAAACGTCACACTGTTCTATACGGTAACTGATGGAGCTATCTGGGAAACCCTAAGCATGAACCCTGATGTCTCCACAGGTCTCTACGAAACCACGATACCAGGCCAACCAGACAGAACACGGGTAAAATTCAAAATAGTTGCCTATGACCAAGCTGGAAACAAGGCTGTTGAAGATAACTTTGGAAAATACTACGTATATGAGGCGCTATTCATTTATGAATTGACGATAATAACTACACCTGGCGGAACTACAAACCCTGCACCGGACACGCATCTGTATAAGTCGGGAAAGGCCGTTAGCGTCACTGCCATACCAGACAGTGGATATGTCTTAGACTATTGGGAACTTGATGGTGTCAACGTAGGCTCAGAAAACCCCCACACGATGCTGATGGATAGAAATCAAACATTGAAAGCGATTTTTCTTTCCGCCAGAGCTGATGATGTTGCTGTAGTTAGTGTTGTGCCTTCTGATACTGCAGTATATATTGGGCAAGTTGTTGACATTACGGTTACTGTTCGAAACGAAGGAAACTTTGCCGAAACTTTCGAAGTCATGTGCAAATATGAACTGGAGGGAACTGAACATGTTATAGGCGTTGCGACAGTTAATCTCGCTCCACAAGCTAACACATCCATAGTCTTTAATTTGACTACAACAGACATAACAGTGCACACAATAAAAGCGGAAATCCCACCACTCACAGGCGAAACAGACACAGCCGACAACACACTGACAAGCCCAACCACCGTAAAAGTCAAAATGATAGGCGACGTAAACGGCGACAACAGAATCGACATGCGGGACATCTACCAAGCCGCCTTAGCCTTCGGTTCCTACCCCAGCCATCCGAGATGGAACCCACAAGTAGACATAACCCAAGACAACAAAGTCGACATGAGAGACCTAGTCCTCATAGCGAGAAACTTCGGAAAAACACACCCATAGCAAACGCATCAACCACAGTACTGGCGCAAGGTTCTCATCAAGCATAAGGTTCCGCAAAACTCATCAATTGGCGAATCGCCCCCTGATAAACCCACAAAAAAAATAAAAACACCTAATAAGTACCCATTAAATCACCCATAAGTGCATAACAAATCACCCAAAACCCACACCAAACACAACCCAAAAACAACCCCATAACAAAAACAAAACCAAAAACACAAACAACAACCAACCCAAAAACAACAAAAAATTTTTCCGCAACCCACCAACAGACAGAAGACCAACCAACAAATTTACAAAGCCCAATGACGAAGGTTTTAAATATCGCTGTTCCTTCGCTCTTAAGGAACGCGTGGTGATTCCAAATGCCAAAAAAGGAAAGGGGGAGTTCGCAGTCAATTCGCCCAGTCAGCAAGAGACCTCCTGCTTGGTGTAGGTACAAGTCAGAGGAAGTAGAGGCAATGGTCATCAAACTCGCTAAGGAAGGTTATCCTGCAAGTATGATTGGAGCAATCTTACGTGATCGTCATAGTGTTCCCTTAACCAAGCCCATCACTGGAAAAAGGATAACCGAGATTTTGAAGGAAGCTGGTTTGATGCCCCCCTTGCCCGAGGATTTTGAAACGCTACTAAAAAAGGCTGCAAGGCTTCGTGTTCATCTGGAAAAGAACAGAAAGGATCTACATAATAAACGGGCGCTTCAAATAGTTGAAGCTAGGATTCGTAAGATTTCTAACTATTACAAAAGAAAAGCGGTGCTTCCTCAAGACTGGAAATATGAAGCAAAGTCGGGTTCTCTCGTTTAGTTTTGGTGTTCTCATGCCTGTGGAGAAGGAGCAAGTTGATGCTTTTTTGAACAGCGCTTCCGGGGTAGCGGAGCAAATCTCTAAGCATGTTGGGAAAGGTGACTCTATTCATGTTACTTCTCATTTTGACGCAGATGGATTGGCGGCAGCAGGCATTATTGGAAGAGCTTTGCTGAGGTTAGGAGCAACATTTCGCTTACGAGTTGAGAAATGGATAGATGAGAAAATAGTCGAGGAAATATCTGCTGATAAGCCTCCTTTGATTATATTTGCGGATTTGGGAAGCGGTTACCTTGACCTCTTAAACGCAAAACTTCATGATCAGACAGCCATCATCCTTGATCATCATGAACCTATCGGAGAACCCTCCAAAACGTTTACTCAAGTGAACCCCCATCTCCAAGGGATTGATGGTTCTCGAGACCTTAGCGGAGCCGGAGTGGCTTACTTTGTTGCCAAGTCTCTAGATCAAAAGAATGTTGATTTGGCTTGTGTTGCTGTTATTGGCGCTCTTGCAGATTTGCAGGATAAGCATGAAAAGAAGAAATTAGGAGGTGTCAACGAAAAGATAGTGGAAGACGCGGTTAGCACTGGTTATCTCCAAGTTGATACTGGTTTACTCTTTTTTGGCAGAGAAACGCGACCTATTCACAAGGCATTGGCTTGCACTACCAATCCTTTTATTCCGGGGATCAGCGGAGAGGAGGATAAGAGCCTTGCTTTTCTTGTGAGTTTTGGCATAATGCCAAAGCGTGAGGATAAGTGGCGTGCCTTAAGAGACCTTTCGGATGAGGAGAAAAAGAACCTTTTTTCGGGGCTTTCTGACTATCTTCTTTCTAAGGGCTTTCCAAGTGATGTTGCTTTCAATCTGATAGGAAACGTCTATACTTTAACTAAAGAGGAGCCGTGGACTCCTCTTAGAGATGCTCGAGAATTCGCTGTCTTGCTTAATGCTGCAGGAAGAATGGATAAACCAGGACTTGGTGTGGCAATTTGTATGGGAGACAGAGGAGCAGCTTTAGAACAAGCCAACGAGGTGCTGGAGGAATACCGACGAGCCATCACGAAATATCTGGGCTGGCTGAATGAAAAACCTGGTCGAATAAAAGAACTGAACAACATTTATGTGGTGCACGGTGAGAATTTTATAAACGAGAACATAATCGGAACGGTCTCTTCCATCCTTTCCACCAGTCTTCCAAATCCAGAGAAGCCAGTCATTGCCTTCTCAATAGTCCCGGGAGAGGAGATGGTTAAAATCTCAGCGAGGACACTGGACATTTTGACAAGTCGTGGTCTTAATCTTGGGGAAATCATGCGTGTCGCTGCGGAGAAATTCTCAGGGAGGGGAGGAGGGCACGACATCGCCGCTGGAGCCCAAGTGCCAATCGCGAATTTGGATTCCTTCATCAAATCCGTGGACCAGCTTGTCCAAAAAAAATTAGAGGCAACGCAACATGAAAGCTGAAGTAGTCTTATCTTACAAAAGTGAACGAGAAGCAGGGGCGGTTACCAAAGCAGTGTCTCCAGACAACTTTGAAGCCCCACGAGGTTTGTTCATCAAAACAATACAAAAAGGAACCAAGGTGCTTACGACTGTAAAGTGCGATTTGAGCCTTCAAACGTTTATGGCGACAATTGACGACCTTTTAAGATGCGCCTCAGTCGCTGAGAAGGTCTTCACAACTGTGGCGAATTTGAATGTGTGAATAAGGGAGTCGCATAAGGTTAAATATCCGTTTTCATGTAAAACCTAACGGCACCAGATTTCGCAACCAATTTGGATTCGTTCGGTATTAAAATGTTAGACATGAAGCTGATTCGTGAACACCCTAATGTCGTTAGAGAGGGTCTGAAAAAGAGAGGCGATCCTGAAAAAATCAAATTATTTGACGATTTAATCGCTTACGACAAAGAGTGGAGACGATTACTGACGAAGGTAAACGAACTAAGACACAAAAGAAAACTGGTCACCACAGAAATCGCAGAGCTCAAGAAGAGAGAAGACGATGCAACTAAAAAAATCAAGGAAGCCCAAGAAATTCCAGAGAAAATAAAGAAACTAGAAGAAAAGGTGAAAGAACATAAAAGAAAAATCAACTCCATTTTGTTAAGGCTTCCAAATCTCCTACATGAGTCAGTTCCTGTGGGTAAGGATGAAAGCGAAAACGTGGTCGTAAGAGTTTGGAGTGGGCCACCAGAATTTGACTTTGAACCTAAGGGTCATTTAGAGCTTTTACAGAATCTCGGGATGATTGATGTTGAAAGTGCGGCGAAAGTTGCAGGCAGTGCATTTTATTATTTGAAGGGAGATGCGGTTTTGCTTGATTTAGCCTTACAGAGATTTGCCATAGATTTTCTCATAGAAAAAGGTTTTCAGGTGTTTGAACCCCCACTCATGGTGAATAGGAGATCTTATGAAGGAATGATTGGAGATCCATTTGATTTTGCTGAGGCTAGCTATAAGATTGAGGACGAGGACCTTTATTTGATACCCACTGCTGAATATCCCTTAGGGAGTATGTTTACTGATAGAGTTTTTACCAAAGAGGAATTGCCTTTAAGAGTTTGCGGTGTCAGCGCTTGTTTCAGGAGAGAAGTTGGAACACATGGCAAATACTCGAAAGGTTTGTTCAGAGTCCATCAATTTAACAAGGTTGAACAATTTGTCTATTGCCTACCTGAAGAGAGCTGGCATTTCTTAGAAGAGTTACAAAAGAATTCCGAGGAATTATATCAAAGATTGGGATTGCATTATCGTGTGGTAAGCATATGCAGCGGTGACTTATCAGCAAAGGCTGCCAAGGCGTATGACATAGAAATCTGGATGGCCGATGGAAAGTTTAGAGAAAGCGGAAGCAACTCTAATTGTACGGACTACCAAGCAAGAAGACTAAACATAAGATATAGAGAAAAGGAAGGACAACCTCCAGTTGGTTTTGTTCACACCTTAAATAATACTGCTTTGGCAACTAGCAGAACTATGATAGCAATTCTAGAACAGTTTCAACAAAAAGACGGGTGTGTCATACTTCCTAAGGTTTTGCGACAGTTTATGGGTGGAATTGAAAAGTTAGGCTGAGACTCACACACGCACAGGTCTAGACCTAGGTTTTCTATATGATCCAAATAGGCGTGTGCACAGCATTTCAGGGATGTCTCTGTTGATGATCTCAATGGAGAGTTTTGTTTTCATTATCAAGCTAGAAGAAAATGTGATTTATGGGTTCTGTTTTTGGAGTGGACGTTGTTTTGGGTTCTGTTAGGGTTCATTGTGATAACAGGCGATGAGTGGGTTTCAAGATGACTGTTAGAAGCGGGAGAAAGTGTATGCGAGAATCAAGTGGATATACATTCGTTAGATTTGGGATGGTTCCCGTAAATTTTAAGTTCTGATTGAATAGATTAATAGATACAGGGTGGAAAGGGAATGGGGAAGAGATTTGTTTCGGGAATTGTGTTAGGTCTGCTGTTTATTGGTATGTTGACGTCGGGGTTTAGTATTGGGTCATGGCCTGGAATATGGAGTGTTCATGATAAGCAACAACTGGCGGTTGCTGCTACATCGCCTATGTCTGCTTCGGCTGAGGTTAGGTTCGATCCGCAAACCTATACATTCATTGTTGAAAGGGGAGTTGGTGCGGGTTATCGGTTTAACACAACTGTCGAATTGTATGATGTTACTGAATTGTTTGCATGGCAGGTTCGAGTCTACTTCAATAATACCTTGCTGAATGCTACAAACGCCTACTATCACCCAGATGAACCGATTCACAAGGTAAGCCACATACCGCTTACTCCAGTGATAGACAACGATTACAATTCGACTCATGGCTACGTGCAACATGGCATCAGCGCCATATATCCAAACTATGTCAACGTAACTACAGAGGACTATCCTCTCGGCGCTGGAATCTGCATCATAGAATTCGAAGTACTCATTAAGCCTCCAAGTAGGCAGACGTTTAGTTCTGGTTTGTCGATTGACAACACAGACACCCGCCTCCGGAAAGACCCAAGTACAATAATCCCATGCACAAAGGGAAATGGCCTATACCGTCTAATCAGCGCAAACATCAGAGTTCCAACAGACTACCCTACCATACAAGCAGCTATCAATGCCGCAGAACTTGGAAACATCATTTTCGTGTATAACGGTACATACTATGAGAACGTCGTGATTAACAAGACCCTGATGGTAGCTGGGCAGAGCGCGGATACAGCTATCATTAATGGAACCGGTGGAAGAGTTGTCAAAGTTGACACAGTCAATTACGTTACTATTGATGGGTTCAAAATATCTTCAGGAAGTGATGGGCTCTATTTGTACAAATCCCAGTTATCGACAATTTCGAATTGTATTATAACAAGGAACAGAGACAATGGGATCTTTCTATACTATGACAGCAATGGTAATACAATATCCAATTGTATCATTTCCGAAAATAGCGGTGATGGTATTTATGGTGAGGGAGATTATCATAATGTCAATGACATGTTTATCTCGAACAATACCGTGACTGAGAACTCTGGGAATGGAGTGCATGGTTACGCATTTGGCGATCATGGCAATTGCAAATATTGGGTTCTTGCAAATAATAGCATCAGCAAAAACGCAGGCAACGGCGTTTATGGATATGCTGGTTGTACAGGTCACTATGGTGGGGATTGTAGTGGTTGGAAACTCTATCATAACAAGATCGTGGGAAACGGAGCTAATGGAATTGTCGGGTGTGCGCTCACTCGGCGTTACATCAATAGTTGGTCTGCAATAAACAACATGATTGCTTGCAACTTCGATTGCGGTGTCACCATATCTGAGACAAGTAATGGTTGGACATTAAGCGGAAACTCTCTGAGGTCAAACAGGTATGGTGTTAGAATACTTTATGGAAATCATATACTTAGAAATAACAACATGGACAATAATATTTACAATTTCGGCGTAAGTGGTTCATTCATCCAAGATGTGGATGTCTCCAACACTGTAAACGGAAAACCAATCTACTATCTGATTAATCTGAATGGAGGTCAAGTACCTGAGGATGCTGGGTACATAGCCCTAGTGAATTCAGCAAACACCACTATATATAACCATAATTTATCACATAATGAGCAGGGAATAATGCTCATTCAAACAAAAAATATCACACTAGAAAACATTTGTGCTTCGAACAACATATATGGAATCTATTTCCAAGAATCTTCCAATCTCACTGTTTATAGTAGCCAAGCCATCAACAATACTCACGGCATCTATTTTCAGGGTTCTGCGAACTGCACTGTTCACGACAGTAAGGCGTCAAACAACACTTACGGTATATACCTCACAAGTTCTGCCAACTCCACTGTTACTGGCAACACACTAACAGAAAATGATTATGGCATTTACCTGTCTGGATCTTCCAACAACACAATATGCCATAATAACTTCGAACACAACAACAAGCAAGTTGCGATACCCGGAACAATTGTCAATGTTTGGGATCTTGACTATCCTTCAGGTGGAAACTATTGGTCTGATCATACTGGTCCAGACTGGTGCAAGGGCATTTATCAGAATGAAACGGGCAGTGATGGAATAGTAGATTCAAACTACACGATAGACCAAAACAACGTTGATTATTATCCTTTATCTGCTCCATGGTCGTCGCCAATACACATCATAATACCAGGAGACACGACATACCGTGAACTCTCACATGAGGAAGGAAACATCAATCTAACCTTTACCTTAGACTTTACTGCGAGTTGGATAGGTTACAGTCTGGACGGCCAGGCAAACGTAACGATTGCTAGAAACACGACTCTAACCGGCTTATCGTATGGCTGGCATCACATAATCGTCTACGCGAATAACACCTTTGGAAATATGCGATCCTCTGTTAGAGTGCACTTTGCAATAACCTTCCTTACCGATATCAATTACGACCAAACCGTTGACATTGACGATTTAGTCGAGACAACATGGCGTTATGGAAGCATTCCTGGAGATCCACGATGGAATGTATACGCAGACGTAAACCAGGACGGAATAATAGACATTGAAGACATTGCGTTGGTCGCTGACGACTACGGTAAAACGTGGCAGTAAAATGTATCAATTATAAAGGGAAGAAGCAAAAATGAAGATCCGACGCTCCCCAATCAATCTTACATCTATAGTGATGCTCCTCGCAATCGCAATAACGTCAAATCCTGTAGTGTTTCTGGCGTATGCTGGTGTCCCAAATGAGCCGCACCCTGCTAACGCCATGTGGATAGAACCATCCTCCGTAGACTTGGCCAGAGAAACCCATGACGTAGGTTACAAGTTCAACGTCACAGTTTGGGTTAACATAACCACTGTGCCATCCCCCACACAAGTGGTTAAGTCCTGGCAATTTGTAATATCCTATGACAAATCCAAATTGAACGCAACAAGATGCGGCTACACAGAAGGAACCAAAAGCCAATTCTTCCACAACATAACCGCCGTCCCAGTTGAACCACAGTTCGGCTCCCTCAACACTACCCACAACTTCGTGATGCACGGTGAAACTTGGATTACGGGTCCGAAGAGAATCGTGCCTGGATATGGAAGCCTCAGTTGGGTAGAGTTTGAGGTAACAACGAAACCCCCTGAAGGACAAACCTACACTAGCCTAATCGACCTCGTCACAACTGGCGTAAGGATATGCAAAATTCTGGATGACGAGTTAAACAGGGTTCCGTTCACCGCATACCACAGCGTCTACAGATACGGCACATACAAACTCGAAATACCCATCAAAGGAGGAGAAAACGCAACAGTTGAAGGCAATGTCATCATAACCACTGCTGTTGTTACAAAAAACACCCTACATTTCGAAGCCTCTGGTCCTTCAGGATCGACTGGCTGGGTTAATGTTACTTTCCCCATGGTGAACACAACCGACATCAAAGTCTTCATCAATAAAGTCAAACTAACTCCACCACCTTTTCCAATAATCACCACCAACGGAACCCACTACTTCGTCTACTTCGAGTTCACCCTCAGCACCCACGAAATAACCATAGAATTCGCTCCACCAGCTCCACCAGCTCCTCCAGTCGGCGGCATATGGATTCCAATAAACAAACTCGACTTATTAGCTCCATACATCGCATTGACAATAATGCTAGCAGTAGCTGTCACAACTGTTGCCTACATTAAGAAAAAAGAGAAATACAGGGTTAACTCTTAAACGAACAATCAAAGAATTGGTTTCAATGCTTGTGAAGTATGTTAAAGGAAGTTTAAGCTTCGTTACGGTAACCTTCTCAGCCTTCTTTAACCAAGGAATCGCACATGGATGCTTTGAAAACTCCTTGAAAATCTCTTTCTCAATTCCTCATTCAGCTACGAAACAGAGTTTTCGCGACATGCACACATGAAAAAGAGGAATTGCGGGAGGAACATCTCCACCATAGATTGGATAAACCTTTATACTCCTGTACCAAATCTTCCAGTCACAACAGAGGTTTCACTGTGTCATCAAAGAAAAGACGTGTAAAGGATAAATGGCGTGGCAAGGACTGGTACACAGTTAAGTGTCCGTCATATTTTGGGGGAGTTGAATTAGGGAGCTTTCCCTCAGACGATCCGTCAAAACTTCTTGGAAGGGTCATTGACGCCACGCTTTACGACATCACTAACGATTTCGCCCACCAATATATGAAAATGTATTTTCAAGTCACTGATGTGGATGGTAAAACCGCCCAAACCGTATTCAAAGGACATGAATACTCCCGAGACTACCTAAGAAGTTTAGTCCGGAGAAGAACCACACGAGTCGACAGCATTCTCAACGTTACAACAAAGGACGGTTACCAATTGAGAGTAGCGGTTTCAGCCTTCACCCTCACCCGAATCAAGACATCACAAGAACAAGCCCTACGTGCTATCACGAAAAGAATTGTCGAAGAAAAAGCGAGTTCACTATCTTTCGATCAATTTGTGCAAGAAATCGTATTAGGAAAAATCGCCTCCGATATCTACAATGATGCTAAGAGGATAGCACCTCTACGGCATGTGGGCATCCAAAAATCCAAACTCCTTTTAACACCCACCGTTGCCGCTTAAAAGCACGATGTTTTCTCATCTTTACTTCATGGGAGAAATTTGAAGGAAACTCAATCAACAGCGCTGAGGAAAAAAGTCGCGCGGGAGACTGCTTTTCTCCTCTATACATTACAAGAAAAAGAATACAAACAAGCAAAGAAAAGAGCCGCTCAAACTTTGGGAGTCCACGCTCTTCCAAGCAACCTCGAGGTTGCTGAAGAACTCGACAAAATATCCGAAGAAAAAGAGGGGTCATCAAGACTAAAACGACTGATTCAAATGCGAAGAGAAGCCCTTGAAATAATGGAAGCCTTAAAGGATTTTCACCCCAGATTGGTTGGTAGCGTCTGGCGCGGAACTATCCACAAGAACAGCGACATAGATATAACCAGTTTTTCCAACAACCCAGAAGCCGTCTGCAGTGAACTTCAAAAACGCAACTTCAAGGTCACCAGAACCGAGTGGTGCTCGGTAACAAAACAAGGCGAAAAAGAAGCGTCATTTCACATTCATGTTCTTCTTTCGTCAAACAATGAGGTAGAAGTTGTGGTTAGGAGTCCAGAAAAGATGGATGTACAAGAAAGGTGTGAAACCTACGGCGACACCGTGACGGGACTCAACTATCCTCAACTTAAAAAGGTCCTCGAAGAAAAGCCACTCCAAAGGTTTGTGCCAGAGTGATAAATTAGGAGCCACGGTCACTCCTACAACACTCTTTGTCTAAATCAACTTAAATAGACGTCACCTCATAATCTTCATTGATGCAAGGGGGACGCTGAGTCAAAATGGAAATCGACAAAGAACGATTAAAAAAAATGTTCCCACACCTCGCTGAGGAACTAGAGGACCGAGAACATCGAGTACCGATAACTTCCGTTCGATCCGATCTGCAGATTGGAGAGAAATCGTCTTTCAGAGGATTTGACACCTACATGCCTGACGTAATCGACTTTATTCGGCGATGCGACAACGAACAACAAGCGGAAGAAATCATCAACTATTTAGAAAAAAAGAAGGAAATCCGCCATGAATATGCCCGCAAGCTTAAGAAACAACTCAGAGAGAAGGGTGTGAGAAGCTTCGGCTCTAAAAAGGAAGAGGGCTACTATTTCAGACAAGGCGGACTCTAACAAACTTTCAAATTACGTTGCATCAATCTTTATGTGTGAACAATGCTTGTCTTAAGTCTTGACGGAATTTCCACGCGCCAATGGCGCTTCCTAGAAGTGTAATGGAGTATCCAGCGAGATTCGACAAAGTTAACAGGGCTCCGCCCTCTCTATGAATTGAATGGAAGAGTGTAAGATTATTATTGAAGAGTATGGAAAGAGGAAGTGTACAGTAACTTATTAGAAGTGATAGAGCGCCTAGAGGCATCAAATAGCGCCATCCTCCGGAATTAGCTGCGAGCCCTGTCAACATCAGCGAAATGCTCATGAGGGTTAGACAAGCTCCTACCCAAGGAATGTTGAAGCGATATTCTCCTGTGGAAAGTGAATGGAAAAACCAGATGACGTAAGCAAAAATCCTAGAACACCCATAATCCCACCTATATACCCTATTGAGATTAGTTTGTTGAAGTGTTTGACTGAGGATATTAGACCGAGAAGACCACCGATAGATGAGACCAGCATCCCAAGCGTGAAATCGTGAGTCTGAAAATAGAAATGCGGAAAATATACTCTAGGGGACACCATGCTTCCAGGACTGACGTACACTATTCCGTAAGCTAAACCTCGAACGAAAGCACTGAGCAAACCGAAAACCACTGTCACGAGTCCGCCAAGAAACACCAACATTCGGGAATACGAAATCTTAGAACCCTCCCAAATCATTATTACAAGCATACTTTCTTAAATAAGTTGATTAGGGCTGATAGCGTGTCTAAACCACTGCAAAAAAGGGATAAGTGGCATTTTCTGAGACTCGGTGCCCGCTGGGATCGAACAGTAGTTCCCATCTACGAAACCGCGGCACGAGGAAAATGTGTTCCCCTACTGAAAACCCTTCTAACCAGCCATTGCCAAAACGAATGCGCCTACTGCTCCTTTCGAGCCGGACGCAAATGCATACGTGAAACATGGGAACCCACAAAACTCGCAGAAGTCACGTTACATCTCTGGAAAGAACGTAAAATAATGGGTCTCTTCTTAAGTTCCTCGGTTTTTAAAGACCCCGACCACATTACAGAGAAGCAGTTAGAGGTTCTCCGCACACTTAGAAAATCAGGATACACAGGCTATATTCACCTGAGAATTATGCCTGGAGTGAGTCGATCTTATCTACGTGAGGCAATAGAACTATCCGACCGTGTTGGGGTGAATCTTGAGGCACCCAACAAAGAAATCTACGACGAAATCTGCCCCGACAAGGGAGGATTCGAGGAGGCAATTCTGAAACGTTTAGACTGGATTGTGGGCGAGACGAAGAAAGTGAGGAATGGAGTCTATAAACCTAACTTTGGTTACGGCAAGGCTGGTATCGACACTCAAATGATCGTTGGCGCTGTAGACGACAATGATTGGCACTATCTCCAAATGACCGAGAGGCTCTACAGAAGTTTCAATCTTAAGAGAGTCTACTACAGCGGCTTTGAGCCCCTCGCCCAAACACCACTCGAAGACCATATTGCTTGTTCGCCTTCCCGAGAATACCGCCTATACCAGTCCTCATTCCTCCTAAGAGACTACGGATTCACAATTGACAACTTTTCATCCTCTATACTCGATGACCAAGGATTCCTGCCAAATCTCGACCCCAAACTGGTATTCGCAAAAACAAACCCAGACATCTTTCCGATAAATCTGAACACAGCCACCTACTATGAAATTGTCATGATACCTCACATCGGTCCAATAACCGCCAGGAAAATAATCAGGGCAAGGGAAAACATCAAAATCCGATGTGTTGCAGATCTGGAAAGGGTCATCGGGGCGAATTTTACCCGTAGAGTGAGCCCATATGTGGAGCTAAAGGACAAACGACTAACAGAATTTCTAAAAGTAAATAAAGCTCATTGATAATAAATAGGCAAACCAAATGAAAAACATGGACTATCGAGGGAATTAATTGAAGAAGAGAACGTTACAACTGGTCCTAATCATATTATTTCTTGCTTTTCTACAAATTTCCGCTTTGCCAAGTGTGAAGGCTACAAACAACCTGTCCTCTTTAGATATTCAAGTAGACCATACATTTGAGATCCAAAACGGCGGACTGGTCATTCTTAAAGAAAACTTCAAACTAACTAACACACTCGGAGAAGACACTGTTCTGTTGCAAAACTTCACTACGGGTTTCCCCTTTAATTACGGCTCTAATCTTGACTACTGCTTCGCCTATGGCGAGAGTCCCGACGAGCAACTAAAGGTCCTAATCGATGTGGGATTAGGAAAGTTAGGTTTCTATGGAGTCAACGTAATCTTCCCCAACACTGGCGTACAAATAGGCATAAACGAGTCACACAGTTTCACTGTAGTCTTTGTTTTTTCAGGTCTCGTGTCTGTAGAAACACCCCAAACGCCCGAAACGCCCGAAATCTGGTGGAACTTCACCTTTCCTCTGTTTCCAAGTTTACCTGAACAAGCCTCAGAGTGCAACGTCACAATAGTTCTTCCCGATGAAGCAACATACGAAGATAGTTTACTAGCCCAGAGAGGATTATACTTCAATGTAACTTCACTTGGTCTTCAACAGATCTTAAACTTCACAAAAAGACCTTTGGAGAATTTTGCATACGAGCCTAGTTGGTTAACATTTTACCAATCCACTACCCCTGAGCCCAGCAACCCCTTTCATCTCATCGATACTAATGAGATCAAGCGTGAAATAACCTTGGAAGAGTGGGGTCGCATTTCTTTATCTGAATCTTATTATCTGAAAAATAAAGGGCATTGGAACCTCACAGAGATAAAGATTCGCTTGCCACAAGGTGCTTATGATATTTCTGCAAGAAATGCATCTAGCGATCTTCCAGTGGTTCTACAGGAGGGGAATGCAACGGGGCCAACCAACGCCACAATTCAGCTAGCAGAGGCAGTAGAGACAAATGAAGAGACGAGTTTCACGGTAACCTACTGGATTCCATGGAAAAACTGCGTAAGCCAATATGGTCTGTACGACTTTAACTGGTCTTTCGTCTTCTTGGAGCGTCAATATCTAAACTCGACAATAAGAAAGTTGACCACAATTATTATTCTGTCAGAAGGCGCCAAGTTTCTGCAGTCCCCTGTTGTTCCAGAAACCCTGCGTGGACAAGCAAGTGAGAACTTACGAAGAGATGTGTTTCAAGAAGTTTTGACCTACAACTTCTATAACGTTACGCCATTTCATGAACTTGATTTTAGTTTAACATATGAGTATCTTGTGTTTTGGTCGTCTTTTCGTCCTACGTTGTGGGTTGGAGTGGTGGTTCTTATTGTTTCTGTTGTAGCCTTGCTTTGGCGCGTGCCAAAGCCCGCTCCAGTTCCTGTGATTCCAGTTCCGTCGAAGGATCTTAGGAGTTTTGTGGATGCTTATGGAAAGAAGGAGAGTCTGTTGTTGGAGCTTGAGGCGATGGAGCGGCAGTTGAGGGGGGGTAAGATTCCTCGGCGTCGGTATAAGGTGCGGAGGACGGCTATTGAAGGTCGTCTCTCTGTGTTGTCTCGGGATTTGTCAAGTTTACGGGAGAGGATAAGGGTGGCTGGTCCTCGATACGCGGGTATCATGAGGCAGATGGAGGTTGCTGAGACTGAGCTTGAGGGGGCGGAGACCGACATTGTAAGGATTGAGTCTCGGTATAGGCGGGGCGAGATTTCTAAGGAGGCTTACAACAGGCTTATCGGGGAGTATCACCGTAGGAGGGAGAGGGCGAGAGTGACTATTGATGGGGTTTTGTTGAGGCTTCGGGAGGAGATTCGTTAGGAGAGAAAGTCTCACACACGCAGGGGTTTAGACCTAGGTTTAGTATATGAGTCAAATAGGCTCCAAATAGAAGGGGTTTGGTTTTTTACTTGCCGGTTAGTGAATTTTGCGGGAGAGAATTGTTTCTGTTAGCTTCGTACTTTGGTGATGTGTAGGGTTATTTCCCTTAAGACTTCTTTTGTGTTGACTTCTTCTGAGGCTTTGGGGATCTTTTCCTCTGTGAGGTGTTTGTGGTGTGGAAATGTGGGTAAGCTCGGATAGTGTGGTTCGTTGTCGTATCTAAAGATCAATGAGCGGGAAGAATCTTGATAGTGATAAGCATAGCTGATTCTCCTTAAATCCGAGTCCACGTATTCAAAAACGTGCAATTCAGAATTATCGATGAACAGAGCTGTAAGCCTTACATATCCCTTCTTTAGGCTCACTTACTCATTCCTAATATGAATTTTCTTAACTAGAGGATGCTGCTTTATCTCATTTATAATGTCGTTAAAATATTCAGAAATGTTCAATTTGCGATCTCTTCAAGCAAACTCTTCTCTTCAACCAAGTCTTCGAGAATCTCTTTGCAGGCTCTCCACTCCATAAAATCCAAGTTTTCCTCCAACTCTCCGCCCAAATACTTCTTATAAAAAACCTCCGTGGACATCCTATATTTAGCTTCAAAACCCTTCAAGCTATCTCTAACCTTCTCAATTGAAGCCCTGATCTCCCTTAACCGACCCTCCACAGCCCTCTCCACAGCCTCAGTAACGCGTTCCTTAGGACGTTTGGTAACCCCGACAACATCCACCTTAGCCATCTAAAGCCCCATTCGAGAATAGATTTCAAGCCTTAATAATAGTTTCGCGTTCCAATCTCCCGAAGACTTCTTAGAAAGTTCTCCTTAATTGTGTGCTGTCAAAGTCTTTGTCGTTTGACACTATTTCCTTTGCACCTTTTCTCAGTGCGACTGTTAAGTGTATGGAGTCCTCGTAATCAATGTCGTATTCTTTCATTAATTCGACGGCTTGAATGATGTCTTCTGGTTTTAGTGGTTCTATCAGCAGGCCTTTTAGGTGTGTCATGGAGTCGATAACGTCTTCTACGAGACGCTTGTCTTTCAGGCTTCTGCCCGTTAAACCCGCGATTATTGTCAGTGTCTCGTAAAGCGTTAGGCTGGAAGTTGTGTACTCTCCTTTTGGAGCGTTTTCGATTTTTTTGATCCATTTGTATGCTGTTTTGCCCATTGAAGGGTGGTTGCCAAGCCAGTAGACGAAGATGTTAACGTCTACGTAGCTTGCGACTTCCACCATTTCTTTATGACCTCAACTGCGAATTCGTCAAGGTTTTCGGGCCACTTGTCTATTTTGAAGGCTCCAAAGTATTTGTCTGCGAATGGTTCGAGGGGCTCTATTTTTATTGTTTTCTCCTCTGCTGTGACCTTAACGTAACCCGCCTCTCTCATCTTGGCTTGTTCTCTGATGTTCTTTGGGATGACCACTCGACCCTTCTCATCAACTCTGACAACAGCGGTCATGGTTTTAAACCCACTAATGTAAGGAGTCCCACTTATTTAAATATTCCCACAAAGAAATCAAGTGGAATAACAAGGCATTTTATCTCTTTTCTGATTCCATCGAGATAGGCTTTGTATCCTATCAATGTTTCTTCCATCCTGAACTTAAAGGATTGGCTCTTAACAAAAAGAGAGACTTAAGTGTGGAAGAGTGCACGCACACACAAAATTTGTGACTGTGAGGTATGGTTTAGGTTAGATCAATTCCATGTTTTAGAGCTTCTCTAACAATGCTTATTTCTCTTGCTTTTCTTTCAAATTCCTCTGGGGTGTAGCACAGTGCCTCTAACGGTTTTTCTGACTCCCATAGGTCATAAAGCATGCTGACTCTTTCGGTGAAGAAAACTCCCTTGAAATCTTTAGAAACTATTATGAAATCATAGTCGCTATCCTTGAGCTCTTCACCTTTGGTCCTTGAACCAAAGAGTATAATCTTTTCTATGTCAAGGCGCGTCTTCAGTCTTTGAACGAATTCTTTCACGGCTTTATCTTCAATCTCTCTCTTACCCATTGTAGAATCACTTTTGCCTTTTCTAGCCTGTCCTTAGCCTTTTCTTCGTCGTAAATGTCAGCTGGGATGCCATAGGCGGCGTTTGGGTATCTTGTTATTATGTACTCAGGGCTTAAGTCCCTTAAGGCGGGAACTAGGTTAGCTGGTACTTTAAGTGTCCTTCCAATCTCAATTAGGGAATGGGTTCGTGGAGGCAGTTCTTTCTTCATGTTTATATGAAAGGCTTTTAGCGCTTTCTCTGCTGCTTGCTGGGAGAAAAAAGCTGAGGCATAATAATCCGCACTTTTAAGGCAATTCTCTGCAGTCCTCAAATCCGCTTTGGCCTGCGTAAACCAGTCGATGACCTCTTTTCTCATTTTTTGAACCATCGTCAGCCGTTAAATTGTTTTGACTGTTAATACAGTTATTAAAACACTGAAATATTATAATTGTTGCTGTTTGTAGCAAAACTCCACGAGTCTGGGCATTGTGGGGTGAATCTTGAGAAGATTCCTGAACTGTTGAATCTTGTGGTGAAGTCTGGTTAGAAAAAGTTGATGTGAGTGTGCACGGTTCAGAGGCACACTTGGTTGGTAGAGAGGCTAATGTTATTCAGATTGATAGATGCTGATTTCTTTGGAAGTAGAGAGGCTATTACACTACACGCACACATAAACTACAAAATACGAAAGAGGGTTCTTTCGCAAGTTTTATTTTAGGAACGAATTATATGAGTTAGGATAAAGGTAGAGTGATGGAATTGTTAAGGAAAATTGTTTCTGGAATAATGCTCACACTATTATTAGTAAGCATGGGTACGTTGGCATTCAACATTCAACCTGTAAAAGCAATTGGAACCATCTATATTAGGGCTGACGGAAGCATTGATCCGCCAACAGCAAACATTACCACTTCCGACTATGTCACATACACTTTCTCCAGCAACATTTATGATCAGATTAGGATTGAGAGAAGCAACATAACAATAGACGGAAAGGGCTACACACTTCAAGGTAGCGGAAGCGGAAACGGATTCTATTGGAACAGCATAAACAACGTAACAATAAAAAACATGAACATCAAAGGATTTGGATACGGCATCTACCTCAGTAACTCATTATATAACAACATAATCGGGAACAACATTGCAGAAAACAACTATTATGGCATTTATCTCTTAAATTCTGCCAATAACGCAATCAATGAAAACGTTGTAGTTGATGGTGAATGGGGAATTATTCTCTACGACTCGGGCAACAATACTCTTAGAAATAATAACATGACTAACAATGACTACAATTTTGGAGTTGGCGGGGGGGTTCCTTCTGTCTCTACTATGATCAATGACATAGACACCTCGAACACGGTAAACGGGAAACTCATTTACTATCTGATCAATCAGCATGATCTGATAATAAATCCATCTACTTTTCCAGAGATAGGCTACTTGGGACTTGTAAACTCAACAAACATTACTGTTGAGAATCTGGTTATGACACACAATAGGCATGGCGTGTTGTTTTCACACACAAATGGCTCTATAATAAGAAATGTGAACGTTGGCGATAACTATTGGGGCATCTGCCTTTATGCTGCTGTCAACAATATAATTGAAAACGTAACAGCAACTAACAACGAGTATGTGGGCATTCAACTTTACTATTCTGACAACAGTGTGATCAGACATAGCGTAGCCAATAACACGTCTTCAGAAGGAATTCGTGTATACTATTCTCCAGGTAGTACAATAGACGATAATATTGTCGCAAACAACAGATATGGCATGTATGTATACCGATCTTCCAGTATAAAGCTTAGAAGTAACATTCTGGCCAACAACACCTATAGCTTCTTTGTTTATGGTTCAAATCTGTCTGAATTTGTGAATGACGTAGATACAACAAACACGGTGAATGGCAAACCAGTATACTATCTGGTTAACCAGAGTGACTTAGTGGTTCCCTCCGACGCAGGTTATGTGGTTCTTGTAAACTGCACGAACATAAAGGCTGAGAATCTGACTCTAACAAAAAACTACCAAGGAATACTTCTTGCATATACGACTAATAGCACCGTAATTGGAGGTAGCATAACAAGCAACTATCGTGGCATATGGTTTTTTTCTTCTTCTAACAACAGCGTTTCAGAGAACGATATAACAAACAACGATAATTATGGAATCTATCTCGATAGGTCGTCATACAATAGCATAATTGAAAACAACATAAGTGACAACTACTATGGTATCTGGGCCTATTCCTCTCTTAACAACAGTATTTTCGGCAATTACATAAAGGAAAACAATTACAATGGCATATTGATTTCTTCTTCTTCAAATAACAGAGTTGCTGAAAATGAAGTAGCACACAACGGTTATTATGGTATCTATCTCTCTTCTTGTTCCAATAGCAACATAATTGGAAACAACATAACAAACAATTACGATGGCATCCATTTCTGGCGTTCTTCATACAACAACATTTCAAGAAACAACATAATAGGCAACCATGATGGCATCTATCTTTATTCTTCGTCAGACAATTCTATCTATCATAACAATTTTGCACACAATGGGATTCAAGTTGTTGCCTATGAGTCGACGAATGTTTGGGACGACGGCTACCCTTCAGGTGGCAACTTCTGGGGCGACTATGTTGGCACAGATGCTAACGAAGACGGTATAGGTGACACACCATATGTTATCAATGAAAATAATGTTGACCATTACCCTCTGATGAATCCATATGGGGCATTCCCAACTCTCATCCGCAATCTTGACACCAACCTAACCTACTTGACCATACAATCTGCGATTAATGCTCCAGAAACCTTAGATGGACACACAATCTTTGTGAAGGCTGGAACATACTACGAGCATGTTACGGTAAACAAATCCGTGTCTCTTGTCGGAGAAAACAGAGAAACCACAATTATTGATGGCGATAGAACCGGCAAGGTTGTCTACGTGACTGCCAATAATGTAACCATCATGAACCTCACTCTAAGGCGAGGTGATTTCGGCATTTTCACAGACCACACTCGTTACAGTCAGATCATCAGAAACATTGTAGCAGACAATTGGCGCGGCATTCAACTGGAGTATTCAACTGAAAACGCAGTCGCTGAAAATACTGTCAACGACAACTACGATAATGGCATCAACTTGTGGCGCTCATACAACAACACGTTTAGAAACAACACAATCACAAACACCTATCTATGGAACTTCGATATTCATGGTCAGGAAAATGTTTTTGAATACGTCAATGATCTCGACACATCGAACACTGTCAACGGAAAACCCATCTACTACTTGGTCAACCAACATGATTTTGTTGTTCCTGATGATGCCGCATGTGTAATTGCAGTAAACTCCACTAATATCACAGTAGAAGACATGAACTTAACACATAATGGACGAGGAGTGCATTTCGCATTCGTAACCAATTCAACAATTAGAAACATAAATGCATTCAACAACCACATTGGACTTCTGTTGGAGTATTCCACATTCATCACTGTTGCTGACAACAATGTGACGAACAGCTGGCGAGGCATCATAATAAACTACTCTTGGAACAATACGGTGACAGGAAACATCGTTCAAGACAGTTATGATAAAGGCATTGATTTATGGCGCTCTGGTGACAACATACTAACAAATAACATAATATTGAACACAGATCTTCACGATTTCAGAGTATATGGCGAGAACCTTCCTGAATTCATAAATTACGTGGATGAGTCGAACACAGTTAACGGGAAGCCCATCTACTATTGGATAAACCAAGATAACAGAGAGATTCCGTCCGACGCTGGATACGTAGCCATAATAAATTCAACAAACATCACTGTAAGGAATTTAAACCTCACACACAATGGCGAAGGAGTTCTGCTTGCTTACACACGCAACTCCACTGTAGAGAACATAAACGCTTCATACAACGATCGGAGCATCACCCTTCACAACTCTCATAACAACTCTATCATAGGAAATATCGTCGCAGATAGTTGGCGAGGAATCGAATTAGGCTATTCCACAGGCAACCAACTGAAAAGCAACATTGTAACAGACGTTTACGATACTGGCATTAACTTATGGCGTTCATATGATAACACGTTTCGAAACAACACAATCAACGACACATTTCTATGGAACTTTGCGGTATTTGGACATGACATCTCTGAGTACATAAACGATGTAGACACATCAAACAAAGTCAATGGGAAGCCAATATACTACTGGATAAACCAAAGTGACGAACAGATTCCATCCGATGCGGGATATATCGCTGTCATAAACTCGACTCGCATTACTGTCAAAGACTTAACTCTGGAGCATAATGGAGAAGGGGTATTGTTCATGCATGTAACAGACTCTAGTATAAAGAACATAACAGTTTTGAATAACCGCTATGGCATTCGTCTTGTTTCCTCTCAGCACAATGTTCTCATGGAAAATGTGGTAGAAGATAGCTGGCGTGGCATCGAGTTAGAAAGTTCCTCTAACAATATCGTTAAAAAGAATGTGGTTGCGAATGGCTTCGAAACAGGCTTCAATCTATGGTTCTCAAGCAACAATTCATTCATAGAGAACAGCATCTCCAGCACTCACTATGATGGCATTAGACTGTTCGCTTCTAACGACAACAGAATTTATCACAACAACTTCGTTGATAATGAGAATCAAGTTACCAGTGGAGAATCGATAAACATGTGGGATGATGGTTATCCTTCTGGTGGAAACTACTGGAGCGATTATAGCGGTGCTGACTTGCATAGTGGTCCCTACCAGAATGTGACTGGAAGCGACGGCATAGTCGACGCACCATACGTTATAGACATCTATAACAGAGATTGGTACCCGCTCATGAGCCCTTGGAGTCCAATTCCAAATATTTACTTAACACCTGAAAGAGGCATTACGGGTGCTAAAACGATCGTTGTTGGACGAGGTTTCCCAGCAAATAGGTCTCTAACCATGACATTTGATGATATGTTAATAGGTTATATGCTGACAGACAATGATGGGTTCTTCAGGTTTATCTTCAGTATTCCACTTTCAGAACCTGGCGCTCACGATGTAAAGGCTTTTGATGGAATTAATTACACCACAACTCCGTTCACCGTAATCGATGTCGCTCCGATCGATGTTAAGGTTGATGTTGGCTCAATACATTTCAGAGGCGAACTAGCCGAATTCTACGCACAAACAAGCTTTAAAGGAGTTGCCGTAAACGCAAGTATCATACAGGCAAAATTGTATATGCCAGATGGCACTATTGAAGAGCTTTCAGTCCAACAGGTTGATACTGGTCTCTATAAGATACCCCATACAATATCGGGAACTGCTGCAACGGGCACGTACACGCTTGTTGTAAAGGCAGGTTACGTTACGGACACCATACTGTCAAATGGGACCTCGTTTAAATGCTTCCTAATAAGCCCGACATTGACAAGCCAAAACGCGCAGATAGAAGAAATCAAAAATGACATTGCCACGATCATAATCCCCGACATTGGTCTAATCAAAACCAACCTCACAGCAATAAACGCAAAGCTAATAGATATCAACGGTTCTATCGCCGTCATAAACTCAACACTAGGACTGATTCAGACGAGACTCGATCTAATTCACACCAAACTAGTGAGCATAAACGAAACAGTGGTTAAGATAAGTTCCGACATAGGCGAAATTTGGACTGACATAGACGACATCCAGCTTAAAGTGACAGCGATTAACGGAACTACCGCAAGTGTTCAGACAACTCTTGGACCAATTCAAGGAAACATAACGTCAATAAACGGAAACATTTCAACCATACAAACACACATAGGCACTATTAAAACGGACATCTCAGCGTTTCAGCAACAGCTACAAGCATTCAACCCACCAATCTACGCAACATTAATAATCGTTATCTTAACGCTGTTCGTCGTCTCGGCAACATTGCTGATTCTAAGGCGGCAAAGAAAGGTAAAAGAAAGCAAATAACCTCCTAACCTCTTCTTTTTTGAAGTAGATAACAGTCGCAATTGTTTATTGGACTCTTGTGTTAGAGGAAATCTCATCAAGCATAAGGTTCCGCAAACTCATCGATTGGCGAATCTCCCCTTGATAAACCCACAAAAAAACCTGATAAGTACCCATTAAATCACCCATAAATCAACCACAAATCACCCTAAAACCCACACCAAACACAACCCAAAAAACAAAGCCTAACAAAAACAAAACCCAAAACACAAACACCACAGGCTCTGACAAACAACACAAAATTTTTCAGCAACCCCACCAACAGACAGAACACCAACCGACAAACTTACAGAACCAACCATAACAACGTTTTTATCTCTCATAAATTACTCCATAAGACTCTAAATCACCTAGGAGGTTTGATTAGTTCATGGTTGAAGTTAAAGTCAACAAAGACAAATGTGACGGATGCGGAACATGCGTTGACGTCTGCCCCGTAGAAGTCTTCGAGGTTGTAGAAGAGAAATCCACAGTTAAAAACCCGAATGAATGCCTGGCCTGCCGAGCCTGTGAGGTGCAATGCCCAAACGGAGCCATCGAGATAATCGAATAACCTCACCCTCCCCATTTTTAATCGGGATTATAGGTTCCAGAATGCGGACTGAACGCTTCTTACCTCTCTTATGACTTTTTCGGCTTGTTTCCTTATTTGGGAACTGGCTATTGGACCCTTATCTTTTATGGGATATGGGGTTCCAGCCATCTCCGCAACTACCGCCGTAATCATCTTTCCAAGGAAGTTGAGACTGTATCCACCTTCCAAAACCGTGACCAACTTCCCTCCGCAGAATCGAGACGCCAAATTCAGCGTTCTCCTAAAGGTTTCTAAATAGCCAGAAGCGGAAAGGGAAAGCCCTCCAACAGGGTCTGAGTAGTGTCCGTCAAAACCTGCGGAGACAAGAATGAACTGAGGTTTAAATTGACCGACGATGGGGATGACTATTCGGTCGAAGGCTTGGAGATAAATCTTATCATCAACCCGAAATGGAAGGGGAATGTTCACCTTATACCCTAATCCCTTTCCCTTACCAACCTCATCCACAAAGCCAGTTCCAGGAAACCCTCTCGGATCATGATGTAAGCTCACGTAAAGCACCTTATTGGTTTGATAAAAGATTTCATGAGTTCCGTTTCCGTGATGAGAATCAATATCAAGGATTAACACGCGGTCAAGATTGAAATCCTTAAGCAGATGAGCAGCAGCGACGGCGACATTGTTGAAGAGGCAGAAGCCCATGGCATAGTAGGGTCCAGCATGATGCCCCGGAGGACGAACAAGAGCGAAGGCGTTCTGAAACTTTCCAGCCACAACAAGATCAACAGCTTTTAATGCGCCGCCCACCGCCAGAAGCGCAACCTCAAAACTCTTAGGTCCAACCACAGTGTCGCCCAGATCAAGAAGCCCTCCACCCCTCTCAGAGCATTCTTTGACAAGCTGGATATAGTCGGACTCGTGAACTAGTTCCACTTCTTTTATAGTGGCGGGTTCTGGCTCAACGAGTGTGCAATCTCCCTTTTCGAGGAGACCACTACGATTTAACTCGTCTATGATTACTCTCAGACGTCTGGGGGATTCAGGATGTCCAAGTCCAGGGTGGTGATCGAGATATTTTGGCGAATAGATGATAGCGGTTTTTGCCATTTTTCTACACCTGCGTTGGATACACTTCTTGGAAAATTCTCTTGACATATTCGTTCAGATTCAGTTCCTCTTTTCTTGATAGTTTTTTGAGGGCTTTGTGAACTCCGGTTGCGTATTGAATTGCCTTTTTTCTTTTGTCAACTATGAAGGCTGGCATTTGAAGGTTTTTGGCGACCTGTCTCAACACCCTTTTCCTTAACGCATCCTGAGGAGACTCAATTTTCAGGTTGACAGGGAGACTTAACGCGAACTTCACCACTCTCGAGTCGGCGAAGGGGAGCCGCAACTCCACTTTGTGAAAAGAACAAACTTGAGTATCTCTTTGGAAATTCGTCTCATAGGAAGCTACTACATCAGAGTACATAGCCTCTCTTACAGCGGTTACTGATTGGGCATAATCCTTAAGATATCTTTGATAGCCTCCGAAGAGTTCGTCGCTCCCTTGCCCCGCCAACAGAACTTTACACTTCATTCTAGAGGCGATTTCAGCAACCCAATAGAAAGGAACCGCAATGCTTGCTTTTACCGAGTCGGGAGTTTCGATCATCCACAGTGTTTTGGGAAGAACTTGTTCCACATCGCTTATGGCGTAGGTTTGTGTGGTGAGAGGTAGCTCCAGCGCTTCAGCTGCGAGTTTTGCACTTTGAACTTCAGGTTGATTTCTTAATCCCACCCAAATCAAATGAACCCCCACTTCACAGAGTTTGGCTAAAACCGCGACGAGGCTGCTGTCTAAACCCCCTGAGAAAGCGACAGCCACCTTATCAATGCCTGCGACTCGTTTCTTAGTAGACTCTAACAGAAGTTTTTGGAGATGTTTTGCCGCAGACTGCATGTCAATTGTTTTGATAGCGGGTTGAGTTATGGTCTTTACAGCTCGGAAGGTAAACCCGTGGGCATCGATTATGGCGAGGCTCCCCGGCGGAAAAGACCTTACGTTTTTCATTCCAAGAGACCATAAAGCTTTTCGTTCAGAAGCTATGGCGCAGATTGTTTCATTTCCACCATAATAAAGCGAGTTTGCTCCAATGATGTCTCGTCCAACTAATATTTTGCTATAAAGTGCGATAGCAAAAACGTACGTTCCGTCAAGTTTCTTGATGATGTCGGAGGCTTGTATTTCTGGGTCTGGCTTAAGCCTTCCAATAATTTCGTCTGTTTTAGAATTTCTCAGTGGTGGAAAAAGTTGTCCCTCAAATACTAAGGAAAAATTGTTGCCTAAGACTGGTTGTGGAGAATCTTGGAGCATAGACGAGAAGTTGTGACCTAAAGCAACATCTGAATCCATCTTTTCCATTAACCGGTTGTCTAACGATTTAGTCATTCTCACCGTGTTTGGGGTGGCAATTCCGTGGGCGTCTGCTCCTCGGTGGGTCAACTCTTTGAGCATGACAACTACGTGGGGAACAGCGTTCTCTCGCTTCTTGTTCACCGCTGCCACTATCGCACCCATTTTTAGAAGACTCCGTGAAAGATATTAGTTTCCAGAGAATAGTGGAAGACGAGTTGTCTAATATCTTTAACTCACACTGGAGGACAGAGATGGCTTTTGACATGAAATAGGCAAAAAAAGTTATCTACTTCCTTAAAATTTAAATAATTGTGCTCATGAGCAAATGAGTTAGAATATACACATGCACGGGAGGAAAGCGTTATTGCCGATTCTTCCTATTGAGACCGGTCGTTATGGAACACCCGAAATGAGGAGAATTTTTGAAGAAGAGAATCGTCTTCAAAAGATGCTGGATGTGGAGGCAGCGTTAGCTTGGGCGCACGGTGAAGTGGGAAATATCCCAAAAAAGGATGCGGAGAAAATCGTTCGGATGGCTTCTGTGAAGTATGTCAAACTTAGTCGTGTTAAAGAGATAGAAGGCGAAATCAAGCATGATGTTATGGCTTTGGTTCGCGCCTTAGCTGAGGCTTGTGGACCCAGCGGAGCCTATGTTCATTTAGGCGCCACGAGCTCTGACATCGGGGACACGGCATCTGCAGTTCAACTGAAAGAGGCCACTGAGATAATCGTGCAGAGATTAGATGATTTTGAGAGAACTCTGATGGAAGGAGCTGAAAAATACAAGAAAACCATAATGATTGGTAGAACCCATGGTCAACACGCTTTACCAACCACGTTGGGATTTAAGTTTGCGTTTTGGATGAGGCAAAACTCTCGGAACATTCAACGTCTCCGCCAGTGTAGTGAACGCTTGTTGGTTGGAAAGATGAGTGGCGCTGTTGGGACTCAAGCTGGTTTGGGCCCTAATGCAATGAGAATACAGGAATTAGTCATGAAAAGATTAGGCATAAAGGCGGCGGAAGTTTCATCACAGATTGTGCCGAGAGACCTTTATGGGGAGTTGGTTTGTCTCTTCGCCGTAATATCTTCAATATTGGACAATATCGCCACTGAGATTCGGGAGTTGCAGAGAACTGAAGTTGGAGAGGTCTTTGAACCTTTCGAAAAGGAGAGGCAAGTTGGTAGTTCAACTATGCCCCATAAACGCAACCCTGAAATCTGTGAAAGAATCTGTGGGCTAGCGAAGATTATGCGAGGTCTAGTTGTGCCTGCCTTAGAAAACATCCCCACATGGCATGAAAGAGACTTAACCCAGTCCTCTGCAGAGCGATTCCTAATTCCTGAAGCATGCATCCTTATAGATTACATGCTGTTTTTGATGACGAAAGTTCTGAAAAATTTGGAAGTTGATGAACAGAGGATGTTAAGGAACTTGGAGTTGACGCAAGGGCGGACAATGTCTGAGGCGGTTATGCTAGCCTTAGCAAGAAAGGGGATGAGTCGCCAAGAAAGCCACGAACTCATTCGAGGGTTAGCAATAAAAAGTGAGACCGAAAAAAAGCCCTTTAAGGAAATTCTCCTCAAAAACGATGTTGTAAAGAGGATGTTAAGTAAGAGCGAGGTTGATGAAGCGTTAAACCCGAAGAACTACCTTGGCACCGCCGTGAAGCAGGTTGAACTGGCTACTAAGAAGACTAGAGATGAGCGGAAAGATTAAGTCCTTTACAATATTATGTAGACGCCATTCTTTGCAGGTCGTCTTCACCTTCTGCATAGCCTGAAGCAATTAGAACATCGCCTGCTTTGATTACTGAGTTTGGTTTTGGGCGTATCCATTTTTCGCCTCTTTTCATGGCTAGAATCCACATTCCAGTCTCTTCGTGAATTTGTGCTTCACGCAAAGTTTTGCCAACTAGCGACGAAGTCTTCGACACTAATACGTGGCTCACCGTCTCTGCAGCTTCTTCTATTACGAGTCTCAATACTGGGTGTGGCTCTAAGCCCCTTAGAACAACTGCTGCAATTTGGGCTGCAGCGTCGGCTATTTTTTCTGTGACTACTCCTAAACGGATTAATCCCAAGAAGTCTTTGGACTTTTTGGGGTTGGAAATGCTTGCTAAGACGAGGAGTTCAAACTCGGTATGCATATTGTCCATGCGTTCTTCCAGCATTTGCACTTCTTCAGCCAATTCTCGACTGTTAAGAAGAAGAGACGAGTATGCAAGGTCCATCATAAGTTCACACGTATCCTTAAGTTCAACCAACATGTCCACGATTTTTCGAAAAGGTCTAGTCGGCACCACAATTAGCCCTCCATTTTCTTAAGTGAACCTTCTGCAAGTCCCTTAAGCTCCATCATTCCACCTGGAGCTCCCCTTGCGATAAGGGAATCTTCGTCTTCAATTGTCTCATCGGGTTTGGGGTTGATAATCCACTCATTTTCTCGCCGGATTGCAATAATGTCGACTCCTATCTTTGCTTCTAGCTCTAATTCACTGAGTCTTTTGTTGACAAGAATAGATTTTGACTCGACTTTGATGCAGCATAGACGTTCTTCCACTTTCTCAAAAGCTTCACGAACAATTGGATGAACACCTATATCCCGCAACACTATAGCAGCAATATCGGCAGCGGTGTCAGAAATCTTATCTGTTGCTGATGCCACCACTGCTACTCCAACAAGAGCTTCAGCATCGTCAGCACTTCTAACAGCAACCATGACACTCATGTCCAAAAGGTAAGCGAGCGAGTCTACTCGGTTTTCTAAGCGCACAACCTCACCCGCAAGTTCTTTGTCGTTGAAAAGTGCAGCCGAATAGGCGAGATCAATCATCAGCTCCGAAAGGTCTTTCATCTCAACCAGGATTTCACGAACAGACCTAGGCTTATATTCGATTTTTTCGAAAGCAGACATACCGTTAAAATCTCTCCAAGTCTAAATCCAAGTTCCCTTTTTGCAATTTGAGTATTGTGGTAAGAGATATTTTAATCCTCTCTTAATTCTCTATTCAATTGGTTATCCAGTTTTTAGCCGATTAAAGCTAAGGCAATAAACAACGAGATTGTAGTCATGCTGTCTGCCATCGAACTTTCGATTGGAATGACAAAGTTGTCTGGGTCTAAGCCTCGGTGGAACGTGATGATGCTTACTGCCCAGGATATGGCGATTATGAATGAGGCTGCTAAAACATTTGTAACTAATAAGAGTGTGGTGAATTTGATGAAGGCATCTGGTATTAGCATCCCTTGTATTACAAGCGAAAGTATGGAATAAATAACAAACATGATAACTGATGCTACCCAAGCACCGATTACTTCGTTTATATGATTCCCTATTGCAGATATGGACGGTTTAAGGGTGCCGAGTGCAAGTTTTGTGGTCGCTGTGGAACCAATAACCGCCCCAACATCACCTATCGTATCAATCAATGCGGGATAAACAGTATAAACCTCCGGTCTCTTATCAAGTATTTTTTCGCCGATTTTTCCCAAAACTGAGCCTGTTATGTTTACTATGAAGGCAACGAGAATCAATGTCAAAAAGGATTCCTTTAGAGTTTTGACAAATTCTCTTTCCTTCGAGTTTCTGTACAAGAAATACGATGCAGAAATTGCTAAAATCAGACATAGTAAGACGATTATGAGAAATCCAAAAGCGTTGGGTAGAAAAAAGAGGCTCAAAATGGAAACATAGCATAGAGTGATTAAAACATCGGAAACAGTTGACTCCACTGGATACAAAATGATGTCAGGGTCCAAGCCGTGTTTAAAGGATGTGAAAGAAACAAGCATTGTTAGCGGAGAAACCACAACCAACGCCAAAGTCATTGTCGCCACAATCACACTCAAAATCGCAAACAAATCTGTCACTTTGGCGCCCCACAGAAAGACTCCAAACACAAAAGCAACTATACTCATCGCCACACTCGTTTCTAGAGTCAACACCACGACCGCCTTGAAAAGCAAATAAAAGTTCTTAGTGTTACTGAAAACTCGTGGTCGTACAGTTCCGATATGCAAACCAGTGCTTAGACGACCACTGAGTAAGCCTCCAATAACGCCCCTTGCACTCACTATTCCAGGGTAAACTGCCATTATCCATGGGTAATCGGGCTTGAGAAAAAGTCCCAAATAGAAAACAACTACTGTCCCTGCAAACACCCCACATATATTAAATGCGTAAGCCATTAGCGATTGCTTTAAGGTTCCAAGAAATCTGTCTCGACTCACCATCTAACACAGCCCGCATTTTTCATTTTCTCTGTGATCAGAATTTCTGAAGTTGGCAAATGTAAGGAGTGGCTGAAGATGGGGTTCAGCGCTTCTTATAGGAAGAGAGACTATTGTCCATGCCTCGAATAGGGCAGTAAATCCAGCGAACAGCCAAGCAACCAATCTTTCCATGCATACGCCAGCTATACCCCATTTTCAATGTTTCTAGAAACGGTGAAAAGCCCGATTTAAGATTAACTGATTACTCGATTCTCCATGTCCCCCTCCGATGTGAGTATGGATTTGGATACAAGGTTTGAAAGAACGCCTTGAGTTACCTTTTTCTCCTTGATTTGGCTAAGGTCTTCATCGTTACAACAATGGCAGTCATACTCTACAAAGAAAAGGATATGCCAAAGTGCAAAGGTACTCAAAAGGTTTACTAGTTCAATATTTCGTTAAGGCTTGTTGCTCCAAAGTTCTCTTGCCCTTCAGTTTCTTCCATTCCTTTTCCTTAACGAATCCTCCTACCTGTTCCTTTATTTTCTTAGCAAGTCTCGGCCCAATCAAGGGTAGACTGGTTAGTTTTTCAAGGGGTGCAGTTTTGAGATCACTAATGGTTTTTAGACCTGCATTGTATAGTGTTCGTGCTCGTACCCTGCCGATTCCTTCAAGCCTCACTAATGGAAGCAATTCTGTTTTCACTCCCTTTTCTATTCGCTCCATCAACTCCGCCAAGTTTGGGAGAAGGTCTTTGTGCCCCAAGAGGACGGCTATCTCATGCGAGGCATACAGAAGCCAACGTCCAGTAGAGATAAGCCTATACAAGTCGCCGGGTTGAACCCTGAACTTCTCTATAACTCCATCCTCTGTCACTTCTTCTATCCATGAGTCCAGAACCCAGGCGAGTTTGGCTTCGCCTAAAAACTCCTCGTAGGCGATCCTGTCAGCCCATTCGTTGGGCACCTCTATCATAAACTCGTCTCGGTGTTCATCCACAAACAGGGCGATTTCATCGATTTCTCTTGAGTAGGGAAGCAGTTTGGGGTACATGTCTGGCATGTGGGCGATCATGTGAAGAAAGCTAAGGTCGGTTAACGATGAGGCTCGATTTAAGAGGGCGTCTCGAATGATGACTCCGGAAACTGGGTCGACGTATAACTCTGAGATTCTTCGTCCAAACTTGGTGGCGTAGACATCGTCTCCGCTAAACTCAATCATCTTCTCCTCGTAAAGGAACTTCAAGATTTTTGCGATAACCCCTTTTATGGCATTTGGATCGTACTGATAGGCATAGAAGGTTCTGCTGAAGAAATCGTAGATTCCCTGCTCAGTGTGTGCAAAATCTGCGGCAACCGTGGCTAAGACGTGTCCTCTAAGGATTCGTTCAACAGCCAACTTAGACCAGATTCTCTCCGGCTCGGCTAAGACATAACTCTCCATCAAATAGTCTCTTTCATCTTCAGTCTTAGCGATAAGTAGGGCTTCTCCAATCTTGTCATAACGAGGTCTTCCAGCTCTTCCCGCCATCTGCTTGTACTCAAGAACTGTTATGGGATAATAACCATATTCAGGTTCGTATCGCCTATAATCATGAATAACCACCATTCGGGCTGGCAAGTTTACTCCGAAGGCCAAGGTGGGCGTTGCGGTGAGAACCTTGATTTTTCCCTCTCTAAAAGCGTCTTCGATTATCTTTCTATGAGAACCACCCAACCCTGCATGGTGAAAAGCAGTTCCATGCTTAACAAGCTCGGCTAACGACTCGCTGATCCTCGTCCGCTCACCAGAAGTGAGGATTTGCTCAGCAACCCGCATCAAAGAACGTTTTAGAGGCTTTGACAGAATTGGTCCCACACTTGACGCTGCTTTGTTGGCCACACTGACCGAGTTTTTTCTTGTTCCTGCAAAGATGAGCGCTTGACCTCCAGACCGAATTATGTGCATCGCCAGATTTATCGCAGGATTTTTCGTTGATTTTTCTACTTTGAAGGCGCCTCCATCCTTAAACTGTGTTTCGTCATGGAGGAGTACGCCTTCTTTCAACACGACGGGTCTCCATTCCGTTGTGACGGAAGCAGCCTTGAGCCACTCCGCAGCCTCTTCAGCGTTCTTAACTGTGGCGCTTAAGGCTAGTAATTGAGCGTCGGGATTGACTTGCATTAAGCGTGCGAGCACCACCTCTAAAGTTGGTCCCCTATCAGCATCGTTGAGCAAATGAACTTCATCAGCGACTACGAGAGAGATTTCGTTTATCCACCGAGCTCTGTGCCTCAATAGTGAGTCAGCCTTTTCATTTGTGGTGACGATTATGTCGTGTCGTTCCAACCACGGATCGCTGCTGTCGTAGTCGCCAGTGCTTATGCCCACGCTGATGCGTCTTCCATCGTTCTTCCTTATTACGGCATATTTTTTGAACTCCTGGTATTTCTCGCTGGCTAGTGCACGTAAAGGAGTTAGATAGAAAACTTTCCCGTCTTTCTCTAATACGTGTTTTAAGGCGCAGAGTTCGGCGATGAGAGTCTTGCCTGAGGCTGTAGGGCTTGCTAAGATTAGGTTCTTTCCTTCTAAGGCTCCTGATTTTATGGCTTCCTCTTGAGGGGGATAGAGTTCTATGATTCCAGATTTTATTATTACTTCCTTTACCGAGTCGGGTATTGGTAACTCTTCAATCCGCATGATTTAAGCCCTTTTTGGCTATGTTTTCTTGAAATAACCAGGCTTGGGTGAATAAACGGTTCCTTCTTTCAGCAGTTGACCTATAAGCCTCTCTGCCTCTGAACTTGAAATCTCGTGTTGAGTTTGAAGTTTCTCTAGAAGCGATGATTTCTCCACCATTCCAGTTTCTCTTTCCATTTCAATCATCGTACCCAAGATAACCTGCAATTTATCTCGTAGGCTTTTGGGCTTGCCAGTCATGATTATGTCGATGTCCAGTTTGTGGGAGGAGATGTCGATTCCAACCTCTTCCAGTGAGCGTTTCATGATGGCAATTGCGGCTTCGGCGTCTTCAGCGATGATTTCTTTTCGGAAGGCGACACGTGCCCTAGCTTCCGCTATCCTAATTAGAGACTCGAGTTGCCGTGGCGTTATCGCTATGGGGGTTCCTTCGGTCTCGCTGGCTGAACGCATGACTAAGTAAAAGTCTTTGAGACGTTCCAAGGCTTCTCCAGTCAAAACGGGCTTTATGCCCTTGGTGTAACTCACATATTTTCGAAGAAGATCTGGAGCAACCGGAGACTCCACTGGGGCACTTCCAGTTCTGTGCAAATCTAGTATGTGCTCAGACATTTTGGCGTCCAACTCCTTCTCAGGAACATCCTTTAACACGAAGATAAGGTCAAATCGTGACAAAATCGTTACTGGAAGGGCTATGTTATTCGTAACTGTTTGGTATGGGTCGTATCTGCCGAGGGCTGGGTTAGCCGCCGCCAAAATGGCAGTTCGAGCGTTAAGTGTCGCAACTATGCCACCTTTCGCCACCGAAACTGTATGCTGTTCCATGGCTTCGTGGATGGCTACTCGGTCTTCAGGACGCATTTTGTCAATCTCATCGATGCAGGCGATGCCCTTATCCGCAAGCACGAGGGCACCCGCCTCAAGTGTCATTCCTCCTTCCCGCCTCTCACGGAGCACAGCGGCTGTTAAACCGGCTGCTGTGGTTCCTCGACCAGAAGTGTACAGTCCTCTTGGAGCAATTCTTGCCACATATTGTAGGAGCTGTGACTTAGCTGTTCCAGGGTCCCCCACCAAGAGAGCGTTCATCTCTCCACGTATGGATATGTCTGGAAGAAACTTTGGAACGCCCCCGAAAAGGAGATACATTATCGCTTCTTTGATATGTTCATAACCGTATATGGAAGGTGCTATTGACCTCATGATCTTGCGGTGAATCCACGGATCCTTTGAGAGTTCAAGTATCTGTTTTTCCTCTTCTGGAGAGATGAGGACTTTTTCAGGTTCTTTACTAACGACATCTATGAAATTCGCGTCAAGATGTAAAGTGAACAGCCTAAGGGTTCCCACTTTTGGAAGTGTAGGAGCGGAAGCACGGACGATTCCAACCACCGAAATGTTGTCACCGGGTCTCGCTACATCGACAAGGTCTCTGCCGAAGAGCTTCACATCCAGCCAACGGGGAAGTTGACCAGGCGGAAGATCTTCTGGTCTCTCTTGAATGCGAATTTCTTGGCAGTCTATGAACGTGGATTCTTCTTGGATGAAGTCGAAGGGTCCCTTTCCCCTACAACTCGGGTCGCTACATTCCAAAGGTGCCTTTAGAAAGGTGCCGATTTGGTTAACGTAAGTCGTTGTTCCACATCGTTTGCAACGGAAAGCGGCTTGCATGACTAAGGGACGAACGGGGGTCGCCCGAACAATTATTCCTTCCACAGTGACGAGTTTTCCAATATGCTTGGAACCTAACATCCGTAATGATGTTGTTTCTGGTAAGCCTCTAAGCCTGACATCCACCGCTTCAACTTCTTCGGCGTATTCTGGGTCTTCTATCTGCAACTGAGCCAAAGCAGCGCGATTCGCGTGCTCCAAGTATTCGTCGGGTTCCTTCAAAAGGGATTCCGCGAGTGCGGAATCTGTTGTGATGAGTTCTTCAAAATCCACGATTAATGATGTGCTGCCAGCGATTGCCATCTGTGAAATTCTTTTGCGGTATTTTTCCAGTTTCAGGAAGTCTTGGAATCTTTCTTGTGGACCAGCCACTACTACTTCGGTCAAGATTCTTCACGCACCTTGACTTCGAGGATTTTTGATTTCCACTCGTTTATAATTGCGTATAGAGTTTTGTAGAGGGCGCTTTCTTCCCTCGTCAGGTTGTTTAGGATTTGATTGGTTTGTTCTGGGGCGGAGGACAGAGAGACTATCTTCTTCAATCTGCAGTTGATGATGTCGTGTGTGAGTCTGGTGACTTTCTCGTATTCTTTCATTTTTTCGGGTTTTTTTATGCACTGCATTTTCAAATCGTCAAGATAACGCCTTAGTTTGGGGTAAAAGTCTTCGGTTAAGGGAGCGATTTGTTTGACTGGTTGGACACTCTCCTTCCAGTGTAACTTGTAGAGTTTTACTGCGTCAAGTAATTCTTCTTCGTGAAAACGGGCTACTCCAGCTTTCTCCAGTTCTTTGGCAACCCAAAACTTCACCTCGTATTCCTTTCCCTCTTCTAAGGGGCCAACCGTTAAGCCCGGAAGCTGAATTTCTTGACAACTTCTGTTTACGAGTATCTTGACTGGAGTGTTTTCATAGATGAATTCCATGTCTTTTATGGATGCTGATGGTTTTGTTGACAACCACAACCCTCTTCTGGGTAGAAGGCTTGCCCTTAATGAAGTGTGTTTACCGGTATAAAAGTGCTTTAGTCGATAAAAATTGGCGTAAAAAACGGAAAATTAGATGCCATCTATCATTCTAGATGGGTCTGTGGGTTCTGTTAACTCTTCGGGACTAGTAGGTTGAAAGACTTGTTTGTTATAAAAAATGGGGAGATGGAAGATATTAGAATGTTTTTCATTGCTTCTCTTTTCTACGTTTAACGTGCTTAACATAGATGGCTGTTGCAACTGTTGCGACTAGGATTGTTGAGGCTAAACCAATGTAAGGAGCCAACAAACCAAACTTATCAATGGGAATTAGTATACCTCCTACACCTTCTACACCTTCTACTGGTAGATACAACCCTTGGTAGTATCCTCCTACGCCAAGTATTCCGCTCGTTCCAGCATACGTAGATGTTATGATGCCTATGTGGTTTGTGCCAGTGAAAGCTACGAGCACGTCGGTGCAGTTTGTGAAGACTTTTCCATGTGTTCCAAGCCAAGTCAGATTAGGTGTGAGTAGCCCATTGTAGGGGTTTGTGCCTGTGTAAGTGTAGTTGTAGTAATTGCCTCTCATGCCATCTATAGCGATGATGTAAATGCGTTGCGCATTTACCGGAATTGATGTCGAGACAGACAGTGCAGTGCCTTGGGCACTCGATGGGCGTGTCCAATTGTTAAGTTTGCATATTGTAGGCATAATGTCCAGCGTAGAGACTTGCGTGTTGTTGGATGGTGCCCATGCGATATCTTTGCCGTAGAAAATCAGGGGAACATACTGTTCACTGTATGTTCCATGTGCACCAGGGATTGTCAGTACGTCTACTCCTGGACCTGGCTCAGGCAAGTTGAAATCCAGTCTGAGCGCGTTGGCTCCTACTACCATCGCATCATAGTAAATCGGGGTCATATAGTTTTGGTTCAGCAGAACGATGAGATCTGGCCAAATGACATCTTGAAAGTCTGCATGATACAGGTTATAAGGCCTACCTGTTTCCGGGTTTACTCCGGTTTCCTGGTCACTTTTGTTTAATACCTTCCACACAGAGGGCTCGCTTGAAAGCACACTCTTTATTGTGTTTATAGAACCTGGATTCACGTTGTATATGTATGAAACAGGTCCTTCGGAAAGAATCCAATCGTACTGGCCGGATGAATTGTAAGAACCTGTGTAGGAACGGTCATTTGCCTTCATGTATATGCCGTAATTTTTGAGTATTTTTCTGATGTCAACCGTCTTCGAAGCATTTTTCATTGTACTCATGCCATGATCTGCTGTGACAACAATGATTGAATCTGAAAGTTTATTCGTCGAATTCAAGTGATCGATGAATCTGCCGACTTGATAGTCTGTTAGATATAGCTGGTCTATCATGGCATGATAGTTGGTAAAGTTATTCAAATCAGGGCCCGAATCTAGAAAGCTTCCGTAGAGGTGACCTGCCTCGTCCATGTTAGCTAGAAGGATATACATGAAATGAGGGTCGGTATTGTTTACGACGTTTATTGTTTGATTAATGATCCATTCGTCACTTGGCAAGTCATCCGCGGTTATACCCCAACTTCCCGTGTGATTGTAAGGTAGAAAACCACCTGGCGGATCTGGAGCAGGTTCGTTCGGATTGGACCCGCTCGGTATGTAGTAGCGGGGAGGCAACTTGTCATCTAAAGCGTGGGGACGACCGCCCAAAATATAACCAGAGGCATGGTTAGTACTGTTAGGATACACTTTGATATCGCAGTCCTCGTCATCAAACATGTCTCCGATCCAGCTTTTTCCGGCAACAACCGCTGTTGTATTGCTAGCTGGGATGCAGTTGAAGAGCGTTGAAACCCTAATATGGTCATGTTTGTAACGGTCACATAATGCTGCACCATAAGGTGTTGACGATCCCTTTACTTCTCCTAAGTTGCACTTGAACATAAGAAAGCTTGTTACAGTGACAAGCAGGACACAAGTCAGTGTCAGTCTCTTCACATTCATTTTCTGAGTGTTTCCTCCTTTCTCTTCTTTTGAAGGGCGAGCTCATCTAGAGACTCCTGTTCATCGGCTTCTCTCTGATGTTCAGAAGCCAGTCATGTTACCTTGAGATATCCCATCAAAACATAATTATAGCCATGCAATACATATTTAAAACTTGCGAGACATTCTTCCATAACCACCATCGCAGTGCATCAAAATAGCCATCATTCTTTCAACAACATCTTCTTTCATCAATATCATCAAGACATAGAAGACATTATTTTCAGTGAAGAGGATTAAAAGTCCCGAAAAGTTAACAGAACACTCTGTAGGAAACTTTAAGAAAGAGTTTGCGTGTATGGTTCTTTTCCAAGGTTTACAAATGTAAAGGTGGGTGAAAGATGACTGAACGAGTTTCCAAGAATTCTTCCTATCTAAACGGAAAATCCACCTGCGGAACCATGACAAGGGTCAAAGACGTAAGTCCAACGAGCGGCATGTGTCCATTGTGTATAAGAACCTGCCCAATCCTGTGTGAAGTGGGGCTGTCGACTTTCAGAGGAAGAGAAGCGCTTTACCCCGACCCAGCAGAATTCGGATACAGCACGGCTGGCGCCCTAAAAGACTTCCGCCTAGACTGGTCAGACTTCAACATCCAGTCATCCCTCTTCAAAGTGGAAGGAATAAAGGCAGACTCTGACGTAGCCCTCTTTGAAAACGTAAGCACAGAAAGCAAAGTAGCAGGCATCCCATTAAAAGTGCCCATCGCCACTGGAGCCTTCGGCTCAACCATGGTAGCAAATGTAAACTGGGATGGACTCGCAATCGGCTCGGCGCTCTCCGGCGTCTTAATAACGATAGGAGAGAACGTTTGTGGAATGGACCCAGAATCCAAACTGGTTAATGGCAAGGTCACCTACTCGAAGGAACTTGAGCGTAGAATCGATGCCTTCCGAAAGTTTTGGGACGGAAAATATGGAGATGTAGTGGTTCAAACAAACGTTGAGGATCAGCGACTCGGCGTAGACGTATACGCCATATCCAAACTAGAGGCTAACGTCATCGAGAGGAAGTGGGGGCAAGGAGCTAAAGCCATAGGCGGAGAGGTTAGGATAAGAGACCTCGACAGGGCTATTATGCTCAAGAAGAGAGGATACATCGTCATCCCAGACCCAGAAGACAAAACCGTTCAACAAGCCTTCAAAGACGGCGTATTCAAGTCCTTCGAAAGACACAGCAGAGTGGGCATACCAACAGAAAGGGGGTTCCTCGAAGACATAGACTGGCTGAGAAGCCAAGGCGCCAAACACGTAATCCTGAAAACTGGTGCCTACAGACCCTCAGATGTCGCTTTTACAATGAAACTGGCGTCAGAAGCAAAAATCGAAGCCGTAACCTTCGATGGAGCGGGTGGCGGAACAGGCATGAGCCCGGTTCCAATGATGGATGAGATGGGCACCCCAACAGTGTACTTGGAGACTCAGGTGCTGAAATGCTGTGAAATACTAAGGAAGAAAGGCAGGTTTGTCCCAGACATTCTGATGGCTGGGGGTTTCATCAAGGAGTCACAGATGTTTAAGGCATTCGCCATGAGCAACTTTGGCAAGGGTCCTTATGTGAAGGGTGTTTTGATGGGAAGGTCTCCTCTGTTGTCGGTGATGAAATCGTCCTACTTCATGGAACTAACTAAGACAGGAAAATTGCCAAGGAAATTTGCGGAGTTGTACGGCGAAACCCCAGACAAATTCTTTGCTACCGCGCCTTCGCTGAAGGAGGAGTATGAAGATAGGTTTAAGGAGATTCCGTGGGAAGCAGTTGGGCTCTACACGTATCTGTATGAGAGGATCAGAGTTGGATTAATGCAGTTGATGGCTGGCACGAGAAAGTGGAAACTAGACCTACTGGACAGAAAAGACCTTGTTGCACTGACGGAAAGAGCAGCTAAAACCACAGGAATACCAATGGTAGAAGAAGCGGAAACGGATGCGATTGAGAAAATCCTCGCTTAACTCTTCCCCATTTTTTATGTTTCGACTACTTCAGATGAAAACGATTATTTTTCAACACCATTAAGTTTCCTTTCTTTCGGGCAATAGTAATTTTCATATATAACGTCCGTGGTATTATGAATTCAAGAACTTCCTAACAGTGGTGAGAAAATGAAAGAAAGAGCAAGACTTCTTCTTCTGGAATTGATCAAGAATTCGAAGAGGAGTGACAGGGAAATATCTAAAGCCTTGAAGGTGTCCCAGCCTACTGTCACGAGATTGAGGAAAAAACTTGAGAAGAAAGCCATAGCAAACTACACGGTTGTACCTGATTTTCCCATGCTTGGATATGAATTGATGGCTTTCACCTTGTTGTCTTCTGCAGGCGCCAAACCTGACGTGATAGAAAGAGCGAAAGAATGGGCGAAGAAGCGACCAAACATTCTATTTGCTTCTCAGGGTGAGGGCATGAACATGAGTGGCGTAATGATTTCTTTGCACAAGAGTTTTGGAGAATTTTCAAAGTTTATGCTTGAACTCAGGAGAGACTGGTCGGGTATCTTAAAGGATGTTCAAACGTTCATGGTGAGCTTTGAGGAAAGCGTTGTGATCAAGCCCTTCTCTCTGACTTACTTAGGAGAAGCAAAGTAATCGACTGTCTCTACTGAGCTCTCTTTAGCTAGAGCCTATCTCCCCCTTTTCTATACTGTTAAGTAAACTTTTTCAACCAACTTTTGGAAGAATGTGAAGAGTGAAAGCTTTGTCTGGGTTAAAGTTTCGAAACATTTTGATAGAGGATGCTGCCTGGGTAACCGAGGCTGAGAACGATCCTGAGGCGGCAAAATATTGGGAGCCCTTCCCACGAACCGAGCACGAGCTTAGGGAGAAGATCAAAATGCTTGAGGAAGCTGGAGAAAAGACCATTGTGGCTGAGCTTGACGGCGAACCAGTCGGACACGTGAACGTCGGATCTGAACCTGGCAGGTGTCGACACGTAGCTGAAATTGGGATATTTGTGAGGAGAAAGTATTGGGGAAGAGGGGTTGGCAGTGCACTTATGGAAGAAGGCATAAAACTCGCTAAGCAACTGGGCTGTCGCAGGATTATGCTTACCACGACTGAGGGTAATGAAAGGGCGATAGGGCTGTACAAGAAGTTTGGTTTTGAGGTTGAGGCTTACATGAGTGAGTATGTCTGGGTTGATGGTTCTTGGAGAAAAGAGTACGTTATGGGCTTGGAGCTTGCACCGTGCGAGCCGAAAATCAGTGAGTCGATGCTTCTGCCGTCTCAAGAAACCTCTAAACCCATCAAGTCCACTAAGCGAAACATTGTTGTTAGGCAGTTGATGGACCGCGACTTAGACGAGATATGGAGGCTTCAGAACTGTCCGGAGTCAACTAAATCCAGCAGTAGGGTTCCGCCCATCCCGAAAGACGAAACCAAGCGGTGGTATGAAGAACTGAAGTCAAGTGAGGGAAAGTACTGTCTTGGGTGTTTTGAAGATGAGCGACTGCTCGGATATCTAAGGTTTAGAGCTGGTCGGCCACCTTCTCCTTGTCTGGTGTTTGAAGAAATGATCGTGGATGCTGTTCGGAGACCCAGAGAGGTTGCAGACACGTTAATAGAAGCCATTAAAGGCTTCCAAGAAAGATATAGGTATCGCAGAATATTCGCTCACATACCACAAACAAGCGGTGCAATTGTAGACAAACTTGAACACCATGGTTTCAAGAAGACGGGAGCTATGAAATGTTATGCCCTTATTGACGGGTATTACGTGGGTGTGGCAGTTTACCAGTATCCATAAAACCAAGTTCCTTTAACTCTTCAGGACTTCCATACATGCACGTTTGTATAGCCAACTCCTCTGTTCTAATCCGCAGAATTAAATAGTCTCAGTTCGTAGTCATTGATTTGGGTAGGTAAGTTTGGGAAAGTTAGGATTCCTTCTTTCAGTAATTATGATAAGTGCGATAGTCTCATCTTTAATAGTAAATATCCATTTTTACAGAGTTATAGACCAATTAAATGCGGTTATCAACCAATTGAATGCAGTTAACAATCAACTAAATGAAGAAATTTCTGACCTACAGATACAAATACAAGAATTGGAACGAATACTAGACTTGCAACATACAGGTATATCACAACTCCACCTACTCAATTACGAAACTACAGTTCATACTGTGAAGTTAGGCACAGACTACGTCACTGTAAATGGAACAATCTTAAATTCTGGAAGTGATTCGATTACAAATGTATTTCTTCTTGTCCGAATCTATGATAGTGAAGGTTCTCTGCTTAAAACTGAGCAAATTTCCTTGGGGACCGTAGAAGGGAAATCCCATAAGAACTTCGGTACTGACATTGAAGCAGAAGGTGCAAACTCCGTTACTTTTTATTTAGGTCACCTACATTTACTAGGTGAAATCAATTCTAACCTAAACTCTTCATGATAGCCTTCGCTTGTCTTTTCCCTCTAGCCAAATACTCAACCATATCCCCATCTAAACTAAGCCACTCCACTATGCCAGAAGCCATTTTCTTCTGAAACAAGTAAACTTTGCTTTCACAAACACTTTAAAAGTCATAATATAGCTAATAAAAACTTAGAGCTTAACTTTAGTAGATTTCTTAAAGTAGACTTAGCTTTATCTAAGACAACAATACAAAACTATATCTCTAAATTACGAATATTGCTTGACTACTTTGACAGTATAGGTAAACCTATAGAGCTAGCTACTAAAGAAGACATAAGAAGTTTCTTAGAAATACAAAAAGAAAAGTGGTCATTGAATTATTACTGTTGTTTCTTAAAGAGCTTAAGAAAATTGTTTAGAGACTACTTCAACAAAGAAGAGCTATCTAACTTTAAATTTCCTTCTATTCCATACACACCTAAGATTCTGAACTTTGATAGAGAAGACTTAGTAAAATTCTATAATTCCATTGAGCACCCTATCGTTAAAATGATGTTCTTAGCTTATTGCGTTACTGGATTAAGAAGAAATGACATAGTGTTTCTAATGAAAGAAGAGCTAAATACTGAGAATAGAATGATAGTCAAAAACAATAGTTCAAGAACTAAACTAAAGTGGATAACCTTCTATAATGAAGAGCTAGCTAGTCTATTACATCCATACTTAGAAGCTAGAACAGATAATAGCGATAGAGTATTCCTTGTAGACCATTGGAGAATATTTCAAAAATACTGGAATAAAGCTGTAGCTAAAAGTGGAATTAAAATTACTCCTAAAGACTTACGACTATACTTCTGTATTCGATTAAATGAATTAGGTGTTTCTGATAGATACATAGATGCTTTAGCTGGTAGAATGCCTAAGTCAGTATTAGCTAGACACTACACAGATTATTCACCTAAACGACTTAAAGCCATATACGATAAAGCTCAGTTAAGAATACTGAGCTAATCCTCTTCTTTTTTTGGTTAAGCTTGAATACTTATAGCAGTTATAACTATTAATTCCCTTAAAGTAAATCCTTAGTTCATTCTCATCTATATTTCATTAGTTTTTACTTTATGTCTCTAATAGCATTTAAAAAAACAAATACAGCTTCAAATTCTTAATTCTAAATACAAGTATTCACGTAAGAATACTACATATTATCTTATGTCTTTACTTCATTAAATAGAAGCTAAGTTATGGCAGCTGATACTATTTTTTACGACTTAGTATTTTTTCTTTAAGCTTTTTCTATTTTCCTAATATTGAATTGTATACTTATAAATGCTATAACTATATGAATTGTGTATAACTTAGACTCTAGTAGTCTATCTCATGTTACTAATCATGTTGATTTATACACAATAAAAGGAATCTCTTAAACGATTATAACAGAATGTTTAAGATTATAAAACTGTATTTATCATTAGTGCTTATGTTTCTAATATTTTTTAATGTTAATAATAATAGCTTGATAGATAGATAGATAGTTATAACAGTTATAATTATAGCTTAGGATGGTGAAGGAAAGGAAGAGTAAACCTTCTCCAGAGTTACCTACTGGAGTTCCTAAGCTATCAAGCTATAAAATATATCTAAGTCATACATTAAGATATTGTTATAAATACTATAATTACCTATAAATCTTGATACACTATGTCATAACATTTAACACAGTAAATCTTTCTACTTGATGAGAGATAAGCTATTTCTCCTACTTTAAATTCTTTATAACATCTAGCACAATGATGTTTATTTAATTTAAAATGTCTAGGTATGATTTGTATTTTATCCATTCTTTCTATCTTCTATTGTCCTTAATTGGCTTAGTAGTTATTGGTTCTCTTTATTTGTATCCATTGAGCTTCAACACCTAAAAGCGTATCTCCTGTTGTTTTAGCTCTTGTTAAAGCTACTTCAATAGCTTGGTCTATATCATCATAGAAATCTAAAATAGCATAGATAAAACCATGTTCCTTATTCTTAAATCTCAACTCATATAGTCCTTTCATTTTACCACCTCTAAATATTCAATTAAACTTTTATTATTCTTATCCATGAGAAATTTATTTTTCTTCTTTATAGGTTTGCTCTTATGTTCTTCTATATGATAAGGTTCTTCTATTGTTTCTTCTATTGGTTGATATGGATATTTAGTAAACATAGTATAACCCTTAGCTTCATGTAGATACTTTCTTCTTCTAAGACACTTAGCTCTCTTATCTTCTTCTTTAATATTGCAAGTATAGTATTTATTACAATGTTTACAAATTAACTTCATTATTAACATCTCCTATTAGATAGTTATAAATATTATAAGTATCGAAAGCTATTTCTTCTTTTAGATAACTTCTCTCTCAATTCTTCTACTGTGTAGGGAATTATATAGAAATGATGAGCTTTTACGGTAGCTATTCCTAAGTATTCTCCATGATATTTTATAGCATATTCTTTTGCTTCTTGTTTGGTAAGCTTATCAACTTCTATGAATTTATCAACAGCTATAGCTCTTCCAGTTCTTAGTGCTATTTCCTTCTTTAAACATTCTAAAGCTTTAGAATGCTCTATGTGTTCTAAGTAGAAAGGAGCTATTTCATTATATAATTCAGGACCTTCATCTCTTAAATTGTCTAACATAAGTTCAATAAGTTTTATTTTCATTTCTTTATCCAATTTGTTTCACCTCTAAACTTCTTTACAGCTTTAAGCTTCAAAGATTTGATAGCAAATTGTTGTAGATACAATACTACTTAGTAGATACAAATCTAATAATCTCATTTATTTAACCTCTATAGCTCTCTTTAAAGCTGATAAATTCTTACTTTCATTAGCTTTCTTTCTTGATTTCTTACCTTTCACTAAAGGAGTAAATCCATATATTTCTAATCTTCTCTTTATTCCTCTTCTACATATTTCATAATATTGTTCTCTTTCAGCTTCATTATAACCTATTCTTTTAGGATTAAAATTAACAAACTTCCTTTTGAAAGAAGCTTTACCAAAACTTCTAAGTATTCTTAAAATGATACTAGCTTGATGTTCTATATCTTCTACATCAAATTCTTTTCCATAAATAGATTTATGAGTAAAGATTTTATTGTTTTCAAGGTCTATGTATAACAATGGTCTATTTCTATATTGATAGATTAAATAGTTGTTAGGATTACAAACAACTCTACTATCTTCAACTTTAGCTCTTTTTAATATCTCTTCAAACTCAGCTTGAGTAAGATTTTTGCTGATAATAACATTGACATATCTGAGAGCTCTATAAGCCTTTAAATCCCATTCAACTGGTTTAATCTCTACTAACTCAATACGTTTAAGTATTTGATTTTCAATATTACTCATTAAACATATCTCTCCTTTATTTTTTTAATTATTCTATTTTATGACTTCTAAGTAAACCTTCAGTAGCTAAGTCTAATAATACATTTAGTCTATCTTTATCTGATAGCTCCTCTATAGATAGCTTAGGTTTAATATTAAGACCTAAAGTAAACAATACTGGTTTAGAATGTTTAGATATGTTATCAGCAGTTATTAATATCTCATTCTTTATTTTAGGTAAATCATTCATTAAATAACATCTCCTTAATGCTATGATTAACTAGAAATTTCATTCCTTTATCGCTTATTGAATACTGATATTTTCTTCTTATTCCACTTCTCTCTATGCAATTATCGTTAAGTAAGTTATTTAATTCAGTATTGATAACTAATCTATCAGCTTTCATTATAGCACACAGAGATTTGAAGCTAAGACTATCAAATCTCCTTAGCAACATTAAAATATCTAGCTTTATCATTTTTTATCTCCTTATTTATTTATTAGCTTCTAATATTAGATCAGATGTTTTATTCATCTTTTCTTCTAATACTTCATCAGTAGATTTCTTTTGTTTCTTAGCTTTAACTAATGATAGTTGCCGGTCTTTAACTTTGGCTTCAGCTTTTATTTGTTCATTCAATTCCTTAGCAGCTTCAAATAATATTTCACTATGTTCTCTAAACTTTCTACTAGGTCTTATCTGTCCTTGAGAATAAATATAAGCTCTAACATCCTCAATAGCTAGGCTTTCTAAGTCTCGGTCTCCTTCTTGAATTATCTTTTCCTTCATATCCTTTAATGCTTTCTTGAAATAATATTCATATCTCTGTTGCTTGTTCATCTTAGATAAGTTAGGTTGTTCATTATCACTTAAGCTATCATTAAGAAATAATTTGTTCTCACCTAATGTTTGTATTAATTTAGTAGCTAATGGAACAAATAGAAACTCACACATTTTGAAAGGTTCAGTATGTTGATATTTGTCTAATAGGAATATTGTCCTCTTCATAAAATTTGATAAGTCAGATAATAGCACTTTATCATTTTTTATATGTTCAAGATTCTTTAAATAGATTAAACTATCTTGCAGAAATTCTTTAAGTTCTTCTTTAGTAATTTTAAGTTCACTTAACTTCTCTAATGTTTTGTTATAAGCTGAAATATCTTCACCAAGCTGTTCTAAAACTAATATTTCATTATTCATTTCATACACCTCTCATTTTAAATTATACCCTTATTCTATATCTAACTATATATACGTTAAAGTTATATATAAATATTCTTATTTTAAATACACTCTATTTATTCTTACTTCTCTAATTCAACAATAAATTACTCTTCTTTTTTAGCCTATATAAATACATTAAGAGAGCTCTGATGTTGAAAATATGTCATGTCTTTATTAAGATATAAGACAAACAATGTTAAAAGTCTTATTATCTCATATCAAATTAGTTACGATACTAACTTATGAAGCTCGATACTTATACATTTTATAATTATCTACACATAATTATAAATGCTATAAGTATCAAACCTTTTGATTAGTCCATTTAGGATTAAGAACTAAGTATCCTTTCTCTTCATCATAAAGAAATTGTGAATTATCTTCTACTTCAGACCATTCCTTACTTAGAGTATCATATATCCATTCTTTCTTACAATTAGGACAGAAATATCTTCTCTCATTATAATTCTTTCGTTTAAATGGAATAGGCTTAGGATATAGCTCATGAATTTCACCTTTAAATTTCCCAAATGGAATCAGACCTTTCTTTATTTCAATGATTTCACTATCACATTTCAAACAATTCTTTTTCTTCATTTTACTACCTCTGTTTCATTAAGTTTCTTTTTGGTAAAATTAATGTAGGTTCTGATTTAAATGCTTATATCTAATTTCAACATGGAAAATTTAGGATTTAGAGAAATAAAAAAAAGAGAAAAAAGAGATTAAGTCTTTCGGATTATGTAGAATCCTTCTTTATCTTTCTTGAACTCAAAGCTCATCTTATGCCCTCTAGCTATTTTATCTCCTTTGATTCTCCTATCCTTTGCACTTAGCAATAGACCTTTCTTGAATTTCAAAAAGACTATTTCATCCTCAGCTGGAAATCTAACGGTAGCTCCTACGCTCTTGAATTCTTTTAGTAATTCTTTAGTGGGGCTAACAGTTGTAGTTACTGGAATATCCTCTAACAACTTCAGCTTCTCTCCGTCTAGCTTAACTTTCTTAATCCTACTAAGCGACTCTAACATTTCTGCTTTACTTATTGGTTTCTTTTTACTCATGTTTTTTTCCCTAAGTCATAATAGAAGATAGTGTTTCTAATAAATACTATTAAAACAAAAGCTGTAATGCTCCTTAAATAAGTCTATAAGCTTAAGATTTATACACAACTATTGGGAGATAAGAAAGATGTCTAAGACATACCAAAAGAAACAAGTCAAATGTATCAAATGTGGAAAGCTAGGAACTTTAAGCCTAAAGACCTCTATCACAAAAGGAGTAAAACGAAAATACTACTATGTTCAACATACAGACTTAGAGAGCTATAAAAAGAGCTGGTGCTATCTTGGAAGCTATGAGAAGCTACCCACAGAGTATCAGAATCTTATACACAACAATTATACACAACAAAAAGAAGTTATACACAACTCAGAAAATCCTAAAACAAACACTAATTCCGAAAAGAACAGTAGCAAAACGAGTAACTCTAGCTTTCACAAACACTTTAAAAGTCCAATCTCTCTAATTGTCTCAAATCCAAGGAGGCACTCAATCTGGTTGCTTACGAGTTATGGACAGAAAAGTACCGCCCCCAAGGCCTAAACGACATAATAAACCAAAAAGAAATAGTCGAACGGCTAAAGAGTTTCGTCGAAGCCAAAAACATTCCCCACTGCATCTTCGCTGGTCCGCCTGGAACTGGAAAGACAACTGCTGCGTTGTGTCTGGCTCACGACCTGTATGGGGAAGGGTGGCGAGAGCATTTACTTGAGTTGAACGCCAGCGACGAGCGTGGAATAAACGTTGTTAGGGAAACTGTAAAGACCTTTGCCAGAACCCGTTCTATCGGCGAGATTCCCTTTAAGATTATGATTTTGGATGAAGCCGACAACATGACTGGCGACGCCCAACAGGCTTTGCGGCGGACCATGGAGCGTTTCACAGAAACCTGCCGTTTCATTCTCATCGCAAACTACAGTGGGAAAATCATTGAGCCGATCCAGTCTCGTTGCGCCCCCTTCAGATTTACTTACTTGAGGAGGGAAGACCATGACGCCTACCTACAGCGCATCATCAAGAAGGAGAGTGTCCAAATTGAAGATGAAGGGTTAAACGCTCTCTTCGAGGTGTGTGGAGGAGACCTACGAAGGGCTGTCAACACGCTACAGGCTGCAGCTTCCTTGGGCAGGAAAATTGATGAAGAAACCGTGTATTCTGTGATTGGGCGAGCAAATCCTGTAGACGTTCGAGACATGATAATCTTAGCGATGAAGGGCGACTTCATAAAAGCCAGAGAAAAGTTGAGGGACATGATTCTGAAGTATGGAGTTGCTGGAAGCGACATAATCCGACAGATCCACATCGAAATATTCCGTTTCACGATGCCAGAAAAATGGAAGGTTAGGTTGGCAGACGCCATCGGAGAAATCGATTTCAGGCTGGTTCAGGGCGCTGACGACGAGGTTCAGTTGAACGCCTTACTGGCACGGTTGGTAGAGGCTGGTTACGAGATTCAGAAGGGCGGTTAACCAGCGTGTACACAGCTTGGACAACGAAGCACAAACCTCGTTCACTATCAGAGGTTGTTGGCAATGAAGAGGCAATCCAAAAACTCATAGACTGGGTGAAGTCTTGGGACAAGGGAATCCCTAAGAAACGTGCCACTTTTCTTTACGGTCCACCTGGAATTGGAAAAACCGTTTGTGTCGAAGCTTTAGCCCACGACTTGGGCATGGAGTTAGTGGAGAAGAACGCGAGCGACTATAGAACCGCTGAGATGGTTGAGCGTTTTGCGGGTTTAGCCTCCCAGTACGGAACTCTCTTCGGTCGTAGACGCATGATTCTGCTGGATGAGTTGGACGGCATCACTGGAACCGCCGATAAGGGCGGAGTGAGAGCGGTAATCGAGGTTGTTAAGGAGGCGCATTGTCCAGTTGTGCTCATCGCCAACGACGTTTACGACCCCCGATTTACTACGCTTCGAGGCTACTGCCTCCTAATCGAATTCAAAAAGCCCACCGTTCTACAAGTTGTCAAGCGATTGAAGGAAATTTGCAGACGCGAAGAAATCGAGGCTGAGGAAGAGGCACTAAAATTTATTGCTCAACGATCTGGACGTGACGTCAGGTCGGCGATTAATGATTTGCAGGCTCTGGCTCAGGGAAAGAAACGCCTAGCCTATGAGGACGTGAGTTGGCTGACTGAGCGTGACCGTAAGGAGGTTATCTTCAACGTTTTGAGAACCATCTTCTATTCAAGAGATTGTAATGAAGCGAAGAGAGCCGTTGATGCAGCTGATGTTGATCCAGATATGTTGTTTCAATGGATCTACGAAAACGTACCCTACCAATTGACTGATCCACAAGATTTGGCGAAAGCTATGGACTCCTTGTCATTGGCTGATCTATACAGAGGCAGAATCCGTTCTTCGCAAGACTGGAGTCTATTGCGCTATGTCTTGGATTTTATGACCGCTGGGGTGGCGATGGCTAGGGAGAGAACAAAGCCGAGTGGATGGGTTCCCTTCAGGTTTCCAGAACGAATTCGGTGGTTGTCTACAACGAAAGGCGAGCGAGAAATGAGGTCGCAAATCGGCATGAAGATTCGCAAGAAATGTCACGTTTCATCGATTGTGGCTGTAAAAGAGTTTCTTCCCTATTTGAGGATAATCTTTGAAAGTAGTGCGGGGATGGCTTCTGGGATAGCGGAGTGGCTTGGCTTAGATGAGGACATGGTTGAGTATCTGGCTGGAGGAGCAAAACAAGCGAAGGCTACAATGAAAAGTTTGGGGTAGGATGTTTATCTCTAAGTCTGGTTTCGGACTCTGAGCAAGACAACCGTCGATGGAAACGCCAAGACAGCGGTTAACAAAAACGGAACAATAGGTGCGTAGAGTTCCCAGAGATAACTACCTGTAGTAGAACCAGCTCCTGCGAACAATCCGATCATTAATGCGGTGACGCCGAAAATTGTAGCCCGATTTTTTGGAGATGTTAAGCTCGAAATTACGGTTCCGTAAGCTACTTCGTAGAAGGCATAGAAGAAAACTGAGAAAAACGCCATTAACACGGTTGCAACTATGAAGGATGAAGAAAAAACCCAAATCGCCACAGTCAAACCAGAACAGATAAATGAAGTTGCCAAGCCTCGTTTTCCACCCACTTTTCCCACAAATATGCCGCCCAAAATACTTGCGAAAGACGCCGCGAATTGAGCTACAGAAGTCATTAACTCGATCTCTACAAGCGAAAGTTTGAGCACCTTTTCAGCATATGGAGCCATGACCGGAGAAAACAAGCCAGAAGCGAAACCGAACATCGAGCAACCAGCGATAAAATGGACAAGGTTCCTACTGAGTTTTGGGGCATGAATGCTTTCGCTTTCAGTGGTTTTTCGGGGTGGTTCAAGAAGAAGAAGCCGAATCACAAAGCAAACCACGCTGATGATTATGCCAAGATAGAATAGCATTCGAAAGCCATAAAGAGGAAGGAGAAGGGCTCCCATTAACGGTCCAACCGCCCAACCCAGGTTCATAAGAAAACTATAGGTTGCAAAAGCCCTGGGGCGTCTTGGCGTCGCAACAGACTCGGCTATCATCGATTTAATAGAAGGACTCTCTAAACCACTAAAAATCCAGAAAACGGTTATGGCAAGGGTCGCGACAAGCCACGTTGAAACCAAACTCAACACGCCATAACATAGAATAGAAGTAAACGTAGACAACACTATCGAGCTCTTTCTGCCAATTCTATCAGAGAGCAGACCTCCAGGAAATTGTAACCCGTACCACGCAACGTTAATGAGGGTATAACAAAACCCAACCTCAAGTATCCCAGCCCCCAAGTCTTCAAGATAAAGAGGAAGAACCATGTACCAAGAACTCACAAACGTGTCAAGAAGAAAAACAGTTGTAGACAATACGAAAACATTCCTATCAGAAGAACCAAGCATAAAAGTACGCATTCTCATCAACCCTCTCTCTTCATCGTTCCTCGACTGCAATCAGCGGCAAGAGCGCTATAACCAGAAGAGTGAAGTTTGCTAGTATCGGTCCATGAAATCCAATTTGATCATAAAGAAATCCTCCAATAAATGGCGCTGGGAAAGCTATTAAGCCCTTGAGTGCATTCAAGTCACCCATAGTTTTAGCTCTCTCCTCCATAGGGGTGGCGTCGGATAAATATGCCAAATATGCTGGATTGAACAAAGATGAAAACAGACCAAAAAGAGCATAAGACAAAAGAAACCCTTGGAAATCTTGAGACAACAAATAGCCAGTGACAACAACCAACCCTACAATCTCAGATAGTAATAGGATGCGCTTTCTACCGTACTTATCAATAATCTTTCCAGCGGGGAGTTGAAACAACGCCTTTACGACACATGCCGCAGTGTACATGGTGCCGAGTTGTGAGTATGTTAAATGGTAAGCGTCGTAAATCATCCCAAAGAAAATTGACAACTGCATGCTCCACGAAAGTGTTATAACAATGGCAAAAACATAGAATCTAATTAACCTGAATTTAGGTCTAACGATTTCCTTCAAAGAAGTAAACATGCCATGAAAATCAAGCTTCTTCTTTACAGGAAGAGTTTCCTTGATGAAAATTAGAAGTATAAGAAGAGCCAGAATTTCAATGGGTAAAATAATCGCGAAGATAAGGGAGAACCCGAGTGTTTCCGCTAAGTATCCGAAAATAATTGGAGCGTAAAACCCGGGTACAACCCATGTCAACTCGATGAGGCTGTATGCTATACCTCTCTGCTTTTTGTCAACAGATTCGGCTACCATCGCAGCACCAGCAGGCTCCCATAGTGCATAGGAGAAGGCATATAGAATGACCCCGGGAATGAGAAGTTCCCATGAACGTCCCACAAAACAAATTACAAAGGTTGAAATAGTGAAAATACTAGCAAAGACTTGTATTCGCTTTCTGCCGATGGCATCAGAAACTCTTCCTGTAAACAGTTGAGAGCCGAATCTAATGATGTAATGTAAACTCCCTAAACTGCCAAGAATAGAAAGAGTAGCATTCAAACTAAGGACAAAAGGTTGCCAAATTACCTCAAAAGGCATCCACGCATGGGTTGATACGAAGTCCCTTAAAGCAAGCGCTGGAATGTTTCCCTTCAACGCCAAGTATTCTTTAAGTCTTTCCTTTAACCTCAAGTACTTCACATAACCTACGCAGGCGCGTAGTTGAATCATTCACCAGTCTTCTCAAGACCGAGAACATTTTCGTAAAAGGCAACATCTCTCTTTAAATCCGACATAGGGAAGGTAATATGATACAACTTTTTAATCACGAAGTCTCACCTTTGTTTCGCCAAATCTAGAGAACCTTTATAACCATGAAGTTATTAATATTTCGGTTAATAAGAGGCAGGTTAAAATTGATCGAAAAAACGCACGAATCTGGCATATTAAAATTTTCTTGCAGTTGCATAAACTCTCTTGAAGATCCATGGTCTTATGTTAGTAAGTCAGGCTCATTGTCCTCGGAGACTCGCCAGATTATGATGAACAAGATCTACAAGGAGCCGAAAACCGTAACTCAACTTTCGAAGGAAATAGGACTGTCGCAGCCAGCTATCCATAAACATGTTGCTGAGTTGTTGAGTGAAGGCTTAATTAGGGAAGTTGAGGTTCCGGAAAGCGAAAGAGCATTCAAAAGGGAAAAATACTACTCACCCACCTTTCCGGTAGTCTTGAAGTCCGATTTGGGTATCCTAGAACCCATTCTTACGGAAATCGTTGAAGAAGTATCGGAAATCATAAAGAAGCACAAGGATCGATTGAAAACTGCTTTTGATAGAACCAGCCTGCCCAAAAGACATTGGTCTTTTGAAGACCTAACCTTCTTTTTATACAAGAAAATCACAGACCTCACAAGAGAAAAGTTTGAACGAGAAGGCTTTTTCCCGGGGATACCACTGAGAAATGGAGAGAAATGGGTCTTTTGGGCAGAAGAGGTTGACGTAGAAGAAAATACGAACCTATTCAGATGATGCACACGCTCAAAGGTAGACTTTTGTTTATGTTGGCAAGCTGATGCTTTAAAGTCTCGAAGAGTTACAAGAACCTGTTGTAGTGGACTATTTGTTTTAGTGATTTTCTTTGGCGTGTTTTTGTTGTTGGAGTTTCCGCTGGGTAACCGATGGGAATGATGGCTACTACAGAATAATGGTTTGGTATGTTTAGGAGTTTGTTTAGAAAGGTTGTGTCTGAGGGCGTGTAGGTAAGGGTTCCTAGTTTATGGTTTTCTGCTTGAAGGAGGATGTAGGCGATGGATATCCATGTGGATTCAAGCCAGTAAGGCGCCTTAGTGTTGCCTGCGACCACGATAAGGGCTGAAGCATCCGTAAGGAAAGGTTTTGCCGGAGTTATTCCTTGCTTTTTAAACCATTCCCGTAGTTGTGGCGGTGCAGTTTTATGATAATCAGTCTCCACCCCTTCAGCCTCGCTTCTGATCTGCTGTTTCAGCGTTGCATCAGTGACTAGAACGTAAGTCCATGGTTGCCGATTAGCCCCGGAAGGAGCATACCGCCCCGCATCCAACACAGAATAAATCTTCTCTAACCGAACGGTTTGTTTCTTGTATTTTCGGATGCTTCTTCGGCTTTTCATAAGGTCTAACAGTTCCATAAGTATCACTTTCACTCTCTGTAAATAAATGACAATATAGGGCTAGGATATGAAATTTATATAAAGTTTAGTCTGGCACGTAGTTATATGAAATTGGTGTTGATGTAACTAACGCCTAGTGGAGAAGAGAAACATGACTAAGTTGGGACCAGACCATCGGATGGGATACATAAAGATGGGTGTCATCGAAGGATACAACAAGTGGGCCTCCAGGTACGACAGGGATTCTAATCCTCTCATCGTCTTGGAAGAAAGAGTGACTTTGGATTTCATTGGGAACGTCCATGGTAAGCGCGTGCTCGATTTGGGGTGTGGTACTGGCCGGTACTGCGTGCTCCTTACTGAGCGGGGAGCTAAGGTGGTGGGGATAGATCCATCCCCTGGAATGTTAGAACAGGCTAAGCGAAAAGTTACTCCTATCTGTCAATTTGAACTATGCTATGGGACAATGGAGAAGATGAGCTTCCCCAGTGAACACTTCGATCTTGTCGTCTCTGCTTTGACCTTAGGTCACCTTCCTAAGTTAGAGCCAGCCCTAGGAGAAGCCGTTCGTGTTCTCAAGAAAGATGGTCAGATGGTCATATCCGATGTCCATCCGTACTGGCCTGTCTCTGGCCATGATTACACCGAGTTCTTCGACGAAACGGGTCAGGAGTACCGCATTCCCGTTTATCCACACCTTCTTGATGAATATTGGTACCTTTTCAGGAAGTTTGGTTTACATCTTGAAGATGTTCGAGAACCAAAAATTGATAGTTGGTTAATTGAACATTTTCCGTCTTTGGAGGATTATAGGGGGATACCTTTGGCTATAATCTTCAAACTGCGGAAATCATCTTAGCGCAATGATGCATAACAGCGGATAAAGCATGCATGCATTGTTGGATGCTATTCTGAACTCCAGTATGGCTTTCTTCTCTTGCCGGCTTCTACAAACAGACTTTCTAATTCCTTGTCGTTTGCGCCTTTTCTTAAGGGACCAAGTACATCCACTAGGTTGTCGTTTCTCATTAGGCATGGCTTTAGTTTTCCATCACTCGTCACTCTTAGTCGAGTGCATCTTCTGCAGAACTCTGTGTTTTCGATTGGCTTGACGACCTCAACCTTAGTCTTGGGAAGGAAGTAAACTTGGCGGTTTTGCATGTACCTGCGGGTTTCCACTTTGAAAGCATGTTCTTTCAGTTGTTTTTGTATCGCATCTAAGTCGAAGTGATGTTGCTCGTAATAGTCTGGGCTGATGTTCACGGGTTCTAACTCTATCAACTGTAGAATCGTGCCACCGCGCTCTGCAAAGGCAATCATCTTTTCGATTTCATTGTCGTTTACGCCCTTCAAAACCAGCATGTTCAGTTTTATTGGGTGTAGACCAACATCTACGGCTGTTCTGATTCCGTCAAGAACCTCCCGTAACTCGCCACCCATTAGACTCTGATAGGTTTTTGGGTTGAGGCTTGGGAGGCTCACGTTTACCCGAGTCAATCCTCTTTGCTTGAGATCTTTGACTAAAAACGCCAAGTGCACTCCGTTGGTGGTCATTGACAGGTCTTTTAAGCCTCGAAGGTTTGCTATGCCCCCCACAATTTCTAGGATGTCTTTGCGGAGGAGAGGCTCTCCACCAGTGAGTTTGACTCTGGAGATGCCTAAGCCAACCGCTATCTTCGCTAACCGTACAATCTCTTCTGCGGTCATCTCTCCCCTAGGCGAGTCTTTAACGCTTGGTGCCTCGCCTTCTCTGTGACAGTATGGACAGTTCAGGTTGCACCTTTGCGTAACCGAAATCCTTAGATTTAGCACTGGACGCCCAAAATCATCGTGAATCATCCGTTATCCCTATTATTCATGGGCATGCTTCAGTATGTGACCTACCTCGGGCAAAATAAGTCTTTCCAAGCACAACCGCATAATTAAGAAATGCCTAAATCAGTAGGCAACTTTCTGTTAAGCCTTCTTTGGAGTGAATAAGCCTATGGTGTTGCCGTCCAAGTCGGTGAAAAGACCAAACCAGCCTATATTTGGAATTTCTGTTTTCTCTTTTACTTTTTTGGCGCCAAGCTTTACAGCTTTTTCAAGCATCGCGGTTATGTCGTCAACTAGGATGTATATGATTATGTTGCCTGGTGTCATCTTGTCTTTTTTGTCCAGTCCTCCACCTAACTGCCCTTCTCCTGTACTGAAGGTTGCGTAGTCTTTGCCCCAGCTATAATCTATTTTCCAGCCGAAGAGATTCTTGTAGAATTCTCCAGACTTTTTCACATCAATTGTGGGAATTTCTAAATGACAGATAGTACAGATACTACGAGGCATATTTGTTCCTCTTTGTGGGCTTGGAATTTTAGTCTTTCAACTATTAAGGTTATCGACACTAAATGAGCAGACGCGCGAAGCTGTCAACATCCAGCATTTCTTCTTGTTCGTAAAGTGAAACACCCTGTTCTAAACTCTGGGTTTAAATGTTCGAATTACAATTACGATAAATGGGGGTTGATGAAGAAAATCTCTGCATTTTTCTCTCTCCTTTCTCTTCAGAATGATGAAACCCCCATTTTGTTTGTTCAAGAACAAAGAAACTTTATAGTGCGGAAGACTCAACATAAACTGTTGAGGAAACCCGAATGGTTGAAGAGAAAGACATCATAGAATTTTTGAAAGATCATGAAAGTCAAGCTTCTTTAGATCAGATTTCGGAGGGTTTGAGGGTACCAAAATACGGACCGAATTCGGCTTATGCTCTTCTTCAATCCCTGAGGTCGAAGGGTGTTGTTGATCGGAAGGGTGAGATGTGGGTTCTCGTGGTTTCTGAGGCAGTTGTTTCGGGAGCAGTTACTCCACCAAGTCCTTCTGAAACGAAGCCTGAAGCCCCGCCCGAAGTTGAGAAGATAATGAAGGCGATGGCGAAGACTCTGGCTGAAGCCATGAAAGGAGCCAGAGAACCCGCTGACGAATGGGAACTCGCCACAAAACCAATGAAAACCGAGATTGAGAGAAAGGAAGAGAAACTGAGCGCTTTTGTTCTTCGTCCTGATGTAGCGCCTGAAGCAAAAAAGCCGCTTATTGGGTTTTCGACAGGCACATTTATTGATCAACTGTTTTTGACCCCAGAAGGCGAAACATTAAATGGAGTGCCAATCTGTGGGCAATTCGCTATTACTGGGCTTCCAGGGGCGGGTAAGTCGATTTTGGTTGAAGAAATCGGGGTGAAGGTGGCGGCTGCTGGTAGGAAGACCCTTTTTGCTACTGCGGAAGACACTTGGAAGAGTGCGACTCCTCGTTTCGACCTGCAGTCTCGGATGAAGCAGAAAGCGGACATTCTGAAGTTGGATTGGGACAGGGTCAAGGAGAATCTGTACGTGCTTGATACGGTTGTATATCCCGAACTGAGGGAATGGACAACTTTTGCCGAAACATATCGATATGTTGTTGAGAAAGAGAGAATAGAGTTGGCTATAATTGACTCTGTGACGGTTTTGGAAGCCTACAGAGGCGCCCTAAAATACCGCGTGATGGAAATCGCAAGATACAACCAACTGCACGGAGTAACGGGACTATATGTGAATCAAAGAAGCGCTGAAAGGTGGGACAGCTACGACATGGCTGGAGGAATCGGGTTGGCGCACAACCTTGACGGAACAATAATAGTGGATTATGGACGCGTTTTCTGGGAAGATCAGCGAGTGGATTTGGAGGCTGGCAGAGGGGAATTTGTTAGAATTGCGAGGGTTTTGGACTGTAGGATGTGCAACTTTGAACGAAGGAGAATCCGTATCGACATAACGCCAGAAGGTTTCATACAAGCCCTCGAACCCATTCCGAAGCCTGCGGAAAAGACTTAGTGAAGACTCATGACCTTGGTGAAACCACCAGCCTTCGAAGAACTCGTTCAAACCTACGGAAGCCCAAAAGCCGCCATACAACATCTACTCGACTCTGGATTTACTCCAGAAGAGATCGAATGGAAAATAGGCGTCCCATACTATCTCATACGCTTGTTCATGGAAGGAATACAGTTAACAAGTCAGGTCCCCTTTTCAAGCGTGGTAAAAACCTACGAGCGCACAGCCCTTTTACGAAGCAAGAAAGGAAAGGAAACCGAACTCGCAAGATTTTTTCAAAGAAAAGACTTGAGTCTTGAAGTGAAAACCCGTTTGGCTTTAGGAGCCATTACCGATGAGAGCTTGAAAGTCGGTCCCGGAACGGTAGAGAGAGCGATAAGCCTCGCCACTGGCGAACCCATTCGTAAAGTCAGACAACTCCTCTTAGATTATGGGGAACATGGTGAAGTAGCCTTCCTGCTAAAAAGTGAGAAGAAGGCGAAATTGACGGTGGAGGAGGTTTACGAAGCAATAAAACTCCTACCGAAAATTGCAAAAATTACGGAGCGCAACCTCCACGTTTCTAGTCTTCTAAGAGTCGGCACTCCAGAGGAAGCTAAATACATCGTGAGGCTTCTTCTTAGCGACTTGAAGCTTGGCTACTACCAACGAACTGTGATTCACGCAGCTGCGAAGGCGTATGGAGTTTCGCCAGAACTCATCGAAGGTGCCTGCGCCATACTCGGAATCGCAGAAGGCATTATGCTAGCGCCAGAAGGCGAGTTGAAGTTGTCATCCCTGAAACTGCGACCCGGACAATTCATGAAGCCTCAACTGGCTCATCTGTACGAACCCGACAAGGTAGCTTATCCGATTCGTGCAGAGTTCAAGTTTGATGGAAGTCGCTTACAGATTCACAAATGGGGAACACAGATCTGGCTTTTTTCCAGAAGGGCTATTGAAAAATCCCAGACTCTGCCTGAGGTTGTCGAAATCGCTGAAAAATTCAACGCTCACAGTTGCATTGTGGATAGCGAAGTTATTGCGGTTGATGACAATGGCGTTTTTCAACCCTTTCAGATTCTGCTTGAAAGAACGGTTCCGACAAAATTGTCTGAGGGAGAGTTGAAACAGAGAAGGGAGAGGGTTAGAGTTACGATAAGAGCCTTCGACATCATTTTTTTGAATGGCAGAGAATTAACTGGTTTACCGCTTTCGGAAAGGAGAAAATATCTGGTTGAGGTTGTTCCGCCTGAATATTTGGCTGAAGGAAAGGACTGTGAAAACGAAATTGAATTGATGTCTTTTTATGAGGAAGCCCTTCATCAAGGCCTAGAAGGCGTTGTAGTCAAAAACCTCAATTCGCCTTATGAGGCTGGAGAAAGAACTTACACTTGGCTTAAACTGAAGCCAGAAAGAGACACTATTGACTGCACATTTGTCAAAGCTCTGTACGGAAAGGGTCGAAGAGCAGGCTTGTATTCCTCATTCCTCATGGCTGTGCGAGATCCGGAGAAAAAGAAACTCTACACGATTGGGAGGGTTTCGAACCTACCTGAAGACGTGATGGCTAATCTTCGGGATGTGGTGGAGCAGACAAGAATCGGTGAAGATGAAGGAGGAGTTTTTGTTAAGCCTTCAGTGGTGGTTGAGGCGACGTATCAGGAGATTCAGGAGACTGATGAGTATACGAGTGGTTATGCTTTGAGGGTTCCGAAGGTTGTTCGGTTTCGGCACGACAAGAAGGTTGAGGAGATTGATGATGTTGGGAAGTTGCAAAAATTGTATGAGCTACAGTACGAAAGGTATCCAATGAAAAACTTGTAATAATCTTGGAGAGACCTTTGCTTAGGCTATAATTTATACATACTTTTAGCGGAAGGAGTTTCGCCCATTTCCCCTCTTTTTTGAAAGTGACAGGCATGTGGAAGCAAAATGAACAAAAATTTAAAGCAAACCTGTTAACGAATACATAGGGGTGTCGGTGATTTGGTGGCAGGTGTTAAAGAGATTCAAGAGTATTTCAAAATGACAGATGGTTTTGACCTATTTTGCAGACACTGGAGAGCCGTTGGAGAGAGCAAAAAATCAGTTGTGTGCATACATGGTATAGGAGGGCATTCTGAGGATTTCAGAATCATGGGACAAGATTTGGCCGAAAATGGAATCGAAGTTTATGCTCTAGATCTCAGAGGTTTCGCTAACTCAAAGGAAGAAGACCTACCGAGAGGGGACACAAGCAACTTCAATAGGCACCTACAAGATGTGGACGAAGTAGTAGACTTCGTACGCAAGAGACACCCTAAGAACAAAGTCTATATGTTTGGCTACAGTTTGGGTGTGCTGTACACTCTTTGGTATTCCGCAAATCATCCAGATGCGCTTGACGGAATAATACTTGCAGCGCCAGCAATAAAATATTTCAGCG